>Ga0070667_100003099_pt1 | contig 14303 bp, 14 predicted proteins | sample KBSS33metaG_FD_64659 | JGI IMG/M metagenome (GOLD analysis project Ga0070667, IMG submission 64659) | Switchgrass rhizosphere microbial communities from Kellogg Biological Station, Michigan, USA - KBS S3-3 metaG | ecosystem: Host-associated > Plants > Roots > Rhizosphere > Soil ...
CGACCGGCAGGTTCTGGATCGCGACGTCGTGGATCAGCTGGTCGTAGGCGCGCTGCAGGAAGGTCGAGTAGATCGCGACCACCGGCTTCAGCCCCTCGCAGGCCAGGCCGGCCGCGAACGTGACGGCGTGCTGCTCGGCGATGCCGACGTCGTGATAGCGCTTCGGGAAACGTCGCTCGAACTCGACCAGCCCGGAGCCCTCGCGCATTGCCGGCGTGATGCCGATCAGGCGCTCGTCGGCCGCTGCCATGTCGCACAGCCAAGTGCCGAACACCTGCGTGAAGGTCGGCTTGCCCGGGGTCGTGGACTTGACCAGCCCGACCGCAGGATCGAACTTGCCGGGGCCGTGGTAGTTCACCGGGTCGGCTTCGGCGAGCTTGTAGCCGTAACCCTTCTTGGTGACCACGTGCAGGAACTGCGGGCCCTTCAGATGGCGCAGGTTCTCGAGCGTGGGGATCAGCGAATCGAGGTCGTGGCCGTCGATCGGGCCGACGTAGTTGAAGCCGAACTCCTCGAAGATCGTGCCCGGGACGACCATGCCCTTGGCATGTTCCTCGAAGCGCTTGGCCAGTTCGAACAGCGGCGGCGCGTTCTTCAGCACGGTCTTCGCGGTGTCGCGCGCGGTGGCGTAGAACTTGCCGCTCATCAGCCGCGCCAGATGCCGGTTCAGCGCGCCGACCGGCGGCGAGATCGACATGTCGTTGTCGTTCAGCACGACCAGCATGTCGGCGTGCGACACCCCGGCGTTGTTCATCGCCTCGAAGGCCATGCCGGCGCTCATCGCGCCGTCGCCGATGATCGCCACGGACTTGCGGTCCTCGCCCTTCAGGCGCGCGGCAACGGCCATGCCCAACGCGGCCGAAATCGAAGTCGACGAATGCGCGGTGCCGAAGCTGTCGTACTCGCTCTCGTCGCGCCGCGGGAAGCCCGAGACGCCGCCGAGCTGGCGCAGCGTGTTCATTCGTTCGCGCCGGCCGGTCAGGATCTTGTGCGGGTAGGTCTGGTGGCCCACGTCCCAGACCAGGCGATCGTATGGGGTCTTGAAGACATGGTGCAGCGCGATCGTCAGCTCCACGGTGCCGAGGTTCGACGACAGGTGGCCTCCGGTCTGCGACACGCTCTGCACGACGAAGTCACGCAGTTCGGCGGCAAGCTGCTTCAGCTCGGCGCGCGACAGCTTGCGCAGATCCGCCGGACTGGCGATGGATTCAAGCAAGGTGTGCTTCATGTCAGCTCTCGCGCTCCACGACCTTGTCGGCCAGCAGGCTCAGCCAGGCGGCGTCGGGCAGGTCGCTGCGCGCCAGCGCAGCCTGCGCCTTGTCGCGCAGTTCGGTGGCGTGGCGGCGCGCGGCGTCGAGGCCGAGCACGGTGACGTAGGTGGGCTTGTTGTTGTCGAGATCCTTGCCGGCGGTCTTGCCCAGCGTGGCCGAGGCCTGCGTCACGTCGAGAATGTCGTCGACGACCTGGAACGCCAGGCCGAGCGCGTCGCCGTACTCGGCCAGCGCGAACCACTGCGCCGGCGTCGCGCTGCCGCAAGCGGCGCCCATCAGCACGCTGGCCTGAAGCAGCGCGCCGGTCTTGCGGTGATGCATGTCGCGCAGCGCGTGCTCGTCGAGCGGCCGGCCGATGCTGGCCAGATCGATCGCCTGGCCGCCGGCCATCCCGGCATGACCGGCGGCGCGCGCCAGCAGCGAACACAGTCGGGCCTGCAGCGCGGCTGGCACCGCATCGCCGTCGTCGGGCGTGAGCACCTCGAACGCGAGTGCCTGCATCGAGTCGCCAGCGAGCATCGCCTGAGCCTCGCCATACTGCACATGGACGGTGGGCTTGCCGCGCCGCAGCACGTCGTTGTCCATGCATGGCATGTCGTCGTGCACCAGAGAGTACGCATGGATCAGTTCGACCGCGCAGGCCGCGCGCATCGCTGCCTCGCGCAGCCCGTGCACCGCCTGCGCCGCGGCCAGCACGAGCAGCGGGCGCACGCGCTTGCCGCCGTCGAGCACGCCGTAGCGCATGGCCAGGCCGAGGCCGGCGGGCGCGTCGACCGGCACCCAGGCCTGCAGCGCCGACTCGACCGCATCGGCCTCGCTGCGCATCCAGGTGTCGAACTCGGCGAGTTTCATGGCGCGCCGACGGATTTGGCCGGCCCCGGTGCGAACGCCAGCGGCTTCAGCTGGCCGTCTTCGAGCACCTTGACCTGCTGCTCGACCGCCTCGAGCCGAGCCCTGCAGAAGCTCAGCAGTTCGGCACCGCGCTTGTAACTCTCGAGCAGCCGATCGAGCGGCAGCTGGCCGGCTTCCATCGCGCCGACCAAGCGGTCGAGCTCGCCCAGCGCGTCTTCGTAGCTGGCGGGCGTGGTGGCCGTTGCGGTGGAGGAGCTTGTCTTTGCCATTGCCAAATCGTCAAACCTCGATTGTAGTCAGGCAGGTCGCCCCGGGCATCCACTGTCGGACCGAGGGGTGACGAGTCGTGACAAGGCCGCGGCGCCCAGCGCCTCGAGGCGTGCACCCCCGGGTACAATCCGCGACCTGCCGAGGCTGGCAGGTCCACGCCGCGCCCGGATCGGGTGCCCCCGCTGGTCCGTCGACGGGCCGCGGGCGGGGCGTTCAACCCTAAGGAGACTCGGCGGGATCATGTCCGACCTGAGCGTCACCCTGGCTGCGCTGGAGCGCGGCCGCTCGCAACTCTCGGTCAGCAGCTATTTCGACGACGGCCTGTTCCGGCGCGAACTGGCGACCCTCTTCGCCGACCGCCCGCGCTACCTCGGGCACGCGCTCGCCGTGCCCGACATCGGCGACTTCTACGCGCTGCCGCACGAAGGCGAGGGCCGCGCGCTGGTGCGCACCGCCAAAGGCGTCGAACTGATCTCGAACGTCTGCCGGCACCGCCAGGCGCTGATGCTGCGCGGCCGCGGCAATGTGCGCGCCAGCGGCGGCAGCCACATCGTCTGCCCGCTGCACCGCTGGACCTACGACCTGCACGGCCAGCTCGTCGGTGCGCCGCACTTTGCCGACGACCCTTGCCTGAACCTGCGCAACTACCCGGTCCAGACCTGGAACGGCATGGTGTTCGAGGGGCGCGGTCGCGATGTCGGTGCCGACCTCGCGGGCCTGGGCCCGGCCGCCGACCTGAACTTCGACGGCTACGTGCTCGACCACGTGCAGATGCACGAGTGCGACTACAACTGGAAGACCTTCATCGAGGTCTACCTCGAGGACTACCACGTCGCGCCGTTCCACCCGGGCCTGGGCCAGTTCGTGACCTGCGAGGACCTGCGCTGGGAATTCGGCGCGCAGCACTCGGTGCAGACCGTCGGCCTGAAGAACGAGCTGGCGAAGCCGGGCTCGCCGGCCTACCGGAAGTGGCACGACGCGGTGCTGAAGTTCCGCGGCGGCGTGCCGCCCAAGCACGGCGCGATCTGGCTGACCTACTACCCGACCGTGATGGTCGAGTGGTACCCGCACGTGCTGGTGGTCTCGACGCTGTACCCGAAGGGGCCGCAGAAGACGCTTAACGTCGTCGAGTTCTACTACCCCGAGGAGATCGCCGCGTTCGAGCGCGAGTTCGTCGAGGCCGAGCAGGCCGCCTACTGGGAGACCTGCGACGAGGACGACGAGATCGCGCTGCGCATGGACGCCGGCCGGCGCGCGCTGCTCGAGCGCGGCGACGACGAGATCGGCCCGTACCAGAGCCCGATGGAAGACGGCATGCAGCAGTTCCACGAGTGGTACCGCGGGGCCATGGGGAACCAGCTCTGAGCGGGATGCGCGGGCCGTCCCCTGCATGGCTGATGGTGCTCGCGTCGCTGCTGTTCGCGACGATGGGCGTGTGCGTGAAGCTCGCCTCCGACCTCTACGCACCGGGCGAGATCATGTTCTACCGCGGCCTGACCGGCGCGGTGCTGATTGCGCTGCTGGCGCGCTCGCGCCGCGTGTCGCTCGCGACCCCTGTGCCGGCAACGCACTTCTGGCGCAGCCTGACCGGCGTGGTCGCGATGTTCCTGTGGTTCTATTCGCTCGGCAACCTGCCGCTGGCCACGGCGATGACCTTGAACTACATGTCGTCCGTGTGGATGGCGCTGTTCCTGCTCGGCGGCGCGGCGATGCTGGGCGCCACGCGCGTCGACGGCCGCCTCATCGGCACGGTGCTGCTGGGCTTTGCCGGCGTCGCGCTGATCCTGCGCCCGACGATCGAGCACGACCAGCTCTGGCACGGCCTGATCGGGTTGCTGTCGGGGATGATTTCGGCCACCGCCTACCTGCAGGTCACCGCGCTCGCGCGCGCCGGCGAGCCGGAGCTGCGCATCGTCTTCTACTTCTCGATCGGCGGTGCGCTGTTCGGGCTGCTCAGTGCGCTGTTCACCGGCGTGCACGCGCACACCTGGCGCGGTGCGGCGCTGCTGCTGGCGGTCGGCGCGCTCGCCACGGTCGCCCAGCTGCTGATGACGCGCGCCTACAGCAACGGGCGCACGCTGGTGATCGCGAGCCTACAGTACCTGGGAATCGCGTTCTCGTTCGGCTACGGCGTGCTGCTGTTCGCCGACCGCATGACCTGGATGGCGTTCGCGGGCATGCTGCTGATCGTCGGCGCGGGCCTGGCCGCCACCCGGCTGCGCAGCCGCACCGCGGCCGCCGCCGACGCCGTCAACTCGACACTGGAATCCTGAGATGCCGTTCACGACCCTGATCTCCGCGGACGAACTGCGCGCCGCGCTCGCCGGCGCGAACCCGCCGCTGCTGATCGACACGAGCTTCGACCTGATGGACGTCGACGCCGGCGAGGCGAGCTGGCGTGCCGGCCACCTGCCCGACGCGATCTACCTGCACCTGGACCGCGACCTGTGCGGCGCGAAGACCGGCCGCAACGGTCGCCATCCGCTGCCGACGCGCGCCGCGTTCGCCGCGACGCTGGGCCGCTGCGGCATCACGCCGCCGACCCAGGTCGTCGCGTTCGACCGGCAGGGCGGGGTCTACGCTTCACGGCTGTGGTGGATGCTGCGCTGGATGGGCCACACGGCTGCCGCGGTGCTCGACGGCGGCGTCAACGCCTGGACCGCCACCGGCGGCGCGCTCGGCACCGATGCACCGGCGCCGGCGGCCGCTGCGCCCTACCCCGACCGCACGCCGCTCGTGAACACGATGGACGCGGACACACTGCGCGCGGCGCTCGGCCGGGTGCGCCTGCTCGACGCGCGCGCCGGCGAGCGCTTTCGCGGCGAAGTCGAGCCGCTGGACGCAACCGCCGGCCACATCCCGGGCGCGCTGAACCGCTTCTTCAAGGACAACCTCGCCGCCGATGGCCGCTTCAAGCCAGCAGCGCAGCTGCGCGCCGATTTCACCGGCCTGCTCGGCGCGCAGACCGCCGCCGACACTGTGCACCAGTGCGGCTCGGGCGTGACCGCCTGCCACAACCTGCTCGCGATGGAGCACGCCGGGCTGCCCGGTTCGCTGCTCTACCCCGGTTCGTGGAGCGAGTGGGCCAGCGACCCGGCCCGGCCGGTGGCCCGCGGCGGCTGAGCCGGCACACGCACGGCTTCTTGTCCTGCGTCAAAGGGCGCCCGCAAAGCGCTGGCGCGGGAACCGTTGGCAGTAGCATGATCTCTCACCGCTGCCTTCCGTTTGCGAAGGGAGGGCGAAGGAGATGACCATGTTCAAGCGCATCCTCGTTCCGACCGACGGTTCCGACATCACCGTGAAAGCCATCGACGCGGCCATCGAGCTCGCACGCTCGCTGGGCGCGCAGCTCTACACGATCTGCGTGAAGGAGCCGTTCCCCTACAGCGCGATCTCCGAGATGCAGCCGACGCCGCCGCAGGAGTTCTTCGACGCGCAGGAGCGCATCGCCGCCAAGCGCGTACAGGCGGTGGTCGATCTGTCGCTGAAGGCCGGCGTGCCGTGCCAGTCGCACACCGTCGAGGCGCTGCACCCGTGGGAGGCGATCATCGAGCACGCCCAGCGCAACGAATGCGACCTGCTCGTGATGGCCTCGCACGGCCGGCGCGGAGTCTCGGCGCTGCTGCTGGGCAGCGAGACGCAGAAGGTGCTGACGCACTCGAAAGTGCCGGTGCTGGTCGTGCGCTGAGGACACGGGGCACCCGGCGCCGACGAACCGGCGCCACGCGCCGGCCGCGCGCGTCATGAAGAACCCCGTGCTTTGCACGGACAATGCGGCATGCCTGATTCCCCTTCCCGCCCCGGCCCGGCCGAGGGCCCGCGCTGGCCAGGTCAGCTCGCCGCGATCGACATGGGCTCGAACAGCTTCCGGCTCGAGATCGGCCAGCTGATCGATGGCCGCTACCGCCGCATCGACTACCAGAAAGAGACCGTGCGCCTGGGCGCCGGCCTGGACGCGAACGGCCTGCTCACCGACGCGGCCGGCGCGCGCGGCCTGGCCTGCCTGGCGCGCTTCGCGCAGCGCCTGAAGGGCTTCACGCCCGCCCAGGTGCGGGCCGTCGCGACGCAGACCCTGCGCGAGGCGCGCAACCGCGACGCGTTCCTGATCCGCGCGCAAGGCGCGCTGGGCTTCCCGATCGAGGTGATCTCGGGCCGCGAGGAGGCACGCCTGATCTACGCCGGCGTCGCCCGGCTGCAGCCTTCGACGGTGCCGCGGCTGGTGGTCGACATCGGCGGGCGCTCGACCGAGATGATCCTCGGCCACGGCTCGCGGCCGGTGCGCGCCGAATCGTTTCAAGTGGGCAGCGTGAGCCTGTCGATGCGCTACTTCGGCGACGGCCGCTTCACCGAGGCCGCGTTCCGGCAGGCGCAGATCGCGGCCGGCGCCGAGCTCGAGGAAGCGCTCGAACCGTTCGCCGCGGCGAACTGGCAAGAGGCGCTGGGCTCGTCGGGCACGGTCGGTGCGGTCTCGCAGCTGCTCGCCGCCAGCGACGTCACCGACGGCCGCATCACGCCGGAGGGCCTGCGCTGGCTGATGCAGCAATGCCTGCGCGCCGGCAAGGTCGACAAGCTCGTGCTGCCCGGACTGAAGGAAGAGCGGCGCGCGGTGATCGCCGGCGGCCTGTCGATCCTGTACACGCTGGCCGCCAACTTCGGCATCGAGGCGCTGCTGCCGGCGCGCGGCGCGCTGCGTCAGGGCGTGATCTTCGACCTCGACGAGCGCAGCAAGGCGGCCGAACTGCGCCACGACGGCCACGACATCCGCGACGCCTCGGTGCGCGAGCTGCAGCGCCGCTTCATGGTCGACACCCAGCAGGCTGGGCGCGTGAGCGGCGTCGCGCAGGCGCTGTACGCGAGCGTGCAGCCCGGCGCCGGCGCCGAGATGCGGCGCGAGCTGCTGTGGGCCTGCGCGCTGCACGAGATCGGCATGATGATCTCGCACCACGACCACCACCGCCACAGCGCCTACGTGCTCGACCACGTCGATGCGCCGGGCTTCTCGCAAAGCCAGCTCCGCCGCCTGGGCGCGCTCGTGCTCGGCCAGCGCGGCGGGCTGCGCAAGATCGAGACCAGCCTCACGCGCGACGATTTCGCATGGCAGGTGCTGTGCCTGCGCCTGGGTGCGATCAAGTGTCACGCGCGCGGCGACGTGAGCACCGACGCAATCCGCCTGCAGCGCGACGCCACGACCGCCGCGCTCAGCTTCGACGCCGGCTGGACCGACGGCCACCCGCGCACCCGCCACCTGCTGGAGGAAGAAGCGGCGATGTGGGCGCGCAGCGGGCCGCTGAAGCTGGAGCTGCGGCGCTGAGGCGGCAGCTCAGAGGCAGTCGGGCGACTGCACTGCCTGCAGGATCACCTGCTCGCGGTCTTCGCGGTTGCGCCCGCGGATCCACCAGACCGCGCCCTTCTTGATCGTCCACGGGCGCGGCTGATCCGCGAGCAGGTACGAGGCGACGAAGCCCAGCGTCGGCTGGTGGCCGACGATCAGCACCGGCTCGCTCGCGTCGGGCCAGCGTGCCGCCTTCAGCAGGGCCTCGCCGTTGCCGTCGGGTGCGAGCTCGTTCAGGGTCTTGAACTTCTTGCCCAGCGCCTTCGCGGTCTGCTGGCAGCGCAGCGCCGGGCTGACCAGGATGCGCGTCGAGTGCGCGAGGCGCTGGTTCAGCCAGTCCGCCATGCGCTGCGCCTGGCGCTCGCCCTTGGGCGTGAGCGCGCGCGCCAGGTCGTCATCGACCTCGCGCATCTCGAAGGCCTCGGCGTGGCGCCACAGGATCAGGTCCATCAGGCCGCTCCCGGGGCATAGCGCTGGATCAGCGCCTGCTGAGCGCTCGGCCCCTCGCTGCCGATGCGCGCGTAGCTGCCGTCGGCATGCAGCTGCCAGGCATCCTGCCGGTCGTGCAGGTAGGGCACCAGGCATTCGTCGATGACGCGCTGGCGCAGCGCCGCGTCGCGCACCGGCCAGGCGATCTCGATGCGGCCGAACATGTTGCGGCTCATCCAGTCGGCGCTCGACAGGAACAGCGCCTCGTCGTCCGCCGCGTCGCCCCAGCAGAAGTAGCAGATGCGCGAATGCTCGAGGAAGCGCCCGACCACCGACCGCACGCGGATGCGCTCGGTCGCGCCGGGCACGCCCGGCGCCAGCATGCAGGCCCCGCGCACGATCAGGTCAATGTCGGCGCCCTGCTGCCCGGCCCGCACGAGCGCACGGATCAGCGCCACGTCGGTCAGCGCGTTGACCTTCACGACGATGCGCGCGCGCCGTCCGCCGCGCGCCGCGGCGGCGACCTTCTCGATCTGCGCGAGCATCTGCTTGTGCAGCGTGAACGGCGCCTGCAGCAGCGCGCGCAGCGGCTTGGTGCGACCCAGGCTCGCGAGCTGCTGGAACACCGCGTCGGCGTCGCGCGTCAGGTCGGCCTCGGCGGTGAAGAAACCCAGGTCGGTGTACTGCGTCGCCGTCCTGGGGTTGTAGTTGCCGGTGGACAGGTGCACGTAGCGGCGCAGCCGCCCCTGCTCGCGGCGCGTGATCAGCAGCAGCTTCGCATGTGTCTTCAGCCCGACGATGCCGTAGACCACCTGCACACCGACCGCCTCGAGTCGCTCGGCCCAGTTGATGTTGGCCTCCTCGTCGAAGCGCGCCTTCAGCTCGACCACGACCATCACTTCCTTGCCGCGCCGCGCCGCCTCGATCAGCAGGTCCATCAGCGGCGACTCGCTGCCGGTGCGGTAGATCGTCTGCTTGATCGCGAGGACGTCCGGGTCGTGCACCGCCTCGCGCAGGAACTGCACCACCGGTTCGAACGATTCGAAGGGCTGATGCAGCAGCACGTCGCGCTCACGCAGCGCGTCGAAGATCGACTCCTGGCGCGGCAGCGCGGCCTGCGGCCAGGCCGGCTCGAACGGCGCGAAGCGCCAGGCCGGGCGCTCCGAGTCGTCGTCGGCCTGGTCGATCAGCTGGAACAGTCGCACCAGGTTCACCGGGCCGTTGACGCGGTACAGCGCCGCCGCCGGCAGCGCGAACTGCTGCAGCAGGAATTCGTAGAGCTCGGGCGGGCAGGTGCTGACCACCTCGAGCCGCAGCGCCTGCCCGAAATGGCGCGTCGTCAGCCCCGAGCGCAGCGCCTGGCGCAGGTTCTTGACGTCGTCCTCGTCGACCTCGAGGTCCGAGTCACGCGTGACCCGGAACTGCGAGAACACCTCGACCGCGCGGCCCGGAAACAGCTCGGCCAGGTGGGCGCGGATCACGCTGGTCAGCAACACGAACGCCTGGCGGCCCGGTGCGCCCCCGCCCGCGAGCGCGTCGGGCAGGCGGATCACGCGCGGCAACACGCGCGGCACCTTGACGATCGCGATCGTGTTCTCGCGCCCGAACGCGTCCTTGCCGCTGAGCCGCGCGATGAAGTTCAGCGACTTGTTCGCGACCTGCGGAAACGGGTGCGACGGGTCCAGCCCGACCGGCACCAGCAGCGGCCGGACCTCGCGCTCGAAGAACGCGGCGACCCAGCGGCGCTGGGCCGCGTCGCGGTCGCTGTGGCTGAGGATGACGATGCCCTGCCGGCGCAGCGCCGGCATGACCTCGTCGTTGAAGACCGCGTACTGGTCGTCGATGAGCGCGTGCGCATCGGAGGCGACCGATTGCAGATCGCGCATCGAGACGCCCGAGCCGGCGCGACGCGCGGCCTCGAGGTAATCGGCGAAGCGCACCTCGAAGAACTCGTCCATGTTCGACGAGACGATGCAGACGTAGCGCAGCCGCTCCAGCAGCGGCACGTCGGCGCGGCGCGCCTGCGCCAGCACGCGCCGGTTGAATTCGAGGATCGCGCGCTCGCGGTTCAGCAGCGCCGGCATCGGCGGTTCGGTGGCGGCGACGGCGGCGTCGGTCATCCGGCGAGTTTATGAACGATTTGCGACAGCTTCGTGACGGGCGCGGCGCGCCTGTCATCGTGCGAAGTCGTGGTTCAGGCCGAGGACGTAGAGGTGAGTCGCGCGCGGGCCGACGCGGGCCGCGCTCAGATCGATGCTGATGGACGGGTCGACCATGAAGCGCGCGCCAAGGCGCGAGGTCCACGCATCGGCGAACTTGACGCGCTCGCCGATCAGCGTCAGCCTCGCCTGCGCGATCCACTCGCCCGAGACGCCGAGGCGGCGCGTGCGCGCCCCGGCGAAGCTCCAATCGGCCCCGACGTTCGCGTTCAGCGCGACGCGGTCGTTCACGACCCAGGTCACGGGCGCATACAGCGTGTGCGCCGGCCGGCCACCGTGCCCCAGGTCATGGGCGGCGGTCCAGGCCACGCCGGCGCTGAACGCGCCGAGCAGCGGATCGGCCACCCACTTCAGTTGCGGCCCGACGCTGGCCCGGGTGTCACCGCTCACCGCGAGTCGGTCGTAATTGAAGCCGACCTCGACCGGGCCGAGGCGGCAGCCCGGCCCCAGATGGAACAAGGTTGCCGGCGTCGACGGCGCGCGCGCCAGCCAGGTTTCGTACTGGCAATGACCGGGGTCGAGCACGGTGGCGTCGTCGACATCGAAGTGCCCGCCGGCGGCATGCGCGCCGGTCGTCAGCAGCCAGGCGCCGGCGGCGGTCAGTGCGGGTCCCACGAGGCTCGTCATGGGCCGACATTGTCGGGTACGGCCGGGCCTGCAGCGGCCCTCCCGGCAGGCGCCGCGCCCGGTCTTTTTTGGCCGCCGCCGTGACGGCTCGCGTCGATCCGGTGTTAACGTGGGCCATCACGGGAGCCGCATTGACGACACACCACGCACCGATCGACACCGAAGCACTGCGCAGCGAGTTGCTCGTCACCGTCGATGCCTTGCAGCGGCGCCGCGCCGACCTCGTCAGCGAAGCGCTGATCGCCGGCTACATCGCGCTGTACTGGATGGAGTGGAACGGCGGCACCTTGCGACTCACGCAGACCGGCAAGAACGTCTGCGACCAGTTGCGCGCGGCGGCGCGCGCACCATGATCCGGCTGCAGTTGTCGCTCCAGCTCGACTACGAGGTCTTCGCGCCGGGCTGCGATTTCGTCTTCAACATCCATGCCGCGACCACCGCGCGCCAACGTGTGCTCGACGAGGCGCTGACGCTGAGCCAGTACCTGCCGTCACGCATCGAGACCGAGCCCGCCACCGGCAACCGCTACCTGCGCCTGACCGCAGCCCCGGGGCCGCTGCAGGTGCTGTACAACGCCACCGTCGAGATCGACCACCACATCCAGCTGCCCGCGACAATCGGCGAGGTGCCTGTCGCGCGCCTGCCGGCCGCGGTGCTGGGCTACATCTATCCGAGCCGCTACTGCCAGTCCGACCGGCTGCACAAGTTCGCGATGCGCGAGTTCGGCTCGCGCTGGCAGGGCTACAGCCGCGTGCAGGGCATCCGCGACTGGGTGCTCGAGCGCACGACCTTCTCGTCGAACACGAGCAACTCGCAGACCTCGGCGCTCGACACGCTGCTCGAGCAGGTCGGAGTGTGCCGCGACTTCGCCCACCTGATGATCGCGCTGTGCCGCGCGATCAACATCCCGGCGCGCTTCGCGACCGGCGTCGACTACGGCGCCGACCCCGCGCTCGGGCCGACCGACTTCCACGCCTACGTCGAGGCCTACCTCGGCGACCGCTGGTACATGTTCGACCCATCGGGCACCGCGATCCCGATGGGCTTCGTGCGCTTCGGCACCGGCCGCGACGCCGCCGACGTGGCCTTCGCGACCATCTTCGGCGCGGTGCAGACCGCCGCGCCGGTGATCGCGATTCAGGCGGTCGCCGGTGCCGACGGGCGCGTGGTCGTGCCCTACCACCGCGTGGAGGCGCTGTCGACCGACGGCTAGCGCGGCCGGCACGTCAGTCGCGGTCCGGCGCGCCCAGCGGAAACAGTTTGCGATACGGCCGTGCTTCATCCACGGCTCGCGCGAATGACGGGCGAGCGAGCAACCGGCGCCGGTAAGCGGCCACGTTGGGATGGGCGGCCCCGATCGGATGCGTCCAGTCGGCGTAGAACAGGAACGGCGCAGCGGCGCAGTCGGCCAGGCTGAAGCGCTCGCCGGCGGCCCACTCGCGGCGCGCCATCAGCGGGTCGAGCCAGGCGCAGGCGGTGTCGAGCATCTCGCGTGCCTGGCGCACGCCGAAGGCGTCGCGATCGGCCGGCGGCCGCAGCGCGTCGAACACGATCTTCTGCTGCGGCGTGGCGACATAGTTGTCGAAGAAGCGGTCCATCATCCGCACCTCGAGCGCGGCGGCCACGTCGTCGGGGATCAGACGCTGCGGCGCCGGCATGCGCAGGCCGAGGTACTCGACGATGCAGCTCGCCTCGATGACGGTGCGTTCGCCGTCCACCAGCACCGGAAAGCGCTTGATCGGCCACAGCGTGGCCAGCCGCTTCGACGCCGGGCTGTCCGGCCCTTCGAGGACTTGCGGCTCGAACGGGATCGCGTACTCGTACAGCGCGACGAGCGCCTTCTGGCAGTAGGACGAGAAGGGGTGGAAGAGCAGCTGCAATGCCATGGCGTGAGACTCCTTCGACGGCGAACGGAATCGGGGCCCTCGTTCAGGCCTCGACGATGATTCGCGTGCCGTCGAAGGGCATCGGCGCCACGCGCGGCATCGGTCAGAGCGGTATCGGCTCGCCGTTGACGATCCAGGGCGTGCCGAAGCGGTCGACCAGCATGCCCCAGCGTTTGGCCCAGAAGGCCGGCTGCATCGGCATCGTCACCTGGCCGCCTTCGGCCAGCGCGGCGAAGACTTTCTCGCCCTCGGCGACGCTCGGGTAGTCGACCGTGATCGAGACGCCCTTGATCCCTTCGTAGGGCACCTGCTCCGGTGCGTCGCCCGCGAACAGCGTGCCGCCGCCGGGCAGTGCGAGCCGCGCATGCAGGATGCGGTGCGCGGACGCCTTCGGGATCTGCTCGGCCATCGGCGAGTCGGCGCCGCTCATCAGGATTTCGAGCTTGCCGCCGAGGGCGCGCTCGTAGAAACGCATGGCGTCGGCGCAGTTGCCGTTGAACGCCAGGTAGGCGATGGCTTGGGTCATTTGGGTTCCTTCGGTTGCGATGGATCGCAGGATCGATTCGGCGGTCCTGCATGACGACGACGCGCGAGCGCAACCGGAATCGACACCGTTGCGCCGGCGTTTTCAACTCCTTTCAGTGCGCCTGGTCCCAGTTCGCGCCCACGCCCACCTCGGCCAGCAGCGGCACCTTCAGCTCGGCGACCGAGGCCATGATGCGCGGCACCTCGGCGCGCGCCCAGTCGAGCTCGGCCGCCGGCACGTCGAACACCAGTTCGTCGTGCACCTGCATGATCATGCGGGTGGCGCGCCGCTCGCGGTCGATCACGCCTTGCACCGCGATCATCGCGAGCTTGATCAGGTCGGCCGCGGTACCCTGCATCGGCGCGTTGATCGCCTGGCGCTCGGCTGCGCTCTTGCGCGGGCCACTCCCGCCGTTGATCTCGGGCAGCACGATGCGCCGGCCGAACAGCGTCTCGACATAGCCCTTCTGGTGCGCCGACGCCTTGGTCTCGTCCATGTAGCGGCGCACGCCGGCGAAGCGCTGGAAGTAGCGCTCGATGTAGGCGATCGCGGCGCTGCGCTCGATGCCCAGGCTTTGCGCCAGGCCGAACGCGCCCATGCCATAGATCAGCCCGAAGTTGATCGTCTTGGCGTAGCGGCGCTGCTCGCTGCTGACCTCGGCCAGCGCCGCGCCGAAGACCTCGCTGGCGGTCGCGCGGTGCACGTCGACGCCCTCCTCGAATGCGCGCAGCAGGCCCGGGTCGCCGCTCATGTGCGCCATGATGCGCAGCTCGATCTGCGAGTAGTCGGCCGACAGGATGGCGTGGCCCGGCGGCGGGATGAAGGCCTCGCGCACGCGCCGGCCCTCGGGCGTGCGGATCGGGATGTTCTGCAGGTTCGGGTCGTTGCTCG
>Ga0070667_100003101_pt1 | contig 14298 bp, 11 predicted proteins | sample KBSS33metaG_FD_64659 | JGI IMG/M metagenome (GOLD analysis project Ga0070667, IMG submission 64659) | Switchgrass rhizosphere microbial communities from Kellogg Biological Station, Michigan, USA - KBS S3-3 metaG | ecosystem: Host-associated > Plants > Roots > Rhizosphere > Soil ...
GCCGGCGGCCTGGAACATCAGGAACCAGCCGTCCAGGCCGATCATGTCCGGTGCGGTGAACCACGCGTTGTAGCCGCCGAGGCGGCGGATGAACTGCTCCTCCGGGCCGAATGCCAACTGCCGCACCGCGGAATGCGGGCCGTCGGCGCCGACCACCAGGTCGGCCTCCACGACCGAGCCATCGGTCAGTGTGGCCCGCACCCCCGACTCGTCCTCCTCGAGCACGGAAATTCGCGTGCCGAAGCGGTATTCGGCCATGTCGCGAGTCGCCTGGTAGAGCACATCGGTCAGATCGCCGCGCAGGATTTCGAGTGCGGAGACGATCCCGTTGCCGTCGAACGCCTCGACCGGCATCTCTGCTCGCCGGGTGCCATCGGCGCGCACCCAGGCGATGCCGCGCTGAAACAGGCACCGCTCGGTCATCTCGGACAGCAGGCCCATCCGGGTCACCACCTCGCGGCCCGCGCCGCGCAAGTCGACCGTCTGGCCGCCCGGGCGGATGCCCGGCGCCGCCTCGACGATCACCACCCGATAGCCGTTACCGGCCAGCCAGTGGGCCAGCGCAGGACCGGCAACCCCGGCGCCACTGATCAACACCGTTGGTTGCACCATGGCGAAAGCCTATGGCTTTCCCAGCATTGGCTCCTAGGCTGGCCCCATGGCGGACATCGACCGGCGCACAGTTCTCAAAGGCACTGCGGCGGTAGCGGGGGTGGCCGCGGCGGGGGTCGGTGGCTACCAGCTACTGTCCCGGACCGGCCGCGAGCACTCGGCGAACAGGCCCAACATCCTGGTGATCATTGTCGACCAGATGCGGGCGCCCCAATGGTTTCCCGATGCCAAACAGCTCGGCGAACTGCTGCCGAACCTGGACCGGCTGCGGCAGCGCAGTGTGTCCTTCGAGTCGCACTATTCGGCTTCCAACATGTGCACGCCGTCGCGCGGCGTCCTGACCACCGGGTTGTATTCGCATCAGACGGGCTGTCTGTACACCGGTGAGGGGCCGACCGAATCCACCCTGGCGCCCCGCTTCCCGACCTGGGGCACGATGCTGCGGGACGAGGGCTACCGGACCTGGTGGTGGGGGAAATGGCACCTTGGCCAAATCTCCGACACCACCCCGGACGGCCTTGATGCCCACGGTTTTTCCGGCGGCACGTACCCGTCACCCAACGGCGGTCCCAACCAGGGGCTCAAGGTCGACCGCACCATCGCCGACCAGTTCGACGGCTGGTTCGCCGACCACGCCGGCAGCGGCCCGTGGTGCACCACGGTGTCCCTGGTGAATCCGCACGACATCTGCTGGTGGCCGAGAAACCCACTGCCGGATGATGTTCCGCGCGTGTTCTCCGGGACGCCCGTCAACTTCGAGAACGCCGACGACCTGCGGCGGCGCGGCAAGCCGCAACTGCAGATCGACTACATGAACTTCATGTCGCCGCTGATGACCGGCCCGGTGCCGTATTCGGGTCCCGACATGGCAGCGCAGTGGGCGCGGTGCCTCGACAACTATCTGTGGCTGCATCAGCAGGTGGACGTCCAGATCGGCCGGGTGCTGGACACCCTGGCCTCCCGTCCGGACGTGGAGCGCGACACCATTGTGGTGTTCACCTCGGACCACGGGGAGTACGCCGGCTCGCACGGCCTGCGCGGCAAGGGCGCGGCGATCTATGAAGAGTCGATCCGGGTGCCGCTCTACATCCACGACCCGGCCGGGCACCTGACCCCCAAACCCGGCGAGCGGCGCCGGCAGCTCACCTCCAGCGTGGACGTCGCGCCGCTGCTGCTCACCATCGCGGCCGGCGGCGACGGCTGGCGCTCGGACAGCCGCTACTCCTACCTACAGGCGCGCGCCGACATCGCCGCCGTCGCCGCCAATCCGGGTGCGGCGGGCCGCCGGTGGGTGGCCCATGCCACCGACGACATGTCTGTCGAGGAAATGGCGACGCTGATGAAATCGCCTGCGGTGCAGAAGATGTTCGGCGGCGGTGCCGTGCCCACCGAGATACCGACATCGGCGCCCAGTCACATCGTGGCCGTGCGGACGCCCGACGCAAAGTTCGGCCGCTACGCGTACTGGCGGCCGGGCAGCATGGAGGCCGACCACAGCCGCAAGATCGACTACGAGCTCTACGACTACGAGTCACCCTCGGGTGCACAGGAACTCGACAACCAGGCAGGTCGCAGCGGCAAGCAGGCCAAGCTGCAGGCGTTGCTCGAGGGCGAGGTGCTGCCCGAGCTGCGGGCACCGCTGCCGGCTTGGATGCACGACGCCCAGGAGCAGGGCATGGCCGACATGCAGCGGCTCACCGCGGCTCGGGCCGGCTGACTACAGGCCGAGCGCCTGGTACGTCCGCTTCACGAATTTCGGTCGCGCCGAACGGAGCTTGGCCTGCGATGCGTTGCCCGCGACGGCAGCCGCGGCGTCCACGCTGAGCTCCGGCTGATTCTGGATCAGGTAGATCAGGATCAGGTTCGCGTTCGGGTCGGCCTGCCACCAGGTACCGAAGGCGCCCGGCCAACTGAACGAGCCGGGTCCACCGGGACCGAAGAACGGCGTCGCCTTGGCCTCGTCGGTCACCAGCGACAGGTTCAGCCCGAAGCCGCGGCCGATCCAGAACGGCGCACCCAGGAAGTTCTGCGACTTCTGCTCGGCGGTCAACCGGTCGGTCCGCATGGACCGCACCGACTCCTCCGACAGCACCCGAACCCCGTCGACCTCGCCGCCGGCCAGCAGCATCCGCGCGAACGTCAGGTAGTCGTCGACGGTCGACCAGAGCCCGCCGCCCCCGGCGCAGAACGTCGGCGGCATCACCTGCGGCGGTCCCATCTTTCCGGGCTGCAGGCTCAGGGTGTCGCCATCGGCGGCCAACTGGTACATCGTCGCCGCGCGGCGCCGGCCCGAGTGCGTCACCGCGAAACCAGTGTCGACCATGTTCAGCGGTTTGAAGATGCGCTCCGCCAACACATCTGGCAGCGGCTTGCCCTCGACGCGGGACAGCAGGAAGCCCAGCACATCGGTCGACTGGCTGTAGGTCAGCGCGTCACCGGGCTGGTGCGCCAGCGGCAGCTGTCCCAGCTCGGCCAGCCAGCGGTCCGGATCCTGCAGAGACTGCAACTTGTTGTAGGCCTTGCCCAATGGCGGCGGCACCGTGAACCCGTAGGCCAGGCCGCCGCGGTGGGTCATCAGGTCCTCGACGGTGATGGGCCGGCGCGCGGGCACGGACCGGTCCAACGGTCCCTCCGGACTCGTCATCACGCGCGGGTTGGCGAGCTCCGGAATCCAGTTCGCGATGGGGTCGGTCAGCGCCAGCCGGCCTTCGTCGACCAGCGTCATCGCCGCCGCGACCGTGATCGGCTTGGACATCGACGCGATGCGGAACACGGTGTCGCGCTCCATCGGCAGCTTGGCTTCCACATCGCGGTGGCCGAGAGTGTTGACCTGCCGCACCGCGCCGTCCTGCCACACCAGCGTGACCGCGCCGGCCAGCAGGCCGGTGTCGATCGCCGCGCTGACCGATTCGGTGTTCGCGTCGAGATTCACCCCGGTCACGTTAGCCGGTGTGGGTGGGATACCCGCGGTGCCGTCCGAACCACCGGGAAGGTGGGCGATACTGCCTGACGTGGCTGCAGACCCGTCGACCCCGAGTACGCCGATGAACAAGGTGGCGTTCGCCAGTTTCATCGGCACCGCGATCGAGTTCTACGACTTCTACATCTACGGGACGGCAGCGGCGCTGATCTTTCCGCAGGTGTTCTTCCCGAACCTGCCGCCCGCCATGGCGACCATCTCGTCGCTGGCCACCTTCGCGGTCGCGTTCCTGGCCCGCCCCGTCGGTGCGGCGGTCTTCGGGCATTTCGGAGATCGGCTGGGCCGCAAGAAGACTCTGGTCGCGACGCTGCTGATCATGGGGCTCTCGACCGTCGGCGTCGGCCTGGTGCCCAGCTCGGCGTCGATCGGTCTTGCCGCGCCGGTCATCCTGCTCACGCTGCGGGTGCTGCAGGGCTTCGCGGTCGGCGGGGAGTGGGCCGGGTCGGCACTGCTGAGCGCCGAATACGCGCCTGTCGGAAAACGTGGTACCTACGGGATGTTCACCCAGTTGGGCGCCGGCGCCGGCCTGGCGGTCAGCAACCTGGTGGTGCTCATCGCCAATGTGACGATCGGAGAGAAGAGCCCGGTGTTCCTCGACTGGGGCTGGCGGCTGCCGTTCCTGTTCAGCGCGGTGCTGCTGGCCGTGGCGCTCTACGTGCGGCTGACCATCGACGAGACCCCGGTGTTCGTCGCCGAGCAGAAGCGGGGGACGGTGCCCCGCGCGCCGCTCTCGGAGCTCGTGCGCCGGCAGAGCAAGCAGGTGCTGCTCGGGGCCGGCTGCATGGTCGGCATCTTCACCATGAGCTTCCTCGGCGGCACCTACCTGATGAGTTACGCCAGCACCCGCATCCACCATCCGCGGACCCTGATCCTGTCGGTCGGCGTCCTGGCCGGCGTGTCGCTCATGGTGTTCTCCGCGATTTCGGCGGTGCTGTGCGACCGGTACGGCCGGCGTCGCGTCATCCTGGTCGGATTCGGGCTCGCGCTGCCGTGGGCGTTTCTCGTCATGCCGCTCATCGACTCCGGGTCGCCGGTGGCGTTCGCAGTGGCGATCGCCGGCATCTTCTGCATCTTCGGGCTCGCGTACGGGCCTATCGGGGCGTTCCTGCCTGAGACGTTCGCCACCCGTTACCGCTATACCGGTGCCGGCATGGCCTTCAATCTCGCCGGGATCGTCGGCGGCGCGCTGCCGCCGCTGGTCGCCGGCCCACTCGTCACCGCGCTCGGGAGCTGGGCCGTTGGGCTGATGATCGCCGTCTTCGTGCTGGTCAGCATCACGTGCACTCTCATACTGCCCGAAACCCGGGGGGCCGAACTCGACGACATGCCCGACGAGGACGTTCTCGCGGCCTGCTAAGCTACGCGGCTAGTTAGACGTCCTTTAACGATCCGTCCAGAGAGGCGGAGAAGGAGGTCCGGTGTCTCGTGGGTGACTCCACTGACCGGGAATTGCTGTCCGCAGCCGATGTCGGCCGGACCATCTCGCGCATCGCGCACCAGATCATCGAAAAGACCGCGCTCGACGCGCCCGAGGCCCCGCGTGTGGTGCTGCTCGGCATCCCGACCCGCGGCGTCACCCTCGCTGTCCGGATCGCCGAGAAGGTCAAGGAATTCTCCGGTACCGAATTGCCCACCGGAGCGCTCGACATCACGCTGTACCGCGACGACCTCAACTTCAAGCCGCCGCGGGCGCTGGCCTCGACCTCGATTCCGAAGGGCGGCATCGACGAGTCGACGGTGATCCTCGTCGACGACGTCCTGTACTCCGGCCGCTCGGTGCGCTCGGCCCTCGATGCCCTGCGCGACATCGGCCGCCCCCGCATGGTGCAGCTGGCGGTGCTCGTCGACCGCGGTCACCGCGAACTGCCGATCCGCGCCGACTATGTCGGCAAGAACGTCCCGACGTCGCGCAGCGAGAACGTCAAGGTGCGCCTGTCGGAGACCGATGGCGGAGACGACCACGTTTCCATCGCCCCCTACGGAGGACCCACCAGGTGAAGCATCTGCTGTCCGCCTCGGACCTGAGCCGCGATGCGGCGACGGCGATCCTCGACGACGCCGACAAGTTCCGTGAGGCGCTCCTGGGCCGCGACGTCAAGAAGCTCCCGACGTTGCGCGGCCGCACCGTCATCACCATGTTCTACGAGAACTCCACCCGCACCCGGGTGTCGTTCGAAGTGGCCGGTAAGTGGATGAGCGCCGACGTCATCAACGTCAGCGCCTCCGGATCCTCGGTGGCGAAAGGCGAGTCGCTGCGCGACACCGCGCTGACCCTGCGCGCCGCCGGTGCCGACGCGCTGATCATCCGGCACCCGGCTTCCGGTGCGGCACAACAACTTGCGGAGTGGACGCGCGAAGAGCGTTCCTCGGGGGCAGGAGCGCAGCGACTCGGGGGGAATTCCGGTGGTCCGTCGGTCATCAACGCAGGCGACGGCACCCACGAACACCCGACGCAGGCCCTGCTCGACGCACTGACCATCCGGCAGCGCCTCGGTGGCATCGAGGGCCGGCGCGTGGTGATCGTCGGCGACATCCTGCACAGCCGGGTGGCACGCTCCAACGTGTCGCTGCTGTCGACGCTGGGCGCCGAGGTGGTGCTGGTGGCGCCGCCGACGCTGCTGCCGGTCGGGGTCGGGGACTGGCCGGTGACCGTTTCACATGACCTCGACGCCGAACTGCCGGCTGCCGACGCGGTGCTGATGCTGCGCGTGCAGGCCGAGCGGATGAAGGGCGCGTTCTTCCCGTCGGCGCGCGAGTACTCGGTGCGCTACGGACTGTCCGAGAAGCGACTGGCCGGATTGAGCGAGCACACGGTGGTGCTGCACCCCGGTCCGATGCTGCGCGGCATGGAGATCGCGTCGTCGGTCGCGGATTCGTCGCAATCAGCTGTACTGCAACAGGTTTCGAATGGGGTGCATGTTCGTATGGCAGTGCTGTTCCAGCTTCTGGTTGGTGCGGGCCGGGAGGTGATCGCATGACAGTTCTGATTCGTGGGGTCCGCCTCTACGGCGAGGGTGATCCGGTCGACGTGCTGATCGCGGATGGCCAGATCGCCGAGATCGGGACCGGCCTGGCCGGTGACGAGGTCATCGACGCCGCCGGCCAGGTCATGCTGCCCGGCTTCGTGGACCTGCACACCCACCTGCGCGAGCCGGGCCGCGAATACGCCGAGGACATCGAAACCGGTTCGGCGGCAGCGGCTCTCGGTGGCTACACCGCGGTGTTCGCCATGGCCAACACCGATCCGGTCGCCGACACCGTCGTCGTCACCGACCACGTCTGGCACCGCGGCCAACAGGTCGGCCTGGTCGACGTGCACCCCGTCGGCGCGGTCACAGTCGGGCTCGACGGCAAGCAGCTCACCGAGATGGGCCTCATGGCCGCCGGAGCCGGGCAGGTCCGGATGTTCTCCGACGACGGCATCTGCGTCGACGACCCGCTGGTGATGCGCCGGGCCCTGGAATACGCTGCGGGTCTTGGTGTTCTGATCGCACAGCACGCCGAGGAACCGCGCCTGACCGTCGACGCCGTCGCGCACGAGGGTCCCAACGCCGCCCGGCTGGGCCTTGCCGGCTGGCCGCGCTCGGCTGAAGAGTCGATCGTGGCCCGGGACGCGATCCTGGCGCGCGATGCCGGCGCCCGGGTGCACATCTGCCACGCCTCCACGGCGGGCACCGTCGAGTTGATCAAGTGGGCCAAGGCTCAGGGCATCTCGATCACCGCCGAGGTCACCCCGCATCATCTGCTGTTGGACGACTCGCGCTTGGCTGATTACGACGGCCGCAACCGGGTGAACCCGCCGCTGCGTGAGGCCAGCGATGCCGAGGCGCTGCGCCAGGCCCTGGCCGATGGGGTGATCGACTGTGTCGCAACCGATCACGCCCCGCATGCCGAACACGAGAAGATGTGCGAGTTCGCACACGCCCGTCCCGGCATGCTCGGCCTGCAGACCGCGTTGTCGGTGGTTGTCGAGACCATGGTGGCGCCCGGCCTCCTCAGCTGGCGCGATGTCGCCCGCGTGATGAGCGAGGCCCCCGCCGCCATCGTCGGCCTGCCCGACCAGGGCCGCCCGCTGGCGGTCGGCGAACCGGCCAACCTGACTGTGGTGAACCCCGACACCACCTGGACGGTGCAGGGCAATGACCTCGCGAGCCGCTCGGACAACACGCCGTACGAGTCGATGACGCTGCCCGCCACCGTGACCTTGACGATGCTGCGCGGCAAGGTGACCGCGCGCGACGGGCAGTCGCCCGCATGAACACCGGGACTCTGATCACTTACCTGGTACTCGCCGCCGTCGTGGTGGTGCTGCTCGGGTTCGCGATCCGCCAGATGCTCAAAGGCTGGGTGCACCGGGTGCAGCGCCAGGCCGGCGCCGTCGGCCTGCTGCCCGCGCTGCCCGACACCGTCGGACCGCCGATCGTCTCGGCGACCAAGGGCATGTACGTCGGCAGCACGTTCACGCCGAGCTGGCAGGACCGAATTGCGGTGGGCTCGCTCGGTTTTCGGAGCAAGGCCGTGCTGACGCGCTACCCCGAGGGGATCATGCTGCAGCTCACCGGCGGCAGCCCGATCTGGATTCCCGAAGAATCCATCACCGCGATCCGCACCGAGCGGGCCATCGCCGGCAAGGTGCTCACCTACGACGGGATTCTCGCCATCCGGTGGCAGCTGCCGTCGGGCACCGAAATCGATACCGGATTCCGCAGCGACGACCGTCGCGAACTGGCCAAATGGGTTGAGGAGGACAGTAAGTGACGAGCGACCAGACCGCCGTACTGGTGCTGGAGGACGGCCGGGTGTTCACCGGGACGCCGTTCGGCGCCGTGGGTCAGACGCTGGGCGAGGCGGTGTTCTCCACCGGCATGTCCGGGTACCAGGAAACGCTGACCGATCCCAGCTACCACCGCCAGATCGTGGTGGCCACCGCCCCGCAGATCGGCAACACCGGCTGGAACGGTGAGGACAACGAGAGCCGCGACGACAAGATCTGGGTCGCCGGCTACGTCGTCCGCGACCCGTCGCCGCGCGCCTCCAACTGGCGGGCGACCGGTACCCTCGACGACGAACTGGTGCGTCAGGGCATCGTCGGTGTCGCCGGCGTCGACACCCGCGCCATCGTGCGGCACCTGCGCAATTTCGGCTCGATGAAGGCAGGCGTCTTCAGCGGCCCGGCGCTGGCGGACATCGACACCCTGGTCGACCGCGTCCGCAACCAGCCGTCGATGCTCGGTGCCGACCTGGCCGGTGAGGTCAGCACCGGTGACCGGTACATCGTCGAACCTGATGGTCCGCAACGCTTCTCGATCGCGGCAATCGATCTCGGCATCAAGACCAACACGCCGCGCAACTTCGCGGCCCGCGGCATCCGCAGCCACGTGCTGCCGTCGTCGGTGACGTTCGACGAGGTCGCCGACCTCAAGGTCGACGGGGTATTCCTGTCCAACGGCCCGGGTGACCCGGCGACGGCCGACCACATGGTCGAGTTCACCAAGCAGGTGCTCTCGGCCGGCATCCCACTGTTCGGCATCTGCTTCGGCAACCAGATTCTCGGCCGCGCCTTCGGCCGGTCCACCTACAAGATGACCTTCGGCCACCGCGGCATCAACATCCCGGTGGTGGAAAAGGCCACCGGCCGCATCGCGATCACCGCGCAGAACCACGGCTTCGCGCTGGAAGGCGAAGCCGGGGAAGAGTTCGACACCCCGTTCGGCCGCGCCGTGGTCAGCCACACCTGCGCCAACGACGGTGTGGTGGAAGGTGTTTCGCTGCTCAGTGGGCGCGCCTTCTCGGTGCAGTACCACCCGGAGGCGGCCGCCGGCCCGCACGACGCCGAGTACCTGTTCGACAAGTTCGCCGATCTCATGGCAGGGGAGAAGTAATGCCACGCCGTCCAGACCTCAACCACATCCTGGTGATCGGGTCCGGCCCGATCGTCATCGGCCAGGCCTGCGAGTTCGACTACTCGGGCACCCAGGCTTGCCGCGTGCTGCGCGCCGAAGGGCTGCAGGTCAGCTTGATCAACTCCAACCCGGCCACGATCATGACCGACCCGGAGTACGCCGACAACACGTACGTCGAGCCCATCACTCCGGCCTTCGTCGAGAAGATCTTTGCGCAGCAGGCCGAGCGCGGGAACAAGATCGACGCGGTGTTGGCCACTCTCGGTGGGCAGACCGCGCTCAACACCGCGGTCGCGCTGCACGAGAACGGTGTGCTGGAGAAGTACGGCGTCGAGATGATCGGCGCGGACTTCGATGCCATCCAGCGCGGCGAAGACCGGCAGAAGTTCAAGGACATCGTCGCCAAGGTCGGCGGCGAATCCGCCCGCAGCCGGGTCTGTTTCACCATGGACGAGGTCCGCGACACCGTTGCCGATGTCGGGCTTCCTGTGGTGGTCCGGCCGTCGTTCACCATGGGTGGCCTGGGCTCCGGCATGGCGTACACCAAGGAAGACGTCGAGCGGATGGCCGGCGAGGGCCTGGCCGCATCGCCTTCTGCCAACGTGCTGATCGAGGAATCGATCTACGGCTGGAAGGAATACGAGCTCGAGCTGATGCGCGACCATCACGACAACGTGGTGATCGTCTGCTCGATCGAGAACTTCGACCCCATGGGCGTGCACACCGGTGACTCGGTGACCGTCGCCCCGGCGATGACCCTGACCGACCGTGAGTACCAGATCATGCGTGACCTGGGCATCGCGATCCTGCGCGAGGTCGGCGTCGACACCGGTGGCTGCAACATCCAGTTCGCCATCAACCCGGCCGACGGGCGCCTGATCGTCATCGAGATGAACCCGCGCGTGTCGCGGTCCAGCGCATTGGCTTCCAAGGCAACGGGTTTCCCGATCGCCAAGATCGCCGCCAAGCTGGCCATCGGCTACACCCTCGACGAGATCGTCAACGACATCACCAAGGAAACCCCGGCCTGTTTCGAGCCGACCCTCGACTACGTCGTCGTCAAGGCGCCGCGGTTCGCGTTCGAGAAGTTCCCCGGCGCCGACCAGACCCTGACCACCACCATGAAGTCGGTGGGCGAGGCGATGTCGTTGGGCCGCAACTTCATCGAGGCGCTCGGCAAGGTGATGCGGTCGCTGGAGACCAAGCGGGCCGGCTTCTGGACCGGTCCTGATCTGGACAAGTCCCTCGACGAGCTGCTCACCGGACTGCGCACGGCGACCGACGGCCGGCTCTATGACATCGAACAGGCGCTGCGCCTCGGCGGTTCGGTCGAGGCTGTCGCCGAGGCATCCGGGGTCGACCCGTGGTTCATCGACCAGATCGCCACCCTGGTGGCGCTGCGCGGCGAACTCGTCGACGCCCCGGTGCTCAATGAGCGCCTGCTGCGCCGGGCCAAGCACAGCGGCCTGTCCGACCGCCAGATCGCCGCGCTGCGGCCGGAATTGGCGGGCGAGACCGGCGTGCGCGCGCTGCGCGAGCGGCTCGGCATCCGGCCGGTGTACAAGACCGTCGACACCTGTGCCGCCGAGTTCGACGCCAAGACGCCGTACCACTACAGCAGCTACGAGCTGGACCCCGCGGCCGAGACCGAGGTGGCTCCGCAGACCGAGAAGCCCAAGGTGCTGATCCTGGGCTCCGGCCCGAACCGCATCGGGCAGGGCATCGAGTTCGACTACAGCTGCGTGCACGCGGCAACCACGTTGAGCGAGGCCGGTTTCGAGACCGTCATGGTCAACTGCAATCCGGAGACCGTCTCGACCGACTACGACACCGCCGACAGGCTGTACTTCGAGCCGCTCACCTTCGAGGACGTGCTCGAGGTCTATCACGCCGAGCAGGCCTCCGGGGCCGGCGGTCCGGGTGTGGTTGGGGTGATCGTGCAGCTCGGCGGCCAGACGCCGCTGGGTCTGGCCGACCGGCTGGAGAAGGCCGGCGTGCCCGTCGTCGGTACCAGCCCCAAGGCCATCGACCTCGCCGAGGACCGTGGCGAGTTCGGTGAGGTGCTGCGCTTGGCCGGGTTGCCCGCGCCGCGCTTCGGCACCGCAACGAGTTTCGAGCAGGCCCGCCGCATCGCCGCCGACATCGGTTACCCGGTCCTGGTGCGCCCGTCGTACGTGCTGGGCGGCCGTGGCATGGAGATCGTCTACGACGAGCAGACCCTGCAGGGCTACATCGAGCGCGCCACCGAGCTGTCACCCGAGCACCCGGTGCTGGTCGACCGTTTTCTCGAAGACGCCATCGAGATCGACGTCGACGCCCTGTGCGACGGCACCGAGGTGTACATCGGCGGCGTGATGGAGCACATCGAGGAGGCCGGTATCCACTCCGGCGACTCGGCCTGTGCGCTGCCGCCGGTCACGTTGGGCCGCACCGACATCGCTGCCGTGCGCAAGGCCACCGAGGCCATCGCCCACGGCATCGGCGTGGTCGGTCTGCTCAACGTGCAGTACGCGCTCAAGGACGACGTGCTCTACGTGCTGGAGGCCAACCCGCGTGCCAGTCGGACGGTGCCCTTCGTCTCGAAGGCCACCGCCGTGCCGCTGGCCAAGGCCTGTGCCCGGATCATGCTGGGCGCCACCATCGCCGAGCTGCGTGCCGAGGGCATCTTGGTCGCCGAGGGCGACGGCGCCACCGTTGCACCCAACGCGCCCATCGCGGTGAAGGAAGCCGTCCTGCCGTTCCACCGGTTCCGTAAAGCCGATGGCTCGCAGGTGGATTCGCTGCTCGGGCCCGAGATGAAGTCGACCGGTGAAGTCATGGGTATCGACAGCGATTTCGGTACCGCCTTCGCCAAGAGCCAGACCGCGGCTTACGGGTCACTGCCGTCGGGTGGCACGGTGTTCGTGTCGGTCGCCAACCGCGACAAGCGCTCGCTGGTGTTCCCGGTCAAGCGCCTGGCCGATCTCGGCTTCCGGGTGCTGGCCACCGAAGGCACCGCGGAGATGTTGCGCCGCAACGGCATTCCGTGTGAGGTCGTGCGCAAGAACTTCGAGGAGCCGAGCCCGGAGCGGCCCGCGATGTCGGCAGTCGACGCCATCAAGGCGGGCGAGGTCGACATGGTGATCAACACCCCGTACGGCAACTCCGGTCCGCGCATCGACGGGTACGAGATTCGCTCGGCCGCGGTGTCGGCCAGCATCCCGTGCGTGACGACGGTGCAGGGCGCGTCGGCCGCGGTGCAGGGCATCGAAGCCGGCATCCGCGGAGACATCGGCGTGCGGTCGCTGCAGGAGTTGCACAGCCAGTTGGCCGAGAAGTGACCTTCGGGCCCAAACTGCGGGCCGCCATGGCACAGCGGGGTCCGCTGTGCCTTGGCATCGACCCGCACCCAGAGCTGCTGACGGCGTGGGGTCTGCCCGTGTCGGCGGACGGCGTGGCGGCGTTCAGTGACATCTGTGTCGAGGCGTTCGCGGGCTTCGCGATCGTCAAGCCGCAGGTCGCGTTCTTCGAGGCCTACGGGTCGGCGGGCTTCGTCGTGCTGGAACGGACCATCGCCCGCCTGCAGGAGGCCGGCGTGCTGGTACTGGCCGACGCGAAGCGCGGCGACATCGGCTCGACCATGGCCGCCTACGCGCAGGCCTGGGCGGGGGATTCGCCGCTGTCCGCCGACGCGGTGACGGCATCGCCGTACCTCGGCTTCGGCTCGCTGCAACCACTGCTCGACGTCGCGGCCGCCAACGGCCGCGGGGTCTTCGTGCTGGCGGCCACATCCAACCCGGAGGGTGCGTCCGTGCAGCGCGCGGTGACCGGCGAGCGCACTGTGGCACAGTCGATCGTCGACGATGTCGCCGCGGTCAACGCCGCCGCGGACGGCTCGGTGGGTGTCGTGGTCGGTGCGACGCTCGCCGAGGTCCCCGATCTGTCGCGGCTCGGGGGACCGGTGCTGATGCCCGGCGTCGGTGCACAGGGCGGACGTCCGGATGCGCTGGCCGGGCTCGGCGGCGCCCAGCCGGGCACCCTGCTGCCCGCCGTGTCGCGTGAGGTGCTGCGCGCCGGGCCGGACGTCGCCGCCGTACGGGCCGCGGGGGAGAAGCTGCGCGACGCGGTGGCCTACCTGGCCTGACAGTGCCCGAACGAGACGGACGGCCCACCACGGAATGTGGTGGGCCGTCAGTTTTGTCGTGCTACCGGGCAGTCATCACAGCGGAATCCAGATGGGGCCGAGCCAGAAGCCCCAGGCGTTGAAGCCCTGGTCGAACACCGGGTTCACCCACTGGCCGTTGTAGGCGAACGGTTGGTGGTCCCAACGGCCATCGTCGATGCCGCGGCCATGCCAGTCGCGGCCGCGGTCATCGCGCCAGCCATCGCGGTCGTTGTGCCAGTCGACGCCGCGCTGCCAGCCGCCGCGGTCGCCGCCGCGCTGCCAGCCACCATCACCGCGGTGGTCGTCGTGGCCCCCGCATGGTGCGCCGGGCGGGCACCACCCCGGGTCGGCGCCGGCGGTGCCCAGCCCGACGCCCAACAGTCCGGCGGCACCGATGCCGGCTGCCAGGGTGGATGCGGTCAATGCCCGCTTGATGTTCATGGGTGAACTCCGTTATCTGGGAAATCGGCTTCTTCGGATATGGACCTCTGACGCTAGGTCCCTCCGATGGGCATGCACTTAGCTGAACTTATGTGTGTGCTGTGTATGTGATAACGGTGTCAAGACGATGCGTGCATCGGTAAATTTGAGCCGCGGCACCCGGGCTAAATGCTTTGTGCATCAGGATGTTTCGGCGTATCCGTTCTGCGAGGTCGGCG
>Ga0070667_100003104_pt1 | contig 14295 bp, 13 predicted proteins | sample KBSS33metaG_FD_64659 | JGI IMG/M metagenome (GOLD analysis project Ga0070667, IMG submission 64659) | Switchgrass rhizosphere microbial communities from Kellogg Biological Station, Michigan, USA - KBS S3-3 metaG | ecosystem: Host-associated > Plants > Roots > Rhizosphere > Soil ...
CGTCGGCGTGGCGGTCGTTGCACGCGTGTACGTGATTTTTCCTGTCGAAAATGCCACGGTGAAGGTACTGGCGTCGATGACGTTCAGTTGGAGGTTGTGCGCGGACAGAGTAGGTGTGGCATGCGGCTGGGCCGCCCACATGTCGACATGGCCCGCCGTCGCGTCGATTGTGCCGGCGAATGTCTGATGGCCGGCGGGTACACAGTCATCTCCGACAGTCTTAGTGGCACTAATACGGTTGCCTGCTTGGAGGACTTGCACCGTCTCGTCGTGCGCAACGTTGATCGGACAGGTGTAGCCCACTGCGTTCCACAGGCCATTGAGGTCTGCCGCAGCAGTGGTGGCAGAGGGCGTTGGAACGGGCGTGGGCGAGGCTGTCGCGGTGGCAGTCGGGTTCGGAGAGGTTGGTCCAGAGGCCACCCCGTTTACCTTCTTGCTGCACCCGCCCGCCGCTACCAGCAAGACCGTCAGCAACAGGCCTGAGGTGACCTTGGAGCCCGCGCGTCTTGTCCTTACTTCTTGGCGCCTTCGGCGGTCTCGCCCGTCGACAGTGCGGCGATGAAGGCCTCTTGCGGCACCTCGACGCGTCCCACCATCTTCATGCGCTTCTTGCCTTCTTTCTGCTACTCCAACAGCTTGCGTTTACGGGTGATGTCACCGCCGTAGCACTTGGCAAGAACGTCCTTACGAATAGCCCGAATCGACTCACGCGCAATCACTCGCGATCCGATGGCGGCCTGGATGGGTACCTCGAATTGCTGCCGAGGAATGAGTTCACGCAGCTTCGTCGTCATCGATGTGCCGTAGCCGTAGGCCTTGTCTTTGTGGACGATCGCCGAGAAAGCGTCGACGGCCTCGCCTTGCAGCAGGATGTCGACCTTGACGAGATCCCCTGCTTTTTCACCGGAAAGTTCATAATCGAGCGAGGCATATCCACGGGTACGGGACTTCAACTGATCAAAGAAATCAAAGATGATCTCACCCATCGGCAACGTGTAGCGCAGCTCCACGCGAGTCTCCGACAGGTAGTCCATGCCGTCCAGTACGCCACGCTTGGACTGGCAGAGTTCCATGATCGCGCCGATGTACTCACTCGGCGCGATGATCATCGCTTTAGCGACGGGTTCGAAGATCTCGCCGATCTTCTTACCGGTAGGCCAATCCGAAGGGTTAGTGACAATCTGCTCCGTGCCGTCCTCTAGAGCAACTCGGTAAACGACGTTCGGTGCGGTGGAGATCAAGGAGAGATCGAACTCGCGCTCCAGGCGCTCCCGGACGATCTCCATGTGCAGGAGGCCGAGGAAGCCGCAGCGGAAACCAAACCCCAATGCTGCCGACGATTCCGGTTCGTACACCAATGCGGCGTCGTTGAGTTGCAATCTGTCCAAAGCGTCACGCAGCAGCGGATAGTCCGAGCCATCCAATGGATATAGCCCGGAGTAGACCATCGGTCGAGGGTCGCGATACCCCGCAAGGGATTCCGTCGCCGGGTGCACTGCGGAGGTAATGGTGTCACCGACGCGGGATTGACGTACGTCCTTCACACCGGTGATGAGGTACCCCACTTCACCGACGCTGAGCCCCGCGGTGGGTTTGGGTTCAGGTGAGATAACGCCAACTTCAAGGAGCTCGTGGGTAGTCCCGTTGGACATCATCTTGATTCGCTGACGAGGGTGAATGGCCCCGTCAATAACACGAATGTAAGTGATGACACCCCGGTAGATGTCGTAGACGGAGTCGAAGATCATCGCCCGTGCTGACGCGTCCTGATCACCGATGGGCGAAGGAACTTCGCGGCAGATCGCATCCAGTAGGTCCTCGACGCCCTGACCGGTCTTGGCACTGACACGCAGCACGTCGTCGGGGTTACAGCCGATGATGTGGGCGATCTCTTCGGCGTATCGCTCCGGCTGGGCGGCAGGCAGGTCGATCTTGTTCAGCACTGGGATGATCTGCAGGTCGTTCTCCAGTGCCATGTAGAGGTTGGCGAGTGTCTGCGCCTCGATCCCCTGCGCGGCATCGACGAGCAGGACCGCACCTTCGCAGGCCGCCAATGACCGCGACACCTCGTACGAGAAGTCAACGTGGCCTGGCGTATCGATCATGTGGAGCACATACGGCACACCATCCAGCCGTGAAACCCAGGGCATCCGGACGTTCTGCGCCTTGATGGTGATGCCGCGCTCCCGCTCGATATCCATCCGGTCCAGGTACTGGGCGCGCATCTGCCGGGAATCGACCACCCCGGTCAGCTGCAGCATGCGGTCGGCGAGGGTGGACTTGCCGTGGTCGATGTGCGCGATGATGCAGAAGTTGCGGATGATCGCCGGCTCGGTGCGGACCAGGGCACCCTTGGGCGACGGGTTCTCGGGCTTCGCTGTCTCGGGCTTTGCCACGTTCTCGGGCTTCGCCGTGTTCTCGGGTCTTGCGGGCGACCCGCTGGGCGTGCTCATTTGAGTAATGTTCCCATGCCAGGCAATTTGGGCCCTCTCGCCTGTCGCTGGTAGGCTGCTGGGGTTGCTGGCACGCCCGTTCGGTATGCCGCTCACCTGTTCTTTTTAGTTCCCGCATCATCCTTTCGACAGACCGAGGCTTTTTTCGTGGCAAACATCAAGTCCCAGATCAAGCGGATCCAGACGAACGAGAAGGCCCGCTTGCGCAACAAGAGCGTCAAGTCGGCACTCAAGACGTCGATCCGTCGCTGCCGTGAGGCCGCCGAGACTGGTGACAAGGACGCTGCGCTCGTGGCGTTCCGCTCGGCCGCTCGTGCGCTCGACAAGGCCGCCAGCAAGGGCGTTATCCACGCCAACCAGGCCGCCAACAAGAAGTCGGCGCTGGCGATCCGCGTTAACTCGCTCTAACTGGCTCCCTCTATACGCGGCTTCGTCCCTGCTGCCGCGGACCCCGACGGCGTCTCTGCCGCCGCTAAGGCCACGTATGTGGCCTTCATCAGCGCTGGTGCCGTTATGGCAAGTTGGGCCTCTCGTATTCCCCAAATTCGGGATCAACTCGGTCTGTCTGTCGCCCAAGTCGGTCTCGTCCTCCTTGCGACCGCCGGTGGTTCAGTCGTAGCGCTGCCCTCAGCCGGGATCATCGTGCACCGTTTCGGCACCCGACGCACCGTCGCAGCCGCCGCTGTAGTGCTTAGTGTCGGGCTATCGGTCGCCTGTCTTGGCTTGATCAGTGACCTCGTCGCGGCGCCGCTCGGGTTCGTTGTCTCTGGATTTCTCCTCGTCGGTTTCGCCAACGGCGCATGGGACGTCGCGATGAATGTCCACGGCGCCCATGTCGAACGGCGCCTCGACAGGGCGATCATGCCCCGTTTTCACGCCGGTTTTAGCGTAGGCACCGTCCTTGGGGCGCTGGTCGGTTCCCTGATGGTGGCGACACATACCTCAGTAGCTGCACATCTTCTCGTCGTCGCTGCGGCCTGCGCAGTCGTGCCACCGTTCGCCGTACGTGGCTTTCTCGTTGACCCAGAGCACGCTCAGCAACCAGCTCCTTCGAGGCGGAGTCACCTACAACGTTGGAAAGAGCCCCGGACCCTGCTCATCGGTGTCTTCGTTCTTGCGTTTGCCTTCGCCGAAGGGGCAGGGGCCGACTGGACCAGTCTTGCCCTCATTGATGGCTATCACGTCTCGGCGACGCTCGGCACCCTCGGCTTCGCCACGTTTCTCACCGCGATGACGCTGGCGCGCTGGTTCAGTCCATGGCTGCTCGATCGATATGGTCGTATCCCAGTGCTACGCGGTTGTCTCGTGCTCGCCCTTATCGGTCTCGCCCTCTTCACCCGCAGCCCAGTTGTCTCGCTGGCTCTTGTCGGTGCCGTCTTATGGGGCGTCGGTGTCTCCCTCGGCTTCCCTGTCGGGATGAGCGCGGCCTCCGACGATCCTCCGGCGGCCGCCGCCCGGACCAGCGTGGTCTCCTCGATCGGCTACTGCGCCTTCCTGGGTGGCCCGCCACTCATCGGGCTACTCGGTGCCCACATCAGCATCCGTGGGGCGCTGTTGGTGGTCACCGTGCCTTTGATGATCGCGTTCGTCGTGACGCCAGCTCTCGCCGAGTCTCGGTCTGGGCCGTAGCCGATTCCCCACGCCTAGTCGCTTCCACTTTTGCTATTAGTGCCATGTCTGCGTCATCGCCGCGCTGGTTCGCGAAGATCCGTGATGCGGCTAATAGCCCGTTCAACGGCGTAGTTGGCATCGGCGGCCTCACCTTTAACGTCCGCATTCAGCGTCGCCACTACGCCGAGCGCGGCGCGCAGACCTGCCTCGCCCCAGCCGCGGGCCTGACTCTGGACTCGTCCGACCTTCCACGGGGGCATTCCTACGCGAGCGGCGATGTCGTACTGGTTGCCACCGCCCATGGCAGCGACGCGGGCGACCGCATCCACGCCTTGTGCGAGGGCATCGGCGACGATCACGACCGGCACTCCGTCGGCAAGTGCCCAGCGAAACGCTTCCAACGCACCGGCCCGGTCACCGGAGACAGCTTTGTCAGAGATTTCGAAACCTTTGACCTCGGCTCGTCCGCGGTAATACCGGCGCACCGCCTCGATGTCGATCTGCTTACCGGCGTCGCTGACGAGCTGACTCACCGCGGCGGCAAGGTCTCGGAGATCGCTGCCGACGGCGTCGATGAGCAGCTGCGCAGCGTCGGCGCTGATCTTCGCTCCGAGGCTGCGCACCTCCGAGCGCACGAAGTCGCTACGTTCAGAGGGTTTGGTGAGCTTGGCGCAGGTGATCACCGTGGCGCCGCCCTTCTTCGCGGCCTCGAGAACTGCCTTTCCCTTCGCCCCACCAGCGTGAGCCAGAACGATCGTCACGTCCGGTTCGGGAGCCAGCAGCATCGGCGTCAACGCACTCAACGTCGCCACTTTGAGGTCCTGGGCGCCGCGCAGCATCACCACGCGACGCCCACCGAACAGCGAAGGGCTCAACAGCTCGAACAGCTCCGCCGCCTCGACCTCACCCGCCGCGAAGTCCCGGATGTCGGCATCAGGGTCACTGCGGCTAACGGTGCGTGCGATGTTCTCCAGCGCCCGAGCCACCAGAAGTTCTTCGTCACCAATAACCAGGACGAGCGGCGGGACGGTCGCCTGCGCCTCGGTGCCGGCATCCGCGCGCGTGCTGTCTTGGGTGGCCACGGCTTCATCGTCTCATTCGCGAAAGAACAACTCGCTGCTAGGGAACAAGCAAGTAGCGCCCTCGGACACCGCCTGCTTCCAACGCCTTGTGCGCCGCAGCCGCTTCGGCGAGCGGAACGATGGCCTGGATACGCACGGGCAGGCGCCCTTGTGCGGTGTCGGCCAACAACGTGGCGAGCCGTTCGCCATCCGCGGCGACCACCACTGCTTCAGCGGTGATACGTCCACCGCCGTCCGGAACCGCAGCCGAGGTCACGCCGACGTAATGCCCGCCGTCCTTTACCAGCGCAAGTACGTGCTCAGGCAGTATCGCCGGGTCGAAGACGGCGTCATAGGTACCGACCGGCTCGGTGATGAGGTTGCTGGCGCCCGCGGTGAGGACGAAGTGGCGGTCGCTCTCCCGTGCCAGAGCAGTGACACGCCAGCCAAGGCGGTTGGCCAGTGTGAGGGCGTATCCGCCGACGCTGCCTGCGGCGCCGGTAACGAGCAGTGTTCGCTCGGCCGGGGCGCCTAGTGCGGCGATGCCCTGCAACGCGGTCAGCGAGTTGAGTGGCACCGCGGCGGCGTCTACGAGCGGCAGACTCTGCGGCACCAACGCCGCCGCACTTGCCGCGACAACGGCCTCTTCGGCGTAGGCGGCTAGCGGCCGGTCGGTGCCCCAGGACAGCGCGGCCACCTGATCCCCCACCTTAAATTGGTGCGCAGGCCCGTCCACGGCGGGCGCGCCCACCGCACTGACCGTTCCAGAGAGTTCCCAACCTAGGCCGAGACGATCATTTTCCGTGATCCATCCCCAGCTACGTACCTGGCCGCTACGGGTCGCGATATCTACCGGATTGACGCCTGCTGCGGCGACGCGGATTCGGATCTCACCAGGGCCCGGTTCTGGTGCAGCGACCTCAATGATTTCCAGGCCATCCGCCGGTGCAGGATCGTGAACTACAACAGCACGCATGTCAAAACTCCTTTGTCTTATGGGTTGTACTCTTGACTGGGTCAGCACATACTGTTGCGGAGTTACTCTCTATTAGTAAGTAGGCACCTAAAGGTGCGTAAGGTGAGGTGATGTACGTGGCGACGAAGACCGCCTCTCAACGGCGCGCCGAGGCGAAGGCCGTCTTCGACGCGTACATGGCGGAGTGTCCAAGCAGGCACGTGCTGGATCGCCTGGCCGATAAGTGGGTGGCGTTGGTGCTCTCCGCGCTAGGCGAGCAGAGTGCACCGATGCGTTACTCCGAACTTGCACGCAAGGTGGCCGGAGTGAGCCAGAAGATGTTGACGCAGACACTGCGTAATCTCGAACGCGACGGCCTGATCAGCCGTACCGTGACGCCTACCGTCCCCGTCACTGTGGACTATGAGCTGACCGCTTTGGGGCGATCACTGCTTGGCGTTGTACGTCAGCTCAAGCAGTGGGCGGAGTCGAACGTCGCGCAGATCCTCCGTTCACGTGAAGACTTTGACGCCACTCAACTCGACCTCACTGCCCGCACAGCGAGAATGCCTAGCGGGAAAGCACGTACCGTCCATCTCCAGTAGTGACGACAGCGCACTGACAACGCCGACCGAGGAATGCCTATGCGAGCGATACGCTGGATCAGTTGCTTGTTACTCGCTGGCTGTAGCTCAGCTGTCAACGGCCATAGCGTGCCGGTCGGCGCTTCTCACGCCACCTTCGCTGCGTCACAAACGATCGCCGCAATACGCACCCCTGGTCCCTCAACTGCTTCCGGCCAGAGTCAACCTGCGCCCGGACATGCCTCGACGATAAACGAGAAGATGACCGGCACAGCCAAAAGTCCAAGCGTCCCGGAGTCCGCGCCTGCAAACACGGCCGCCACAGCACCGCCTGCCCACGGTCAATTCGACTATCAAATCGGAGGTCCATACGTTCCTCGCCCCAGCGTGCAGATCGTGGACCGAGACCGCACGGAGTCGCCCGTCCCAGGCAAGTACAACATTTGTTACGTCAATGCTCTGCAAACTCAACCGGATGAGGACGGGCAATCGAGTTCTAGTCCCCCTTATGGCACCACGCAGTGGTGGCTAAAGAATCACGGCGACCTCTTGGTCCGAGATCACAGCGGCGCGATTGTTCTTGATCCGCAATGGAATGAGGCGATCATCGACGTTTCCACCGCTTTGAAGCGGCGCGCGGTATTCGCTATCGAACAGCCATGGATCGACGGCTGTAAGAAATCTGGGTTTAACGCGATTGAACCTGACAACCTGGATTCGTACGACAGGTCGGGCGGAGCCTTCGCCTTCGATGCTGACAGCGCCTACATGCGACTAGTCGTACCCTACGCGCACAGCAAAGGCTTAGCCGTGGCGCAGAAAAATGCCAACTCAGAGTTCGGCTCGACCGGCAAGTCGGTCTACGGGTTCGATTTCGCCATTACCGAGGACTGCGCTCACTACTCCGAATGTGAGGACTATACGAACGTCTACGGCGCCAACGTCATAGAAATCGAGTACACCGATTCTCCGCTTGCCGACTTCACCAAGTCCTGCACCGCCCGTGGCCGGACGATTTCGATCATCCGCCGTGACCGCAACGTCGTGCCCCTAGGAGCGGCCGCATATTCATACGCACTGTGCCCTTAACGGTCGGTGCCCTTAAACAGTCGGCGCCGGGTTGACTGATTGGCGATAGTCATGGCACCTCCCTCATAGGGTAAGTGTCATTTGGCTCACGGTGAGTCGTCGGACAGGCACACCCGCGTTGGTTTGAGTCGGTTCGTCATGGGTAAACGAACATTCATGACTTACAACCGACTTGCTTCGTCCAACTACACGGCTACGCGGCTGCTCGGAGTCTTGCTCGTGGTGTGGCTCATCATTGGTGCACTGGCGGCAGGGCAGCGTCACTATTACAGCAATTCTGCCGCAAATTGCGCCTCATTTGGTACGACGGCAGTGACGATCATCGCGGGCCCGTTGAACTATATGGGTGCCAATCCGCGAATTGATTGCCACGTGCCTCAGCCCAGCAAGTAGAGGCTCAGCTGCTGACCTGCCGAGTCGTAAAGGGGTTGGGCCGACGCATCTAGGCGTCAGCCCAACCCCCTCGTTTGTGACAAGGCGGAGAGTTACGAGGTGGTGAATCCCGTAAAGGCACTCGTCATGCCAGGAATATCTGTGCGGTCCCAGTTCGCAAAGACTCCGAACGTGAAATGGGTCGCGGATGGTAGGCCACAGATCAGTTTCGAGGTCGTGGTTACCGGGATGTTTTCGATGACCGTGCTGCCCGCGTTGCCCCGCGCCGGGTTGTACACAGTGACGGTGTAGGACAGCAAGGTGCCGCCGCCCATTGGTGCATTGGGTGCTGACCAGGTACCGAGCATGCAGTTGCTGCCGATACCGGGAACGTCAACATTGTTGGGCTGTGCTGTCGTCCCGGCCGGCGTAGTGAACCTGATGTAGGAGATCGGACCCAGACTGTTGTCGTTGAGCGGGCCGAGGTACCAGATGTAGGACTTACTCGGTGTAAGGCCGCATCGGTCGATGACCTGGGTCGTGCCACTGCCCCACGGCTGAATGTCGAACAGATTCGGTCCGTACAGCACACGCGCGGTGGGTGTCGGACCGGACGCTGCTGCGGTGTAGGCGATGTGAACACAGGTTTGCAACGTCGCGCCTTGCGTATAGCCGTAAGCCTCTGTCTTCAGGACCACCAGGGCGTTCGGTGCGATACGTGGCGTCACACTGGCACCGTTCAACGGTGCGCTGGCGATTCCACTGGCCGTGTAGCTCGTCACTTGCACCTTGTACGTCACGTCCGTCGTGAGGCCAGTGACATTGACGCCGCTGCCTGAACTGACTGCGGCGGCACTGACCGTTGCGGTGGCGGTAGGAAGCCCCGAGCCACTCGGCGGAATCAAGGCCACACGATAGCTGCTGATCGCCGGTGTCACCCAACCTGCTGGCGCGGACGCCTGCGCTAGGTCGAAGCCGACCGAGGTGGCAGTGCCGCCGGCTGTGGTCGGCGTGATAGGCGCCGCCTGCAACGGCAAATAGCTGGACGTTGGCGCCACCGAGTTCAACGTGACGTACGAAGGCGAACTGTTGGCCGGGTACTTCGCGAAGGTCGATGTCATGAACGCCGTGATATCGGAGACCAAACCACACGATCCAGCAAACTGCGACGAAGACTGGCCGAACGGAGGAGCCGCATAGACCATCAGATTGCTCAGAATCGGCGCCGAAGTCGCGCTCGGGTACCAGAACACCGGCCCACCGCTGTCACCACCAATGGCCTGAGCGAACTGAGTGGTGTCAGCGACCGCCTCGTTGGCGGTGTTGCTCCAAATCGTCTTGATATGCCCGATGAAGCCACCTTCACCCGCAGCGAGTGCATACCCCGGCAACGTCGCGAGGGCGGCATTTGCTGCCGTGGCGGCAGACGGCAAACTGCCGACTCCCAAGCCGCCAGTCGGCAATGGATCCGCGAGCAAAGACGGGAATCCTCCCGCCGGAGTAGGTAGTGCGGTGGCAAGGTGCGACAGCGCGATGTCGGGGCCACCAGTCGCCTCACAGGAGAAGCCGCCGCCAGAGTTAGGCGCACCCGCCGGCACGAAGACCGCATCCACAGTCGAGGTACCGAGCCAGTTCCGGAAGGACATGCCGACGCTGGGCACGTTGTGATGCGCGGTGAGAATCCAGTTGGGCGCGATTTCTACACCAGATGCACCTGCCACACCAGGAATTCCGGCAAGCTTCCACGAATCCACCACACGAGTCGTGCCTGGCAGGGGCGGAACCGTCCCGGTCGTCGTATCCACTGCACCAGGACCCTCGGCGGCCTGCGCCGGGGAGGCCACGGCCGTGAACGCGGCAAGGACAACAGCGCCCACGCCGACCAAGGCACTCATGCGTCGCGCACGGTGATCGGAGCTTGATTGTTGCCTTACTTGATATCTACCGAAGACATGAGTAGCCATCGATTTCCTATCTGTTTGAAGGGGATTGAGCTACCTACGCGCCCACCGACGCCGACGAGCGCGGAAGACGTGACCAGGGCCGGTTTTCTCTACCCACGGCCGCAATACAGCTATAAACTGATATGAATTAGATTGAAAGTCAGCGTATCAACTAAGTTTGTCGTCGTTCTGCGAAAGCAGACATATCTGCCGATCTGTCCAGCACATCGCCCGGAAGGGTCTTGCGAGAATTGGCAGTGGACGACAAGGCTCCCGCCAGAGCTGCCAGCCCGGAGTCGTTACCGACATCGTTGGCACATTCCTGCCAGACCCGCCTAGCGATGGAGCGGTGGACAGATGTCTAATTGGCGAATTCGCAGCTGCATCGTTCGGTCAATTACGGGAAGGATGATGCTAGTAAGTAAGTAAGTAAGTAAGTAGGGCGACTAAGTTGCTGCTCGTGGTGGCATGGCTGAGGTGCCTTGACCGTCGATCTGGAGCTGATGGGGATGACGTCGTTTTGAGCGAAGTCGAGAGTCTGTCTGCCGTTGAGGAGGCAGCGAACCCAGCCACTACCTACGTTGGACGGCAAAACGAGATTGCCCAAGTCAAGCATCTACTGTCCACTTCACGTCTGGTAACACTTACGGGGACCGGCGGTGTGGGCAAGACGAGACTTGCGTTGATGGTCGCCGAATCGGTCGAGGCTTCGTTCCCCAACGGAGTTGTCCACGTCGAACTGGCCGCGTTGACAGACGCTGGGCTACTACCGAATACATTCGCGGCAGCGCTCGGATTACAGGAACACTCAGGCAGCGATCTGACCACTCGTATCCTGACGCATCTCCGGCGTCAAGTGGCCTTAGTTGTCGTCGACAATTGTGAACATATCCTCAACACCTGCACGGACTTCATACGTCGCCTGATATCCAGTTGTCCGGACATCACGGTGCTGGCGACTAGCCGACAAGCCCTCGGCATCGAGACCGAGTACGTCATGACTGTCATGCCTCTGTCCTTACCCCCAGAAGGAGCGTCCTCGCCAGCAGAGCTAGCGAGCTGCGACAGCCTCCAGCTCTTCCTTATCCGCGCGAAGGCAGCAGACCCGTCGTTTCAGCTTCAAGCTAGCGACCTTCCGGCATTGGTTGAACTTTGTCGCCGACTTGAGGGGCTGCCGCTGGCAATCGAGCTGGCCGCCGCACGGGTCCGATCGTTGTCACCCAGACAGATCGCGGATCGTATTGACGTAGAAGACGGGCGCAGGTCGGCACCGGCAATTGGCCTAGCGTGCGACTACTACCCGGCGTACCCGCCCAGCGGAGACCTTGGCCATTTCGGCTACATCAATGAATGTAGATTCTGTTACCGAAACAACCGGCTGGCCTACAAATCGTTCACGAACAATGACGCTGGTCAATGTGGTTACGGCGCGTCTGAGGTAGCCGTTCCGACGTTGCCGCTGCCTAACATCAACACCATCTTTATCTTGAGGCCTGAACCATCACAGATGCGGTGTTGAACAACGGCGCCTAGCGGGCTGGACCATGAGACCTGCTCGGTCCCACCATCGCCTATAGGCCGTCGGCTACGGATGCAACTTCCCCAGACGCCGCCAGGAACCAGGCCCGTGAGCGTTATCAACAAGAATGGAGGCAGCCAACCCGAATCCGACAATGACCACACTTGATTGTGTCGCTGGTAGCGCTACAAATTATTTCTACGGTCATGTCGAAAACCGCCGACGCTGTTCGACGTATGTGCAGACCGGCCACCGACAAGCGGTGGCTAGCTGACGAACTAGGAGCAAAGATGCCTCGTTTTATGGGATTCGTGAAGATGGCCGAAGACCAGGGCGCGCCCCCGCAGGCGCTCATGGACGCGATGGACGTGTTCATCGGTGAGAGCGCGGCAGCTGGTGTGTTCCTCGACGGTGGCGGCCTCTACGGCACCGAAGATGCGGTGAACTTCATCGTTCGCAAGGGCGAGGTGACGCGGGTGGACGGCCCGTACGCCGAAGTCAAGGAAGTCATCGGCGGGTTCGCGATCATGCATTACGAAACCCTTGATGAAGCCATCGCCGGTCAGGAGAAATTCGCCGCACTACACGCCGAGCACTGGCCGGAGTGCGAGGTCGTCGCCACCCTGCGCCAGATCTCGGAAGCGCCGCCGGAGGCCGCCGACGTCTGACTCGGCACGCATCGGTGACGAACATGCCGGTGTCTAGGCTGGCATGGTGCCTGCCTCACCTGCACCTTTCGTACCGCCCACGCCACCTGCCGAAGTCATCACCGCCACCTGGCGATCCGAGTCGGCGCGTCTAATCGGCGCGCTGACTCGGATGACCCGGGATATCCAGCTCGCCGAAGACCTCGCCCAGGACGCCTTGGTGGCCGCCCTGGAACAGTGGCCGGAGCAGGGTGTTCCCCACAACGCCGGCGCGTGGTTGATGACCACCGCCAAGCGCCGTGCCGTCGACCACGTCCGGCGAGCGGACACGCTACGTCGAAAAACCGACGCGATCGGTCGTTCGTTGAGCGAGGAGGACCCGATGCCCGACCTCGACTCTCAGGTCGACTTCATCGAAGACGACGTCCTTCGCCTCATATTTCTCACATGCCATCCGCTGTTGACGCCCGAATCTCGCGCAGCGTTGACATTGCGGCTGGTCGGCGGGCTCACGACCGCCGAGATCGCTCGCGGATTTCTGGTCGCCGAGTCGGCGATGGGTCAGCGCATCTCTCGTGCGAAGAAAACTCTGTCCGACGCCGCAGCGGTCTTCGACGTTCCCACTGGCAAGGACCGGCATCGCCGTCTGGACGACGTGATGGCTGTGATTTACCTGATCTTCAACGAGGGATATTCAGCGACCGAAGGGCAGGATTGGCTGCGACCCGAACTCACTGCCGAAGCGATCCGGCTGGCTCGGATGCTGGCGGCGTTGATACCCGACGAGCCCGAAGTCCACGGCTTGCTGGCACTTCTCGAACTACAGGCGTCGCGCAATCATGCCCGCACCGACTCCGACGGCAACGCCGTCCTCCTAGACGACCAGGACCGCACGCTCTGGGACGAGCTGCTGATCCGACGCGGACTGGCCGCGCTGGCTGCCGCCGAACAGTTGGCCGCCCGAGGCAAGCCGGTCGGCCGGTACTACCTACAAGGAGCCATTGCCGCCCAGCACGCTCGCGCCGCCACCGCCGAGGAGACCGAGTGGCCCATTATCGCCGCCCTCTACGACGCACTGGCTACTGCCGCACCAGGTCCGATCGTCGAGATCAACCGCGCGGTCGCCCATGGACGTGCGTTCGGCCCCGAGGATGGTTTGGCCGTGCTAGACGACCTGCCGGAAGACACATTGTCCGGATCACACCTGCTGCCCGCCGTCCGCGGTGACCTGCTAGCCCGAGCCGGTCGACATGCCGATGCCGTAGCCCTGTTCCACCGCGCGGCGGAACTGACACGTAACGACCAAGAACAAGCACTCCTGCTGAACCGAGCCGACGAAGCTACCCAACGCGCTCACAACCCCGGTTGCTCACAGGGTGGTAAGTGACAAAGTGTTGCCGCCAGGGTCATAGAACCATGCGACGTGCGCCGGACGGAGCCGTCCATATAGCTAGGTCGTTCTGCAGGCAGCTCTCATGAGTCGCGTCAAATTCACCTGACTTATGCAGAGGTCCGACTCTCGATATTTTGTATCGTTCAGTACTCCAGTTTCATGCAAGACCTAGGCACAAGTACACCGCACGTGGACGCGACCGCTTAGTGGTCGAGGAAGATCAGCGGTAACTGGAATGGGAGTTGAATAACGGGATGAGTCCACGTGTCGTGCCAATCCTCGGCGGTGTTCGCTGGGAACCTTCCGGTTAAAGTCAAGGCACCAGGATCGCTGAACGTCTTGTTACGCAATGCAAAGTCCCGCCTTCAGAGACGAGTGCGATGTCGCCGTCGCGGTCGGTTCTCTTGACTTCTATGCCTAACCGGGACAGCACGCCAAGGGTGAGTGGTGCGGGGTGACCGAAATCGTTGTTGGCTCCGACGCTGATGATGCCGAGTCGTGCACCTGTCTGCTCAAGTACGGCAGGTAGCGAGTACGCGCTGCCGTGATGCGCCACTTTGACGACATCCGCCCGCAAATCCACATGATCGTCGAGGAGTTGCTGCTGAGCCTCAAGTTCGGCATCGCCCAGCAGGAGTAGACGAGCTGAACCGATGGTGGCACGCAGG
>Ga0070667_100003107_pt1 | contig 14285 bp, 8 predicted proteins | sample KBSS33metaG_FD_64659 | JGI IMG/M metagenome (GOLD analysis project Ga0070667, IMG submission 64659) | Switchgrass rhizosphere microbial communities from Kellogg Biological Station, Michigan, USA - KBS S3-3 metaG | ecosystem: Host-associated > Plants > Roots > Rhizosphere > Soil ...
GCCGCTTTTGGAAATGGCAGCAATAGCATTATCTGGCTTTGCCAAAGTGTCAACCGGCCTTGAAGCCATGCCGTCCCTAGCACTATCTGTTTTTATTACAGCTGTTTTTGCGATAAAAAGTGTTCCCAAATCAGCGCTGCTATCTGCTATGGCCCATCTTTTTGTAATCAGCGGATAACCGGGAACATTGATCAGCACCCGGAAAGTATCCGCATGCAGACCGCGAAATTCAAAGCTGCCGTTCTTGTCCGTTACAGCGCTCGCTGAAGCACTATCGTTGGTAGAAAACAGATCGATCCTGGCCCCCGCAACAGGAGATTTATCAATGCTATCCTGCAGGTTGCCTTTTACTGTGATAGGGGATTGTGCAAGCACAGCGCCCCAGACCAGCAGGGTAATGATTATTAAAAAACCAGGTTTCCCCATAAAGTTGTTATCATTTGTTAATAGGACGATACAGCAGCTTAAAACCTGTGGCGCGCCGGGATATGGGAAAAGGCTTTAGGATTCAATATAATGCGTCAACCAGCTGCATTTAGGCTTAAATTTGCGGCTTTATAATGCCCTTTACTTTACTGAACCAAAGGCTCAATAAAAAATGAGCGGCGAATATGAATCAAACAACACCCGTTAACATACAATGCAGGGAATTACAAGCCTGCATATTAATACCTACCTATAACAATTGTGCCAGCCTGGCCGCTGTTATAAATGACGTTGCACGGTATACCGATCAGATAATTATTGTAAACGACGGCAGCACAGACAACACCGTTGCCGTTCTGGAACAATTTCCTTTTCTGCAGGTATTAACACTGCCTGTTAACAAAGGAAAAGGCGCTGCCCTGCGTTGCGGATTTGAATATGCCTATAAACATGGGTATCGGTATGCCATTACCATTGATTCTGACGGACAGCATTTTGCCAAAGACCTGTATAAGTTCCTGGATACAGCAGCAGCCATGCCCAATGCCATTGTGATTGGCGCCCGTAATATGAACCAGGAAACAGTGCCCGGCAAAAGCAGCTTCGGAAACCGTTTTTCCAATTTCTGGTTTAAGATAGAAACCGGCATTGTATTACCTGATACCCAATCGGGTTACCGTTTGTATCCGCTGGAGCCTTTGCAGGATATTCATTTTTTTACACACCGGTTTGAATTTGAAATTGAAGTGCTGGTGCGCGCCGCCTGGAGAGATATTGACATTGTGGCTGTGCCGGTAACTGTTTATTATGCGCCGGCTGAATCGCGCATCTCCCATTTCAGGCCTGTGAAAGATTTTACCCGTATCAGCCTGCTAAATACCATACTGGTGTTGATTACTTTACTCTATATTGTTCCCCGCAATTTTATACTGGGCCTTTTCGATAAAAAGAAACGCCAGGCTTTTCTGGACCAACACGTATTTAACCCGCACCACAGCGATGAGTTAAAATCCGTATCCATTGCATTTGGTGTCTTTATGGGCATAATACCTGTTTGGGGATTCCAGTTGGCATTGGCTGTTTTTTTTGCGTTGCTTTTTAAATTGAACAAGGGCCTGGTAATCATCGCGGCCAATATCAGCGTGCCACCCATGATACCACTGATAATTTTTTTAAGTTATAAAATAGGTGCCTGGTGGATGCCGGCACATGCCACCCAACTGGTATTCAGTAAAAATATCAGTTTGCAAAACATCAAAACCAACCTGGTACAATATGTCTATGGCAGTATTACCCTGGCTGTTTTTGCAGCGCTGGTTTTTGGACTGGCCAGTTACCTGCTCATAAAAATTTTTAAAAGAAAAACACTGGCAGCGGCTTAAGCTACCCGCATGGAAAATATTTTCATTTCATTATATCATTTTTTTCAAAGAAACCGCCCATTGCTGTGGACGGTGCTGCTGGGCAGCTTTTTGTTCCTGGGTTTTTTTGCCTCGCGTATCAGGCTGGAAGAAGATATTGCCAAAATATTACCCAGGGATAAGAAAATTGAAAAACTGAACGAGGTTTTTCAAAATTCAAAATTTCTCGACAAGCTGGTGCTGACAATCTCCTTGAAAGACAGTACACAGGCGGCACAACCCGATAGCCTGGTTGCCTATGCCGATGCATTTGTAACAGCATTAAAAGAAAAATACAGCAGCTATATTTCCAAAGTACAGGACAAAGCAAACGATAGCCTGGTTTTGCAAATGTTCTCGGGCGTTGTTGAGCAATTGCCCTTTTACCTCGATGAAAAGGATTATGCAGCCATCGATACACTGATTGAACCCGCTGCCCTGCAAAAAGCATTGCAGAACAATATCCGCATCCTCGGCTCTCCTGCCGGCATTGCACTTAAAAGCATGATAGTACAGGACCCGGTAGGCATTTCGTTTATAGGATTGAAAAAACTGCAGCAATTACAATACGATAGCAGTTTTGAATTATACGATAGCTATATTGTTACCAGGAACCAGCAACACCTGGTATTGTTTATTACGCCGGCGTATCCTCCCAATAACACAGGCAAAAATCAAACCTTACTGACAGGTATCGATAATATTACCGACAGCCTCAGTAACCTGGCTTATAAAAATGTTGCTGCAGAATATTTTGGTGCCACGGCCGTTTCGGTCAGCAATGCCACCCAGCTTAAAAAAGATACATTGTTTACGCAGGGCATTACAATTATTTTCCTGGTGTTGTTTATTGGTTTTTACTTCAGAAAAAAACGGGCGCCGTTCCTTATTCTTGTGCCGGTTGCTTTTGGCGCATTGTTTTCACTGGCTATGCTTTATTTTATCAAAGGCGGCATTTCGGTGATTGCACTGGGCACCGGTTCGGTTATTTTAGGCATCGCGGTAAACTATTCGCTGCATGTTTTCAATCACTACCGGCATACCCACAATATGCAGCAGGTAATCGCAGATCTTACCATGCCACTGACCGTGGGAAGCTTTACCACTATCGGCGGTTTCCTTTGTCTTCAGTTTGTAAAATCAGAAATGCTGAAAGATTTAGGATTGTTTGCCGCTTTAAGTTTGGCAGGAGCTTCGTTATGCTCACTTATTTTTTTACCCCACCTGGTGGTATCAAAAGAAGAAGATAAAAAAACCGTAGCGCCCGCGCTTTCCTGGATCGATAAGCTGGCCGGTTGGCGCCCGGACCACAATAAATTCACATTTGCCATTATTTTTTTACTGACCCTGCTTTTCGGTTACACAGCCAGGTATGTAAGCTTTGAACCGGATATGATGCGGATGAATTTTATCAATGAACGCTTACAGCATGCCGATAGTAACTTGAATAAGATAAATGCGTATTCCCTGCAGTCGGTCTATTTAATATCCAATGGCACAAATCTCAATGAAGCCCTTATAAAAAATGAACGGGCAACAACGATCCTGGAAGATCTTACCCGGAAAAAAATCGTAAACAAATATTCCGGCGTGTCTTCCTTCATTCTTTCCAATGAGCTGCAGCGGGCAAAAATTAACCGCTGGAAAAATTACTGGACCCCCCAAAAGAAATACCAGTTGCTGCAAAACCTGCAAAGAATCGGGAAAGAATTGAAATATAATGCCAGGGCCTTTGAACCAGTCGATACTTTATTAAGCAGGCAATTTCAATTACCCGATAATACGCATTCCGGTATCAGAAAAAATTTCCTGGATGATTATATAACAGAAACGCCGGGCAAATCAACGGTGATTACGCTGGTTAAAGTAAGACCTGAAAACCGGCAGCAATTATACAAAGCATTTGAAAACAATACCGGCACAACGGTCATTGACAAACAATATTTAACCGGCAGGTTTGTAGACGTTATCAATGCAGATTTCGGCAGCATCGCACTAATGTCATCTATACTTGTATTTGTGGTGTTGCTGGCATCCTATGGCCGTATTGAGCTAACCCTTGTTTCGTTTATACCCATGTTTATCAGCTGGGTTTGGATACTGGGCATCATGGGCATCATGGGCATCAGCTTCAACATTGTAAACATCATCATATCTGCATTGATCTTTGGGCTGGGAGATGACTATAGCCTTTTTATTATGGATGGCCTGCTGCAGGAATATAAAACCGGTAAAAAAAACCTGGCTTCATACAAATCCTCCATCCTGCTGTCTGCTATTACCACCATTGCAGGGCTGGGTGTTTTAATCTTTGCCAAACATCCTGCGCTAAGATCCATTGCGCTGATTGCTATCATTGGTATCCTGTGCGTGGTAGTGATAGGCCAGTTACTGATCCCCTTCCTTTTTAATTTCTTAATCAGGAACCGCATTCGCAACCATCGCTTCCCCTGGACCTTTTTTGGACTGCTGAAATCCGGCTTTGCCTTTACGTATTTTGCCTCTGGCAGTGTAGTGCTGGCGTTTGCTGCGCTGCTGCTTGTTCGGCTGAATCCGTTTAACAAAGAAAAAGGCAAACTGATGTACCATAGCCTTATTGCTTCGTTTGCCCGCAGCATGATGTATATAATGCCCAATGTAAAAAAGACAATACTGAATCCATTGCAGGAAGACTTTTCAAAACCGGCGGTTATTATCTGCAATCATTCCTCTTCACTGGATGTATTACTGGCCATGATGATCCATCCAAAAGTAATTTTATTCATCAACAAACGGGTCTGGAACCTGCCTGTGGTAGGCTTCGTAGTGCGGTCTGCCGATTTTTTTCCTACAACAGAGAATGCGGAAGAAGGACTCGACCGGATAAGAGAGCGTGTAGAAAAAGGCTATTCGGTGGTTGTTTTCCCCGAAGGCACACGCTCGGAAGACGGGGTTATCAAACGATTCCACAAAGGCGCTTTCTTTGTAGCAGAAAAGTTGCAATTGGATATATTACCTGTACTCATTCACGGCACCAGCTATGCACTCAGCAAAGATGATTTCCTGGTGAAGGATGGCGCGGTTACCCTTTCTTTTTTGCCACGCATTGCATATAATGATGAAAGTTTCGGCAGGGGCTATGCCGCAAGAACAAAAAATATTGCACGTTATTTTAAGGATTCTTTTGAAACATTAAAAAAGAACACAGAGCAACCCGGCTACTTTTACGAACAGTTAAAGTACAACTATCTTTACAAAGGCCCGGTGCTGGAATGGTATATGCGGATCAAAGTGAGGCTTGAAAAAAATTACCGCTTGTTTCACGAATTGCTGCCGCCAACCGGTTCCATACTCGATATCGGCTGCGGGTACGGGTTTATGTCGTATATGCTTCATTTTACCGCGCCGGAGCGCCGCATCGCGGGCATCGATTACGACGAGCAAAAGATCGCCACCGCCAACCATTGTTTCAGTAAAAATGAAAACACCCGTTTTTACCATGCTGATGTGCTTAACTACCCGTTTGAAACATATGACGCCATTGTGATGATGGATATTTTACATTACCTGCAACCTGATCAGCAAAAGATTGTTATTGAAAAATGTATCCGTCACCTGCGGCCAGGCGGTTCAATCATTATACGGGAAGGCAATACAGATTTGAAAAAAAGACAGCGGGGAACGGCATTAACGGAAAAATTTTCAACGGCTGTCTTTGGGTTTAATAAGACAACGGAACAGGGGCTCTTCTTTTTATCTGGCAGCAGTATCAAAGAAATAGCCGCCGCCAGGAATATGGAATGCACGGAGATAGATGAAACAACTTTTACCTCAAACATTGTTTTTGTTTTAAAACATATAGAATAATTGCAGCCAGACAAATACGATATCGTTATCATAGGAAGCGGCATGGGAGGCCTGGTGTGCGGCGATGTATTAAGTCGTGAAGGCTTTAAAGTATGCGTAATAGAAAAGAATAAACAAATAGGCGGGGGCCTGCAAACTTTTGCCCGCGACAAAGTGGTGTTTGATTCAGGCGTTCACTATATTGGCTCGCTCAACAAAGGGCAAACACTTTACCAGGTATTTAAATACCTGGACCTGATGGATAAACTGAAATTGCAACAACTGGATGCCGATGCATTTGATAAAATTCTCATTGATGGAGACGACAGGGAATATGCTTTTGCCCAGGGTTATGAAAACTTTATCAGCAGGCTATTAATTGATTTTCCGGCAGAAGAAAAAGCCCTGCGCTTATATTGCTATACCATCAAAGACGTCTGCAGTAAATTTCCCCTGTATAATTTACGCACCGGTGGTGAATACAGCGAAAAAGATACCGTACTGGAAATAGATACCAAAACTTTTATTGATTCCATTACCAGCAATAAAAAGCTCAGGGAGGTATTGGCTGGCAATAACCTGTTGTATGCCGGCCAGCCGGATAAAACACCTTTGTACGTGCATGCCTTTATTTTAAATCACTATATAGAAAGTGCATGGAAATGTGTGGATGGAAGTTCGCAGATAGCGCTTGCCATTGCAAAAAATATCCGCGCGCGCGGCGGGGTTATAGTAAGAGACAGTGAGGTAAAAAAAATTGTGGAAGAAAACGGGCGGGCGGTATATGTGGCACTGGCGGACGGCAAACACATATATGCCGACAGGTTTATTTCCAATATACATCCGGTAAAAACGATGGAAATAACCGAATCGCAGGTAATAAAATCTGTTTACCGCAAACGTCTGAAAAGCCTCGAAAATTCGATGTCCTCTTTTACGCTCAATATTGTTTTAAAAAAAGGCTGTTTCAAATATTTTAATTATAATTATTATTACCATAAGAAAGGGCGGGTGTGGACAGCAGCAGACTATACCGAAGAAAACTGGCCCTTGGGTTACGCGGTTTTTCCATGTGCGGGGTCACGGGTAACACAATACGCAGAAGGCATGTCGGTGCTGGCTTACATGAAGTTTGATGAGGTAAAAGAATGGGCGCATACGTTTAACACGGTATCAGCAAAAAACCGCCGCGGCGAGACCTATGATGAATTTAAAAGAAGGAAAGCAGAGACATTGCTCGATGAGATGGAAAAAAAATTCCCTGCTTTGCGGAATTGTATTCATTCATACTCCTCTGCAACACCGCTTTCTTACCGCGACTATATCGGAACCGACGATGGCTCCATGTACGGCATCGTAAAAAATTATAAAGATCCATTGAGAACTTTTATTGATCCGCGAACCAAGCTGCCAAACCTCTATTTAACAGGGCAGAACCTGAACATGCATGGTATCCTGGGTACAACGCTGAGTGCGCTGGCTACCTGTGTAGCCATTATGGGCAACGAGAGCATCATCGAAAAAATCAGTCATGCGTAGAAAAAACAGATTTTGGAAAAGAACGGGCTATACCTTGCTTGTATTGATCGGGCTGCTGCTGACGGGGTTTATTTACCTGGTCATTGTTGGTACTACCCACCCTCCCAAGCCGGCCGACACCAGCAGCCTGCGGTTGCAGCGTACAGAACCGTCTCCCGGCCTGTATACAATTAACAATAACTGGTTCCGCAAAAGCAAAAGTGGCTTATTTGAATTATATGTTGAAGGCAGCCCCTATGAACGTGGCGTTATCAATGGCAAGCTCACGGCGGAACTGGTACAGCGGCAGGAAGACCATTTTAATGACCAGATCACCAAAATGGTTCCTTCCAGTTTTTACCGGCATTTTTTAAAGTATTTCATTGGATGGTTCAACCGGCATTTAGCCGATAATGTAACAGAGGAATATAAGGAAGAAATTTATGGTGTTTCCGGTGCGGCTTCGGAAAAATATGATTATATCGGGTCCAACTACCAGCGTATCTTAAATTATCATGCAGCACATGATATTGGCCATGCGCTGCAAAGCATGGCCCTGGTGGGCTGTACCTCTTTTGGCACCTGGGGTGGCGCTAAGGACAGCAATATGATCATTGGGCGCAATTTTGATTTTTATGTGGGCGATAAATTTGCGGAAGATAAAATCGTTGCGTTTTTCAATCCCTCCGACGGATATAAATTCATGACCGTTACCTGGGGCGGATTCATAGGCGCCGTTTCCGGAATGAACGAGCAGGGGCTAACAGTAACCATCAACGCAGACAAGACCAGCCTGCCATCTGCATCCGCCACGCCCGTATCGCTGGTGGCAAGAGAAATACTTCAATACGCAAAAAATACAACAGAAGCACTGAACATTGCCAAAAAAAGAAAAATGTTCGTGTCGGAATCTTTTTTGGTAGGCAGCGCGGCAGATAATAAAGCCATCGTTATAGAAAAGACGCCGGAACAACTCGATGTATATGATCCCCAGAAAAAATATATTGTTTGTGCCAATCATTTCCAGGGAAAGGATCTTGCTGGCAGCAAGGCCAATCTTGAACAAATCAGTGAAAGCGCATCCGATTACCGCTATAAAAGGGTGATGGAGCTGATAGACACCAATGGAACCAATACTGTTCAGAAAACGGTTGCCCTGCTGCGTGATACCCGCGGACAGCACAATAGCAATATCGGGCTTGGAAATGAAAAGGCCATCAACCAATTGATTGCACACCATTCCATCGTGTTTGAACCGAAGAAATTATTGGTATGGGTCTCCTCCTCTCCCTGGCAACTGGGCCCATATGTGGCATACGATCTGCATAAGATATTTGCCTTACGCGGCATGAAAGAGAACAAAGAAATTTGCGAGCCATCACTGACTATACCCGCCGACAGTTTTATGCAAAGCCGGGAATATAAAAACTTCTTGCTTTTCAGGAACTATAAGCAGCGGATAGCAGATGGCGGCAGTATTAATGCGGATAGCCTGGTTGCAAGCAATCCTGAATATTATCATACTTATGTGATAGCCGGCGATTATCTTTTTAAACAAAAAGAATATGCGGCTGCATTGCCTTATTATAAAACAGCGCTTACCAAAATAATCGCTACCAAACAGGAGGAGGATCACATCAGAAAACAAATCGCCGTATGTGAAAAACAAATAAAATCATAATATGGTAAAAGGTATTGGCATCGACATTATCGAAGTAGACAGGATTGCCGAAAAGATTGGCAAAGAACAAGGCTTTCGCGAACTGGTGTTTTCGCCTGCTGAAATCAGCTACTGCGAGCAAATGGCGCATAAATACCAGCATTATGCTGCGCGCTTTGCGGCCAAAGAAGCTTTTTTTAAAGCCGTTGGCACGGGTTGGGCAAACGGTACCGCGTTCAGCGAGATTGAAATTACCCATGCCCCGGATGGCAAGCCATTCATCTCGCTATTAGGCGAAACTGCCAACTGGGCAAAGCAAAAAGAGATTGACTGTATTTCATTGTCGTTATCGCATGTAAAAACGATGGCTACCGCCGTTGTGGTGATAGAAGGCTGACGCGTAGCAGGCGACAGCAGCTTTTAAAGCTACAGTCTTAACAGCGCATTATATTTGCCCCGGATACAACCACTCAATGAGCTATTCAACACAGACAGCCTATTTAAGCAAAGCAGCAATACAAAATGTGCAGGAAGTAAAACTTCGTGAAACATTATCGTACCTGCATCAATATTCTCCTTTTTACCGGCAGTTGTTTACCAGCCATCATATAAATATTGATGCAATAAAGACCCTGGAAGATCTTTTGTTACTTCCCATTACCACCAAAGAAGATTTGCAACAGTATAATGACGATTTTTTGTGCGTACCCCGTTCAAAAATTATTGAATATACTTCCACTTCAGGCACACTGGGCAGCCCGGTAACCATTGCGCTGACCGAAAACGATTTGCAACGGCTGGCTTATAACGAATACAGTTCTTTTTTATGTGCCGATGGTAAACCAGGCGATGTATATCAATTGATGCTGACGCTGGATAGGCAATTTATGGCCGGAATGGCCTATTATGCAGGCATACGGAAAATGGGAGCAGGCATCATCCGTGTGGGACCGGGCGTACCATCTTTGCAATGGCAAACTATACAGCGCTTACGCCCCACCGCTATAGTGGCGGTGCCTTCATTCATATTAAAGCTAATCCAATACGCAGGGGAGCATCATATCGATATCAATAGCAGCTCTGTACAAAAAGCAATTTGCATCGGCGAGAATATCCGTAACACCGATTATTCATTCAATATTCTTGGAAAAAAAATTACCGAATCCTGGAATATCCATTTGTATTCTACCTATGCCAGCACAGAAATGCAAACAGCTTTTACAGAATGCGGGGCCGGCAGGGGCGGTCATCACAATCCGGAATTATTAATTGTGGAACTGTTAAACGAACAAAATGAAGCCGTTCAGCCGGGCGAGCCGGGCGAGCCGGGCGAAGTAACTATTACTACATTGGGTGTTGAAGGTATGCCCCTGCTACGGTATAAAACCGGCGATATCTGTATGTACGCTTATGAAGATTGCAGTTGCGGCCGCCATAGCCTGCGTCTTTCACCGGTGCTGGGCCGTAAAAAACAAATGATCAAATACAAGGGCACTACGCTTTACCCGCCAGCGCTTTTCGACCTGCTGAATGAAATGGAGGAAGTGCAGGATTATATCGCGGAAGTGTACAGTAATGATATTGGCATGGACGAAGTGCTGCTGCATATTTTTCCATCAGACGCAACCGAAGAAACCGATCGCCGCATCCGCGCTTATTTACAGGCCAAACTGCGGGTGAGCCCGCATATCAGGTACATCTCCGCCGCAGATGTTCAAAAATTACAATTCCCCGAAGGCGGCCGTAAACCCCTGAAGTTTATTGATAGAAGATAATGGCCTGTACTAAGATTTATGGAATGAAAGGATAATAAGATTTTGCGGCCGGCAATTACACCAATCTATTCATCGCAATATATCAAGCCCTGAAAGGGCGCCATCTCCCCGCGAAGGGTGCAGCCCCTCGCGGCTACTCGGCTTTCGCGGACATGATTTTCGCACACAGCGAAAATCCATACCCGTCCCAAAAAAACGACGCCAGGAGGAACAATAAAAATTTTGACCCCTTCGCCTCAAAGAAGCTATTGCAATCAAACCTGATATATGGTTGGTTTATATTATTTTTGGAGCGCTCAACTGTAAACAGCGTTATGAAAGTTATGGTGGAAAAACAGCTCACACTGGATGATTGTAATGATATCTTATTCAAGGGAAAGCAGGTGTCTGTACCGGCAGCAACACTCAAAAAAGTGGATGCGAGTCACCAGTTTCTGAAGAAATTCTCTAAAAACAAATTGATTTATGGCATCAATACTGGTTTTGGGCCCATGGCGCAATACAAGGTAAGCGAAGAAAACATCACCCAATTGCAATACAACCTCATCCGCAGCCATTGTTCAGGAGGAGGTAAGTTGCTGGAACCCATACTGGTAAAGGCGCTGATGCTGGCCCGATTGAACAGCTTGCTACAGGGCTATTCCGGCGTTCATACCGATATTATCGATCTTCTGGTAACACTTATCAATAAAGATGTGTACCCCTGTATTTATGAACATGGAGGCGTGGGAGCGAGCGGCGACCTGGTGCAACTGGCCCACCTGGCCCTGGTACTCATTGGCGAAGGTGAAGTGACCTATGAAGAAACCATGCAGCCCACGGAAAAAGTATTCAAAGAGCTGGAGATAAAACCATTGTCGATTTATTTGCGCGAAGGACTGGCCATCTTAAATGGCACTTCAGCAATGACGGGCATCGGACTGGTGAACATCATCCAGGCCAAAAAACTACTGGAATGGTCGGTTACCCTGTCGGCCATGACCAATGAAGTGGTGGAGGCGTTTGACGATCATTATTCGTACGAGCTGAATATTGTAAAAAGACACGGGGGGCAAAATCATATTGCGGCCATGGAGCGCGAAATGCTCAAAGACAGCAAAATGATCCGCAGCCGATCCCAGCACTTGTACAAGCCAGAGAACATCAACCAGGAAGTATTTGAAGATAAGGTGCAGGAATATTATTCATTGCGTTGTGTGAGCCAGATACTGGGGCCTATTTACGATACCATTCAGCAGGCCGAAGAAGTAGTGGTGAACGAATTGAATTCAGTGAATGATAACCCGGTAATTGATTACGAGAATGAGAATATCTTTCATGGCGGTAATTTTCATGGCGATTATGTTTCCCTGGAAATGGACAAGCTGAAAATAGCTACCACCAAGCTTTCCATGCTGGCCGAGAGACAGTTGAACTACCTGCTGAATGATAAGCTCAACCAGAAATTTCCTCCCTTTGTAAACCTGGGCGTGCTCGGCTTCAATTTCGGCATCCAGGGTATGCAGTTCTCGGCTACTTCCACCGTGGCGGAAAACCAGACGCTTTCTTTCCCGATGTATGTACACAGCATTCCCAATAACAACGATAACCAGGATATTGTGAGTATGGGTTGCAATGCTGCCAATATCACCAAAAGAGTAATTGATAATTCCTTTGAGGTACTGGCCATACAGATGGTGGCGGTTTTACAGGCAATGGATTTCCTTGAATGCACACCCCGCCTGTCGAGCTATACCCTGCGGATATATAAAGAAATCAGGAAAATATTTCCAAAGTTTATAGAAGACAAACCCATGTACAAAGAATTAAAACAGGTAAAAAACTACCTGGAAAAAGCAGAGAATATATTTTCTGGGAGCAAACAACCGGTGGCTGTACTTGTAAAATAAGCCCGGGAATAATCGTAATTTATCTTGTAAACATGAATTGTGCATTGGTAACCGGCGGATCAAGGGGCATTGGAAGAGCTATTTGTATAAAACTGGCCGCCATGGGCTACTATGTGCTGGTTAATTATAAGGGAAATGAAAACGAAGCCGCCAATACCATGGCTTTGATAAAAGAAAATGGCGGCAATGGCGAACTTTTGCAGTTTGATGTAGCGCAGAAAGAAGATATACAACAGAAATTGGGCGCATGGATAGAAACCCATAAAGAAAAAAACATCGAAGTGCTGGTCAATAATGCCGGCATTAAAGAAGACGGGTTGATGGTTTTTATGAAAGACGAACAGTGGGACAGTGTAATAAAGACCAGCCTGGATGGCTTTTTTTATGTAACACGGCTGGTGCTGAATACGATGCTGCTGAAAAGATACGGCCGTATAATAAACGTGGTCTCCCTGTCGGGCTTAAAAGGCATGGCAGGACAGGCCAATTATTCTGCCGCTAAAGCAGGCGTCATCGGAGCTACCAAGGCCCTGGCCCAGGAGATTGGCCGCCGCGGTATTACAGTTAATGCGGTAGCACCGGGCTTTATTAAAACAGACATGACCGAAGATCTAAATGAAAAAGAACTGGCTAATATGATACCGGTAAAACGTTTTGGCTTACCGGAAGAAGTGGCGCACGCCGTAGGCTTCCTGGCATCCAGGGAAGCAGGTTATATCACCGCAGAAGTGTTGTCTGTAAACGGCGGGTTGTACTCCTGATTGATAGAAATTGACCGGCAACAAGTTTTTTAGTTTATTCAATTCCTGTAGGTTAACCGCGTTCTGTCCTTCAAAACCAACAATTCAAACGGTTCAGTTTATTAGGAAAAAAACAATGCACTAATATGCAGGGTTAAAGTATTTTTATATGCATGCTAACCAGCTTGCGAAAATCAGTAATGTTGGCTTATATTGGCGAAAACCAATGGCTGGGCCGGGTTTTGTTTTGAGAATTGAATATTGAGTTGAATGGTAGCCCGGGCGGGATATTCAACCAAGAATGATCAACTTTCAATATTCACCATGAGAAAGCCGCATAATTAAAACTTCAGGCATCCGAATATGAATAGAGTTGTGATAACGGGTACAGGCATTTACTCCTGCCTCGGAAAGAATCTTGATGAAGTGAGGGAATCACTTTACCAGGGCAAATCTGGTATCGTGTTCGATCCGGCACGTAAGGAGTTTGGCTACCGGAGTGCACTCACCGGCTTCGTGGAAAGGCCCAACCTGAAAGGCCTGCTCGATAGGCGCGCAAGGGTAATGCTGCCCGAGCAGGGTGAATACGCATATATGGCAACGATAGAGGCCTTAAAAAATGCCGGTATAGACCAGGATTACATAGACAGCAAAGAAGTAGGCATCCTCTATGGCAACGACAGTTGTGCAGAACCGGTTATACATGGTATTGATGTGATGCGTGAAAAAAAAGATACCATGCTGGTAGGGTCGGGCTCTGTTTTTCAGACCATGAACTCAACGGTGACCATGAACCTTGCAACCATATTTAAATTGCGTGGCATCAATTTTACCGTAAGTGCTGCCTGTGCCAGTGGTTCGCACGCCATTGGTTTGGGGTATCATTTTATTAAAAGTGGTTTACAGGAATGTGTTATCTGTGGCGGCGCCCAGGAAGTAAACAAATATTCCATGGGCAATTTTGATGCCTTATCGGCGTTTTCCGTGCGCGAAACAGAACCGGCAAAAGCATCCAGGCCGTTTGATCGAGACAGAGACGGTTTAATACCCAG
>Ga0070667_100003108_pt1 | contig 14284 bp, 14 predicted proteins | sample KBSS33metaG_FD_64659 | JGI IMG/M metagenome (GOLD analysis project Ga0070667, IMG submission 64659) | Switchgrass rhizosphere microbial communities from Kellogg Biological Station, Michigan, USA - KBS S3-3 metaG | ecosystem: Host-associated > Plants > Roots > Rhizosphere > Soil ...
CCTTCGGCCGCGAGTCGGTCGAGTTCCCGGTACAGCTGCTGCGGGGTGGCCATCCAGAAGTTGGCGACGGACGCGTCGAAGCCCTTGGCCAGGTCATAACCGGAGGCCTCACTGTCGAGTAGGGCCGCCAAGACGGCGTCACGCAGAGCCATGCCCGAGAGTCTAGTAGTCAACAAAGTGATTAGTCACATATAGACACACAGAGCTTGTCCCGCTAGCGTCACCGGTACCTAATCAACAAATTGACTATGCGAGGTATGCGATGCAGGCATTCCGCAAGGCCGTCGAGGCCCACGACCCGGCGGCAATGGTGTCGTGTCTGGCCGACGACGTGGTGTTCACCAGCCCCGTCGCCTTCAAGCCGTACCCTGGGAAACCGATCACCGCCGCGATCCTTCGTGGCGTGATGCGGGTCTTCGAGGACTTCCGCTACGTCCGCGAGATCAACGATCCCGAAACCAACAGCCATGCACTGGTTTTCGAGGCCACGGTGGGCGGCAAGACGGTCAACGGGTGCGACTTCATCCACGTCAACGACGAAGGCCTGATCGACGATTTCATGGTCATGATCCGGCCGCTGTCCGGCGCCATGGCGCTCTCCGAAGCGATGGGCGCCCAGTTCCCCCAGATCCAAGCAGAGGCCGCCGAGGAGATCGCGGCTCTGGCGGCGAAGGAGTAGTAAGCGTGAAGATCGGGCTGGGCATCAACTACGCGGGCGGCTTCAAGGACGTCGTGTCCGAGGTCGCCGACCTCGAAAAAGCCGGCCTGGACGTCGTTTTCGTCCCCGAGGCATATTCATTCGATGCCATCAGCGCGCTCGGGTATCTGGCCGCGGCGACCGAGCGGGTGCAACTGGCCTCCGGCATCCTGCAGCTGTACACGCGCACCCCGACCCTGACGGCCATGACCGCCGCCGGTCTGGACTACGTTTCCGACGGTCGCTACATCCTGGGCCTCGGCGCGTCCGGCCCGCAGGTGATCGAAGGCTTCCACGGCGTCCCGTATGACAACCCGATCGGGCGCACCCGCGAGGTGGTCGAAATCTGCCGTCAGGTGTGGCGCCGCGAGCGACTCCAGTACCAGGGCAAGCACTACACCATCCCACTACCGGAGGGCCAGGGCACCGGCCTCGGCAAATCACTCAAGCTGATCAACCACCCTGTGCGCGAGCGCATCCCGGTACTGCTCGCGGCCCTCGGCCCGAAGAACGTCGAGCTGGCAGCCGAGATCGCCGAGGGCTGGCAGCCCATCTTCTACCTGCCGGAGAAGGCCAAGGACGTCTGGGGCGATGCCCTCGATGCCGGATACGCCAAGCGTGACGCCGCACTGGGACCCATGGACATCTACGCCGGCCCGGCGCTCGCCATCGGCGACAACGTCGAGGGGATGCGCGAGTTCATCAAGCCGCACATCGCGCTGTACATCGGTGGCATGGGCGCCAAGGGCAAGAACTTCTATCACAACGTGGCCACCAAATACGGCTACGGCGCCGAGGCCGACCGGATTCAGGAGCTGTACCTGGCCGGCGACAAGGACGGTGCGGCGAAAGTCGTTCCCGACGAACTGGTCCGGGACATCTCGCTGATCGGAAGCCGGGAGTTCGTGAAGGAGCGCGTGGCCGCGTTCCGCGAGTCCGGCGTGACGGTGCTCAACGTGGTGCCGATGGGCGCGACGACCGCCGACCGCGTCAAGCTGATCGAAGAGCTCCGCGAGCTGGTCTAGAACCTCTCGCGAGCAGACACAAAACTGTCGCTTTTCCTTGGAAATCGACAGTTTTGTGTCTGCTCGCGCAATCGGTGGGCGATATCGACAGACCGAGGCGATGAGCCTCTACGCGCCGGGCTGACCGTAGACCGCGACGACGACCGAACGGTCGGGGCTGTTCTCCGACCACACGCCCATGACGGTGTTGGCGCAGTTGGCCATGATCGCGTAGGTCGGCGGGTCGTAGTACCACTGATTCAGCACATCGAGGTTGTTGATGGCGATCGACTGGTCGATCGCCACAGTCTGAAACACCTTTCCCCGGAAGCCCGCTGCCTGGGCCCGCGTCTGCGGCGTCGAACCGTCCGAACCCAGGTCCCCGTCCAGCTGCCGGTTGCCCAGTACGTCGTTGGCGTGCCACTGCGCGGCAAGCCGCAGCTGCGGGCTGACCGCGACGTCATTGGTGCACCCGGCCTGATGCTGAACGGTGTAGACGTTGGCGATCACGCTGTTGTTCAGGCGGGTGTTGTCGGCGTGTGCCACCGCAGGCAGCGCCGCGTAGCCGCCGAAGACCGCCATGATCACCCCAGCCAATCGGGTACTCACTGCGCCCCCGGTCGGTAGTTGGCCGCGGAATCGCGCAGCGGCCCGATCAGTTCGGTGCACAGCTCGTTGATGGCCTGTCCGACAAGGTAATTGGCCAGGCTCTCGTCACCACTGGTTACCTCGACCTTGATATCACCGATGATCTGCCCATAGCTGCGGCCCGCCGCGATCTTGCCGCACACACCGCGCCCGTAGGCGATGGCGGCATCGCCACTCGGGAAGTTGAAGCCGGGCCGCACGTTGACGCTGTTCACGTACGTCACCGGGTCGGCCTGGGCCGATGGGATCGCCCACCCGAATCCGGCCGACGCAGCGAGCAACATCAGCAGCCCCCGCGTCACACGGGATCGAACTGCGAGATCAGCCATCGATCGTGCACCTTGTCGAGAGTCACCCGCACCGTCGAGGTCGAGCCGCTGGGCGCGTCCGTACCGACTGTCGTGGTCTGGTTCACGAAAACCAGTACCACGGCATGGTTTTCAGTGGCCGACACCGAAGCGGCGTCGGGCACCGTCGCCACTGCCGAGATGTGTTTCTGCTTGGACCCGGGCGCCACGACGGTGTCTACCAACTTGGTGTACTCACCGCGGAAGCTGCCGGTGAGCCGGTCGGCGGCGGACTTGAGCTCGGTGTCAACCGTTTCCGGCCGATAGGACAGCATGGCGACGGTGCCGTCGCCGGCCGCCCGCACCGACTCGGTGGCCGCAGCTTGCGCGAGCCGAACCGAGTCATCCCGCCATTTGAAGTACCCTGCGGCGACAGCGAGGAGCATCGCGGCGACCGCCAGTGCCACACCGGTCCACCGCGCCCACGGCTTCCGTGAATCACTCTCCACTGCAGCAGGTTCAGCCTCGACAACCGCTGTCTCGGCGGTCTCATCCTCGTCGAGTGCGACGTGGCGTTCTTCTACTTCCACTGTCATGATCTGTCCTTCATGTCGCCCCGACCGTCCGATCTACTCATGACACGAACTGGACGTTGGAGATCCGGGCGCCCGCGCCGTCTTTCGCCACGCTGATCCGCATGCGCCAGTTTCGTGGTGGACCCGCCGGTGCCTCGGCCAGCGACGTCCGCACCGACACAGCGAGAAGCACCTGTGCCCCATCACCGTTCACCGACTCGACCCCGGCTTCGGTGACGGTGCCCTCGGATTTCGATCGGGCCTGTTTCACCACCGCGACGAACGGCTCGGATCGGTGTAGGAAATCTTCGCGGAACGCGCCGGTCGACGAATCGAGGATCCGCCGGATGTCGGTGTCCGCCTCGGTGTAGCTGATCGTGGTCAGGTTCAGCGCTGCCTCGCGGGCGGTCTGCACGTACAGGTTCCGCAGCGCCTGTCCCTGTTCTGCCTGGTGCGCACCAACGCCCAGCCAGCCCGCGAGGGCACCGCCTGCGATGACCAGCGCCAGTCCGGCCGCTACGGCTGGCGAAATACGCGGCAACCGTTGCCGGAGCGATGATTTCGGTGCCGAGACAGCGCCTCCCTCGGCGGCGTCGTCCACGGTGTCTAGCTGCTCGGCGTCAGCATGCTCTGCCATGTCTTGCCTTTCGTGGTGGCGGCCAGGTCGGAGTCGGTGTACGGCTTGCCGTCGGGTCCCAGGTACCCGCCGGTCGCGGGGTCGTAGGGCACCACGGCCACCGGGGGTGCGGGACCAGGTGCAGCACTGGGGCGCTGTCGCGGATCAGTGCCCGGTGCGTACTGCGGGACACCTTGCCCCGTCAGCGTGGCGTTGGGGTCGCCCTTCCAGACGTATCCGTCGTTGAGTGGCACGTACTGCTCATTGCTTTCGCAGAGTTCCACGGTCGGTGAGCGCTTGGCCGGATTGTTCTCACACGGAATGTTCCGGACACCACGAACATTCAGATCGGAATCCTGCGGAACCCGGCAGTACAGTTCGCCGGCGGGCCGTTCGGGATAGTCCACCTCGGAGGGTATCCGCTGCTGTTTGATCGGCAGGAAGCCGGTGTTGCACGGTGGTGGCAGATTCATGTTCAGTTTGAAGTCCAGATAGATCCCCCGATACGGGTTCTTGAGGTCCGAGTCGGCGACCGCGATCGCCGACATCAACGCGGTGCCCTGCGGGAACAGCACCAGCAGCTGTTCGATGTCGTGCCGATAGACGACCGCAATTTCACCCAGGCTCACCATGTTGGCCAGTAGGACCGGCAGTGCGGGGGCAAACCTGTCGAACAGCGCACGGCCCTCGTCCAAGGTCGGCTGCCCGAGCTTCAACAGCTCGCCGAATGCCGCATTCTGAGCCTTGAACTGGCCGGTGATGGACGCGAGCCGCTGCGCCCACGTCGCGATCGAATCCGCCGTCTGCACTTGGGAGTTCAGCACCGCGGGGCTCTGATCGATCAGCTGCGTGATCGGGTCGACGGTCTTGCCGGCCTCGATGGCCAACGACGTGGACCCGTTGACGATCCGGGACAATTCGGGCCCGAGTCCGCTCACCGCTTTGTTCGCTTCGTCGACGACGGTACGCAGGTTGTCCTGCGGAATGGCTACGAGGGCCCGGTTGGTGGCATCGAGCAGGTTGCCGATATCCGGCGGAATCCGCACCTTGGCCACCGGGATTGTCGCACCGCCGCGCAGGGCCGGTCCGGCATCGGATTGCGCTGCCGCAGGGATCAATTCGACGAACTGTTCACCGACGGCCGAGCGGCTGTGGACCGCGGCCGATACGTCGGCCGGCACCTTGAAAGAGGAGTCGAGGTTCAGCTCCGCGCGCACCCCGCTCGCGGTGACATCGACCGCGCTGACCCGCCCGATCTCGGTGCCGCGGTAGGTGACCACCGACGTCGGGTACAGCCCGCCGGATTCGGGTAGTTCGACCGTCACGGTGTAGCGGCCGTACCCGAGCAGGGTCGGCACGTGCACGAAGCCGAATGCCATGACACTGCAGGCGATCACGGTGACGGCGCCGAGGATCGCGAGCTGGATCCAGACGGTGCGGGACAAGCGCAGACGCAACACGTCAGTACCCCCCGAAATGGTAGGGGGCGATCAGCGGGTTGCCGGCGGTGTACGGGCTCGGCATCTGACCGATCGTGCGACCCCACTGCATCTCCAGTTCGGTGAGGTTGCCTTCCCACCGGGTTCCGGTGAACAGACTGCTGTCGAGCCGGCTCAGCGTCAGGTCGATGACCATCGTGATGTTGGCGAAGTCACCCCGAAACCAGTTGCCAAGATTGCTTTTCACCCACGGGTAGGTCGACAGGAAATCCAGGCCCTTGGTCAGGGCCGGTCCCGCATCAGCGAGCGACCGCAGCACGGGAACCATGCTCCGCAGGTTGGCGACGAGGCTCTCCTTGGTCTGCTTGACCGTCGACGACGCGACAGCGCTGAACCGTCCGACGGCGTCGATCGCGTCGGCCAGCTTCGCGCGCTGCTCGGCCAGCACGGCCAGGGCCTGCGGGATGGTGGTCAGCGCCTTGTCGACGGTGTGCTGGTTTGCCGCGACCTGCCCGACGAGGGAGTTCAAATGTTCTGTGGCGGAGATGATGTCGTCGGTCTGCGCGTTGAGCCGCGAGATGAACGTGTCGAGCTGGGTCAGCAGGCTGCGCATGTCGTTTTCCCGCCCGGCCAGGGCTTTCGCGAAGGTCTGGTTGATCTCCTGCAGTTGCGCCAGGCCACCACCGTTCAGCAGGATCGACGCCGACGCGAGAGCCTGCTCGGTGGTGGGATACGTCGCCGCCCGCGACAGCGGGATCACCGCGCCGTTGGTCAGCTCTCCCTGCGGCGCTTCGCTTGTCGGTGGGCTGAGCTCGATGTGCATCGACCCCAGCAGACTCGTCTGCCCGACCTTGGCGGTGCTGTTGGCGGGCAGATGAACGTCGCCGTTGATCCGCATGGTCACCAGCGCATGCCAGTCCTGCACCTCGATCTTGGTGACGTTGCCGACGTTGACGTCGCCGACGCGTACCCGCGTGTTCTGCTGGATCACCACGACATCAGGCAGCTGCGCTTGAATCACGTACGAGCCCGGGCCGTCACCGACTGTGCCGGGCAGCGTCAGCGAATTGAGGCCTCGCCATTGGCATCCCGGCAGCGCCAGCCCGCTGACGATGATGAGCGTCGCGGTCACGAGGCGCTTCATGGCTGCGTCCCTTGCGGCGGGACCATGAGGCCGGCCAGTCCCTGGCTCGGGTCGGTCGGGGTCGCCGCGGGTGCTTCTGCCGGCAGCGGGCTCGGCGCCGGAGCATCCTGCGCCGGCGGGCCGCCACCGGGCCGCAGTCGCGGCTCGCTGTAGGTGACCTCGTTCGGCCGGGCCGTGGCACCGACGAACGGATTGCCACCGATCGGCAGGAAGTTGTACTGCCGGTTCTTGATGATCGGGGCGAGGTACTGCACGCACAACTTGGCGGATTGCTCGAAGCCTTGCCGCGCGGCGGACTGGATTGCACCGCAGAGGAATTGCACTGTGTCGGCGAAGTTGACCGGCGCCAGGATGCCGGTGATCGCGCTCTGCGCGGGGTCGTAGATGTTGGTGAAGTTCTGGAACACCGTCGGCGTGATGTGCAGGACCTGTTTGAGGTCCGTGCGGCTGTCGTTGAGCGCTGTGGTGATCGCGCCCAGATGGTCGAAGGTGGTACCGAGGCCTTCGCGATTCTCGGCGATGAAGCCGCGTAGCTCCTTGACCGCGGTATCCAGGTTGCGTGTCGCGTCGGCGATGTTGTTCGGCGTGCTCGACAAGGCGGTCGTGATGGACGCCATGTTGGTGTTGAAGGACGCGAGCAGATCGCTGCTCGACGACAGCGCAGACACGAGCATCTGCAAGTTTCGGACAGTACTGAAGATGTCGGTGCTGTGGTCGCCCAGCGCCGACATCGCGCGGGACAGTTTGATGATGGTGTCGTGTGCGGTGTCGCCCTGACCGCGTAGGTTGTCAGCGGCACTGTTGATGAATTCGCCTACGGCACTGGGGCCGTCGGGGCGGGTCGGCTGCAGCGAGTCGGTCAGCTTCTCGAGTTGCTGGCGGAAGTCGTCCCACTCCACCGGCACCACGGTGCGGTCGAGTGCGATGGTGGAGCCCACGGCCAGTTTGGGGCCGCTGGTGTAGGCGGGCACCAGCTGGATTGCCCGCGCACTGACCAGTGACGGCGACAGGATCGCGGCACGGACGTCGGCGGGCAGCGCATATTGCGAGTCCACCGAGAAAATCACCCTGGCGGCGTGCGGCTGCGGTTCGATCTTCTCGACCGTGCCGACGGTGACGCCCAGAATCCTGATGTCGTCGCCGGTGTACAGGCCGTTGGTGTTCGCGAAGTACGCGACGTAGGTGCTCCGTGCGGCGGTGATCCACCAGGAGCGGGCCAGTCCGGTGACCGCAACCGCGAGGGTGACCACCAGGCTGAGCGCGATGGCAACACGCCACACCCCGCGGCGCCCCGGGCGTGCTGTGGGTTCGGGGCCAGCCATGGTCACCTCCCTCCCACGGGCGAAACAGGATCGGACACCACGCCCGGTGAACCGCTGGGCGAGTTGTTCGACGGCGGTAGCGGCGTCGGGGGCGGGACCGTCGGCGCGGGCACCTCGCCAGGGGCCGGGGCCAGGGCCGGCGGCCCGGGTGCCGGCCCACCTGGCGGCGGCGCGGGCAGTGGCTCGCGATAGGGATAACGCGGGTCTCCGGGATTGCCGGTGATCGCGTCGGGCAGCGTCAGATTCGGCGGTCCGCCCTGGCCCGTGCGGGGATACGGCGACGGCAGCGGCGGGGTACCGGGCTGCCCGGCGCCGGGCTCGGTCAGCTGCGATGGCAGCAGGACGTTCGGGTCCAGTCCCAGATCGGAGAACGCCGCGTCGACGAATGGCTGATCGAACTGTCCGGGGAACAGGTTGACCAGTGACGCCTTGAAGAACGGGCCGGCGCCGAGCACTTCGCCGAACGACATGGCGTAGCGGCGCAGCAGGTACAGCGTGCGCTGCAGCTCTTTCTTCCGGTTGTCGAGGATGCCTAGTACTCCGTTGAGCTTGTCGACGGCAGGCTTGAGTTGCGTCCGGTTCTCGTTGACCAGACCGGAAAGCTGCACCGTCGCGGCGCTGACATTGGCCATCAGCGTCTCGACCGAATTGCGTTGCGAGAGAATCTCACCCAACAGCGCATCGGTATTGACCACCAACCGCGCGATCTGGTCGCTGCGTTTGGCCAGCACCGCGGTCACCTTGTTCGCATCGGCGAGCAGTTGCCGCAGCTTGGCGTCGCGGGTGCCGAGAGTGTCGGAGAACCGCGCCACGCTCTCCAGCGCCAACTTCAGGTCGGGCGGCGTGTTCTGGAATGTCTGTGCCAGCGTCTTGAGTGCCGACGACAGCTGCGTGGTGTCCAGGCCGCTGATGGTGGTCGTCAGGTCACCCAGCGCCGCCGGCAGGTCGTAAGGCGAGGTGGTGCGTTCAATCGGGATGGGGCCATCCAGGTTTCGATCACCACGCGGTGTCAGCTCCAGCACCTTGGTGCCCAGCACGGTCTCGGTCTTGATCGCGGCCTCGGTGCGGTCGCCCAGTTCGACACCGTCACGCACCGTGAAATCCACTCGAACCTTGGCGCCCTCCAGATGAATTCCGGAGACCCGGCCGACGCCCAGCCCGGACACTCGCACGTCACTGCCCGTCTTGATGCCGCCGGCGTCGGCGAAGTACGCCTGATAGTCGGACGTCCCTTTGATGAACGGGATCTTGTCGTAGCTGAAGGCGGCAACGACGACAGCGACGATCAGCGCGATACCGGTCGCGCCGACCGCCAACCGGTTACGTTCGGCCAGTGGCTTGATGTTCAACTTGCTGCGCGTCACTTCGGTGTGCACCGCCCCGAATCCTGGCCTGCCACCTTGACGTACACGGGTTGGCCGCCTTTTCCATTGAGCTTGAGCAGTGCGTCGCAGAGGTAGAAGCCGAAGTAGTCGCCGTAGAGCCCGTTGCGCGAGAGAATCTGGTACGCGTCGGGCAGCGTCCGCACCAGTTCGTCGACGTAGTCGTGGTCCGCCATGATCTGTTCGGAGACCCGATCCGTCTGCTGCACAGTCTGTTTGATCGGCTCGCGGGCCACGGCCAGCAGGTCGGCGACCGACCGCGCCGCGGTATTGATGTTCGCGACCCCGGTGGCGATGTCGGATTTGCGGTCGGCCAGCCCCTGAACCAGTTGCGACAACTTGTCCAAGCCGTCGGCGAACTGAGTGTCACGAGCGGCGAACGTCCCCAGCACAGTGTTTAGGTTGGTGATCACCTCACCGATCAGCTGGTCCCGACCCGCCAGAGTTGTTGTCAGTGCAGAGGTCTGGGCCAGCACCGACGAGATGGTGCCGCCCTGGCCCTGGAACACGCGAAGCAGCTCACCGCTCAACGCGTTGACCTGGTCCGGATCGAGCGCGCGGAACAGTGGCCGAAAGCCGCCGATGAGCGCGTCCACGTCGAGGGCGGGCGCGGTCCTGGACAACGGGATCGTCTGCCCCGGAGGAAGTTTGCGCACCGAGCCCGGGCCTTCGTCGAGCGCCAGGTAGCGGTCGCCGATCAGGTTTTCATACCGGATGGTCGCCGTGGTGCCTTCAGTCAGCGTCAGTTGTCGGTCGATCGCGAAGTCGATGGTGACGGTGCCATCCTTGTGCAGTGTGAGGCTCTTGACCTTCCCCACCTCGACGCCGGCGATGCGAACGAAGTTGCCGCCCTTCAGCCCCGATACATTGCTGAACACCGCCTGGTAGGAAGCCCGCGAATCGAACCGGAACTGCCCGAACACTGTCAGCAGCCCGAACATGAAGAGCAAGCTGACCACGGTGAAAATCACGACGCGGGTTGCGGTCCCGCGGCTCCGGCTTCTCACGGTGCCCCCGGAGCGGGTTGGGGCTCACCCATCTCGACTCCCGGCAGCCCGGGGGCCGGACCACCCGGGTACCGGATTCGCGGCGGTTCCGGCTGCGGCTTGGTCACCGGGAAGTAGTTGGCGAAACCGGGGAAACCGACGCCCGGGTTCGGCCGCATATCCAATCCATCACCGAAACCGGTGTCGGTAACCAGATACTTGACCGGAAAGTTCTTGCTGACGTCGGGCAGCGACCCGCAGCTCGGTTTGCCGCCGGGTCCGCCGCTGGCGTTGACGACGGGCAGGTTGTCGGGAAACCGGTAGGGATCGGCCCCGGCCAGCAGCGCGGCGTCCATGATCACCGATTTTCCGTTGCCACCCATGGCATATCGGCCACCGTGTTCGAGGAACCACTGGGCACCCTGGAACAGGCACGGGTACGTCGGCGAATACTTGTCGAGCAACGCGGTGGTCGGTCGGAGCACCTCCATCGCCCGCACCAGAGCGGTCTGGTTGGCTCCGATGGTGTCGATTCCCGACTGGGAGAAGCCGACGGCGGACAACAACAGACCATCGAGTTCCTTCGACTGCCCGGCGATGGTGGTTGCGGTGGTCGAGAACGAGTCCAGGCTGGACACGATGTCCTGGGCGGCAGTCGAATACGCCTGCGCCGTCTGGCCGAACAACTGCCAGTCCGTCCGCACGGTGTCCATGCGCGGATTCACCGCCAGCAGTACTTGATTGGCATCGGTGATGGCCCGGCCGATGGCATCGCCCTTGCCCCGCAACGATTCGGCTAGCGCCGAGAGCACCGAGTTGAGCTTTGTCGGGTCGATCACCTGGACCACCGACTGCAGGTTCTCGAACACGGTGTTGACCTCGACCGTCACATTGCGCGACTGCAGCACCGCACCCGACCGGAGGTGGCCCCCAACCGGACCGGTCGAGGGCACGTTGAGTTCGACGTACTTGGCGCCGAACGCGGTGCTGGATCTGATCTGCGCTTCGACGTTGGCGGGCAACTGCGCGAAGGGCCCGGGATACATCCGCAGTTTCAGCGTCGACAGGACGTGACCCGCAGTGTCGGTGCGGCTACCGATCGATTCCACTTCGCCGATCTGCACGCCCCGGAGTTTCACCTTCGCGCCGTCTTCCATCACCAGGCCGGCCCGGTCGGACACCAGGGTCAGGGGCACCGATCCCCGCAGCGACCCGGAAAAGAACAGCCACGTCATCGCGGTCATGGCGACGACCGCCAAAACCAGCACCGGCGCCCACCAGATCGGGTCGATCTGCTCACGCCGAGTTCCGTTGGTTCCCTTGGCCATCCGGGTCAGCCCGCGAGGTGGAAATTGCCGGACTGCCCGTAGACGGACAGCGTGATGGTGAGCAGGATGAACACACCTGCAGTGATCGAGGTGCGCACCGCGCGGCCGACGGCCTCGCCGACGCCGGCCGGTCCGCCGGATGCGGTGAAGCCGTAGTAAGTGTGCACCGCCATCACCGCAGCGGCCATGGCCAGCGCCTCGAAGAACGACCAGGCGAGGTCATTGGGGTGCAGGAACGTCGTGAAGTAGTGGTCGTACACGCCGCGCGACTGGCCGTAGATCATCGTGGTCCCGAACCGGGTGGCCAGGAAGGACATCAACACCGCGACGGTATAGATCGGGACGACGGCCACCACACCGGCGACGATCCGGGTCGCCGCGAGGTACGTGACGACGCGAATGCCCATCACTTCCAGGGCGTCGATCTCCTCGTTGATGCGCATGGCGCCGAGTTGCGCTGTCGCCCCGGCACCGATGGTGGCGGCGAGTGCCACCCCGGCAGTGGCCGGGGCGATGAAGCGCACGTTGAGGAAGGCCCCGAGAAAGCCAGTCAGAGCTTCGATGCCGACGTTGGAGAGAGTGTTGTAGCCCTGGACCGCAATGAGGGCGCCCGTGGACAGGGTGAGGAACCCGACGATGACCACGGTGCCGCCGATGACGGCGAGCGCGCCGGTGCCCATGCCCATGACCGCGATCAGCCGCAGAACCTCGCCCGGATAGCGGCGGACGGCGTCCGCGGTGGCGGCCAGGGCGCTGCCGTAGAACGCCGTCTGCTCCCCCAGTCGGCGGGTCGCCGCGATCGCCTGGTCCGCCAGTTCGCTGAGCTGCGATGTGCGGTCGACATCCACATCGGTTGTCATGGCGCCACTTTCACGCCGAACGCGGTTGCCAGAATGTTGATCAGGAACAGCGCCATGAACGAGAACACGACGGTCTCGTTGACCGCGTTGCCGACGGCCGTCGGGCCGCCACCGACCGAAAGTCCCTTGTAGCACGCGATCAGTCCCGCCGACAGGCCGAACAGCAGCGCCTTGACCAGGGAGACGATCACCTGCGGCAGGCCGGTCAACAGGGTCATGCCCGCGATGAACGCCCCGGGCGTCACGTGCTGGATGTAGACGACGAAGAAGTAGCTGCCGGCCAGGCCGACGACGGCCACCATGGAATAGAGCATCGCCGCGACGAACGTCGCAGCGATGACGCGCGGCACGACCAACGCCGGAATCGGGTTGACGCCAATGACTTTCATGGCGTCGATTTCTTCTCTGATGGTCCGCGCGCCGAGATCGGCACACATCGCCGTCGAGCCGGCGCCGGCCACGACGATCGCGGTGACCACCGGCCCCACCTGCGTCACCGAGGCCAGCGCCGCACCGGCACCCGACAGGTCACCGGCACCGACCTCGATCAGGACGATGTTGAGCGTGAAGACGATCAGCACCGTGTACGGAATCGACAGTACGACGGTGGGTACGACGGAGACCCGCGCGACGAACCAGATCTGCTCGATCAGTTCGCGCCAGGCATACGGCGGACGCAGCATCGCGGCGAACGTCTCACCGGTCAGGACGATGAAATCGCCGACCGCCACAGCGGGTCGTGCCCAGGCCGCGGAGGTGCGCGGAGACGACTGAAGCGTTTGCGCCACGAGCTGCCTCCCAGTGTCGTTCCGTCATCGAGCTTGGCCCGGACGTTAGGAAGTCACGAGTTTGCTGTCAACGCAACAGAATTGGGTACAGCAACGTCAATTACCGAAGATGCAGGTCGACTCAACGCAATTGCTTCGGTTCACCCGGATTGAATCGTGGTGAGCCGAAACCTACCGGCAAGTGCCCTGGTTACGGCGTCACGGTGCTGAACCAGAGCCGGAAAAAACGCTGGCCGGCATGTGCTCACTCGTCGTGTGCGGCACCCTGCGACGACGTCCCGGTGACAGCAGCCTTCGCCACCGGCTTCGACTTCGGCGCCGCACCGCGCGGCGATTGACCCTTCGAACTGTCATCGGCTGCCGTGCCGGCCGCCGGCTTGCCGCTGCCGGCCGGGTGCTGCCCGCTCTTCTTGCCCTTACCGCGCATCGGCGCATCCGCCTGTTTCGGCGTATCGGAATCCGACTGATCCGTCTTCGACCCCGCTGGGTCCTTCTGGCTCGCGGGCTTCTTGTCGTCGGACTCTGCCTTGGCAGCATCCTTGACCTCAGGTGTCTTCGCCTTGGGTGTCTTCACGTCAGGCTCGATGCTCGCGGGGTTCTTGGGCTCCGTGACCTTCTCGGCCACCGGCTTCACCTCGGGCTCGGTCGCGGTTTCCTTCGCCGGTTCGTGCACAGCACCCTGCCCGTCGGCACCCTTGACGTCAGTCTCCTTGACCGGGGCGACCTTCACGCCCGCTGCGGGCTCCAGTTTCGTCGCGGCAGGTACCTTCGGCGAATTCAGCTCCGCCGCAGCTTCTTTCATAGTGGCCACCGCCTTCAGCGCGGCCGTCGGGTGCACCGCGGCGACCGATGCCGGCGGCCGGATGATGTCGCCGATCTTCTGGATGACATTCGAGATACCCGCAACCACGGCCTTGGTCACGTCGACCGCTGTGTTCGCCACCCATTTCACGCCTTGCACTACGGCGTTGGTCACCCATTTGACCGTGTTGACGACCGCTTGGGTCACCGCCTTGGTGACGTCGACGAACGCATTCCACGCAGCGTCAACGACTTTCACAACGGCTTGCCCGATCTTGGCGACGGTGTCAACGACTGCGCCGATCGCGAGCCGCACCGCCGCCAGTATCCGCGCCGCGATGCCTTCGACACCCCCGACACCGTTGAGCCGCAGGATTTCCTGTGCGATGACGAAAGCGGCTTCCTTG
>Ga0070667_100003113_pt1 | contig 14260 bp, 10 predicted proteins | sample KBSS33metaG_FD_64659 | JGI IMG/M metagenome (GOLD analysis project Ga0070667, IMG submission 64659) | Switchgrass rhizosphere microbial communities from Kellogg Biological Station, Michigan, USA - KBS S3-3 metaG | ecosystem: Host-associated > Plants > Roots > Rhizosphere > Soil ...
ACCAGCTCGTAGAGGGTGACCACCGGGCCGGGCCGGATCTGGTCGATGGCGCCGCGGACGCCGAACTCGGCCAGCACGCTTTCCAGCAGGCGGGCGTTTTGCCGCAGAGCGCCTTCGTCGAAGCTGGAGGCGCGCGGCTTGGCCTTCGCCAGCATCGACAGCTCGGGCATCTTGAAGCCGCCTGGCTTGACGAACTCGAAGCTGTTCTGGCTCTCCCGCTGCTCGCGGGCGGATTCGCGGTTGGCCGGCTTGGGGGTCTTGATCGACAGCGGCGGATCGAGCGCCTCGGCCAGACCCTGCGGCGGGGCGGCTTCGGCCTGGGGCGCCGGCGCCGCTGCGGCCGCTTCCTTGCGGCGGGCGATGGCGGTCGACGGCTCCTTTGTCGGGGCGGTCGCCGGCGGGGCGGCGGTCTTGCGCCACATCCGCTGTCCGAGCAGGGGCGCGGCCGCCTTCAGGTCCATCCGCCGCACGCCGACGGCGTAGCCGATGGCGGTCGCCGCGGCCGCGGCCAGCAGCACGGCGGCGAAGGCGGTGGCGCCGGGCAGCCGCAGGAAGGCGAACAGCGAGGCGACAAGATGCAGCACCCCGTCGCCCCAGAAGCCCCCCAGGCCCTTGGCCAGCGGCCAGGCCGCCGGCGGCGCGGGCCAGGCCAGGAGGCCGGCGAGCGCGATCACGCCCACGGCGCCCACGACGGCTCGCAGCCGCACATGGCCGCGGCTTTCCTCAGGGCGGGCGGTCGCCACGCGCGACAGGCCGAGAAGCACCATCAGCAGCGCCGCCACGCCCGCCGCCAGGCCCAGGGACTGCACGCCCATGTCGGCCATCACGGCGCCGACGCCGCCCAGGGCGTTGCGGGGCGACTCGGTCGAGGCGGCGTTCAGGCTGGGGTCGGCGGCGTTGTAGCTGACGAAGGCCACGGCCAGGGCCACGCCGAGCGCGGCGGTCATGCCGCCGCGGAGGCGCGCGGTGTTGGGATGCGTCCATGCCAGGCCCGCGATGTGCAGGCCCCACTGCAAGCCGGTCTTCCGCGCCGTCCGCGCCATTCATGCTTCTCCGGTTCTGGAACCGCCATCTTCTGGCGCCAGAGGGTTAAGAGGCGTTTACGGTGACGCTCGTTTTGATGCGCCGGCCTTGAGGCGTCTTCCCGATCGGGCGCGCCACGCTTATGGTCCGGCCCATGTGGTCGATGCCCGAAAACGTCTTGCGCCTGGCCGCCGCCGGAATTGGAATCTGCGGCGCCCTGGGCTTCGTCCTGGGCCTGAACGGGGCCAGCCCGCGCCCGCGCCTGCCCGGCGAGCCCCTGGAGGCTGCGTCGAACGGGCCGCCCCCGCCGGTGCTCGACACCCAGCCGATCAGCCCGGAAGAAATCGCGCCCGCCGCGCCGACGCCGCAGGAAAAGGCCGCGGCGGACGAGGCGGCGAAGCTCGCTGCGGCGAAGCTCGCCGCCGCTCAGCTCGAGAAGGCTTCCAAGCCGGTGGAGATCGCGCCACCGCCGGTCGACAAGGTGGGCGAGCTGCTCGACGCCGCCGCGCCGCCGCCGGACGACGAACCGCCGCACTGACCGCTCCGGCGCGGGCTCTCAGCCGACGCCGTTTTGTCGCAGGTGCTGCAGCATCCGCAGCCAGCCGTCCTGCGCCGCCTTGGCGTCGTAGCTCGCCCGGTAATCGGCGTGGAAGCCGTGCTGGGCGTCCGGATAGATGACGAGGTCGCTCCCCTTCTTGCGCAGGGCCGCCAGCGTCTGGCGCATCCGTTCGACGTCGGCGAGCGGTATCCCCTGGTCCTTGCCGGCGTAGAGGCCGAGCACCGGCGCGCGCAGGTCCTTCACCAGGTCCATGGGCCATTTCCGCTCGGGCTCGCCCAGGAAATCTCCGGCCTTGGGGGCCGTCAGGCGGCCGTACCAGGCGACGCCGGCGCGGAAGTCCTTCATGCGCTCGCAGGCCAGCCAGGCCACGGCCCCGCCCCAGCAGAAACCGACGATCCCCATCCTGCGGCGGTCGACATAGTCGTGAACCTTGAGGAACGCCACGGTGGCGGCCAGGTCGCTCATTATCTGCTGGTCGGACGTCGCCGAGACGATCTTGCGCACCGCGTTCATGTCGGTGCTCGTCGACGGGTCGCCGGCGCGGACGAACAGGTCCGGCGCGATGGCGGCGTAGCCCAGCTTGGCGAACCGGCGGCAGACGTCGCGGATATATTCGTGGACCCCGAACACCTCCGAAATGACAACCACCGACGGAAACGGTCCGGGCCCGACCGGTCGCGCCAGGTAGGCGGGGATCAGGCGGTCGCCCGCGCCGAACTGGACGGTGTCGGCCTCCAGGCCCTGGGTGTCCGTGCGGATCGGCGCGGCGTCGGCGCAGACCGCGGCCAGGGCGTAACCGCCGAACGCCGCGGCGGCCAGGCCGCGGCGCGACAGGTTCAGGTCTCCGGGTTCGGTGCCTTCGGGTCGGGTGAGGGTGAGCATGGCGGACTCGTGGGGCCGGGGCGTCGATCCTTGCCCGGTCTCCTGCCGGAGTCAAAGCGCCGGCCGCGCCCGGCGAAGCGTCAGGTTGATTCGTCCGCCCCCGGCGATGAGCTGCGATGAACCCGTCAGCACGCGGTCGATCCCGTGGTGGGCCAGGCGCGCTGAGCCGCCCAGCCGGCAGACGTCGCCAGACGCCAGGCGCAAGGACCGCGTCGGGTCCGCGCGGCGCGCGCCGCCCAGTCGGAAGATGGCGGTGTCGCCCAGCGAGACCGACAGGACGGGCACGGAGAAATCCGCCTCGTCGCGGTCCTGGTGCAGGCCCATCCGCGCGCCCGCGCCATAGATATTGACCAGGCAGGCGTCCGGCGCGACCTGCGGATCCGCCAGTTCGGCCCAAAGGTCGAGCAGCGGCCGGGGAATGTCGGGCCACGGCCGCCCGGTGAGCGGATGCGTCGCCTGATAGCGGTAGCCGCCGGCGTCCGTCACCCAGCCCAGCGGGCCGAAGTTGGTCATCTCCACGCTCATCGGCTTGCCGCCCGGGGTGATCGGCCGATAGGGCGGGGCGGCCGGCAGGCGCGCGCTCACCTCGTCCAGCAGCGCCGCCTGGGCCCGAGCGTCCAGGCGGCCGGGCCACAGGCGAAAGCCCTCGTGCGAAACCATAACCATGGCGCAGCCTATACTCGCAGGGCCGCTTCGGTTATCACCGGCGGCGTCGGAATATCTCCGCTTGATTTCGAACGCCCGGCGGCGGACCCGGGTTTTTCACGCACGGAATCCGGGAGCCCGCTCTTGCGGCGCCTCCGATTTTCCCCATATCGCGGTCAGACCGGCGCGTGCCCTGCGTGCGATCCGGCGAGACCTTCCCGAACCGGGGACGTCGAATCTGAAGGCGCTTCTTGCGAAGGCCTGCATCGACGTCCGCCAACAAGGAGCGAGCAAGACTCTCCCATGAGCAAGATTATCGGCATCGACCTCGGCACGACCAATTCCTGCGTGGCGATCATGGACGGCAAGCAGCCGAAGGTGATCGAGAACGCCGAGGGCGCCCGCACCACTCCGTCCGTCGTGGGCTTCGTGGATGACGGCGAACGCATGGTCGGCCAGCCGGCCAAGCGCCAGGCAGTGACCAATCCCGCGAACACCTTCTTCGCGATCAAGCGCCTGATCGGGCGCCAGTACAACGACCCGATGGTCGAGAAGGACAAGGGCATGGTGCCCTACGAGATCGTCAAGGGCCCGAACGGCGACGCCTGGGTGCGCGCCCACGGCAAGGACTATTCGCCCCAGCAGGTCTCGGCCTTCATCCTGCAGAAGATCAAGGAAGACGCCGAGCGCTTCCTGGGCGAGAAGGTCGAGAAGGCGGTCATCACCGTCCCGGCCTACTTCAACGACGCCCAGCGCCAGGCGACCAAGGACGCCGGCAAGATCGCGGGCCTCGAGGTCCTGCGGATCATCAACGAGCCCACCGCCGCGGCCCTGGCCTATGGCCTCGAGAAGAACGAGGGCAAGAAGATCGCCGTCTATGACCTCGGCGGCGGCACCTTCGACGTCTCGATCCTGGAGATCGGCGACGGCGTGTTCGAGGTGAAGGCCACCAACGGCGACACCTTCCTGGGCGGCGAGGACTTCGACCTGCGCATCGTCGACTACCTGGCCGACGAGTTCCGCAAGGAGACCAGCGTCGACCTGCGCAAGGACAAGCTCGCCCTGCAACGCCTGAAGGAAGAGGCGGAGAAGGCCAAGAAGGAGCTGTCCACCACGGCCCAGTACGAGGTGAACCTGCCCTTCATCTCCATGAACGCCTCGGGCCCGCTGCACCTGAACATCAAGCTGTCGCGCTCGAAGCTGGAAGCCCTGGTCGAAGACCTGGTCGCCAAGACCGTCGGTCCCTGCGAACTGGCCCTGAAGGACGCGGGCCTCAAGAAGTCCGACATCGACGAAGTGATCTTGGTCGGCGGCATGACCCGCATGCCCAAGGTCATCGAGACCGTGAAGGAGTTCTTCGGCCGCGAGCCCCACAAGGGCGTCAACCCCGACGAAGTGGTGGCGCTGGGCGCCGCGGTTCAGGCGGGCGTGCTGCAGGGCGACGTCAAGGACGTGCTGCTGCTCGACGTGACGCCGCTGACCCTGGGCATTGAGACTCTGGGAGGAGTGTTCACCGCGCTCATCGAACGCAACACCACCATCCCGACCAAGCGCTCGCAGACCTTCTCCACCGCCGACGACAACCAGAGCGCGGTGACCATCCGCGTGTTCCAGGGCGAACGCCCGATGGCGGCCGACAACAAGATGCTTGGCCAGTTCGACCTGGTCGGCATCCCGCCGGCCCCGCGCGGCGTGCCGCAGGTCGAGGTCACCTTCGACATCGACGCCAACGGCATCGTCAACGTCCAGGCGCGCGACAAGGCGACCAACAAGGAACAGTCGATCCGCATCCAGGCGAACGGCGGCCTGTCGGACGCCGACATCGAGCAGATGGTCAAGGAGGCGGAATCCAACAAGGCCGAGGACGACAAGCGCAAGGCCGGCGTGGAGGCCAAGAACCAGGCCGACGCGGTGCTGCACTCGTCCGAAAAGGCGCTGTCCGAACACGGCGACAAGATCAGCGCCGCCGACAAGTCCGCGGTGGAAAGCGCCATCGCAGACCTGAAGGGCGTGCTGGAGTCGGGCGACGCCGAGGCGATCGCGGCCAAGACCCAGGCCTTGATCCAGGCGTCCATGAAGCTCGGCGAGGCCATGTACGCCGCGCAACAGAACGCCGACGGCGGAACTGACGGCGCCCAAGCCTCCTCGGAAGCCGACGACGTCGTCGACGCGGAATTCGAGGAAGTGGACGACGACCAGAAGAAGTCCGCCTGACGCAAATCAAGCTTGGGGGCCCTGCCAAATCCCTTGGCAGGGCCGCCCCTGCGACGATCATTCACGGGTTACTAGGATTTACCCTGTTCCGTTCGCAGGCTAGCGAGACTTGCGTCGGGGCTGGGGCGATCCCACCTCACGGTTTAGCTGATATTGGGCGCCTGACGGTTTGATGCGGGACTATTACGAGATCCTGGGCGTGCCGCGCGGTTGCGATGACGCCGCGCTGAAGGGCGCCTTCCGCAAATTGGCGATGGAGCATCACCCCGACCGCAATGGGGGATGCGAGGAAGCGAGCTCCCGCTTCAAGGAGATCAACGAGGCCTATTCGGTCCTCTCCGATTCCAACAAGCGCGCCGCCTACGACCGCTTCGGCCATGAGGGCGTCAACGGCGCTCGGGGCGGCGGGCACGGTTTCGCCGGCGCCGGCGGCGACGTGCACGACATCTTCAACGAGGTGTTCGGCGACGTCTTCGGCGACATGTTCGGCGGCGGCCGCAACCGTGGCGGCCAGCGCGGGCCGGCCCGCGGCCAGGACCTGCGCTACGATCTGGAGATCACGCTGGAGCAGGCCTACGCCGGCGCCGACGTGGAGGTCACGATCCCCGCCGCGATGACCTGCGAGTCCTGCCAGGGCTCGGGCGCCAAGCCGGGCACCGTTCCCACCAACTGCGTTTCCTGCGGCGGCTCAGGCCGCGTGCGCGCCACCCAGGGCTTTTTCTCCATCGAGCGCGCCTGCTCGCGCTGCGGCGGCGCGGGCCGGGTGGTGTTGGATCCCTGCCAGGACTGCCACGGCAAGGGCCAGATCCGTCGCGAGCGCACCCTGCAGGTGCACATTCCGTCCGGCGTCGACGACGGCGCGCGCATCCGCCTGGCGGGCGAGGGCGACTCCGGCGCCCGCGGCGGCCCGCGCGGCGACCTCTACATGTTCCTCTCCGTCCAGCCGCACGACCTCTTCGAGCGTGACGGCCTGGATCTGCTCTGCACCGTCCCGGTGCCCATGGCTGTGGCGGCGCTTGGCGGCGACATCGAGGCGCCCTGCCTGCTGGGCGGCGACGCCTGCGACGGCGAGTGCCGCGTCACCATCAAGGTTCCCGAGGGGACCCAGACCGGCCGCACGGTGCGCGTGAAGGGCCGCGGCATGCCGTCGTTGCGCTCGCGCGAGCGCGGCGACCTGGTAGTGGAGCTGTTCGTCGAGACGCCCGCCAAGCTCACGCCGCGTCAGAAGGAGCTGCTGCGCGAATTCTCCGGCCTCTGCGGCGACCAGCAGCATCCGAAGTCCGCCAACTTCGTCGGCAAGGCCAAGCGGTTCTGGGAGACCGTGACGGGCGGATAGAATTTAGCGCCCTCCTCGTCCTCTGCGGGACAGGAGAGGCGCGACTCACCGGATCAGCGCCCGGATGTCGGCCCACCGATAGGCCACCTCGAACACCACGCCCGCCGGCCCCGGCTCCTCGCGGGGCGGCTCGGCCGCGCCGCCCAGGTGCTCATAGAAGGCCCGGGCCCGGTGGTTGTCGCGCAGTACGGAAATCATCAGCGACTCCGCCCCATGCGCCGCCAGCGCCCGGGCCGCGTCCCCGACGAGGCGCCGGCCAAGCCCGTGGCCCTGGGCCTCGCGCAGCACATAAAGCGTGTGGATCTCGCCCTCCTTCGCGCGGCCCGACCGCGAGGGACCGCCCGCGGCGTAGCCCACAAGACCGTCCCGTCCCGCGGCGGCCAGGGTCACGTCGTCCACGCCCGGATAGCTGAGCGACCAGCGCCAGCGGCGAGCGTGCGCCGGCTCCGACATCCGCGCCAGATAGGCGTCGGGCAGGATGCCGCGATAGGTCTCGCGCCAGGAGCGGACATGCACCTGCGCCAGCGCCTCCGCGTCGGCGGGTCCGGGGGGGAAGATCACAAACGCCATGGCGAGCCTCCTTATCCAAAGCTTGGGTGTCGCAAGCCCCGCTTCAAGGGCTGACGTGGCGGTCGAGCGCGGCTAGCTTCGTGCCCGCCGATGAACGCCCCCGCCAAACCCGATTCCCCCGCGAGCGGACTGCCCGCCGCCGCCGGCGCAACGCCGGTGATGGCGCAGTTCTTCGAGGCCAAAGCCCGCCAGCCCGACGCCCTGGTGTTCTTCCGCATGGGCGACTTCTACGAGCTGTTCTTCGAGGACGCCGAGAAGGCCGCGGCGGCCCTGGGCATCACCCTCACCGCCCGCGGCGCCCACGGGGGCCAGCCGATCCCCATGTGCGGCGTGCCGGTGCACGCGGCCGAGGCCTATCTCGCCAAGCTGATCCGCGCCGGCTTCAAGGTCGCCGTCTGCGAGCAGATCGAGGATCCCGCCGAGGCCCGCAAGCGCGGCGGCAAGTCGATCGTCCGCCGCGACCTCGTGCGGGTGGTCACCCCCGGGACCCTCACCGAGGACGGCCTGCTGGACGCCCGCGGCGCGAACCGCCTCGCCGCCGTGGCCGTTCGCGCCGGCCAGGCCGCCGTCGCCAGCGTCGAGCTTTCCACCGGCGAGGTGGAATGCCTGGCGACCACCCGGGAGGGCCTCGGCGCCGCGCTGGCCGCGCTGGCGCCCTCCGAGATCCTGGTTCCCGACCGTCTGTTCGCCGACGAGCCGGTCGCAGCGGCCCTGAAGGCCGCCGGCGGCTTCGTCCAGCCATTGCCCCAAGCGCTCGCCGAACCCGCCGCCTCCGAGGCGCGCCTGAAGCGGCTCTACGGGGTCGAGACCCTCGACGGCTTCGGCGTGCTCTCCGGCGCCGAGATCGCCGCCCTCGGCCTGATCGCCGCCCATCTGGAGACCACCCAAGCCGGGCGCCTGCCGGCGCTCACCGCGCCACGCCGGGCCGGCGAGGCCGACGTCATGGCCATCGACCCCGCCGCCCGCGCCAGTCTGGAGATCGAGCGCGCCCTCTCCGGCTCCCGCGAAGGTTCGCTGCTGGGCGCGGTCGACCGCACCGTCACCGCGCCCGGCGCCCGGCTTCTGGCCGCACGGCTGGCGCGCCCGCTGCTCGACCCGGCGGCCATCGACGCCCGGCTCGACGCGGTGGCCTGGTTCTGCGAGCACCGGCCCCTGCGCCAGCGCGTCCGCGACGCCCTGCGCGGGGTCGGCGACATGGCCCGCGCCCTGTCGCGCCTGGCGCTGGGACGCGGCGGCCCGCGCGACCTCGCCTGCCTGCGCGACGGCCTGGCGGGCGGTGAGACGATCGCCGGCCTGTTCGCCGCCGCGCCCGATCCCCTGGTCGCGCCGCCGGACGAGATCGCCGGCGCGCTGGCGGCGCTCAACCCCGCCGACGAACCGGACCTCGCCGCCGTGCGCCGGCTCCTCGACGAGGGCCTGGGCTCCGACCTGCCGGCCCTGGCCCGCGACGGCGGCTTCGTGGCCGCGGGCGTCCGCCCCGAGCTCGACCAGGCCCGCGCGCTGCGCGACGACAGCCGCCGGGTGATCGCCGGGCTCGAAGCGCAACTCGCCGCCGACAGCGGCGTGGCGCTGAAGATCCGCCACAACGCGGTCCTGGGCTATTTCGTCGAAACCTCCGCCAAGGCCGGCGAGGCGCTGCTGAAGCCCCCGCTGTCGGCGACCTTCATCCACCGCCAGACCATGGCTGCCCAGGTGCGCTTCACCACCGTGGAACTTGCCGAGCTCGACGCGCGGATCGCCCAGGCCGGCGAACGCGCCCTGGCCATCGAGCTGGAGACCTTCGAGGCCTGGCGCCAGGCGGCCTGCGCCGCCGGGAAGTCGATCCAGGCCGCCGCCGGGGCCGCCGCCCGGCTGGACGTCGCCGCCGGCCTCGCCGAATGGGCCGACGACGTGGGCGCCGTGCGCCCGGTGGTCGACCGCTCCACCGCCTTCGAGGCCGAGGGCGCGCGCCACCCGGTGGTGGAAGCGGCGGTGACGCGCGCCGGCCAGGCCTTCACGCCCAACGACTGCCGCCTGGACGGGACCGGGGCTGCGGGCCCCAGGCTGGCCATCGTCACCGGCCCCAACATGGCGGGCAAGTCGACCTTCCTGCGCCAGAACGCGCTCCTGGCCGTGCTCGCCCAGGCCGGCGGCTTCGTGCCCGCCCGGCGCCTGCGCCTGGGCGTCGTCGACCGCCTGTTCAGCCGCGTCGGCGCCGGCGACGACCTGGCGCGCGGCCGCTCCACCTTCATGGCCGAGATGGTGGAGACCGCGGCCATCCTCACCCAGGCCACGCCACGTTCCTTCGTGATCCTCGACGAGATCGGCCGCGGCACCGCCACCTACGACGGCCTGGCCATCGCCTGGGCCTGCGCCGAGGCCCTGCACGAGACCAACCGCTGCCGCGGCCTGTTCGCCACCCACTACCACGAGCTCGCGGTGCTGGAGGACCGGCTGGCCTTCGTCGCCAACCTGTCGCTCAAGGCCAAGGAGTGGAACGGCGACCTGATCTTCCTGCACGAGGCCGGCCCCGGCCCGGCCGACCGCTCCTACGGCGTGCAGGTGGCCAAGCTGGCCGGCGCGCCCCCCGCCGTGGTCGCCCGCGCCCGCGAGGTGCTGGACCGACTGGAGCGCGAAGCCGGCGCGCCGGCCCGCCTCGACGACCTGCCGCTGTTCGCCGCGACCGCCCCTGCGCCCGAGCGCGCCCAGCCCAGCCGTGTGGAGGACGCCCTGCGCGCCCTCGACCCCGACGGCATGAGCCCGCGCGAGGCCATGGAGGCGCTCTACCGGCTGAAGGGCCTGCTCGCCTAGTTCTCGCGCACATCAGCTTTTTGGTGATCCCGTCCGGCGGACATGCGTTCTCGATGCGCACCCGCGGGCCCGAGAGGAACCAGACCATGCCAACCGAACCCCTCACGCCCGCCGGCGAGCTGGCGGCGGCGAACACGGCCCACGTTCCCAATGAGAGCCGCGCCTACCGCGAGGCCCGCAACGCGCTCCTGGCCGAGGAGATCGAGCTGCGCCGCCATCTGGAGCGGGTGGCGCAGATGCGCCGGCGCCTGCCGCCCGGCGGGGAAATCCCCAAGGACTTTGAGTTCGTCGGCGAGGCCGGGCCCGTGAAGCTCTCCGAGCTGTTCGGCGAAAAGGACACGTTGGTCGTCTACAGCTACATGTTCGGGCCGCAGCGCGAGAAACCCTGTCCCATGTGCACCTCGCTGATGGCGTCCTGGGATCACAAGGTCCCCGACATCGAACAGCGCGTGGCCCTGGCAGCCGTGGCGCGCTCGCCGATCGCGCGGCTGGTGGCGGCCAAGGCGGCGCGGGGCTGGACGCACCTGAAGGTCTATTCGGATCCCACCGGCGACTTCACCCGCGCCTATGTCAGCGCGGCGGACGCCGACATGGCGGGCTACACCGTCTTCACCCGCAAGGACGGCGTCATCCGTCATTTCTGGAGCGGTGAGATGAGCGGCTCTATGGCCGACCCCGGCCAGGACCCGCGCGGCGCGCCGGACCTCGATCCGCTGTGGAACCTGCTCGACACCACGCCGGAAGGGCGCGGCGCGAACTGGTATCCCAAGCTGAGCTATGACGCCTGACGTCCCTGGCGGCCGCGTCGACCGGGCTTCGCGAGTGATCCGCGCCGCGCGGCCGGCGATCTACCGCGCCTTGATCGATCCGCAGGCCTGGGTCCGCTGGCTGCCGCCGGAGGGCATGTCGGGCCAGGTCGAAGCATTCGATCAGCGCCCGGGCGGGCGCTACCGGATGGTCCTGACCTACCGGTCCGCGGACCACGCGACGCCCGGCAAGGCGACCCCTGAACGGGACGTGGTCGAGGGCCGCTTTCTCGAGCTGGTCCCCGACAGGTGCGTCGTCCATGCCGTCACCTTCGAATCCGCCGACCCGGCCTTCGCCGGGACGATGACCATGACCTGGGGCCTCGCCGACGCCCCCGGCGGCGTCGAGGTCACGTTCACGTGCGAGGACGTGCCGCGCGGGATCGGCGCGGCCGACCACCAGACCGGCCTGCGGTCGTCGCTGGCGAACCTGGCCGCGTACGTGGAACCGTCGCCGGGCGAGATGGCGCAGCGCCCATCTGACGCCTGACGTTTTCGAAGCAATTGGCCTATATGCAGGCCCAGCCATGCCGCCGCGCCTCCGCCCTACACGCCTCGAATACGTCGTCGACGGGATCAAGCTGCGTTCGCAGCTCTCCACGGCGGCGCTCGACGCCATCGGCGACGAGGCCGAACAGCGCCGCCGGGCGCTGGACATCCTCAAGGCGGCCCTGTTCCGCGGCCGGATGATCGCCAAGGAGCGGCTGGAGAACGGGGCCGGCGGCATCGAGACCGCGCGCCTGCTTTCCGGCGTCTCCGATGAGGTGGTGAGCGCCCTCTACGACTTCACCACCGTCCACGTCTTCCGGGCCCGCAACCCCACCGAGGGCGAGCGGCTGTCGCTGCTGGCCGTGGGCGGCTACGGGCGCGGCACGCTGGCGCCGTTCTCGGACATCGATCTGCTGTTCCTGCGCCCCTACAAGCAGACGGCGCACGTGGAGAGCGTGATCGAATTCATGCTCTACGCCCTGTGGGACCTGGGCTTCAAAGTCGGCCACGCCTCGCGGACCATCGACGAGTGCATCCGCCTGTCGCGTGAGGACTACACGATCCGCACCTCGATCCTCGAGGCCCGGCGGCTCACCGGCGACGAGGCCCTGGCCGCCGACCTGAAGCGCCGCTTCGCCGCCGAGGTGGTGAAGGGCACCAGCGCCGCCTTCGTCGCCGCCAAGCTGAAGGAGCGCGACGAGCGCCACAGCCGCGCCGGGGCCAGCCGCTACATGGTCGAGCCCAACGTCAAGGAGGGCAAGGGCGGCCTGCGCGACTTGAACACCCTGTTCTGGATCGCCCAGTACCTGCATCCGTTGCTCACCACCGACGCCGTGGTCCCCACCCAGGACATGTTCGACGGCCGCGAGGTGCGCACCTTCGTGCGCGCCTTTGACTTCCTGTGGGCGGTGCGCAGCCACCTGCATTTCGCCACCGGCCGCCCGGAAGAGCGGCTGACCTTCGACCTGCAGCCGGAGATCGCCCGGCGCATGGGCTACGGCGACCGCGGCGATGCGCCCGCCGTCGAGCGCTTCATGCGCCGCTACTTCCTGATGGCCAAGGAGGTGGGGACGCTGACCCGCGTGCTGGCCGCCAAGCTGGAGGCCGAGCAGGTCAAGTCGCAGCCCAGGGGCATTTCGCGCCTGCTGCCCGGCCGCGCGAGCCCCAAGCGCAAGCCCCTGGACGAGCCGGGCTTCATCGAGGAGGGCGGCCGGCTCAACATCGACGGGCCCGACACCTTCGAGCGCGACCCCGTCAACCTGCTGCGCCTGTTCAAGCTCGCCGATCAGCGCAACCTCGACCTGCACCCCGACGCCTTCACCGCCGCCACCCGCTCGCTGGGGCTGATCGGCGCCAAGGTGCGCCGTGATTCCACGGCCGCCCGCGTCTTCCTGGACATCCTGGCCCGCGGCCGCGATCCCCGGCGGACGCTGGGGCTGATGAACGAGTCCGGCGTCCTGGGCCGCTTCATGCCGGAGTTCGGGCGCATCGTGGCCCAGATGCAGTTCAACATGTACCACTCGTACACGGTGGATGAGCACACCCTGCGCGCGGTGGGCGTGATCGCCGAGATCACCGCCGGCAAGTTCGCCGAGGATCATCCGCTGTCCACCGCGATCATGCCGCTGATCGACGACCGCGAAGCCCTGTTCCTGGCCATGTTTCTGCACGACACCGGCAAGGGCGCGATGGGCGGCCAGGAAAAGGCCGGCGCCCGCTCGGCCCGCGCCGCCTGCGAGCGCCTCGGCCTCGACCGGGCCAAGATCGAGCTGGTGGCCTGGCTGGTGGAGCATCACCTGGTGATGAGCGACTTCGCCCAGAAGCGCGACATCGGCGACCCGCGCACCGTGGCCGACTTCGCCCGCATCGTGCAGACGCCGGAGCGCCTGCGGCTGCTCCTGGTGCTCACCGTGGCCGACATCCGCGCCGTGGGCCCGGGGGTCTGGAACGGCTGGAAGGGCCAGCTCATGCGAGAGCTCTACGCCGCCACCGAGGCGGTGTTCCGCGGCGGCCGCGGCTCGGACGGCGTCCAGGCCGCGCGGCGTCATCAGGAGGGCGCGGCGGCCGAGGCCCGCGCCCGGCTGGTCGCCGCCGATCCCGACGCCGGGGACTGGGCGAAGACCATGGAGGACGCCTATTTCACGTCCTTCTCCCCCTACGAGATCCAGCAGCACGCCGTCCTGGTCCGCCGCGCGGTGGGCTCCGGCGGCGCGGCCGCCGAGGGGCGCATCAATCCCGACCTCAACGCCGCCGAGGTCGTGGTGGCGGTGCGCGACCGCGCCCGGCTGTTCGCCGACCTGGCCAGCGCCATCCGCGCCGCCGGCGCCAACGTCATGGGCGCGCGGGTGTTCACCTCGCGCCAGGGCCTGGCGCTGGACGTCTTCTACATCCAGGACGTCACCGGCCAGCCCTTCGGCTCCGACAATCCCACCAGCCTGCACAAACTCACCGAGGTGCTCGCCGCCGCCGGTCGCGGCGAGGCCAAGCGCACCGAGCCGCGCCGGGCCGCCGACCTCGGCCGGGCGGCCGCCTTCGCCATAACGCCCACCGTCGCCGTCGACAACGAGGCCTCGGAATCCAGCACGGTGGTGGAGGCCTCGGGCCGCGACCGTCCGGGACTCCTGGAGGCCCTGGCCCGCACCATCGCCGATGCGGGCCTTTCCATCCTGTCGGCCCACATCGACGGCTACGGCGAGCGCGCGGTCGACGCCTTCTACGTGGTGGGGCCGGATGGCGCGAAGGTCACCGACGCGCGGCGCATGTCGGCGCTGAAGGCGGCGCTGCTGGGCGCCCTCGACGAGACCGAGACCGCCCCCCAGGCCGCCACACGGCCCCATTTGCAGCGCGCGCGCGCCAGCGTTGCACGCTAGTGTCCCGATTCCGATGTTCGCAAGCGCATGTGGCAGGCTCCGACGAACTTCGGAATCGATAAGGACACTAGCAAGT
>Ga0070667_100003114_pt1 | contig 14255 bp, 11 predicted proteins | sample KBSS33metaG_FD_64659 | JGI IMG/M metagenome (GOLD analysis project Ga0070667, IMG submission 64659) | Switchgrass rhizosphere microbial communities from Kellogg Biological Station, Michigan, USA - KBS S3-3 metaG | ecosystem: Host-associated > Plants > Roots > Rhizosphere > Soil ...
CAGCCGCTTCCAAATCCACCCTAACGGATCATAATAATCGTCCACTACTCGCTCCTTCAATGGAATGATCGCATTGTCGGTGATCTGAATGTCTTCCGGGCAGACCTTCGTGCAGCACTTGGTGATGTTGCAATAGCCGATCCCCTGCGCCTCGCGTAACTCCTCGATCCGATCTTCCGTGTCGAGCGGGTGCATTTCGAGCGCGGCCGCATAAACGAGAAAGCGCGGCCCGATGAACTGGTCGTGCTTGTGATGATCGCGCAGCACATGGCACACGTCCTGACAAAGAAAGCACTCGATACATTTCCGGAATTCCTGGACCCGATCGATGTCCTGTTGTGCCATCCGCCACGTGCCATCGGCGGCGTCTGGCGGCCGCGGCTTGAATTTCTTGATCCTCTTTTTGACTTCGAAATTCCAGGACACGTCGGTAATCAAATCCTTGACTCGCGGGAACGCTTTCATCGGCTCAATTGTGACCGGACGGTCGAGCGGAAGCTGGTTGAGTCGGGTCATGCACATCAACTTGGGCACCCCGTTCACTTCCGCCGAGCAGGAGCCGCATTTGCCAGCCTTACAATTCCAGCGGCAGGCGAGGTCGTTGGCCTGCGTTGCCTGGATATCGTGCACCGCGTCGAGCACGACCATGCCTTCGGAAACTTCGGTCGTGTAATCGCGAAACTCGCCGCCGTTCGCATCACCCCGCCAGATTCTGAAGGTGGCGGCTTTCATGGGAAAATGGACGTCCTTTCCGTCATTTCATTTCCTCGATCACACGCCGTAGATCTTCTCGCATCTCAGGAATCGCGTCGCGCCGAATTTGCATCCGTCCATCGTCCCCCTTCCAGACAATCGTATTCACCTGCGCAAACTCCGCGCTCTTTTCCGGATAATCCTCACGGAATTGCGCGCCGCGGCTTTCCTTTCTTTCCAAAGCCGCAATCGTCACGGCCTCCGAAACGGTGAGCAAATTCCGCAGATCGAGCGCGGTGTGCCAGCCGGGATTGAACTCGCGATTTCCATCCACTCCGACCCGAGCCGCGCGTTCCCAAAGCGCGCCGAGGCCTTTCAGCGCCGCCTGCATCTCGTCTGCGCGCCTGACGATGCCAACCTTGTCCTGCATCATTTCCTGCAAATCTTTTTGCACCTGGTAAGCGCCATGCACCTGATTGAATTCGCGCTCAAATGGTTCCAGAGCGTCCCCTGTCGCCTTGTCGACTTGGCGGGCATCGACTTCGCCTAACGAATTCTCTTGCGCGAATTTTGCCGCGAATTCTCCGGCTCGTTTCCCGAAAACCAGGAGGTCGGAAAGCGAATTTCCGCCCAGCCGATTGGCACCATTTATCCCCGCCGCGCATTCGCCGGCGGCAAACAACCCCGGAACACGCGACATCTGGCTGTCGGCGTCGACCCGGATCCCGCCCATCACGTAATGCGTCGTCGGGCCGACCTCCATCGGCTCCTGCGTGATGTCGATGTCAGCCAGTTGTTTGAACTGATGATACATGCTCGGCAGCTTCTTCTTGATGTATTCCTCGCCGTTGGAAAGCTTGCTCTTGATCCAGGCGATATCGAGAAAGACGCCGCCGTGTGGACTCCCTCGCCCAGCTTTGATCTCCCCCACGATGCAGCGCGCAACGTGATCACGGGTCAGCAGCTCCGGCGGGCGGCGCGCATTCTTGTCGCCCTGGCAATAGCGCCAGCCTTCCTCTTCGTTGTCGGCCGTCTGCGTTCTGTAATTCTCGGGAATGTCGTCAAACATGAAACGGCGGCCTTCCTTGTTCGTCAGGATGCCGCCTTCCCCCCGCACGCCTTCAGTTACGAGAATGCCCCGCACGCTCGGCGGCCAGACCATCCCGGTGGGATGGAATTGGATGAACTCCATGTCGATCAACTCAGCCCCGGCCTCGTAGCCTAACGAGTGACCATCGCCAGTGTATTCCCAGCTATTGCTCGTGATTTTGAAGGCGCGCCCGATGCCGCCGGTGGCGAGAATAACAGCTCTGGCGCGGAAGACCTTGAAGCGGCCGCGTTCCCGATCATAGCCGAAGGCACCGACCACCCGGCCATCCTGTTTCAGCAACGTCAGGACAGTGTGCTCCATATGGACGTCAATGCCTTGGTGCACGCCGTGGTCTTGCAGCGTGCGGATCATCTCCAGCCCGGTGCGATCGCCGACGTGCGCGAGGCGCGGATATTTATGACCACCAAAATTTCGCTGCAAAATGCGCCCGTCTTTGGTGCGATCGAAGACCGCGCCCCAGGCCTCGAGCTCACGCACCCGCGCGGGCGCTTCCTTAGCGTGGAGCTCGGCCATCCGCCAATTGTTGACGTACTGCCCACCGCGCATGGTGTCGGCGAAATGGACCTGCCAGTTGTCGCGGTCGTCCACGTTGGCAAGCGCGGCCGCGATTCCGCCTTCGGCCATCACGGTGTGCGCTTTGCCTAACAATGATTTGCAAACCATCCCGACTTTGACCCCCGCAGCCGAAGCCTCGATCGCGGCGCGGAGTCCGGCGCCGCCCGCGCCGATGACGAGGACGTCGTGAGTAAAGGTTTCGTAGTCGGACATTGGGAGCGGCGTTTAGAAGAATCGCAGGTCGTGCCAGGTGCCGACCGCGCACAGCCGCACGTAAATGTCGGAGAACGCAACCCAAAACAAGCTCATCCAGGCCCAAAGCATGTGCCGGCTGTTGAAGCAGCCGACGCAGGCGTAAGCGCGGTAACACGTGGGTGATTTCGAGAATTGATCGAGAAATCCACCGGCGAGATGTCGCAAAGAATGACAGCCAAAAGTGTAGCCTCCAAGCAGAACAACATTCATCGCCAGCACGAGTGTGCCGAGGCCAAGCCCGAACGAAGTCTCGCCCGTCACCGGATCGACAAACCACATCGCCTTCCACACATCATGGGAAAGCACGAGGAGAAAGAGAAGAGCGAGATAGAGGAAGTAGCGATGCACATTTTGCATAATGAGCGGAAAGGAACGCTCGCCGAGGTAGGTGCTGCGCGGCTCGCCGACGGTGCAGGCCGGTGGATCAGCCCAAAAAGCCTTATAGTAGGCACCACGGTAATAATAACAGGTGAGGCGAAAACCGCCCGGCGCCCAGAGGACGAGGAGCGCCGGAGAAAAGAGAAGCCACGCTGGCCACCAAAGCGGCTTCGGGCCGAACCAACTGTGCGGCGAAGCGCCAAAAAGCTCCGGCGAATAAAAGGGCGAAAGATAGGGGCCGAAGTAATAATTTTTCCCCTGGAACGCCGCCCAGGTCGAATAAACGACGAAAGCACCCAGGCCGAGAAAAACAATCAATGGCTGAGCCCACCACACGTCGGCGCGCATCGTTTGGCCAAACGAACGGCGTGGAAGAGTCAATTCGGCTTGAGTCATCGTGGCAACCTTTTGGTTCGCTCGGTTAGATAACGACGGCATAACGGGTTGACAAGAGATTCCCCGATCTTCGCAGCGCGCGAGACTGGCGATTCGTGCCGGCCGCTCTCGGCGGATTTAACGCGGCACCTCAACTGGCGCGAGCGAGGCCACGATCTGCTCGAAGCGCGGATCGTCACGCAGCGAGTCCCAGAACGGATGCAGGCGAAGCTGTCCGTAACTGACGTCGCCTGGCACTTTCACGACCGTGCTTAATTGCTCGATGGCCGCATCTTTTTCGCCAGTCCAGGCGTAGGTCACGGCAAGATATTCGGCAACGAGTGCGCCGTTGATCGAATCTTTTCTCACCGGCAGGAGTTCCGCCGCCCGCCGGCCTTCGCGCAAAGCCTGCTCTTTCCGCCCGAGTGCGGCATCGATCATCCCGAGGACGCAGAGTGAGGGGCCTTCATCAGGCTCGTCGCGCAGACCTTGCTCGACTTCGTCTCGGGCAGAGATGAAAGCAATGCGAGCCGCATCCACATCGCCGCGGGTGCGGGCGACGAGAGCGCGACACCAGGAGCGCCGGAAATGAATGCCTTCATAGGTGTAGCCTTGCGGGGTCATGGCGGCCAGGGCGCGGTCGGCGGCCTCGAAATCCCGTTCGCAAAGCGCGAGGAAAAGCCATTCGTCGCACAATCCGGAAGCGGCTTGCGGGTCAGCACCAACGATGCTTTCGATCGCCAAATGCAGGGGCTTGGAATCGGCCAGCTGCGCCAGCGGCAGCTCAGCTCGAGTCACGCGTAGCCCGGAGTCGTTAGGCGAAATTTGCAGAGCGCGATCAAGGGCCGTGGCGGCATCTTGGTAGCGGCGCAACATTTGATAGCTCAGGGCGATTTGCTGCAGGATGTAGGTGTTGCGCGGATCGAGTTCGAGGGCATGGGCCAGATTACGGGTGGATTCTTCCCAGCGGCCCTGGCGGCGATTAATAAATCCGGCCAGCTGGAAAATTAAAGGTTCGTTAGGCAAAGTACGGCTCGCGGTCTCCAACTCCTGCCGCGCCTCATCGTAGGCGAGATAACCGCAGTAGAGATGTTCGGCGAGGGCGAGGTGCGTTTCGCCCGCATCCGGTCGCAAGCGCTGCGCGGCTTTGACGGCGGCCCCCGCCAGCGCAAGCCGTGCCGGCGTGTGGTCGGGCCCATTCAGGTAAATTTGATCGTGGACGCTCGCTAGCCTGCAGTACGCTCGGAAGTAGTTGGGATCGCGCGCCACCGCCTTTTCGAGCAGATCCGCGGCCTCGAACAGATTCTCCGTCCCCTGGACGTTAGAAAGGGGCGCGTTAATAAGAGCGTTTGCCGCGAGGTAAAGATCGTGCGCCAAAGGATCAGAGGTTGATTCTTCTTCAATCGCAGCCTTCTCTTCCGGCGACAGCTTCGCTTTGAGTCGCGCGACAATTGTTTCGGCGAGCTCGCTTTCGAGCGCAAATGTATCGGCCACATCTCGATCATAACTCTCCGCCCAAAGGTGGCTATCGCTCCTTGCATCGATCAGCTGAACGTTCACCCGCACCCGATGCCCTTCCCGTTGTACGGCGCCTTCCACCACGTGCGCCGCCCCGAGGGCTTTGCCAATTTCGCGTAAATTACGCTCCATCCCGGTTCGGTATTGCATCGTCGAGGTCCGGCTGATGACCTTGAGATCAGCCACCTTCGCCAGATCCGTCAGGATCTCGTCGTGTACGCCGTTGGCGAAATCGGCATCCGACTTCTTGTCGCTCAGGTTCTCAAATGGCAAAACCGCGATGCTTTTTTCCGGAATGGCAGGAGTGCGCGGTGGCTGACGGAAATAAAGCCAAAGACTGCCACCGCAAAGGAGCGCGAAGAAGAGTGCAGCGCCGATTAACTGCCATTTTCGTTTGCGGCGCGCGCGCGCCACAAGCGATTGCTCCGTTTGCTCTAACTTAGCTGGTATCTCCGGATGACCGAATCCGTTGCCATAGAGATTTACCAAGTGAACGCGAACCCCATGTTTCACGTCGACTTCACCGAGATCGTGCAGAAGCGGCTGCCAGCGCCCATAATTTTCCAGGTCATCCGCGACGCGTTGCGAAAGCAGAATGTGACCTGCATCGCCGCAGTCCATTACGCGCTGCGCCATATTGATGCCCGCACCCGCTATATTGACCCGCCCATTCACATCGATCACTTCGCTTACCGGTCCGCTGTGAATTCCCATTCGCACCTGAATCGCCGAGTGATCCTTTAGCGCTCGTGCTACCTCCAGCGCGCATTGCGCCGGTTCCTCCGAACTATTCCAAAAGACGAGTGCCATTCCATCACCAGTCGGTAATCGCACGAGTTCCTCGTTGGTCGCGGTAGCGACCTGAGCAGTGGCCAGCAGAATGTCGGTGAGCTGGCGCTGCCGCTCCTTTTGTTCTTCTATCAGAAGTTTGGAATAACCCACGAGATCGATGAACAGGACATGGCCAATCTTGAGCCGCAGATTAGTCTCGGATTCAGGCGCCATATTCTCTCAAACTTTCAAACAACAGGATGGCGATGACAATTCGCATCATTCCAACTGTACCACCCAATGCTGGATCTCGAAAAAGGGACTTTGAGTCGCGGCCTGAACGAGTAGCGCGCCTATTATCGCGTAAACTACGCCGGTCCGGCAGACGTTGCGCCGCTGCAGCCGCGCGCCAGTTCATATCGCCAGTTAACTACGTTTCGCTCGGGTTGCGACAATGTTCCATAAGAAGTCGACGCAGAGAGAGTCAGCTGAACCGCGAGAGCCAAGGGACTTTTTCGCTCTTTTACGAAGCGGCGGTTCAAGAAACGATTCGGTCCGCGTCCGGATCGGAGAGAAGACTCGCCCTAGACGAACGCCAGAAAAGCTTGCGCGTAAGCTGGGCTAAGGAATCAGGACCGAAAGCGGCAACGTTCAATACGATCATGATCGAGGCAAAGAGATAGAGGCCCATTGTTAGGCCAATTGATAAATGCATGAGAAGGATGGCAGCCAGCCAAAATGGCCGCGTTCGTCTTAACCAGATGAATACCGGATAACCGGTCTCAAGCAGGCAAACCAAGATCCCAATTGCTGGCAGCAAATACGCGAAGCGGATTAACACCTCGGCAGATACGAGATTGAAGGGCGGTCGAGTCAGTGCCCGCCAAATGCTATTTCCGTTCCACCAGTCGGCGCCCAAACTCTTCGAAAGACCCGCGAAGAAGTAGATAAGACACAGATGGAGCTGCAGGATCCGGCGATGGAAGCCAAATCGCTTGGGGCTAAGCGCTCGGTGTTCTCGAAGTCTCCAATCGAGCGACCATGCGTCCGGAAGTGGTGCGATCATAAGGTAGAACAAACCAATCGTCGTAAAGTTATCGACCCCATAGGCGAAAAGAAGGCCACTCTTCACCGTGCATAGATATAAGAACCACGCGCCGATCGCGAAGAAACGGCAGCATAACCCGGCCAGCAGGCACAAGCCGGCGACCAGCAGTCCGAACCAGATGAACGAGAGCGAGGCCGTCTCCGTAAATCCGAAACGTTGGCCGAACGCGGTCAGCCAGCCAAGTCTCGGCGTGAAGGCAGTTTCGCTCGAGAGAATGGCTTCGGTCAGCGCGCGATTGACCAATCCGGGTCCGTTCGTGCGAAACAAATCATTCCAATCAACGCGTACTGACCAGGCGAAAAACGTCAACTGCAGGCCGAGACCGATGCGCAGAATAGTAACCCAGCAGTCGGAGTCAGGCGGGAAAAGAAACGCCCATAGCCGTTGCCGCATCATGTCCGTTCTCGGCCACGCTTAATGCGGTCGTGAGGTCTGGGGATGGAAATGAAAATCATAGGCGTACAAAGTCTCGTACGAAATTCTCTGGCCCATCCGGTATTCGGCTACGCTCGTCAGGTGCGCGACTCCGAAGACCGCGCGAATCATGACCGCGTCGGGGTGTTCTTGACGGACTGAAAGCACCAGGGTCTTTACGATTGCCTCACGCAGTCGGCCATAGTGCAGAGTGCGAAGTTGATCAAGCAGAGTCGCCACACGGTACCCAGCCGCTTCTCCGCCGACCACAGGAAGATCATATTCCACCCGGCCATCTGCGTAATGCAACTCAAAGGCTAGTTTTGCGTTGCCCGGAACATTCGGAGCGAAGTAGCTGTAGCCGGCTTCGATGCCAGTGACGTCCGCGTAAGCTGCAAGAACTTGTCGAAGCGGATTGGACACATCGAGGTGATTGCCAATGGCGGCGGAAGTGACCGTCTCCGTCCAATCCAACAACGGTTCGAACCGTGAAGGTAGCAAGCTCGCAGTGTTCGCCAGCGTGGACGAAATATCCTGGAGGGAGATCGTCGCGATCAGAAATAGGTGCAACCCAAGGGCCACCACCCAAATCCATTTTTGCCCTCCAGACACGATTCGCGCGAACGACCTGTCCGCATTCTACTGATCTAGGACGGCGTCTACTTCCTTCACCATCTCCCTTGATTCGCTAATGTTTAGCCGCAAATGAGCATGAGATGTGTTCGGTTGGCTATTGGGAATTCTCTTCGAACGTTCTCTCGCGCCGACGCCTATTTGGAAAGCGTGGCCGCTGAACTTTGCCGCTTGCAGATCAGCAATCTTCGGATCTTCGAGAAGCTGCGCCTCGGCTAGCTCTCCAGGATGTTGGCCTCCAACTATTGCCCCTTGGTCGAAGGTCCGAATCCGGTAGAGCATTTTCCGATCGGCGTGTTCGTAGACTGGCGGATCTCGATCCAGCACTGCCTGGATCTTTGTCCATTGGTCCCCATTGATATCGTTGTTCGTGGCGCGAAGAATGATTCCGTATTTGGGCGCGAGGAGGTCGGATAGGGCAAGAGCGCCAACCGCTCCCACGCCAACCGCCACTGCGGCTGTGATTCCGAGGGTGACTGGATGCATGCTCAATGGTTTGCTCCTGCGAAGTGCCCGATGGCAAGCAAAATCTTAGTCCCCCGTGAGGCGCGCCTCGGCCAGATCGAGGTCGCGCTGGATGCGACGGAGCGCTTCGTCGTTGATTGCTTGTGAATTTCGGAGCGCAATGATCGTCTGGCGCTCGATCTGCAGGGCGCCGTGTTGCAGGCGCTGGTAAATCGGGGTCGCGATCTCGCCGCTGGGATTACCGCTTTCCTGGCAACAGGCGTTCAATTGCTCGATGCGATCGCAATACTCCGCCCGCACCCGCGCCATCACTTCCTCGGGGAAATGTTCTTCCAGCGCTTTTCTTTCGACAAAATCGACCGCGGCTTCGTTTGCTTGCAAGCGCGCGCGGCGCTCCTCGTCGTCGATTGCGCCGTCATCTTCCACGCCGAGTTTTCGGATCAGGATCGGAAGCGTCAGGCCTTGGAAAACCAGTGTGGTCAGGATGACGCAAAAGGTGAGAAAGAGGATGTAGTTCCGACCTGGAAACGGATGTCGGTCGGTCAATACGATCGGGAGCGCAAACGCGGCCGCGAGCGAGACGACGCCGCGCATGCCCGCCCAGGCGATGATCACGCTGTGTTGCCATGGCGGGACGGGATCGCGCTCCCGCATTTTCCGGCTCAGCCAGCGTGGCAAATAAGTCGCCGGGAAGACCCAAGCAATACGCACGAGGACGACCGTGGCGCTGATGAGAAAGGCATAGATCGTTAGGCGTGAGAGGGGCTCTTGACTCAGTTTTTGCAGGATGTCGGGCAATTGCAGCCCGATCATGATGAAGATAAAACCGTTGAGGAAGAAGGCGGCCATCTCCCAAAAGGCCTGCGCTTGCAACCGGGTGCGAGCGGAGAGGGCGGTCGAATGCCAGCCCAGGTACATGCCCGCCACGACCACCGCGAGCACTCCCGAGACCTCGAGCCGCTCGGCCAGAAGATAAGCGGCGAACGGCGTGAGAAGCGAGATCGTAACCTGCACCGGTGGATCGTCGAGACGCCCCTGCACCCACCGCATGATCAAACCGACGAGCAAGCCAAGGCCGACCCCTCCAAAACCAACCAGAAGAAAACGGAGACCGGCTCCTCCTAACGAAAACTGACCGGTTATCATTGCCGCGACCGCAAATTGGTAGGCGACGAGCGCGGTGGCGTCATTGACCAGACTCTCACCCCCGAGGACCGTCTGGATCCGCGCTGGGACGCCAAGGCGTTTCAGAATCGCTTCGGCCGCTATGGCGTCGGGCGGCGATACGATCGCACCGAGCGCGAAGGCCGCCGCCCAAGGCAAACCCGCGACGAAGGTGTGGGCGACCCACGCGACAACCGTGGTCGTCATGAGAACGAGGCCGATGGCAAGAAAAAGAATCGAGCGCAGATTGCGCCGGAAATCCCGCCACGAAGTGAAGAGTGCCGCGGGATAGAGGAGCGGCGGAAGAAAGAAGAAGAGAACCAAATTAGGATCGAGTCGGATGACCGGAAGACCCGGGACAAAGCTCAGTAACAGTCCTCCGAGCACAAGGAGAACGGGATAGGGAACGGCCGACTTCTGGGCGACGATGACCAGCACCGCCATTAGCACGAGCAAAAGCACGACGGGTTCGGCGTGGTGCATGGCGCTGGGCCGGCGTGCCTAACGAGACAGATCTGCGCCATTGGAAGCCACCGACCGAGCACGGGCACGGTTGGCTTCCAGCTGCGGCAGATGTTTTTCCGCCCAATGGCAGATGGCGTTCAAGGGTTCGATCAAAGTCCGGCCGAGCGGGGTGAGAGCGTATTCCACCTTGGGCGGGACGACTGGATGCACTTTGCGCGCGACGAGGCCGTCGCGTTCGAGACTCCGCAATGTCTGGGTCAGCATCTTCTGCGAAATGCCGCCGATCTCGCGCTGCAGCGCGGCATAACGCCGCGTCCCGGTGGCAAGGACATGAATGATCAGCGCCGTCCACTTGTCGGCGATCCGGCTGAGGACGACACGGGAAAGACAATGCGCGTTCATGACGGAAGCGCCTCGGCCACGATTGGACATGGACATTTTCTAGCGGAATCCAGCAGCACATGCAATTGGAGAGTAACATTCCAGCAGGTAGGTATGGGCCCGGAATGAATAGGGAAACTAATCGAACTTGAGGGCCATACTTTTCGCTTGGAAAAACAAATTTATGTGAGCACTCTCCTCCCGACCTGTTCCCCCAAACCGCCAGGAATGAACCATTCCTTTTTGCATTTTTATGAAGAGCACTCTTGCGGGCGTGGCTAACATTGGAACACCACGGGTAGGGCGACCGCAGGAATGAAGGTTCTGATTGTCGGCGGCGGCGGGCGCGAGCACGCGCTGGCGTGGAAACTTCGGCAATCCCCGCGAGTGGAGGCGATCTTTTGCGCACCGGGTAACGCCGGGACCGCTGGACTCGGAGAAAATGTCGCGATCCAGCCTAACGAATCGGCCAGCCTTGTCCGGTTCGCGAAGGAGAACCAGATCGGGTTAACTGTCGTCGGCCCAGATGACCCGCTGGCCGCGGGCCTGGTCGATGAATTTCAAAAGGCAAACCTGCGCATTTTTGGTCCGACCAAATCCGCCGCGCGACTCGAGTCATCGAAGGTTTTTGCCAAGGAGCTGATGCACAGTGCCGGCGTGCCGACCGCGACGGCCGGGGTTTTCGACGATAGCCGAAAGGCGTGCCGTTTCGCCCAGAAGCTGCGTTATCCGCTCGTAATCAAAGCAGACGGCCTGGCGGCCGGCAAAGGCGTTGTGATCGCGCTCGATGCGGCCGGAGCGACCGAAACGATCACCGATATGATTGATCGCGGCCGCTTCGGAACCGCCGGCGCCCGGGTGTTGATCGAGGAATTTCTCGAGGGCTGGGAATGTTCGCTCCACGTGCTGGTGACCGATGACCGCTACCGGGTGCTGGGCACGGCCTGCGATCACAAGCGGCTGCTTGATAGAAACGAGGGACCGAATACCGGCGGGATGGGCGCCTACAGTCCCGCGGCCGCCTGGCAGACCGGTTTGGAAAAGCAGTTTGACGAGAAAATCATGCAGCCGCTCGTGCGCGGGTTGCGCGATGAAAACATTCACTTTTGCGGGCTCCTCTTTCCCGGCCTGATGATCACCGGTCAAACTGCTCGTGTTTTGGAATTCAACTGCCGTTTCGGCGACCCCGAGACGCAAGTAATTTTGCCGCGCCTGAAAGGCGACCTGCTGCCACTCCTCGAAGCCACCATCGACGGGCGGATAGACGAAGTGAAAATCGAAATGGACGAACGCGCCGCCGTAACTGTCGTGATGGCTTCCGCCGGCTATCCGGGCAACGTCCGGGCGGGCAAGAAAATCACTGGGCTCGACGAATGCGCGCAGATGAAGGACGTGCAGATTTTCCATGCCGGGACACGACGGGAAAACGGAGAAGTCGTGAGCAGCGGTGGCCGGGTTTTGTCGGTCACCGCACTCGGCGACACGATCGCCGCCGCACGGGATCTGGCTTACGCCGCCGTCGGCAAGATCCAGTTCGAAGGCTGCCACTTCCGGCGCGACATTGCTCTTGTCGCGGTTGGGGCTAACGTCGGGGCGACCGATGGTGCGTCTCGTTCTCAGCGCTAGCCTAACGATTCTTTTCTGTGTCGCGGCCCGAGGCCAGACGTCCTCGGCTTCGCCCGCAACGCCCTCTCCTACACCCGCGCCTGCGCTTGAGACGCTCGAAGCGGCCGATCTACAGCGGGCGATTCCGCTCATCCGGGAGAACTACCTCAATCCCGCTGCGCTCAACCCAACGGAGTTGGAACGGGCGACTCTCGCCGGGTTGTTTGACCGTCTTGGCCGCGGCATCATCCTGCTGCCGGCCGGCCCCGGCAGTGAACCAACGCCTGCGCCTTTTTATCGCGAGATCATCAGCGGTCACGTGGGTTACCTGCGTCCAGGAGATTTGAGCCGGAGCCAGCTCGAGGAACTCGATGCGACGCTCCGCAGTTTCTCCGGGAAAAAAGTGGACGCGATCATTCTCGACCTGCGCGGCAGCGTAGAGTCAAAAGATTATGCGACGGCCGCAGAATTTGCGAAACGCTTTGTGCCGAAGGGTGCACCGCTCTTCTCCTTGCGAGGCCCGGCGGCGAAACCAATACGGGATTTCGTTTCCGATCAGGTGCCCCTCTACAATGGGTTGATTGTCCTCCTCGTTGATGGCGAGACCGCCGGGGCGTCGGAGGTGCTCGCCGCCGTTCTGCGTTTGCACAACCACGCTATCGCCATCGGCCAACGAACTGCCGGGCGCGCGGTGGACTACTCCGATCTGTCTCTGCCGAGCGGCAAGATTCTTCGCGTCGCCGTGGCCGAAGCGATCCTCCCCGATGAACACTCGAGATACCCAGATGGCGTCTCGCCCGATCTGCCAGTGGCGCTGTCGTCCCCTGTGAAGCGGCAGATTTTTCAGCAAAGCTCGACGAAAGGCATGGCACCGTTTGTCTTCGAAACCGATCGGCCCCATCTCAATGAAGCGGCGCTCCTGGCCGGAACCAACCCTGAGATCGAAGTGGCGCAAGCGGCCCAGCAACGGCGTGCCCAGGGCGGGGAGAGACCTTCGGTGCTGCATGATACGGTTTTGCAGCGCGGAGTCGATCTCGTTACCTCAATCGAAGTCTACGAAAAGCAAACGAGCCGCGCGCCCTGACGATCACCCTCGTGCACCCTCTCGAAGAACGCATTGGTTATCAATTTCAGAATCCGCAGCTCCTCACCGAGGCGCTCACCCATCCGAGCGTCGCGCATGAAAAGCAGCGGCCGCAATTCGACAACCAGCGCCTCGAGTTCCTGGGCGATGCTGTTCTGCAGCTCGTCATCACCGAGCACCTCTTCGCACGTTACCGCGAAGCCGGGGAAGGTCGTCTGACGACCCGCCGGTCGCGCCTCGTCTCGCGTGAATCGCTCAAGGTGCACGCGGCCAACCTCGATCTTGGCCGGCACTTGTTGATGGGCCGCGGCGAAGAAGCGAGCGGTGGCCGGCGGCGCGATTCCACACTGGGCGACGCCTTTGAAGCGCTCCTTGGCGCGATTTACCTCGACAGCGATCTCCAAACCGTCCGGCGTTTCATTCTCGAGGAAATGAAAGACGACCTCGAGCAACTCGAAGAGGATCCATTGGAAGTCAATCCCAAGGGACAGCTGCAGGAGTTGCTCCAGGCGATCTCACCACGTAGCCCCTCCTATGAACTCATCTCGCAGCACGGGCGCGAACATGAAAGGGTTTTCCAGGTTCGAGTGGTCTGGGAAAATCAGGTCCTCGGTGCCGGCAGCGGTCGGAGCAAGAAGCAGGCGGAAAGCGCCGCCGCGCTGGCTGCGCTCAAAGAGCAGGTTTGGATCAAGAAAAATTATCCCGCTCTGCCTTAACGCCGTTGTAGCCGGGATGAGTGCCCCCCGGTTCGCGCCGCTCGGGTCTTAGCTCGGCCGAGGTGCAGGCCCCCGGCTAAGCAGGTGATTCAACGCCTGCACCTCGCCTAACGACGTCGTCCAGGCAAAATGCCCGCCGATAGCGCGACTAACAAAATCCTTGGCCCGCGCGATCGCGACTTCGAGTTCGTCACCGAGCGCGAGACGAGCGGCGATCGCCGCCGAATAGGTGCATCCCGTACCGTGAGTCGACACGCCATCTATAAACGGCGTTGAAAATTCCGCGGCCGCCGCTCCGTGGCAGAGCAAATCAGTCGCAGCTCCCCCGGCAAGGTGTCCGCCTTTAACCAGAAACCGCGTCCCGAATTTTCTCGCCAACTGCTCTCCGGCAACGCGCATTTCGTCGAGATTTCGGACCGGTCGCCCGGTCAAGGCCGCTGCTTCGGCCATGTTTGGGGTGATCAATGTCGCACGCGGAAATAGCCGCGAGCAATAGATGTCGACCGCCGCTGGCTGAAGCAGCGCATCGCCACTGGTCGCAATCATAACCGGATCGACGATCAC
>Ga0070667_100003115_pt1 | contig 14253 bp, 12 predicted proteins | sample KBSS33metaG_FD_64659 | JGI IMG/M metagenome (GOLD analysis project Ga0070667, IMG submission 64659) | Switchgrass rhizosphere microbial communities from Kellogg Biological Station, Michigan, USA - KBS S3-3 metaG | ecosystem: Host-associated > Plants > Roots > Rhizosphere > Soil ...
TGGGAACTGGTGCGAGAGTGGGTCGGCATCATCAACGATGGGTTCGCGGAGCCGCGCATGGCGGAAATCCGCGCGAAGTTGGCGGATACCTACTTCGCCTGGAGTGGACCGACCAGCAACGGCAGCGCCGCCTACTTCCGTGTCCAGGGCCCGACGCTCGTCATCGAATACGCTCCACAGCAGGGCAGCGTCGATCACATTCATACGATCTATCGGGATCCGACGAACGACTACGGTGCGACATTCACGAAGTAGGGCCGTCGGCGCGTTGACGCTGCAGCTCGTCCTGATGTCGGGAAGCTGGACGTCCGCGCACCGGCGGGACGAGTACCTGCAAGCCGCGCGTCTCGCCATCGATCCGGATCGCGTGGAACTCGAGCTGGATCTGACGCCAGGGATTGCAGTGGCGGATGTGGTGCTGTCGGAAATCGACGTCGACAGCGACGGAATGATCTCCGTCGCCGAGGCTCGGGCCTACTCGGATCGCGTGCTGAACGCCATTGCGCTCGACGTCGACGGCATCCCGCTGCGGGTCGAACTCGTCGAGAGTAGGTTTCCCCCCGTCGACAGTGTGCGGAACGGGCAAGGCACCGCGCGCATTCACGCAGCGGCGTCGATGCCCCGACTCGCGGACGGACTCCATCATCTGCGATATCGGAACGCGTACCGCTCCGATATCGGGGTGTACCTCGCGAACGCGCTGGTTCCCGGCAGCGATCGCGTGATCGTCGCGGCGCAGCGTCGTGATCTCTATCAACGTGACCTGGTCATCGACTACCAGCTGAGTGGTCAGCCGGCGCCGACCACTCGCCGCGGTCTGTCAGTCGGCGTCGCCGGCGCACTGATCCTGATCGCAAACCTATGGTGGCGAACCCGCACTCGCCAGAGGGAGGACTTGTGATGAACCGTCGTGAATTCCTCGAATCGGTCGCCCTCGCCGCGGCAGCGCCGACGTTCGCCCTGCAGAGCGGAGCAAGCGAATGGGGCTCGCCGGTCTTCGACCTGCACTTCCATCTGCGTCCACAGCCGGCCAGCAACCTCGCGCACCTGGACGGGGCAGGCGTGACGAAAGCCAATTTGCTCACGCGTGCTGGCGCGCTCGAGCAGGTGAAGGCGGTTCAAGCGGCGGCGCCGGGCCGATTTACTTGGTACACCAGCTATGACGTGACGAAACCCGATGCGGAACAGGTGCTCACGCAGGCGGTGAAGAACGGCGCCCAAGGCTTCGGCGAAATGAAATTTCACGTCGCCGCCGACGGTCCGGAGCTGCGGCGGATGTATGCGCTGGCCGCCGATCTGCGCGTGCCGATCCTGATTCACTTCCAGGAAGTCGATCACACCCCGAATGAAGGAACGTGGAGCACGGGTTACGCCAACACCTTCGCCGCGGTCCTCAAGGAATACCCAAAGACGACCTTCATCGGCCATGCGGACGCGTTCTGGGCCAACGTCAGCGGCGACTATCACAACGAAGCGGTCTATCCGACTGGTCCAGTCAAGCGCGGTGGTGTGACCGACCGATGGCTGAGCGACTTCCCGAATCTCTTCGCGGACATGTCCGCCGTCTCCGGCAACACCGCGATGGCCCGCGATCCGGCGTTCACGGAAGATTTTCTCAAACGTCATCAGGACAAGTTGATCTTCGGCAGCGACTGCAGCTGCGGCGACGGTCACGGCGCCGGCTACAACAACCCGGCAGCGCCAGGCATGTCAGGTAAGTGCGTGGCGCGCGAGACCTTGAGCGTACTGAAGCGGTCAGCGCCGCCTCCGATCTTTCAGAAGATCGTGTGGGGCAATGCACACAAGCTGCTGCGGATTCAGTCGTAGCGAGGGGTTGCCGTTCTGTGCCCCTGGCGCTGCCGGTCCATCGGTTCGATTGCGGGTAGACGGATGGCCGGCTGGCGTAGGGTGCACACACGGCGGCTGGCGCCGCTCAAATGTCGAAAAAAGACGATGACGGCCCGGCGCGACTCGCCCGTCAACCGAGCGGCGGTAACCGGACGCCGACCACGCTCCGAAGGTAATTGATGTTGTGCCCGATGTAGTCGTCGACGGCGACGTCCATATTTCCGCCGATGGCGTCGAACCCGTCGTCGCCTTTCCGCGGTCCGTCGAGGTCGAGGACGACCCACCCCTTGTAGTGCCGATCCCGCAGCAGTTTGAAGACGCCGGGGAAGTCGACGCCGCCACCGCCCAGGTTGTGGTAGACGCTCGCGACGGCGTGTTGCTCCTGCGTCGGCGTCGAGGTGTTGCCGCGATATTTCCCGTAGGTGTCCTTCAGGTGCACTTCGGCGATGCGCGGGAAGTACTCGCCCATGATCTGCACCGCATCCATGCCGCCAAGTGTCAGGTGCCCGGTGTCGGTCGTCAGCCACACGTATTTCGGGTCGGTCAGCTCCATCACACGGCGCACGTCGCGTTCGCGCTCCATCGGTCCCCAGATGTGCGGATGCGGGGCGAGCTTGATGCCCATAGGGAGCGTTTGCCGCCCGATCTCGTTCAGCGTGTTGGCCAGCCGCTTCAGCTGATCGTCGCTCGGGCCGCCGGCCGGCCGGGCGCCCATGTTGCACTTCCAATGGGTGGCGCCGAACGGCTGGAGAAAATCGCGCGCGAACGCCACATGATCCGCGATCGTTTTCGGGATCTGATCCGGATCGATGAAGTTGGTCGACTGTCCTCTCGCGCCGTTGGACACGTCGATCATCGTGACGCCGGCCTCGTCGAACAGCTTCTTGAGCGCCAGCGGGTTGCTTCGGTATTTCTCAATCTGGGCGGCGTACGGCTCGATGCCCTGCAGCCCCAGCGCGGCGACCCGTTTGATCGCCCACTCGATGTCGTGCTGATTGCTCCAGAGGGAACTCGTGCTTCCGAACAGGATGTCCGGGTTGACCGGGTCCAGCGGTCGATGGGCGACCGCAGCCCACACGTCGGACGAGCCGGCCACGCGCGCGACGGCGGCCATCCCGCTCAACGCGAGCGTCTGCGACATGAACTCGCGCCTTCCAAGACCGCGCTGCGCAGCACTCATTGGCATGAATGTCTCCTCAGCGCATTCTTGGGATCGCGGCCACGGACGTCAATGAGAATCCGCTGACTCTCCGCAGGGGCTCGGCGGCGCTGCTAGCACCTTACCGCCGCCCACGTCCGTTGCCGGTCGGCATGACGCACCAGCGAGGTATATGCCGAAGGAATGGCGTGCCGTTTGAGAACGCAGACGAGCAGCCGGTGAGGAGCCGACGTGCCGTCACAGTCATGTGGAATGTCTCCCGTCACCATCGCGGTGCACGAAACATATGCGTGGATCAGCGAGTGGGGCGCGCCCGGCGGCTGGGACCAGTGGACATCCCGGAGGTCGCCGAACCGCACATACGCACTTCGCCATCCGTGCCATTCACCGTGCACGCGAATCAGCACCTCGTGATCGGGTTCCATCTGCTTTACCGCCTCCTGCGATGTAGTACTAGACGTCACCGGCGAGTGGCGAAACCATCCGGTCGATAGGGGAGAAATCAACCGGTCAGGAGATGAGTCCCTTCCGAACGGCGTACAGGACGATCTCGGCCGTATTGTGCAAGTTCAGCTTCTGCATGAGATTGGCGCGGTGGGTTTCCACCGTCGACAGGCCCAAATCGAGCAGCGTCGCGACTTCCTTGTTCGATCGTCCTTCGGCGAGGAGATGGAGGACCTCTCGTTCACGGTCCGTCAGCAGGTGATACGAGTCGCTCAAGCCGCGTTTCTGCAACGCGCGGACGTAATCCTCGACCAGCACGGCGGTAACAGTCGGGCTGAAGAACGGCTTGCCGGCACCGACAGCGCGGACCGCCGGCAGGAGATCCTCGTCGGTCGCGTCCTTCAACAGATAGGCGCGGGCGCCTGCTGCGAGCGCTCGGATGATGTAGGACTCGTCGGCGTGCATGCTGAGAATGATCACGCCCGGCGGTCGATCGAGCTTCTGCGATCGGGCGGCGACCTCGATTCCGTTGAGTTTCGGCATGCCGATATCGAGGATGAGCAGATCCGGCCGATGCTCTTCGGTCAGGCGAATGGCCTCGAGACCGTCCGCTGCCTCCGCCACGACCGACTCACCCGCCTCCTCCAGCAGGCTCCGCAATCCTCGGCGCACGATGCCATGATCATCAGCCAGCAGCACGCGCAAGAGGGATCTCCATGAAGGCCACTGGCACCGGCAGGTGAATCGTGAGCGTCGTGCCTGTGCCGTCCCGGTCCCCGAGTGTCATGGTCCCGTGCAGTTCTTTCACCCGCTCCTCAATGCCGCGAAGACCGAGGCCATTGCGTCGTCGCACCGGATCGAGTCCAATCCCGTCGTCGCTCACGGACACGTCCAGTCGATCGGCATGGCCGATGATGGCCACCGTGATCGACCGCGCCTGCGCGTGCCGGATGCAATTCGTGAGTGCTTCCTGAACGGCCCGATAGATGCACGTTCGATGGCGATCGGGTACCGTCTCGAGGTCCCCTTCGACGGTCAGCTCGACGTCCACACCAGACCGCTGCATCAGATCGCGGACGTGCCACTCGAGTGCAGGTTGGAGACCGAAGTCGTCGAGCATGCTTGGACGAAGACCGAGCGCGAGATCGCGAACCGTCCGGCACATCTGATCCACGAGTGTCCGGCATTCGGCGACGGCCGCGCTCAGCGGCGCATCACCCACGGCTCGCATTCGTTCGATGCGGCCCAGTTCCATCCGCAGCGCCGTCAGAACTTGTGCGACATGATCGTGCAGTTCCCGCGACAGGTTCTTGCGCTCGTCCTCCTGGGTCTGAACCAGGCGCTGCGAGAGCTCGCGCATCTGTCGCTCGGCGTCTTCGGCGACCGCTCGCTGCTCGTCCGATCGCTGTTCGAGCAGGCGGAGCCGAAAGACGGCAATCAACGCCACGCCGACGCCTAACAGCACGGTTTGCCACAGCAATCGGTGCAGGGCGGCGCGAAACGCGGTCTGTCGATGCGTCACTTCGGCGCGTTGCGCGGCCGCGTTGGCGTTGTTCAGCTCCTCGATTTCCTGTGCGATCGCCAGGATCGCTTCGCGTCTCGGCACGACCTCGTTGCGCAGGAAACCGGCGCTGCGGAAAATCTTCTCGGTTGCCGTCCAGTCGAACAGCGGCTCGAACGTCCGCCAGTATCCATCCAGCTGCGCCTCGAGACTGTTGATGCGCTCGGAATGCGCGGCGTCGAGCACCCGCAGCTCCGCGACGGTCGCCCGGTTGGTCTCGCGGAACTCCGAGAGGCGCTCACGGTATTCGACGGCATGCTCGCGCGCGACGTCGAGCAGATAGTCACGCACGAAAATGCCGGAGAGATTGACGTCTGATCGAAGCCGCCGCAGCTTGGTGTCGACGCTGTGATGGTGCGTATTGAGCTGATCGAGCTCGCTGTAGATTTCCTGGGCTTTGCGCGACGACGTCAACATCGACGCGACAATCAGCACGAGGAGACTGCCAAGACCGAGCGCCGCGACAGGCCACGTCTTGAACCGCATCGTGAGTCCTCCTGACGGCCGGGAGAAACGATTCGGACAAGGTTACCTCGGCGCACGACACGAAGGCATCCGGTCAAGACGTGGTGCAGAGCTGACGACCACGCAAGCTCGACCGCGCGCGTCTGTCCTGCTGACGAGTCAGCAGAACGGGGCCGTCTACAATTGCGCGCGGATCTCCCAGAGATCGGGAAAGAGCGGACGTCCGACGGATTCTCTCAGATAGGCGGCGCCGGCCGACCCACCGGTTCCGCGCCTGGTCCCGATCGTCCGCTCCACCATTTTCACGTGCCGGTAGCGCCACTCCTGGATGCCTTCGTCCAGATCGACGAGGCGTTCACAGAGTTCGGCATTCTTGGGATCGCGGCGGTAGACGTCGACGACGATTCGCTGGATGTCCGGCGACGGTTCGACCGCGGCGATCACGTCGCGGCCGAGACAGGATTGCGGAACGTCGTAACCTTCACGCAAGAGGTAATGGAGGAAGGCGTCCCACAGCGTCGGCGCGCGGTAACGCCGCTCCAGCGCGACGCGCGCGCGGCTGCCCTCCGCGAAGCGACGGAGCGTCTGCTCCGATTTCACCCCCAGCACGAACTCGAGCTGCCGGAACTGGTCCGACTGAAAGCCGCTGGCGGCGTCGAGCCGTTCGCGGAAGCTGAGGAACTCCAGCGGCGTCATGGTTTCCAGGATGTCGAGCTGCGCCACCATCACCTTCAGGATCGTGAGGACGCGCTTCAAGGTGTGCTGCGAACGATGCGAGTCGTCCGCTTCCAGCAGCTGGATGACGCGATCCAGTTCGTGCAGGAGCTCCTTGAACCAGAGCTCGTAGACCTGGTGAATCACGATGAACAGCGTCTCGTCATGTTCGGGACCTGCCGAACGGGGCTGCTGCAGCGACAGCAGCTCGTCGATCTTGAGATAGCTGGCGTAGGTTGCGGCGTGCGCTTCTTCAGACATGTGTAGGGCCAGCAACAGTATAGGCACGGCCCGTGGATGTCGCCGATAATCACGTCCAGGTGACCCGGTGATCGTGAAGCTGCTGGTCGTTCTGCTGATCGTGTTCGGGTATCTGCTCGTCGCGCGGGTGGTGCGCGGCGTGCCGACAAGGCGTCGCCGTCGTCATTGAAGCCAGCATTCTGGAGTGCGATCGACGGTTCAGCGGTGCGACCTGCGCCAGTTGCAGAGGCGCTACCTGTCGCGATACGTCCAGCCGACATTGAGCGAACGGGTGTCCCACATCATGGGACACCCGTTCGTGCATTTCGGCCTTAACCAATTCGTCGGCGGTTCGCTGCTGTCCCTAAGAGCGCGCCAAGCGCATCGAGCCGTTCTGCCCAGTAGGCCTTTGATGCCGTGGACGCCGCCCGATCGCGAAGCTGCATGTGCGCCACGGCGACGGCGCTCTTGCCCCGACCTTTCCTCGTGAACCCCACGGCGACGAGCGTGCCATCGGGCCATCGCAGGCGCATCGACTTCGGCCTGGTTGCCGTGCGGACGACTGGCTCGACACCATCGAGCCAGCGGCGTCGCGCGGCGTGGTTCGCCCACGCATCGAACAACGCCGCCACCGGAACGTTGTAGGTCCGGCTCTTGGTCGCTTCGTAGGTTCCGTTCCGCCGTTGGCCGCGCTCCCGCAGGCCCTTGACCCGCTCGTAGCCGACGGTGACAGTCTGCGCCCACCAGTCGCCGACATGATGTTTGGTGTGCACGATCGCGGCGATGTCGCGGTGCGTCATCGATGCGGCGCCGTCGGCGTCGAGCGCATCGACCCACTGCCGCCACGTGCGGCCGGTTTTCGCCGCGACCGCAGCATCCGTCATCCCCGCCAACGCCCCCAGATCTCTGACGGGTGCCGCCGGCCGATCCGCAGTGTGTTTCGAGAGCACGTGCGCACGGGCAGCGGTGTAGGATTCGCCCGTTTTTTTCATCCGCTCGCGGATGATTCTCTTGCGGTCTTTGTCGCGAGGCATCGTCTCATCTCCTCTGCACACGCCGCGGGCTCGCTCCCCGGCAACGCGCACGCAGCGACGCAAAGGTTGACGATGCGAATCCGGGAGTATGCCCCCCTTTGCCTCACAACGGATCCCGGTCGGGGCGGGACCTCAAGAGGTTTGGCGTGGATCGACGCCATCGTGAGAATGCGTCAGGCTTCGACTCTTCGTCAAGTGTTCAGCTCGACTATTTCACTTTCATTGATCGCGCCATCGAGATGTGGGACAACTAGGCAACCATGGGTCCGCGTCTGGTGCAGCGAGTCGACACGCCCGACGATCTCGCGGTGCATCCGGCCGACGTCGTCTCGAGCGCGCGTGACACACCAACGCCAGCGACGTCAGGCCGCGCATCGAACAGAACGATCCAGATCGACGCGTCATGGATCGTGCTGCCGCTGATCGCCATCCTGAGCGGCGTCGCCGCGTTCGTGCTGGTCCGCTCCCGGGTCGCCACCACGCGCGCGGCGGCGGCCAGCCGGCCGGCGACGATGACCGTAGATACCCGGCCCGCGGTCGCGGACGTATTCATCGACGGCCGGCGCGTCGGCGCGACACCGCTGGTGCTGACCGTCCAGCCCGGTACGCACCTGCTCGCCCTGCGCAACGGCGACGCGGAACGACGCGTGGTGTTCACGGCCGCACCCGGCGCGCAGCTGGCGCAGTATCTGGACCTGAAAGGCGCCGAACCGGCCGCTCCGACCGCGCGTCTGTCGATCGCGACCGATCCGCCCGGCGCGCAGGTCGCCATCGACGGCCGTCCGCGAGGCCTCTCGCCGGTGGTGGTCGAGAACCTGACGCCGGCGGAGCATGGCGTCACGGTCACGTCCACATCCGGATCGGTCGAACGCAGAATCACGCTCGAAGCCGGCGCGACCAAAGAGCTCGTGTTCTCGCTTCCCCGATCGCCGGCGGCCGTGGGCGGGTGGGTTTCGGTGGAGTCGCCATTTCAAGTGGAGCTCTTCGACGGAGGCGAGCTGGTCGGCACGAGCGGCACGACGAGGGTGATGCTGCCGGTCGGACGGCACGAGCTGGTGCTCAAGAACGCGAGTGTCGGCTACGAGTCCGGGCACCGCGTCGATGTCGCCGCCGGCCGGGTTGCCACGATTGCGGTGGTGGCGCCGCAGGCGCCGCTCAGCATCAACGCAGTACCGTGGGCGGATGTTGCGATTGACGGTACCGCCGTCGGTCAGACGCCGATGGGCAACTTCATGATTGCCGTCGGCCCGCACCAGATCACGTTTCATCATCCGCAGTTCGGCGAACGCACGCAGGCGATTGTCGTCACCGCCGCGGGGGCGAACCGCGCCGTCGTCGATTTCACCCGGTGACGCGTGCTGACAAAAACCCTGCTCGCGGCGTTGATTGGCAGTTCGTGCGGTGCCGCCGCCGGGTACTGGACGGCACCGGCGCGTGCCGCGTTCGAGGCTCCCGCAACAGTCGAAGTCCCCGGCGTTCGCGCCGGCATGGCGCCAGTGGACGTCTCCGCGCCGGCACGGTCGGATCAGGTCAGCAGGCCGGCGATCAGCCGGCCGGCCGCGCCTGACGTCGAGTCCGGCGACACGGTTCGTCGTGCGCGTGAACTGGCGCTGCGCCCCGACGTCACCGCGCTGGTCGCGTTACGGGAAGCCGTGCTCCGTCGAGCGGAGCAGACCGGCCGGAAGGACGATCCCGCGATCGCTCGTGAGCTTCAGGAGATCGATCGGTGCCTGCTCGAAGCGCGAGCCCTTCGCCTCAGGCTCGATGCCGCAGCCATCCGCAAGGGCACGTAGCCACTGCTCCCGCCTACCGGTGCGGCCCGGCTTGACAGGTCGTCCAGAAGATGCGCGCAGCAGCACGCGTTCGCGCAGCGGTTGAAGATCTGGTAGTGCACACCGCCGAATGCAGTTTGGTGAGAAAATCGGCGGTCAGGATGAGGGCCGTACTACTGGCGGTAGCGTGTGCGGGACTGGCTGCGGCCGTTCTGCCGGCGGCGCAACAGCCGTCCGCGCGGCACACGCATGTCGTCATCGTCGTCGACGGACTGCGCCCTGACTACGTGACGGCGGACGTGATGCCCCGGTTATTCCGCCTGGGTCGTCGCGGCATCGTCTTCAACGCGCATCACGCGGTGTTTCCGACGGTGACGCGCGTCAACGGCCCGTCGTTCGTGACGGGGTCCTATCCCGAAACCCACGGGTTGATGGGGAACGCCATTTACATTCCGAAAGCCAACCCGGCCAAGGCGCTGGACACCGGCGGCAAGGCGAACCTCGAAGCCGCCGAACGCGCCGACGGCCGGTTGCTGACGGCGCCGACGCTCGGCGAAATCCTCCAGCGAGCCGGCCGGAAGGTGCTGGTGGTCAGCAGCGGGTCGAGCGGATCGGCATTCGTGCTCAATCACACCACCAGCGGCGGTGCGACGGTTCATCCCGAGTTCGCCCTTCCGCCCGACCTGGCGGTCCGCGCCGCGGCGCGGCTCGGCCCCGCGCCGCCGCATGCGACGCCGAACGACGCACAGAACCGCTACGCCATCGACGCCTACCTGACGCTGGGGCTCGACGAGATCCATCCGGACATCACCTTCGTGTGGCTGAACGATCCGGACGGCACCGCGCACGCCAGCGGCATCGGCGCTGAGCCGACCGTCAAGTCGCTGGCACTCGTGGATGCCGGCATCGGGTATCTCGAAGACGCGCTCGCCGCCAAGGGCCTGCTCGATCGCACGAACATCCTCGTCACCTCGGACCACGGCTTCTCGACGCATGCCGGAGGATTCCGGCTGGCGACGCTGGTCGAGCCGTTTGCGAAGCCGATGCCCGATGGCTCGATGGATATCGTGGTCGCCGAAGGCGCGATCTATCTGCGGTCGCGACCAGATCCCGAACGCGTCGCCGCGATTGTCTCGGCGCTGCAGAAGCGGCCCGAGGTCGGAGCCATCTTCACGAGGCCGCGTCCCGGCGTAGAGTTCGAGGGGATGGTGCCGGGTACGCTCTCGTTCGATGTCGTGCGCTGGAATCATCCTCGCGCCGGCGACATCCTGGTGTCGTCGAACTGGAGCCACGACAAGAACCAGGGGTTTGCCGGCACGACCAGAGACGGTGGCACGGCCGGCCACGGCAGTTCCAGCCCCTACGACGTTCACAACACGCTGCTGGCCGCGGGTCCGGATTTCCGTGAGCACGCGTCGAGCGACGTACCGACATCAAACGTCGATCTCGCGCCGACGCTGCTGCGGCTGCTGGATCTCCCCGCGCCGGCCAGCATGTCGGGCCGCGTGATTCAGGAAGGTTTGCGCGGCACGGCGATTTCAACCGTTCGCGTCGAGCGGCTTCAGCAGACCGTGAAGACGAGCGACGGCAGCTACGAGTTGACCGCTCACCTCTCGATCATCGACGGGCGGCGCTACCTCGATTACACCGAAGTCAAGCGGCGGTAGCCCTCCGCCGCTATTGCTGCGCGTAGGCGTGCGCGCCCACCTGAACGCCGGCGCTGTCGGTGACTCGAACCTCGGCCTGCCGCGGCAGCGGCGGCTGCGGCGCCGCGGTTGAGGAGCGGACGTCGAACCGAATCGCGGCCGTACCGATACCGCGGATGGGACTGGCCTCGGTCGACCAGTCTTCGCCCGTCGATGTGCGATCGACGCGCCAGCCGCACCGCTGGTCGTTCGGCACCACGACGAACGCTCCCAGTCCGCCGGTCGCCGTGAAGGCGGAGTTCGGGGGAATCAGCTGGAAGGTGCAGCCGGATCCGCCGGTGCCCGCCTGATCGACGGTCAGCGCCTGGAAGCCGACGAACGCGGTGCCGGTGCGCCGCCCCGATCCGGTGTTGGCCGCCGCGGTGATCCGGAATCCCAGGCCGCGATCCGGCACCTCCTGTGTGATCGTGATCCACGAGTCGGGTGTCTGTGTGGGGACCTGACACGTCGAGGGATTGGCGATCACGTCAACCGAGTAGTCGCCGCCGGCGGCGGGCACGCCCGCGCCATGGAACATGCCCGGATGCTGCGCCAGCTGGACGGTGAACGTGCAGTTCGCCGGCGTCCCCGTCGGTCCGCAGCCTGTGCTCGCCAGCAGCGCGGCGAACGACATCATCACCGGGCCTGTAAACAATCTGGACATGGCGTGCACCTCAAGAAAGCGCGCCGACGCCGCATGCCGAAGACCGCCCGGCTACGACGGGCACGGACAGTTTGATAATACGCCAGCGTCCGGCCGTTGTCAGGCGCGGCCAGCGGCGAGCTGCACGTAGCCGTCGCTGATGGTGTCGTCGGGATTGGCGCCAAACAGCGCGATCAGCTCGTTGATCACGGTCGCCTTGTCTTCGGCATCGCGCCGCGACCACGTCCGCGACTTGATCTCGATGAAGTAGCCGTCGGTGGGCGGCGTGATCAGGCGATCGAGGTGCAGGTAGAACTCGACGCCGCGATAGACGAGCAGCCATCGGCGGCGGTCTTTTTCGACGACATGCTCCGCGGCGGGCCGGAAATACTCGCGGTAGAAGCGGGCCGAGTGCGCCGCCGGCGCGAGGTATCGTGATCGGAAAAGCAGGACGGCGCCGAATTCCTCCTCGCGCCTCCGGCCGGTCAGCGTCAAGCGCGCCCGCGCGCCGGTGACCTTGCCGTCGGCGTCGAGGAACTCGTCCTCGCGGTAGCGCAGCCAGCCTTGATCCGGATCGTCGAACGACCAGTAGGTGTCGTACTGGTGGTAGTGGCTCGATCGCACGACCGTGACCTGCTTGCTCGACACCACCGCCAGCACTGGCGCCTCGGAGGCGAGACGTGCCTTGACCTGCACCTCGAACGATTCCTGCTCGACGGCGCCGCCGACGGCGACCAGCTTCTGCAGCACGCTGACCTCGCGGCTGGCGAGAAATCGATCGACGCGTCTGGCTTCGAGCTGCGCCGCCTCGCGCAGCGCGCGTTCGTCGAGGGTGAGGAGAGCCCGGTCGCGCATCAGCCACGCGCCGTTGCACATGACGTCGACGACGTCGGTCGATTTCGCGGCGTAGACGATTCGGGCGTAGATGGCGTTCGGGTCGCGGTCGAAGGCAGGGACGTTGTGCAGCCGGTCCAGATCGATCACGATCAGGTCGGCGCGCTTGCCGGGCTCGAGCGATCCCGTGATGCGATCGAGGTGCAGCGCCCGGGCGCCGAGCCGGGTCGCCATCGACACCGCATCGCGCGCCGGAAGCGCCGTCGGATCGCCGCTCGCGCCTTTCGCCAGCAACGCCGCCAGCCGCATCTCCTCGAACATGTCCAGGTCGTTGTTCGAGGCCGGGCCGTCAGTGCCGATGCCGACGTCGACCCCGAGCTCCAGCATCCGGGCAACCGGCGCGATGCCGGCGCCGAGCTTCAGGTTGCTCGTCGGATTGTGTGCCACGCCGGCGTTGACATTTTTCAGTGCTCGAATCTCGCCGTCGTCGACGTGGACACAATGCGCCGCGAGTACCTTCGCGTCGAAGAGCCCCTGCTTCTTCACCCACGGCACGACCGGCATGCCGTGCTCGCGGCGTGAGTTCTCGACCTCGAGCGCGGTTTCGGACAGGTGAATCTGGAGCGGCACGTCGAATTCGACGGCCAGCTCCGCGCACGCGCGCAGGATATCGGGCGTGCAGGTATACGGCGCGTGCGGCGCGGGCGCCGGCACGATCAGCGGGTGGCCGTGCCACTTTTCGATGAACTCGCGCGCGAACAGGAGCGAATCCTCGTAGCTCTTGGCGTCCGGCGCGGGAAAGCGCAGTACCGTCTGGCCGCACAGCGCGCGCATGCCGGCGTCGGCGGCCGCGCGCGCGATCGCGTCCTCGAAGTAATACATATCCGCAAAGCACGTCACGCCGGAGCGGATCATCTCCGCGCATCCGAGCTGGGTGCCGAGCGTCACGAACTCCGGGCTGACGAACTCGCGTTCGACCGGCATCATGTAGCCCATCAGCCACACGTCGAGGCGCAGATCGTCCGCCAGTCCGCGCAGAAGCGTCATGGCGACGTGCGTATGCGCGTTGACGAGACCGGGCATGACGACACGGCCGTGACAGTCGATCGTGTCGGCGGCAACGAAGGCGTCGGCGTCTGGACCGACCGCGACGATGGCGTCTCGCGCAATCGCGACTGAACTGCCGCGGTGGACGGTAAAGCGTTCGTCCATCGTCAGTACGGTCGCGTTGGTCAGACGGATATCGCAAGCCGTCATGAGCGGTTGTTCGATTGTACGCCACGGGCGGAAGGGAGAACTCTTGGGCCTGCGCGACGCGCACCGCGAATCCAGCAGGTTGCTGAAACAGTCTGCGTTTTCAGAAGCCTGCTAGAGCTCGGCCTCGTCCTCGTCGAGTGGCCGGTCCTCGGTGTCGGCTGGCTGATCGGAGGTCGCCTCGGTCAGCTCGTCACCCGTGACGGGAAAGCTCTCGGACTCCTGCTCGGCCGCTACGTGAACCTCGGACTCGAGATCGTCATCGTGTTCATCCATGGTTGACGTGTCAAAGCGTGCATTCCACATGCCGATCGCGAGCGCCGAAGACCGCCATTGCAGTTGCAATATCGGCATCGACCGAGTCGCAAGAACGCCAATTTTCGCGTCCTTTGGCTCAATTTGCGTGGCATAGGGCTTGCCCGCCACCCTTTTGTCATCACCATCATCATGGCTACGACAACTTCGAATAGTCCGCTTCGCAAGCAGGCCAGTACCGCGATTGATACCGTTGCCGCGGACATTCAGAGCGCCGCCCGTCAGGAGCTCGATTCGCTGCGCAATACGGTGAACGTGCGCCTCGCCGCGCTGGAACGCGCGCTC
>Ga0070667_100003116_pt1 | contig 14249 bp, 12 predicted proteins | sample KBSS33metaG_FD_64659 | JGI IMG/M metagenome (GOLD analysis project Ga0070667, IMG submission 64659) | Switchgrass rhizosphere microbial communities from Kellogg Biological Station, Michigan, USA - KBS S3-3 metaG | ecosystem: Host-associated > Plants > Roots > Rhizosphere > Soil ...
TCGGACCGTCTTTCCATCGTTCATCAGCACGTAGGCACGGCGGCTGTCTGGGCTGAAAGCGACGTCATATGCACCAGGCAGGGCGATAGTCGCAATTTGCGTGTTGTACGTCGGACTCGGACGCGAAACAGCAGCTTGAGCCGCAAGAACATCGTCAGCTCCACGGACATTGAGGGATTAGGTAGTCGGCTACTCGATTCCTGAACGCACGCAGTGCGCTACTTGCGATGCCGCTGGGTACGCTGTCGCCGATGAAGCTCGACACCAATCAGGCCTCCATCCGGGAAGCGATCGATGCCGGCCTGCTCGCGGGCGCGGTCACGCTCGTTTGGCGCTCCGGCGAGGTTTTGCAGGTCAACGAGCTGGGCCACCGTGACGTCGACGCCAACCTCCCGATGCAGCGCGACACGATCTTCCGCATCGCATCGATGACCAAGCCGGTCACCGTCGCCGCCGCGATGACCTTGGCCGACGAAGGCAAGCTCGCACTGACCGACCCGGTCGCGAAATGGCTGCCCGAACTGTCCGATGTGCGGGCGCTCGACACCCCGGGCGGCCCGCTCGACAAGACACATCCGGCGCGCCGGCCGATCACCGTCGATGACCTGATGACCCACCGCAGCGGGCTCGCCTACTTCTTCTCGGTGACCGGCCCATTGGCGACGGCGTACTCGCGGATCTCGGCACGGCAGAACCCCGACCGCTGGCTGGCCGAGGTGGCGGCGCTACCCCTTCAGCATCAACCCGGCGACAGGATGACCTACAGCAACGCCACCGACGTGCTCGGCATCCTGCTCGAACGCATCGAAGGCAAGTCGCTTCAGGACGTCCTCGCTGAACGGGTGCTGGGTCCGTTGAACATGGCTGACACCGGATTCTTCGTGGCGTCTCGCAACCGTGGCCGCGCGGCCACCATGTACAAGCTCGAGGACGACGACACGCTCAACCACGACGCGATGGGGCCGCCGCCGATCACTCCACCTCCCTTCTGCATGGGTGGCGCGAATCTCTTCTCGACTGCCGACGACTATCTGCGGTTCGCGCGAATGCTGTTGGCCGGCGGTGAAGTCGACGGCGTCCGGGTGCTGTCCGAAGAGTCGGTGCGGCTGATGCGCACGGACCGGCTGACGCACGACCAGAAGCAACACCCCTTCCTCGGCATGCCCTACTGGATTGGCCGCGGTTTTGGCTTGAACCTTTCGGTCGTGACCGACCCGGTCCGATCCCGTCAGCTGTTCGGACCTGGAGGAGTCGGCACGTTCAGCTGGCCAGGCGCCTACGGCACCTGGTGGCACGCTGATCCGAGCGAAGATCTCATCGTGATGTATCTGATCCAGAACCTGCCGAACTTCGGCGCCGACGCGGCGGCCGCCGTGGCGGGCAACACCTCGTTGCTGAAACTTCAGTCGACACAACCGAAGTTCGTACGCCGCACCTATCAGGCGCTCGACATCTAGCGGCTACCCTGGCGCCCATGCCGCAGCCGACCGTCCTGATCAGCGGAGCCGGAATCGCGGGACCTGCACTGGCCTTCTGGCTGACCAGGAGTGGCTCCCGGGTGACGATCGTCGAACTCGCCGACGGCATTCGGCCAGGACAAACCGTGGATTTGCGCGGTGCGGGTGGCGATGTGGTCGAGCGTATGGGCCTCATCGATCAAATGCGCCAGCGCTCGCTCGATCAGCGGGGCGTCGCGTGGATCAAAGCCGATGGCAGCCGACGAACCGATATGCCGGTCACGGCCTTCGACGGCAACGGTCTGGTGTCGAAGCTGGAGATCTTGCGCGGCGACTTGGTCGATGTGCTGTATCCGGCGACCAAGGATCAGGTCGAGTACCGCTTCGGCACCCGCATCGAGAGTCTCAATCAGAACGACGATGCGGTTGAGGCAACGTTGAGCGACGGAGCAATGCTCTGTGCTGATCTGGTCGCCGGGTGCGACGGACCGCATTCAGCGGTGCGCCGCTTGGTATTCGGGCCCGAGGAACAGTTCGTCAAGCCGCTCGGCGGGTACAACGCGTGGTTCACTGCACCCGACACCGTCGGGTTGGATGGCTGGTATGTGATGTACCAGGCACCCGGTCTCAACGCGTCGATGCGACCGTCTCATGATCCAGCCTGTGCAAGGCGGGGCTGGCCTTTCGCTCTGAGCCCGTCGCCTATGACCGCCGCAACACCGACGAGCAACGGGCCTTGCTGACAACGCATTTCGCGGGCGCGGGTTGGCAGTGCGACGCATTGCTCGCAGCGGCGGCGAGAGCGGACGACTTCTACTTCGACGCGTTCGCCCAGGTGCACATGTCGACGATCTCACAGGGGCTGGTCACGCTTGTCGGCGACGCCGGGTACTGCGCCTCACCGTTGAGCGGCATGGGCACCAGCCTCGCGCTGGTCGGCGCCTACGTGCTGGCCGGGGAGCTCGGTCCCGCGGACGCCCTTGATGTGAACAAGATCAAGGCCGCGCTGACACGCTACGAATCGGTGATGCGGCCGTACATCGACCGATGCCAGGACCTGCCGACGGCATCGACGGCTATCTGCCGAAATCCGCGAGCGACATCGCCGTCACCGCCCAGGTGATGAAGTGGATGCAGCGCTGGCCGTTTCGCTCCTTCGCCGAGAAAAAGTGGTTCACCACCGCCGACGCGATCGACCCACCGGAATACGCGTGAGAGGGCATCTGACTCAGCACGACTCCTCGCACGGCGCACGTGATTGCTCCGCGGCACTGAGCTTGGCCTCGGCAATGCGGTAAACACCCTCGAGCGCGGCCTCGTCCACACCGACGTATTCGCTGACCACTTCTGGTGCGACGCCGGCGTCGCGTAATCGCAGCGCCAGCGAATACGGCAGCGGAAGCTTGCGCAGGGCGCTCTCGTGGGAGCTCAGTTGATCGTCCACTTCACTAATCTGCACCGACCATCGGGTGACCGCTTGAGTAGCCCTCTACTCGATTTTTACGCGTACGGCACCTAACAGGGGTCAGGCCGGAGTCGCCAACGCATGGCCGATCGCCCGCGCCAATTCGTTGCGATCGCGAGCACCCACCCGGCCGGCCGCACGGTAAAGGTGTCCCTCCACGGTGCGCACGGATAACTGAAGCCGTTCGGCGATCTCGCGGTTGGTCAGTCCACCGCCTGCCAGCATCACGACCTCGCGCATTCGACCGGTGAAGACCACAGGAGCCGCGGCCTCGCTCAGCGCGGGAGTGTGCACATCGCCGCACCGCCCGGCGACGTCGCGCGCCCGGTTCGTCGCAGTCTGCGCAGAGCCGCGCAGATTCGCCTCCCGGAAGGTGACCGACGCCTGCGCGGCCGCGTCAACCGCTGCCAGCAGATCGCCCATCTGCTCGTACGCGGCCGACACCGCCAACAGGCCGTCACCGTCACCGGCCGCCAACGCCGCTGCATGGTGGGCGGCCGCAGGCGCACGCCGGCCGCCGACCACCCAGACAAGCTCACCGAGCCTTGTGACCGTCGTCGTGTCCCCGAACCTCGTCGCCGTCTGCAGGCACAGCACCTCACGCGCCGGTTGCCCGCGCAACGCGGCGGACACCGCGGCGCTGCGCGCCTCACCGATGGCACGTCTCACTGCGCCGACGGCCGCCGAAACCCACGCTGTGGCTAGCATTTCCATCGGTTCCAGCCATCTCATCTCGGGTCGGCGAGCCGATGCCAACCTGGTGAGGCACTGCATCGCCGCGTCGGCCTCACCCCGCACGGCCAACGCGATCGCAAGGTCGACGTAATAGCGGCACAGCCAGCCCCCGAGGAACGCACGGCGGTGCGCCGACAACGCGTCGCGCAGCTGTCTGACGGCGAGGTCGACGCGCCCGCGACACAGGTTGCCCGAACCGGCCATCATGGCGCCCCACCGATAGACGTCGGGCGGTTGGTCGTCTTCGTGGACGCCGCCGACCGGGTCTGCTGCGTCGGGCAATCCGAGTAGTTGCAGAGCGGAACTGTGCGCTTCGGCGAAGGCGAACCGAAGCAATCCCGTCGACGGGGACGTGACGCCGAGCGTGCGCGCGAACACCGCTGTCGAGGCGAGGTCATCGACACGGCCCACCTCACCCGCCGCGATCATCTTCGCCGTCGCCGCAAGCATCGCCGACAAATCGTCGATGCCGGTGCACCGTAAGGCGGCGTCGGCGGCGGTCGCCGCCGCAGCGACGTCTCCCCCACACGCGTCCAGGAAGGCGCGCGTCGCCGTCTGAGACCCGAGGTGGTCCGCCGGAGCCTGCTCCAGGACCGCATACGCGTCGCAGGTCCGACCCTGCAAATAGAAATTCCTCGCGAGGCCGAGGGCCAAGTGCACGCGGGCGTCATGCGGCGGATCATCCATGGCGAGAAGCGTTTCCGCTTCGTCGAGTTCCCCGGCCATCGTGTAGGCCTCGGCCCGCGAAAGCGATGCGCGCCAACCGCCCCCGGCTGCCGCCGCGGCGTGCGCGAACCGCTGCGCCAACGCGGTGTCGCCGCTCCACAGCGCCGTCTCGCCGGCGCGCAGCATGTCCTGCGCCGTCACCGCGATGTCGGACTCGAGCTGCAAGGTGCCGCGCCGCAGGATGTGCCTGGCATCGCCGTGAGGTTCCAGCCGTGCCGCCACGGTCCCCCGCAGCCGCCGCAACCGAATGTGGCCGGCCCGCACACGTCGAACCTCGCCGTAAAGCGGATGCGCCAGTCGCACAACGGGTTCGTCGCGACCGTCGACGACAATCAGGCCGCGATTCTCGGCCTGCTCCACCGGCTCGCTCCCGACAATGTCCACCAGCATCCGCAACGCCAGCGGCCCCGCGACCGATAGTAGGTCGACGGCATCGGCGACCGCATCCGTCAGATCGCCCATCTGGTGTTCGATGAGCTCGCACACCGACGACGGGACAACGGAGCCGGCCAGCCATGTCCATGTCCCGTCGGTGCGATGGAGACGTCCGGCGCACATTTCCTGTTCGACGATGCGCCGCAGGAAGCTCACATTGCCGCGCGTCAGGCTCCACAGCCTGCGCTCGCTGACCGGATCCACCGAGCCGTCGAGCGCCGATTCGAGAAGAGTCGAACAGTCGGCCTTGCCGAGCGGCTGCAGGTCGAGACGCTGAAGCAGCCTGTCGCGCCACAGCGCCGAGACGGCGTCCGGAATCGCCGCGCCGCCGCAGACGGTCAGGACAAGTCGTGCCAGTCGGCGGTCGACGAGTTGCGCCAACATGAACGCCGACGTGTCATCGAGCAGATGCGCGTCGTCGACCACAATGATGCACGGCCGCGACCCCGCGCCCTTGATGAGCTCGTTGACCACCCTGGCTGCGGCGTGCACCGGCTCGAAGACGTCCGCCGGCAGCCAGTTGACGAACGCACCAAGTGGAATGGCCCTGGCGGCGGAAGAACCCGACGCCCACCGCACGAGCGCGCCACCGCATCGCTGCGCGGCCTCGTGAGCGAGCCGGCTCTTGCCAACTCCCAGCTTCCCGAAGATCACCACGCCCGCCGACGTGCCGGACTTCCCGGTCGCACCGGCGATCACGTCCAGCTCTTCGGCTCGGCCGATCAGCGGCCAGCCCCCCACTTCGGGCACGGTATTTAGTCTGGTCGGACCTGGTTTTGCTGACTACGGTGTCGACCCGAAGCATTAACCGAAGTCTTTTCCCATGCACCTACAACGCGAGCGCTGCGGCGAGTTCGTGGCGGGACCGGATTTCGAGCTTGCAGTAAGCGTTGGACAGGTGCATCTCCACCGTTCTCAGCGTGACGAACAGCGATTGCGCAATCTCCTTATTGCTCGCCCCCACGGCGGCGAGCTCAGCGACTCGCCGCTCACTCGCGGTCAGCGCATCGGCACCCACTCCTGCCCGTCGGCGAGGACGGCCGCCTGCGGCGCGCAACTCTTCCTCGGCCCGATCGGCCAGCGGTGTGGCGCCACATCGATGCGCCAGCTCCATGCCGTCACGAAGAATGGGCCGTGCCGAGGCGGCGTGCCCACCGTTTCGCAACGCGGCGCCCAGATCGACGAAGGCTTGCGCCCGCCACAGCAAGGCGGGCGAATCGGCCAACGTGTCGACTGCCTGACGCAGCAGTTCCACTCCGCGCTCACCGCCCTCCAGCAGGCCCGCGACCCGTAGCGCACCGCCCAGCCTGCGACGAGACTGCGAGGTCGTCGCACCTTGCATCGCTTGTTCGGCGGCGGCGCGCGCGGCGGCGTCATCGCCGAGATTGCGCAGCACGGGAACAAGCGCCACGCAGGCTTCCGACATCCACGGCCAAAGCCCACGGCTCAACCGCATCCATCGCAACGCTTCCTCGAGGTCCGAACGCGCGCGAACGTCATCGCCCGCCGCAGCGCGCAGCCGCCCCCGCGTCAGTAACGGCAACGTCGAGAACAGGTTTGGCACCAGTTCGCCCTCCATGCCGAATTCGGCGAGCAGGACTTCGGCTTCATCGACACGGCCCTGGTCCGCCAGCGATTCGATTACCACGCCGAGACCCGGTGTCTTGGTGTAGTCCTTGGTCACGAGGACTTCGCAAGCGGTGCGGGCATCCGCTTCGGCCCCCCGCAAGTCCCCCCGGCGGCTGCGGGTCAGGCCACGTAGCCACAGCGCCCGGGAGAACCACTGCAGTGAGCCGTTGCGTTCGGCGTGGCGTGCCGCGCGAGACAGAATGTGCTCGGCAACCTCATAGCGCTCGGCTTCGATCAAGCAGATCGTGACGTTCGTCCGCCACAACGGGTGACCGCCCTGGCTGACCAACGCGGGATGGGCCGCCGCTTGTTCGGCCAAATCGCCTGCGACCGCGACCGGCCCGCCTTCGAGTGCCCGGCGGGCCACGAAAGACCGCAGCAGGCACTCCGCCGCGGTGAGCGCCGGCAGGTCCGCGACCCGGTCGGCTTCGTCCTCGTAGCGATCGGGCAAGTCGGGGTTCAGCAGGAGTGCACCCAGCCTCGCCGCATCGAGCTGCAGCGCAAGTTCGCGATCGTGGGGCCGGACCTCATCTGCGGCCCACTCATAGAGCGGAAGCTGCTCGCGTTGCCTTGGCGGGTTGGGATGAGTCGTCCACGCGAGGGCAGTCATTGCGTGCGCGCGAACGAGGGGATCCGTCGCAGTCTCGCCCGCTTCCCGGAGATGGCCTGGCGCAGCCAAATCACCGAGCTCGTGTTCGGCGTTGCCGAGCTCGAACAGCACCGACGGACGGTCGCGGGCGTCGGGTGGTTCCGCGAGTGCCCTGCGCAGCTGCTCCGCCGCGGTGTCCGGGGCACCGCCCGCCAATGCCGATCGTGCGGCCTCCCGCAACATGGCGACGACGTTGCGGTCGCCGCTCGGCGGTGTGGCGATCAGATGAACCGCGATCGCACCCGGGTCGGCACGCTGATCCCCCAGCAGCTTGGCCGCACGCGCATGTAGATCCGCCCGTTCGGTGGCGGACAAATCGTTGTAGATCGCGGTTCGCACGATCGGATGGACAAAGCGCAATGGCTCGCCACCGACGAGGACCGCGAGGTCGACCAATCGGGCGCCTAGCGTGCTCGCCGTCCGGACGTCCAACCCAGCCAGCTCCGCGCACATCGTGAGGTGGGCCTGCTCGCCCAGCACCGCGACCGCCCGCGCCAGCGCAGGGGCCTGCGGGTCGAGCCGGCTGACCCGCAGCAGCACTGCGGCCGCGATGCGTTCGGGCGCCAACCGGTCGACCGCCCGTGGATCGATCGCGTTGGCCGGGCGCGCCTCCCGGCGGAACTCGCCGAGCAGCTCCGAGAGCAGGAACGGGTTGCCACCGGTCGCCTCAGCGCAGGCACGGCAGAGCTCATCGCTGGCGTCGTCCCCGAGACTGTTCCTGACGAGGCGGGCGACTGCGGACTCCCCGAGGGGTCGAGGTCGAAGCACCGGCGGGCGTGCCTCCAACATCAGCGATCCCAGGTCCTGCCGGTGCCTTTCGGCATCTGATCGCATGGTGAGTGCGACGACGACGGGCAGACCTGCGAGCCGGTGCGCGAGGTGAAGGAGGAACCGCAGCGACGGTTCGTCGGCCCACTGCGCGTCGTCGATCGCCAGGAGCAGCGGGGCGCGTTCGGCCAGGTTCACCACCAGCCAGTACAGCCCGTGCAAGGTGGCGAACGCGACGCCACCGGTTTCCTCGGCCGCTGCAACCTCGGTGAACACCGGTTCGGCGAGCCGCGCCGCACCCGCCAACAGCCGATCGCGTTCCGCGCCGTCAGCACCGATCAGCGCGCCTTCGAGCAGTTGGCGAACGATCCCGAAGCCAAACCCCCGCTCGAGCTCTCCGCCGCGGGCGGCCAGCACGGTCATCCTGCGCGCACCGGCACAATGGCGCATCGCCTCGAGCAGCACCGTCTTCCCAATGCCTGCCGGCCCCTCGATCAGCATTACGCCGCCCGTGCCTGCGACCGCCTCGGCCAGGGCAGCATCGAGTACGGCGAGATCGTCCTCGCGTTCGAACAGCAGCAGCTGCTCGCCTGAAGAAAAGACTTCGGCCGACTCTTCGGGCATCAACTCTGTCGCGGTCCCCCCAATCCGTTAGACCATCTCCTACATGAGAGCACCTTGGTGGTGAACCGGTCGTGAAATCCGCCGCGACATCGCACTATTCCTTTGACAACGCTGCGCCGCAGGCCGGCGACCGCTTCGCGCATCTCTCTGCTCTCTACGACGACGTGACGTCCCGCCACCTGGATCGGTTGGGGATCCGCGCCGGATGGAGCGGTCTCGAGGTCGGCGCAGGCGGCGGGTCGATCGCGCTATTCATGAGCCGGCGGGTCGGCGTTCGGGGTCACGTGGTCGCAACTGACATCAACACCGACTGGATGTCGTGCCCGCTGCCCGCCAACGTAGAGCTCCGTTGTCACGACATCGGCATCGATCCGTTGCCCGACGCGACCTTCGACGTGATCCATGCGAGGGCAGTATTGACATTCGTTCCCGAGCGGCGCACGGCGCTGCAGCGGATGATCGCCGCGCTCAAACCCAGTGGATGGCTGCTGATCGAGGAGCTGTTGCCCCCGATCACCGAGGCCTGGGATCGGCCCGACGAGCCCGATGTGGCGCTGGCCAGGAAGGCGAGACTGGCGATCTTGGAGGTGGTTCGCCGCGGTGGCGGCGATCCGGTGTTCCCGCAAGAGCTGCCCCTCTACTTGGGAGCCTCCGGCCTGGCCGACGTCGGCGCGGAGGGCTACTTCGTCCCGTACCGCACCGACGCCGTGCTCGGATTGGCGAGGGCGAACATCGAGCAGCTCGCCGGTGAGATCCTCGGTGCGGGTTTGATGGACGCCGCGGAACTCGCACGCTATCGCGAGGTTTTGGCACGGCCCGATTGTTTCTATCCCGCCTCGATGGCATTGATTTCCGCGTGGGGACGACGGCAACTGGCATAACGTTCGAGCTCAGGACCATGGGGGAAGGTGCCGGAGTTGATGCGACATTGGATACCGGTTCGCCTGTTGGCGAATGTGCTTGCGTGCCTGGCTCTTGTGGTCGCGGGTTGCGCCACCGACACGGCGTCGCAGTCCAGCGAGCAGCCGACTACGCTGCGGGTGGGGATCTTTCCGGCCGGTAGCACGCTCCCTGCGCATGCGGCCCTTGCAAAGGGCATCTTCGAACGCAATGGGCTGCGAGTCGAATTCACCGAGGGCACCGATCTGCCCGTATTCATTGCCGCACTGGCCAAGGGCCAGTACGACATCGTGATGAGCGTTCCCACGCTTGTCATGATCGGTGTCGAGAAAGGTGTTGAGCTGCAGATCATTTCGAGTCTGCAGAGATCATCGTCGCAGCGGCCCAACGCCGTCTGGATCAGCAAGGATCCCACGGTCGAATCGCTGGAGCAGCTCAAAGGCAAGACGATCGCGGTGCCCTCACTGACCGGGATAATCATCGACGCCACCCGGTACCTGTTGAGCCGCAACGGTGTGGCACGCGACGACGTCAAATTCGTTCAGACACCGTTTCCGACGATGGGCGATCAGCTGGCGGCAGGCCGGGTCGATGCCGTCGTGGCGTCGATCCCGTTCAACGATGCCATCGCGGCGCGAGGGTTTCGGATTCACGACGACGTCGTCGTGGATGCGGTGCGCGACGCGAGTGGAGGAACCGTCGAGTCGGCGATGACGTCGGTGTGGACGGCATCGCGTACCTTCGGCCGCGAACATGCCGAGACCGTGTCCGCGTGGCGTAAATCATTGAGCGCCGCAATCGAATTCCTCGATGCCAATCCGGCCGAGGCACGCAAGATGATGCAGGACTGGCTGAAGATCCCCGCCAGGGTGCTTGACCCGGCCCCGTTGCCGGACTGGGACGTGGCGATCACCCCGCAGGAACTCGCACCCTACATCACGATCTCGAAAGCCGTCGGCTCGACCCACACCGACCCCGATGTGAACGCGCTTGTGTGGCAAGGGTCGTGAACCCGATCCTGTACACGGTCGAATCGGTCGGCGTTCGGCTTCCGGCCGCCGACGGTCCGCGGCCGATCTTGCAGGACATCTCGTTCGAGGTACGTGCGGGCGAGGTCATCGCCATCGTCGGCCGCTCTGGGGCCGGTAAGACGACGCTCCTCCGTGTCCTCGGTGGGCTGCTCGAAGTATCAAGCGGCGCAGTGGTTTTCGACAGCGAAGTCGTGCGGCGGCCCCCTGCCGGCGCGGTCATGGTGTTCCAGGACTACGGTAACGCGCTGTTGCCGTGGCGCACGGTTGCCCGCAACACCGGCCTCGGCCTGGAAGGGCGGGTGAGCCGCGACGAACGTCGTCGCCGGGTAGCCGACGCCTTGAGCATGGTCGGCCTGGCCGATCGCAGTGCGGATCATCCATGGCGGCTGTCGGGTGGCATGGCGCAACGGGTGCAGATCGCCCGCGCCCTCACACTGGAACCGAAGGTGCTGCTGATGGACGAACCTTTCGGAGCACTGGATGCCATCACCAAGGCCTCGCTGCAAGACGTCCTGTTGAGCGTCCAGCAGGAGACACAGGCAACCGTGGTGTTCATCACCCATGATCTCGACGAAGCGATCTATCTCAGCGACCGGGTGCTGGTGATCAGCGGCAGCCCGGGCACCATCACCGTGGCAGTCGACACCGAACTGCCACGCCCGCGTGACCAATTGGCGACTCGAGAGTTACCCCGCTACCTGCAGGTCCGCCATCTCCTGGGCCAAGCGCTGCGAGCCGCGGATGGCTAGCCGGCCGGTGGGAATCGTCGTGCCGATCGCCGCGGTGGCCGGCTGGCAGGCGCTCGAGACGGCGGGGTTGCTTGACTACGAGTACCTGCCATCACCGCGAGAAGTGCTGGCCGCGCTCGTGGATCTGGCACGCGGTGGCGTACTCGTCGACAGCGTCACGCACACGCTCGGTGTCGCGGTCGTGGCGACAGCCATCAGCGTGACGCTCGGCGCTGCGCTCGGGTTGGCCATCGGGCTGATACCGGAGGTACGTCGCTATTCGATGGCGTCGGTGGACTTTCTGCGCACGATTCCAGCCGTTGCGCTGGTGCCGATCGCGGTGCTGACCTTCGGGCCGGTTCGGATGGCCGAGGTCGCGCTCGCCACGTACGCCGCGCTGTGGCCGATCGTCCTGCACACCGCGGGCGGTGTCGCGGCGGTGCACCCCCGGCAGTACGACGTCGCCAGAATGCTGCACATCGGCCCGGTGGCCACCGTGCTGAAGATCGTTGTCCCTGCCGTGGTTCCGGCATGGCTCGTCGGTGCGCGGATGGCCGTGATCATCGCGCTTCTCGTCTCGATCGTCGCCGAGATGATGATGTCGTCCAAGGGTCTCGGCGGCGGCCTCACCGAGTCGATGCACGCGCTGGCGCCGGCACGCATGTGGGCCTACGCCTTGGTCTGCGGAGTCCTTGGCGTGCTGCTCAACGCGGGCCTGCGGCGCGCCGTGGGCCTCGCGCTTCCCGGCGCACCCGCGCAGTCGCTGGGAGATCGGCCGACGCCGACACCGCCGATCACGGCGCTACGCGGCCTGCTGCCCATCGCCGCACTGCTGATCGTGTGGCAATTGACGACATCCGATACCTCGCTGTCGTTTCCACCGCCGGACGAATGGTTGAAGGCAGTAGCACGGATGCATACCGACGGCGTGCTGGCCCCGGCTGTCCTGCATACCCTCGGCACCTATGCGTTCGGCCTGGCGTGCGCGGTCGTGATCGGGGGCGCCGTAGGCACCGCGATCGGCTCGTCCCGGCTGATCGATCGCGCGCTCACGCCGACAATCGATTTCATCGCCGCGATGCCTGGCGCGGCGCTGGTTCCCGTCGCTGTGTTGCTGCTCGGTCCGAGTCAGCTCAGCGGGGTGGTGGCGGTGGCGTTGATCGTGTCATGGCCGATCCTGCTGAACACCGCAACGGCCGTGCGGTCAATACCTCCGGTCCGGCTGGAGATGTCGCGGACGATCGGACTTTCGCGGGCGCAGCGGTGGGGCAAGGTGATCGTGCCGTCGCTGATTCCGGGAGCGATGCTGGGCGCGCGGGTCGCGGCGTCGCTGGCGGTGATCATCACCCTGCTCGTCGACATCTTCGGCGCGGGCATGGGTCTCGGGCGCTTGTTGGTGGAGAGCCAGCAGCGCTTCGACGCATCGGCGGCGTGGGGGCTGCTCGTCATCGTCGGCCTCTTCGGCTATGCGATGAGCCTGGCCCTTTCGTGGCTGGAGCGCCGGATCGCCCTTGGCGGACCGCGAGTCGACCTCGCGCGTCAGCATGCGTAGTCGATCAGCGCAGATCACCGCCGCGGCAACATCTTTGCCAACTCCTCGCGGTCACCCGCACCTGTTTTCATCATCGCTCGATAGACATGGCCCTCGATGGTGCGAACGGAAAGCGTCAGCCGCTCGGCGATTGCTCGGGTCGATTGCCCGCGACCAATCAACATTACGATCTCGCGCTCGCGGTCGGTCAACGGCGATCGCTCGGACGCTTTCTGAAGCGCCGGCGTTACTACGCCGCCACATTGCCGTGCCAGCTCGTCGGCACGGGCAGAACTGGTTAGTGATGCTCCCTTGAGGTTCTGGCTACGGTAGGCCAGCGCGGCATGGGCCGCCGCTTCAGCCGCGGCGATCAGATCGCCCGTCTGCTGGAAAGCCTCTGATACAGCGGTGAGTTCCGCGGCGTTGCCGGCCTGCATAGCATCGGCGAACCGCGCCGCAAGGCGTGCCCGTGGTCCCTCCACGATCTGACAAAGTTGGTGCAACCGGCCGGCACTGGAACTGTCACCGAACTGGGTGGCAGTCTGCAAGCACATCACTTCCGCCGCGAATTGGCCATTGGCCCTGGCGGTTTGCGCCGCCGACAACGTCGCCCGGACCGCCTCACTGACCGCACCTTGCGAGGCACTCAACCACGCCTGCGCGACCGCTAGTTCGTGGTCCAGATATCGCCAACCTGGATGGCGCCGCGCTTCAAGCCAGGTAAGCCGTGCCCGGTCGATGTCCGTCAGATCGCTAGCGACCACGTTGGCCAGCACCGCGTCCGCTTCCTCGCCACGACTCAGCGACGACAAGACGTATGCGCGGATGAAGCTCGATTCCGGTCCCCCACCAGCGCGAACCGCGGCGTCGGCCAGTCGATCGGCGAGCGCCAGATCGCGTAGCCAGACGGCCTCGGGCGGCGCTGACAAGCAGGCCTGCGTCGGGCTCGAGGTCGGAGTCGAGACTCAAGGCGGCACGACGCACCACAACTCGCACGTCGTCTCGATCTTCGGACGCGGCAAGTTCGGCGGCGACCAATCCACGCAGCCGCCGAATCCTGGTGGACGGCGAGCGCTTCCGGCGAACCTCGCCATAAAGCGGGTGCGCCACCCGCACTTCCACGCGTCCGTCGACCTTGTTCAGGTTGATGAGACCGCGGGTCTCGGCTTCCTCGACAGCTTCGGCATCAGTGATCCTGCGCAACGACTCCAGGCCGATCGGCTCACCGATTGCCAGGACATCCACCACATCGCTGACCGGTTGGGGGAGTATTCGAGGTGGGTATTGCCATCGCTGCCGAAAAGCCGGATCGGCGAGTTGATCGCCGACACCGTGAGCGCGGTCGTCGTTTCCTCCGCCTGCGGCTGCGGCGCCACCGGCGACGACGGGGCCTGTGCGGGTGGCGAACCGGAGCATCCAGCCAACGCCAGGACGCACGCCATGATGCGAACTACTGCATGCACCGCGACAGCACCCGGCCGAACTGCAGAAGGCGTTGCATCTGTGCCAGGCCGCCGTTGTCGACGGACTTGTAGTAGCGAAACGACTCGCAGTAGATGTCGGTCTCGGTG
>Ga0070667_100003127_pt1 | contig 14222 bp, 8 predicted proteins | sample KBSS33metaG_FD_64659 | JGI IMG/M metagenome (GOLD analysis project Ga0070667, IMG submission 64659) | Switchgrass rhizosphere microbial communities from Kellogg Biological Station, Michigan, USA - KBS S3-3 metaG | ecosystem: Host-associated > Plants > Roots > Rhizosphere > Soil ...
CCTTTGGGTCCCTTCACCGGACCGCCACGTCCCCAAGGCCCTGCGGGGCGGCCCTTGCCGGTGAAGAAGCGCGTGAGCATGGGATGCGCGGGATCATGCACGTCCATCGCCGCCACCGTGCCGGGCTCGATCGGCTGCTCGGTGGTGCCGCCGCAGCCGCGCCCCGCCGCGGTATAGACCACGCCGTCGATCAAATTGAGGCTCCAATTGCGGCTGAAGGGCGCCACCATTTGCGTCGGCGTCAAGCGCTCGGCGCCATCGCCAAGTGCGGCGCCGCGCAGCATGCCGTCGCTGGTGTTGAAATAGATCACGCCGCGCGCCTTATCGATCACCGGCGTCGCCTGCTCAGTATTGGAGCAGTTGATATTGGCGGAGTGGGGGGGCTTGAGTGTATTGGGAAAACTCTTGCGCCAAACCACCGCGCCGGTGGCCGCATCCAAAGCGGAAAGAGAATCATCCATCCCCACCGTGAGCACCAGATCGCGCCTGCCTTGCGCTGTGGCGACACCCGTCGCGACCAAGGGCGAGGTAAGGCTGGCCAGCGCCACATCTTTGGTGGCAACAGGCAGCTTGGTCTCCCACAACAGCTTCAGCCGCGAGACATTCTTGGGCGACAAGGTCTGCTCGGCCCGGTTCCAGCCGCTGCGCTGGCCGTCATAGCCAAAGGTCAGCCATTCATTGGCGTTGACGACAGAACCGGTCGCCAACAACAGCGCCAGCAGCGCACACGCTATTCGAACCATGTTTCAAGCTCTCCCGGCTCGCGGATCATGCTCGCCCGCGTTCCGGATTATCCTAGCATCGTTATGGCAGGGCGAAAGCGGTGACCTCGTCCGCGCCCGCGGACTCGCCCCAGAAACCGCCGGTGGTAACGGCGGCGACATATTGCTTGCCACTTTTGCCTTGATAGGTCAGTGGCGTGCCATAGAGCGAGGCCGGTAAACGGAAAGTCCAAATTTCCTTGCCAGTCTTCAGGTCGAAGGCCCTTAGCCGCTTGTCATCGGTGCCGCCGATGAAGATCAGTCCGCCGCCGGTGACAATAGGCCCGCCGACATTGGGACGCCCGGTTTTGGGATCCGCCAAGCCGTCGGTCACGCCCAGCACGCTTTTCCACACGATCTGACCATCATTGACATTGATGGCATAGAGATTGCCCCAAGGCGGCGTCTGGCAGGGCATATGCGAAACCGAATCCCAGAACCATTGATAGCCATAGCGCATATCATAACTGCCATCGGGCTTTTTGATCATCATCTGTTGCGACGCGATCTCGCTGGCATTGACGATGTAATAGCCGCTTGTCGGATCAAACGCGGCATGGCTCCAGTCGATGCCGCCCCAATTACCGGGAAAACGCGCCATGGCGCTGTCCACCCGCGGCGGCTGGAAATATTTGGCGCCGGTGACTTTTTGTTCGGCGATCAGCTTTTCGCAGCCCGCCTTCTGCTGCGGTGTCAGGTTCGCCAGCTCCGACATGTCGAAGCTGGTGCGGCCCAAGGGCGGCGTGACGGAGGCCGGCTGGGTGGGCGAAACCTGCTCGCCTTCCATGTCGGTCCCGGTGGGCACGGCAATATCCTTGATCGGATAGATGGGCTTGCCGGTGACGCGATCCAACAGAAACAACAGGCTGGCTTTGCTCATCACGGCAATGGCGGGAATGGTGTGGCCGTCTTTCTTCACTTCCAGCAGAGTGGTGAGCGGCAGGTCGTAATCCCACAAATCATGGCGCAGCGCCTGGAAGTGCCAGAGATACTTGCCGGTGGCCGCATTCACCGCCACCAGCGTGTTGGCGAAAAGACTGTCGCCTTTGCGGTCATTGCCCGACTGGTCGAAAGTGGGCGCACCGAAGGGCAGATAGGCGATGCCGCGTTCCGCATCCAGGGTCAGCCCGGTCCAGACATTGACCCCGGAGCGGCCGATCCAACTGTCGCCTTGCCAAGTGTCATGGAATTTCTCGCCGGGTTGCGGCACGCCATTGAAGTGCCAGACCTCGCGGCCTGTCACCACATCGAAGGCTCGCACCTGGCCCGACGCGCCTTTCTGCGGCGTCTCCTGGGTGCGCGAGCCGGTGATGATGAGATTCTTATAAATCACCGGCGCGGAGGTGACGCCCAAGGCGGCCTGGGGAAAGCCCTGCATAACCGCAGCGCTGTGCAGGTCCACCACGCCATCCTTGCCAAAGCTTTTTACCGGTTCGCCGGTTTCAGCATGAAGCGCGATCAGCAATCCGCCGCGGGTGCCGAAGACGATCTCCGGCTTGCTGCCAGGCCAATAGGACACTCCGCGCGTCGCGGGCTGGTCGCTGCCCGGCACCTGATAGGCCCAGCGCTGCTTTCCGGTTTCCGCATCCAGCGCCACTACCCGGCCATAAGGGGTGGAGACAACCATCACCCCTTTCACAACCAAAGGCGTGTTTTGCGACGAGGCAAAACCGCGAGCCACCCGATCCGGCGGACGCATGTGATAGGTCCAGACCGGCTTTAGCTCGGTGACGTTGGCTGGGGTGATTTGGCTGAGCGGCGAATAGCGACTGTCGCCATAGTCATGGCCATAGGTCGGCCATTCCTCCAAAGCGCGCGCCGACGATGCGGCCAACAGGCCCGCGATTGCGACCGCCAGATATGCTCGCATTCCCCCTGAACCCCATCCTGGTCTTGTGACGGCCAGTATCACATTGGCAGGCCCTCTCCTGCCAAGACCATAGCGGGCCAATAACCCAGGGACTTATGTTCAAGATGGGGCACCCCAAGCGGGCACCATCCCGATCTGACGTCTGGGCTATCTCTCACCAGATGAGGGATGACGATCCGTCATCTTTGAGCTATGGTGGCAATACGACAATCATCCGTCCGCATCGCCCGCGGCAGAGATCGCTACCAAGCGGCGCTAAGGGAAACGCGGGCGGTGCGTCATGGCTGTGTGACATCAGCTGGGGGAAAGGTCGCGTGGCAACGCCTAAGAATTATTCGGTGATGAAGGCCTTCGCCCTCCTCAAGGCCTTTCATGCGCCGGACGAATGGTTGACCAGCAGCGAACTCAGCCGCCGCGCCAATCTTCCGGATGCCTCCGGCTATCGCCTGATCCAGACCCTGGAGGAAATCGGCGCGGTGGTGCGGGGACCGCGTGGGCGTTACCGGCCGGGCATGTTGCTTCTCTCGCTATCCCACAAGGTGACCAAGGGGGAGTTGCTGCGCGACGCCAGTCACAAATTGATGAGCGAATTGGCGCGGGGCTTGAAGCTCACCACCCACCTGGCCGTGCTGGAACAGGGCATGGTGACCTACATCGCCAAGGTCACCGCACCGGGCGCCTTCAGCGTCAACACGCGCGTGGGCGCGCAGCTGGAACCGTACTGCTCCGGCCTGGGCAAGGTGTTGCTGGCGGCGCTGCCTGATGAGGAGCTGGAAAGCTTTATCCTGGACGGGGAACTGGTTGCCTTGACGCCCTATACCATCACCACCGCCGCCGCCTTGCGCAGCGAGATCAAGCGGGTGCGCGAGCAAGGCCATGCCCTGGACGACCGCGAACACCATGCCAATATGCGCTGCATCGCCGTGCCGGTGCTGGATAGCGAAGGCCGCACGGTGGCCGCACTTTCCGCCAGTGATGAGGCAGCGCGCATGACGCCACAGCGGTTGTTGGAAATCCGCGATGCCTTGTGCGACGCCGCCGCGGCGCTCAGGCGCAAGCTCTATCCCACCCCGGCGCCGATCCAGCTTCGCCGACCTATCGCCGCGGAATAGCCGATCACAATCCGCTCAGTGTGCGCGCAACTCGTCTCGCGCCAGAGTCATTTGCGCCTGGAATTCCGGATTCTGCATCAGCCGGAGCGCCAGCACGGTGCCGAATTGCTGGCCCGCCACAATGTCGCTGCGATAATGCACACCGCAAACCAAACGGTGCGCGGCATATTCCGATGCCCGCGCCAGGATGGCCTGGGATTTTTCAGGCACCAGCGACGCCAGCACCACGCCCATGGAAAAACCCAAGGTGGCATGGCCGCTGGGATAGGAGTTCGCCCGCTTGCCGGGTTTGACCGGTTCGCAGGTTTTGATGCCGGAATCCACCGAATAAGGACGCAGGCGATGGAAAAAGGCCTTGGGCGCCTTGGTGTCTTCGTCTTCTTCTTTGACCACCATGTCCAGCAACTTGAACGTGGCCGGCCTGGTGGCGACATCAAAACCGAGTGCGGCATTGAAAATATCCGGGGTCTCGTCCTCGGCGTCGTGGGTCGCCGCCGCCAGTATTTCGGGTGTGCTGCGCGCGGCAATGGCCTTGAGCTCGGCAATCTCCCTTTTCTCCGTTGCCGATCCGGCCACAGGCGGCGGCGGCAAAAGCCGGGTGGCGTCGATCTGGGCAGAATCCAGCAATGCGGCGCTGGCCGCCATGGGATACATAACCAACGCGAAGATCAGCGCCGCCCGCCGCATGCCCCATCTTCCATTCATTAAGTCTCCTAGAAACGCGCTTTGATGGTGAACTGGAAGCCGCGCGAAGGTTGATAGAAATACTGGTCCAGGCTGGAGCCGCGATTGAGAAGATCATTGACGTTGCCGCCGATGGTCGCCTTGTCGTTGATCGTGACCGCCGCCAGGCTGCGGGAATTCAGGACATTGGAAATGCCCAAGCCGAACTCCAGCGCATCCCAGCTGACACTGGCCTTGGCGTCCATATTGTTATAGGCGCCCAGCTTGTAGAATGTGGTGTTGCCGTTGTCGGTATATTGCTGGCCCACCAGCTTGTCGATCAGTGAGAATTTCCAGATTCCCATCTTGTAGAAAATGCCGCTGGCCGAAGTCCACATCGGGGCATTCTTGATCCATTTGCCCTGGCTTTTGGCGGAGCCGATGGAGCCGTTCAGGAACACCGACAGGCCTTCCAACTCACCGTCAAAGGCATAGGTGCCCTCGCCTTCAATGCCTTTATAGGTGGCAACGCCGGTATTCAGCGCGCAGGTCTCACCCGATGGGCCATTGAAAGGCGCGGTGGTGCAGGACTGGAACACGATATTGTTGTTCACGCCGATGTAATAGATATCGGCATCGAAGGTGAAATTGTCGGCATAATAAACTGTGCCGGCCTGATAGTTGGTGGTGGTCTGCGCCTTGGGCGCATTGGCGGTGGACAAGGGCGTGCTCTGCTCAAAAGCGCTGATATCGGGCACATAGATGCCTTGAGCATATTGGGCATAGACGCTCCAGCTGGGCTGAAGCTTGTAGTTCGCCATCACAAAAGGCAGATCATGCGTGGTCTTGAAAGAACCCCGGAACGGCACCACGGGAACGGTTTTCTGCTCCAGCGGCGCATTCACGCCGCGGTCCCATTCCACATATTTGAAACCCGGCGTGATGGTGAGGTCTGGCAGCGGACGCAATTCCAGCTCGACAAAGGGCTCATACTGATTCCAGGACGAATGTTCCTGATACTCGTAAAAGGCGCTGCTGCCCGGCAGTTGCGCCGATTTCTTGGAGGCCAGCAGGCGGGAATCGGCAAAACTATTATCGTGCCAGGGATTGCAGCCGGTGGCGGAATTAAAGCATTGGGTGGCGTCAAAATCGGTGCGCGCCCGCTGGGTTGAGGAAGCTTCCCACCATACCCCGGCCCGTAACTGCCCCGTCAGCCAGCCGAAATCGAAATCTTTGCTGGCGCGGAAGATATTGCCCCAAACCCGGAAAGCATTCTGCTTGGTATAACCTGGCACATTGTTCTTGAACGGAGTGCCGTTGACGATGGTGCCGTTGCCTTCGGTGATTTGCGGTACTTTCGCCAAGTCCGCCGCGGTCTGTTGGATCGATGTGGTGCTCAAGGTCTTGTTGACATAGGCATAGGTATAGCCGGTGTCATCGATGGCGAACCCGTTGCCCAGATCGCCTTGCAGGCGCAAATAATCCATGTCGGTCTTTTTGTGGACATGGTTGTAGGCCGCATAGGTGCCCGCCGCCGGATTGGTGATCTGCAGGGCATAGTCCTTGCCGAAGGTGGTGAGCTGGGCGGGTGTGGCGCCGGAATTGTCGTTCAACACTTGAAACAAGCCGTTGAAGTTGGCGAAAGCGGTCAAGGTCCAGCCTTCCGCCAAGTCCGTCTGGGTCTTGATCAGATAATTCTGCGCTGCGCTGGATTGATAGGTCAGATAACCGGCGGTGTTGGTGTCCTGAAAATTCGCCATCAGCCGGTTGGTCACCCCGCCGATATTGAAATCGCCGGTCTGGTAATTGCCGTTGAACAGGCTGGTGCCCCAGCTCCCGGCGGTGGCCTGAACCCGGGCATGAGATTCCGTCGTCAGGCTTTCGGAGAACAGATTGACCGAGCCGCCATAGGTGGAGGCGCCCAGATTGCCGGCATTGCCCGGACCGCGGTCCACATCGATGCTGCCGATGGTGGTGGCGGGAAAATAGGATTCGGAATGGTGCGTCGGCCCATTGGTGTCGCCGAAGGGAATACCGTCAAAGGTCATGCCGAAGCTGCCATCCGGCAATCCGCGCATGGTGTTCTTCACCCCGCCGTCAGAAAGGCCCGGACCGTTGACATCGATGCCCGTCATGCCCGGGGCAATAGCCAGAATGGTGGTGTAGTCGGCGGTTTCGGAAACCGAATCCTCGATATAGGATTTATTGATGATGGTCTGTGGCTCCATCGTCTCCAGCGAAGCCTTGGCCGGCGCGGTTTCCGGATCAAAAGCGGTGCCGGTGACCACCACGGTCTCGATCTCACCCGCTCTTGAGGCGTTCGCGGCCAGCTGCTGGGCATTGGCGCTCCCCGCCAAAACGGCGAAAAGAGCGCAAGTGGCCGAGCGCCGCAAAAATTCAGACTTCATCAAAATCACTCCTGGAAATTCAAGTCACGCCGGGCCAAGCGACTGCGCTTGCGCGATCGCTGTTTTGCGAAAGCACATTTGTGCGGATGAATCGGATTGGCCCCGCTTTCGTGACCGCAATCGCACGGACGCGTGACGGTTCGGTGACGCTGGCTATACGAAAAATCAATAGCCCCGCGACACGGCGTCCGCGCGCAAGAAATGCCCGTAAATCGGGCATTGCCTCGCTGTCATGATGAAAATTTATGCCCGCGCGGGGACGAAACCGCGCCTATTCCACGGGGTCCTTGGGCTTGTGAGGCGAAGCGCCCGGCACATAGGGGAAATAGATCGCCTCATAATAGGCCAGGTCGTGGGACGGCGGTGCGTGCCCGGCCGGCATCGGCATGTGCGAGAAGGTCTGGAAATAGGCGATGCAGGCGTCACGCCACCACTGTGCTTCCCTTTGCTGGATGGCCAAGAAGTCCGCGGTTTGCGACCAGCGTTCTTCATCGACATAGGGTTTCATCCCATCCCAGGTCTTGCGCATCCCGGCCACGTCGGCGACGCCGGCGTCGTAATGGACGATCATCTCATCCCACAGGCTGCGCCCCGATCGCATTTTGTGATCCCAGGCGACATGCTGAAACCACATCAAATAAATGTCGGGAATGTCGGGGCCGGAAAACAGTTTGGCCAGCGGCGGCGCATATTGCGAAGTCGCATCGCTGCCGGATGGCGTGCGGTCAAAGCCCAAACCCTTTGCATCCGCGCGATTGTAATAGACCGGATTCCATTCCGGACGCGCCAGATCGCTGATCCAGGGACCGGGGCCATAATGGTGGCTGGTGGCGAACTGATGATGCAGCCCCAGCGGCGTCATGTAGTCCACCACCGCTTCCCGGCTTTTGATCATCATCGGGATCAACGGACTCACAAAGCCCGGATCATTGGTGAAGGTCATGCCCAGCCATTCGCGGGCGATCTGTTCGGCGCTGAGATCGGGAGCCCAGGCCAGGCGGCCAAAGCCATACCAATCGGCTTGGGAGAATTGCGCGCCGGTCCAATTGCGGTCGTCACCGATATTGGCGACGCCGACCATGGCGGATTGGTCATGACCTTCCAATGAACCGTCGATAATTTTCGCGACGGTCGAGCCCTTGCCCTTTGCCAGCGTGTCCCAATCCAACACCTCCTTGAACAGCACCGGCAGATAGACCAAATGCGTGGTCTGACCCAGATATTCCTTGGTGATCTGCACTTCCAGCGCCAGGTTGGTTTTGGGCATCGCCCCAAACATGGGATGGGCGGGCTCACGTGGCTGGAAGTCGATGGCGCCATTCTTGGTCTGGACGAAAACATTGTCGCGGAACTTGCCGTCCAGCGGCTTGAACTCGTTATAAGCCTGTTTGGCGCGGTCGGTGGGATCCTTTTCGCTATAGACAAAGGCGCGCCAGAACACGATGCCGCCATGCGGCGCCAGGGCGTCAGCGATCACATTGGCGCCTTCCGCCTGGGTACGGTTGTAATCACGCGGCCCCGGCTGGCCTTCGGAATTGGCCTTGACGACAAAGCCGCCAAAGTCGGGAATGCGGCGATAGATGGAGTCCACTTCTTTCTTCCACCAGGCTTGTACTTGGGGATCGGCCGGATCGGCAGTCTTGAGCTTGCCAAGCTCCACCGGCGCGCTGAACTTGGCGGCGACATAGACGCGGATGCCGTAAGGCCGAAGCACATTGGCCAGCGCCGCCAGCTTGTCGAGATACAGGGACGACAGCATCCAGACATCGGCCGACACATTGTTGACGGAAATGCCGTTGATGCCCACCGAGGCGTTGGCGCGCGCCATCACGGTGTAACGCGGGCTCATATAATCGGGCATCCTGTTCCAATCGAAGACGGAAAAGCCGGCATAACCGCGCTCGATGGTGCCGTCGAGATTGTCCCAATGATTGAGCAGCCTGAGCTTGATGCGCGGTGTGCTGGCGATATCCAGGCGGGCGAGCGGCTGGCGGGTCTGGATTAAACGCAAATATGCGAAGCTGCCATACAGGACTCCGATATCGCTATTGGCGGCGATGACGGTGACGGCATGGCCGTTCAGCATTGTGCTGCGGATCAGATAGCCTTCCTTGCCCAATTTGGTCAGCGGCAAGTTCAACCCGGCGATCAAAGGCGAGGAAGCCGCCGTGCCGATCACCACCGCACCATCCGCGACAGCACCCACAGCTACAGCTTGGTTCAACAGCCCGCTCAGGCCCCGGGTCAATTCCGACTTGGCCGCATCCAAAGACGGTGACGCGCCTTCCGAAACGATCGCAGTCGCCAGCGGCCGGTATTGCGCCAAGGCGCTGGCTTCCATCGGGCGATAGCGCAGCCACAGGTCATAACCGTCTTCCGCATGCGCGGGAACGGCCAGCAACAGCAGAAACGCGGCAGTGAAAAAGCGCAGCATCATCATTCCTCCGAGTGTCGTGGTTTCGAAGTTCGCCATCATCGATATCAACCTCCAAGCGAACTTCGAAACCAAAACGACACTCGATTCAATAAGTTGCTAGTGTCCCTCGATTCCAAAATTCGCCCAGTGCCTGATATCAAGATCATGCGAATTTCGGAATCGGGACACTAGCCGCGCGGCGGCGCATTGTGGAAGGCCGCGGCAATGGCCTGGCGTAGCGGCTTGGCCTGGTAATTGTCGTCATACAGCGATGGCCGCTTGAGCATGCCGTCCGGCCGTTTGCCGAAGTTCTGCACCCAGGAATAATGATCCATCATCCCCCAGGCCATCAGATAGTCGGTCTGACGATAGGCGAACATGAAATCCAGATACCGGTGCGCCAGATCTGCCATGAAGCGGTCGCGTTCGCTGATATCGGAAGGCGTGCCGCGCTCACCGACATCGAATTCGGTCAGGCATAGCCGCAAGTCCATCGCCACCACCGCATCCAGGAACTGTTTCCACGCCGCCTGGTCTGCGTTATTAAAAGTGTTGGACCCTTGCGACTCCACATTGGTGCCGGGACCGATATGGCTTTGCACCCCCAACAGATGCACCGGCGCCTTGTTGGCCTTGAGCCGCGCCAGCAGTTTCAGCACCCCATCGCGATGCTTGGCGCTGCCCGCAGCCCAACCCATATAGTCATTATAGACCAGCTTGGCGTGCGGCGCGGCCTTGGCGGCGGCATCGAAACAAATGTCCACGACATTGGGGCCCAGATATTTGGTGAAGGGCGTATCGCGGATTTCGCCCGTATTTTCATCCACCGTTTCATTCACCACGTCATAGGTGAAGATGCGGGTGCCGAAATGGCTGCAGACGGTGGTGATGTGCTCGCGCAACAGCCGCTCGGCTTCCGTCGCCGGCCTTGTGCCGAAATCGTAATTCACCAGCCATTTGGGAAAATATTGCGTCTTCTGCCACAGCAAAGTGTGGCCGCGCATCAGCATGTTGTGGCTTTCCGCAAAATCGACCATGCGGTCGGCCAGATAAAAAGAATATTCCGCAGGGTTCGGCCGCAAGGCGACCCATTTGGTCTCATTCTCGCAGACCAGGATGCCGCATTCCTTGGCATGGATGGCGCGCACCCCCGCATCATTGAAGGATGAAGCGAAATCCTCAGCCCCGCCGCCGGCACAACTGCCGAAGCCGGTAAAGCCCTTGGCCTTCGCAAGTGCATCCAAGGAATCGGAGCCCGTGGCTGCCCTGGCCGGCGTACCCATTCCGGTGGCAGCGCCCAATGCGGCCAGGCCCACCATAGTCTTGGCTATATCGCGGCGCGACACTTCCTCCATCACCTGCTCCTTATTTGTCTTTGCGAGCTTGGAAGTTAGCGTTACCATTTCTCCGTTTCCCGTCAACCGGGGGGCATGAAGCGGCTAAATCGAAACATAAGAACAAGCCCGCAGGCCGGCGGGCACGGGAGGCATCATGCGCCGTTTTTTGGGCCTACGCTGGCTTACGATCGCCCTGATCATGCTGGGGGCCCTGGTCAATTTCCTCTCGCGGCAGACCTTGTCCATCGCCGCCCCCACCGTCATCGCCAGCCTGCACATCACCACCCAACAGTATGGCTGGATCACATCCGCCTTTCAGGGCGGCATCATGCTGCAGCCGGTGGTGGGCTATGTCATCGACGTGCTGGGGGTGAAGTCGGGCTTCGCTTTGTTCGCCTTTCTCTGGTCGGTGATCTGCATGGCGCACGGCTTGGCCGGCAGCTGGCAGGCACTGGCGGCTTTGCGCGGACTGTTGGGGTTTGCCGAAGGCGCCTTTTCACCGGGCGGATTGAAAGTGGTGTCGGAATGGTTTCCCGCCAAGGAGCGTGGGCTGGCCGGTGGTCTTTATAACATTGGACCGTCTTTGGGTTCGATGCTGGCGCCGCCCTTGGTCGCGGGCGCCATCCTGATTTATTCCTGGCAGGCTTCCTTCGTCATCGTCGGGCTGATCAGCCTGATATGGGTGGCGTTATGGCTGGTCTTCTACCGCTCCGTTCGCGACAAGCCTTCGCCTTTCGCCCTTGTTATCCTGTCTTTCTTTTATCGCCTTCTACCGGCGTCCAAGCGGCCCTCGCCCGCGCAGTTGTACAGCCTTGCGGAAGAAGAACGCGGCTACATCGTTTCAGGCCAGGAAGCCTTTTTGCAGGCCGAAGACAAGAAGCCCTCCATTCTGTCGATCCTGGGACGGCGCAATTTCTGGGGTATCGCACTGCCGCGTTTTCTCACCGATCCGACCTGGGGCATGCTGTCCTTCTGGGTGCCGCTTTATCTTACCACGGTGCGCCATTTCGATCTCAAGCAGATCGCCATCTATGCCTGGCTGCCGTTTTTGGCCGCGGACCTGGGCTGCATCTTCGGGCCCAGCGTGGTGTTGTTCTTGCAAAGACGCGGGTGGGACCTGATCGATGCCCGGCGCGGCGCCTTTACCGTGGGCGCGCTGATGATGATCGGCGTGGCCTTCACCGGCATGGTGCAGGACCCGCTGGTCGCGGTGGCGCTGATCAGCCTGGCGGGCTTTGCCCACCAGACCCTGTCGGTCACCATGATCACCATGGCCACCGACCTGTTTCCCCGCAATGAAGTGGGCACCGTGGCGGGCATGGCCGGCACCTGCGCCAATTTGGGCATCCTGATCTTCACCTTGGAACTGGGGCAAAGAGTCGATCAGATCGGCTACACGCCGGTTTTTGTTTTGCTGGCGGTGTTGGATATTGTCGCCGCCGCCGTCGCCTGGACGATCATCCGAAAGCCCAAGGTTCATGTCTAATATCGGTATTCGCAATCCCATTCTCAAAGGCTTCAATCCCGATCCCTCTATCGTGCGGGTGGGCGATGACTATTACATCGCCACATCCACCTTTGAATGGTTTCCCGGGGTTCAGATCCATCACTCCAAGGACCTGAAAAACTGGCGTTTGCTGACCAGGCCGCTTCGCCGCGCGAGCCAGCTCAATATGCTGGGCGACCCCGATTCCTGCGGTATTTGGGCCCCCTGCCTTAGTCATGACGGTGCGCAATTCTATTTGATCTACACCGATGTGAAGCGCTATGGCCGCACCTCGGTGGGGGGCGCCGCGGGCGCCAGCTTGCGCGATTTCCACAACTACATGGTGACGGCCAAAACGATCGACGGCGAATGGTCGGATCCGATTTATGTCAACAGCAGCGGTTTTGATCCTTCGCTGTTCCATGACGATGATGGCAAGAAATGGTTCGTCAACATGCTGTGGGATCACCGGCCCGGCAACAACCGCTTTGCCGGGATCGTCGCCCAGGAATATTCGCCGAAGGAAAAGAAGCTGATCGGCGAGCGGGTGAACATCTTCAAGGGCACGCCCTTGGGACTGACGGAAGCACCGCATCTCTATAGGCGCGATGGCTGGTACTATTTGCTGACGGCGGAAGGCGGCACGGCCTGGGGTCACGCCGTCACGATGGCGCGGTCGCGGAATTTGCTGGGACCTTACGAATTGCATCCAGACACCACCATCATCACCGCCCGCGAACGCCCCGATGCGCCGCTGCAACGCGCCGGCCATGCCGATCTGGTGGAGACGCAGGATGGCGAGACCTACATCGTGTATCTGTGCGGCCGCCCCTTGAAAAATCGCGGCCGCTGCCCCTTGGGGCGTGAAACCGCCATTCAGAAAATGCAATGGCGCGATGGCTGGCTGTACACCGAAGGCGAGCCCGGCCTGCCGCAAATGACCACGCCGGCGCCCAAGCTGAAGGAGCACCCCTTTCCGCCGGCGCCGGTGCGTGATGATTTTGATTCATCCGGGCTGGGAATCGATTTTCAGTGGTTGCGCACGCCCTATCCTGAGACCATTTTCAGCCTGACCGCGCGCCCCGGACATTTGCGGCTTTATGGCCGCGAAACCATCGGCAGCCTGTTTACCCAGGCGCTGGTGGCGCGGCGGCAGCAGTCACACTGCTACAGCGCCGAAACCTGCATGGACTTCGAGCCGGCCCATTTCCAGCAGGCAGCGGGGCTGGTTTGTTATTATGGCGGCAACAAATTTCATTACCTGCACGTCACCCATGACGAGACCCATGGCAGGCACCTGCGGGTGATGTCGGCGCTGCCTGACGCGCCGGTAGGGGATTCTTTCACCCCGCCCATCTCCATCCCCAAGGGCCCGGTGCATCTTCGGGTCGAGGTCGATGAAGAGCGGCTTTATTTTGCCTATCGTGTGGGGAGTGGGCCCTGGCAGCGCCTGCCCCACACCTTCGATGCGTCCATTCTATCGGATGAAGCCCAGATGCCGGGATCGCCCAATTTCACCGGCGCCTTTGTCGGCATGGCCTGCCAGGACTTGGCCGGCACCGCCGCACCCGCCGATTTCGATTGGTTTTCCTATCGCGAGCGCGGTTTCCTGGCCGATCCTTTCGCGGCCGTCTAAACCAGCTTAATGTCCGACAAAAGCCGTGGCGGCTTTGACAAAAGCACTGCGGTTTCATAGGCTTGATAGCGGTACCAGAAAGCGGCGCCAGAACCGTTTTGGGGAATGGGGTGAGATGCTCAAGATCGTTTCCGCCAAAGTGATCGTCACCTGTCCGGGGCGGAATTTCGTCACCCTGAAGATCGAGACATCGGACGGCGTCACCGGCTTGGGCGATGCCACCTTGAACGGCCGTGAGCTGGCGGTGGCGAGCTATCTCAACGATCACCTGATCCCCTGCCTGATCGGGCGCGATGCGCATGCCATCGAGGACATCTGGCAATATTTTTATCGCGGCGCCTATTGGCGGCGCGGGCCCGTCACCATGTCGGCCATCGCCGCGGTGGACATGGCGCTTTGGGACATCAAAGCCAAGGTGGCGGGCCTGCCGCTGTATCAGCTGTTGGGCGGCAAATGCCGCGACGGCGCGATGGTCTATACCCACGCGACCGGCCCAACCATCGAAGAAACCATCGAAAAGGCGCAAGCCTATA
>Ga0070667_100003128_pt1 | contig 14211 bp, 15 predicted proteins | sample KBSS33metaG_FD_64659 | JGI IMG/M metagenome (GOLD analysis project Ga0070667, IMG submission 64659) | Switchgrass rhizosphere microbial communities from Kellogg Biological Station, Michigan, USA - KBS S3-3 metaG | ecosystem: Host-associated > Plants > Roots > Rhizosphere > Soil ...
GGCATTTCCGCTTTTCGGTCGTCGGCGAAAAAGTGCTGCGCCTCGAGCAGCGGCTCGGCTACACCCACAAGGGAATCGAGAAGCGCTTCACCCAGCTGGCACCGCTCGATGCCCATCGCCTCGCCGGGCGCGTGTCGGGTGATTCGACGGTCGCCTACGCGTGGGCCTACTGCATGGCGCTGGAAGCCGCCGCGGGGTGCGCGATCACGCCGCGCGCCGGCTCGCTGCGGGCGCTGCTGCTCGAGCGCGAACGCGTCGCCAACCACCTCGGCGACCTCGGTGCGCTCGGCAACGACGCCGCCTTGACGTTCGGCCTGGCCCAGTTCTCGCGTCTGCGCGAGGATTGGCTGCGCGTGTCGAAGGAGGTCTTCGGCCATCGCCTGATGATGGATAGCGTGGTCCCGGGCGGCACCGCGTGCGACGTCGATGGCGCAGCCGCGCAGCGAATGCGTGACCAGTGCGAAGCCGCGCTGATCGAGGTCAGCGAGCTGCGTTCGATCTACGACGAGCACGCAGGCTTGCAGGATCGCTTCATGGGCACCGGGCACGTGAGCGCCGAGCTGGCGGCCGAGCTCGGCCTCACCGGGCTCGCGGCGCGTGCCAGCGGCCTGGCGATCGACTTGCGGTCGGATCACCCCTGGCCTCCCTACGACACGCTGTCGGTGACCGCCGCGACCCATCGCGCCGGCGACGTCGCGGCGCGCGTCGCCGTGCGCTTCGTCGAGCTGTTCGAATCGTTGCGCCTGATCCGGGACCTCCTCGCCGCGCTGCCGCCAGGCGAGCATCGCAGCGCCGTCAGCCTGCCCGCCGGCGCGACTTTCGGCGCCGGCTGGGTCGAAGGCTGGCGCGGCGAAGTCTTCGTCGCGCTCGAGCTCGACGGCGATGCAGATGGCCACCGCATCCGCCGCTGCCATTGCCACGATCCCTCCTGGCAGAACTGGCCCGTGCTCGAGCATGCGGTGATCGGCAACATCGTTCCCGACTTCCCGCTGATCAACAAGTCGTTCAACCTCAGCTATTCGGGGCACGACCTGTGAGCCGCGGTCGCGAGCGCGAGACCTAGACGCGATGTGGAAGATCCTGCGCCAGATCGGCCGCACCGGCATCCGCAGCGAAGCTGTGCCCGGGTACGACGACGCGCTTCGCGTCGAGGCCGAGCGGATCCAGCGCGACCTGCTCGCCACCCTCGGCCGCGCCCTCGCGATCCGCCACGTCGACGCCGGCTCGTGCAACGGCTGCGAGCTCGAGATCCACGCGCTCGACAACCCGTACTACAACCTCGAGGGGCTCGGCATCCGCTTCGTCGCCAGCCCCCGCCACGCCGACCTGCTGCTGGTGACAGGCCCGGTATCGCGCAACATGGAGCTCGCGCTGGGGCGCACCTACGAAGCGACTCCGGCTCCCAAGCTCGTCGTCGCCGTCGGCGACTGCGGCCGCGACGGCGGCATCTTCGGCACGTGCTACGCCACCTGCGGCGGAGTCGCGAGCGTCCTGCCGGTCGACATCGTCGTCCCGGGTTGCCCACCGGCGCCGATCGAGATCCTGCGCGGCATCCTCACCGCGGTGCGCCGCGGTCGGCCGGCGCAGAGCGCGCCGCAGCACCCGACCTGATCGGTGCGAGCCGCCGGTGCGCGGCGCAGCCGGCGCGCGCAGTTGCGCGCCAGCCGAAATAGTCCACGGATCAGTCCCGCCGCCGCGAGGACCGTGCGATATCCTCGACCACCAGGACGAAAGGCCGGTGGGATACCTCGAAGAACTGAAGCGCCAGGCCGACGCGGCGCTCGCCCAGCAGACCCAGGACATCGGCGCGTTGCAGCGCAATGGCCTGCTCACCGACTCCGCCTGCCAGACGACGTCGCGGTATTTCGGCACGCTGGCGCGCCAGCTCAACGTCCTGCAGCCGGTCTCGAAGGCGGTCTGGCGCTTCGACAACCGCACCTCGTTCAGCCAGCTCCGTTTCAGCGACTTCCGCGCCGACTCGCGCCTCAAGAAGCTGCGCGACGAGGAGGTCTTCGACCACGTCGTGCTCAGCTTCGCCGCCAAGACCGGAACGCGCGTCACGGTTGCCAAGGACTTCCCGCCCGAGATCGAGAAGCTCGAGGCACGCCTGCGCCAGTGCGGCGCGCACTACGACAGCGAAGTGGTCCGCGATCCCGAGAACGGCCGCTTCGTCGAGAAGCGCTTCGAGCTGCTCGCCGACTTCCAGAGCAGCGTGCGCCTGCTGCCCGACCACGACGCCGGCCGCGTCACTTTCCACATCGCGAATCTCGACGGCTTCGAGACGGTGAGCGTCGTCTTCCCGGCGTTCGAGGTCGGCACCGCCCGCCTCGACGAGCTGGCGCGCTGGATCACGGGCGAGCCGCACGGCTTCCTGCGCGACGGCCAGCACCTGCGCCGCGTCGCCGCCTGAAGGGGGTCGGCGCCGGGGCGGCCACCGCGGCCGCTTAGACTCTCTCTTTTCGCCCCCGCCTGCCGCCATGCCCTGGTTCTGGAAGCCCTACAAGTCCGACGTCAGCTCGTTCATCGACGAGCTGAAGGCGAAGAAGCCGACCCTCGAGGACGAGCAGCTGCAGGGCCGGGCGATCTGGTGGGACCGCCGTGTCGACCTCCAGGCCGAGACCGAGTACGAGGACGCGCGCGTCCGCCAGCAGCCGTACGTCTACCAGACCAAGCAGCGCTGAGCGCGGGTCGGGGTCGCGGATGGAAGCGCTCGTGGAGGTCGGGGAAGAGGTCGTCGACAGCATCGCCGTCGCGCGCCTGTACGGCGAGCCGCTGTTCGACCTGCCGCACGACCTCTACATTCCGCCCGATGCGCTCGAGGTCTTCCTCGAAGCCTTCGAGGGGCCGCTCGACTTGCTGCTCTACCTGATCCGGCGCCAGAACTTCAACATCCTCGACATCCCGCTGGCGAGCGTGACGCGCCAGTACCTCGCCTATGTCGAGCAGATCCGCTCGCGCAACCTCGAGCTCGCCGCCGACTACCTGCTGATGGCGGCGATGCTGATCGAGATCAAGTCGCGCATGCTGCTGCCGCCGAAGAAGAGCGCCGACGGCAAGGAGCCCGACGATCCGCGCGCCGAGCTCGTGCGTCGCCTGATCGAGTACGAGCAGATGAAGCTGGCCGCCGCGAAGCTCGACGCGCTGCCCCTGCTCGGGCGCGACTTCCTGCGCGCCCAGGTCACCGTCGACGAGGCGAGCGTCGAGCGGCTGCCCGACGTCGACCCGGTCGACCTGCGCAACGCCTGGATCGAGATCGTCAAGCGCGCCAAGCTCAACCAGCACCACCTCGTCTCGCGCGAGCACCTGAGTGTGCGCGAGCACATGAGCATCGTCCTGCGCGCGCTGCAGGGGCGCCGCTTCGCCTTGTTCGAGGACCTGTTCGACGTCGAGCGCGGCCCCGCCGTCGTCGTTGTCACGTTCATCGCCCTGCTCGAGCTGGCGCGCGAGCACCTGCTCGAAGTGACGCAGGCCGAGGCGTTCGCGCCGATCTACGTCCGCCTCGCCTACCAGGCGGCGTGACGGCGGCTGCTATCCTGAGTTCGTCCGACTCGACCGTCGCGACCGATCGGCAGCGGCATGCTGCCGTCAAAGGATGACGCGATGAAGTCGACCCTCGGATGGATGCTCGTGCTGGCCGCTCTCGGCACGGGCGCCGCGCTGCCGGCCCGTACCGCTCCGGCGACGCCCGACCCGTGCAAGCTCGTCACCGTCGCCGAGATGCAGCAGATCGTCGGCGCGCTCGACGGCGCACCGAAGGCGACCGACCCGAAGTCCGGCGAGATCACCTGCACCTACTCGCCCGCGAAGGGAGCCAGCTTCGTCGACGTCAGCCTGCACGACGGCGACCTGGCGGCCTGGAAGCGAAGGAACGGCGGCAAGAATCCCGTCGCCGTGCCCGAATTCGGCGCCGACGCCTTCGTCACGCCCGACTTCCAGGATTTCGCCGAGCTGTACGCCAAGAAGGGCAACCTGGTCCTGCGCATCAGCATGCCCAAGGGGCCGCAGTCGGTCGAGACCGTCAAGGCGATCGGCCGCAAGGCGCTGCCTCGGCTGTAGGCGCTCGGTTCCGCTGCTCGGGCCTGAACGCGATCAACGCCGAAGCAGGTTCGGCAGCATCTGGCGCGCGCTCAGTCGACCGCGAGGATCAGCAGCCCGCCGAGGCCGACGACGCCCGCCGGCAGGCCCCAGCGCTCCCACTTCGAGACCGCGTCGCCGGCGATCACCTCGACCGGCACCGACGTCGTCTCGAGGACGCGATGCGTCGTCGAATCCTCGAGCATCCGCGTGATCGAGTTCTTGCGCGCCGTCCCCATGACGATGTGGTGGACGTCGAGGCGCTTGGCAGCACGACAGATCTGCTCGGCACGTTCCCCCGACGCCCAGTGCTTCTCGTGCGGCACGCCGGCGTCGGTGAGGAGCGCGACCGCCGCCGCCATCGCCGTGTCGGCGCGATCGCGCAGCCAGCCCTCCCGGTCGGCGCGGGCGACGAAGCGCGCGGCGTGGCGAGACAGCCGCGGCTGGACGTTGAGAAGATGAACGCGCAGCTCGTGATGGCGCCGGTATTCGGCGATCGCGTGGCGGACGGCACGAAGCGCGTTCGGCGACGCGTCGACCGGGACGAGGATGTTCAGCACGGGGAGTCCTCCTGAAGTCGTCGGGGGCGGCGCCGCTGCCGCAGGCGCGGTGGATTCGGCGCCGGCGGGCGAGGTGGAGTCGACGCCTGGCCGCGCCGCGGGATCGCTCGAACGCATCGGCGGCAGGTGCCGCGGCGACGCCAGGCGCGCGTGGATCCGCGATTCGAGCCGGCGATGGTTCTTGACGAACGCCAGGCCGAGGACGAGCGGGATCGCGAGGTAGAGCAGCGCGCCGAGCAACGGCGTCGCTTGCAGCCATGGCTTGAGCAGCGGCTCGCCGCCGATCATCTTCACGGCCGTCCAGACGAGGACACCCGCGCCCAGGTAGACGACGCCGGGAAAGCGGTCGACGACCTTGAGCACGACGGTGCTGCCCCAGACGACGATGGGCACGCTGATGACGAGGCCGGCGACGACGAGCAGGTAGCTGCCGTGCGCCGCGCCAGCCACGGCGAGGACATTGTCGAGACCCATGACGGCGTCGGCGATCACGATCGTCCGCATCGCGCCCCAGAAGGTCGCGGGCGCGGCGTCGTGCCGCTCCTCGGCGTTCGCGTCGGGCAGCAGGAGCCGGTAGGCGATCCAGAGCAGCGCCAGGCCGCCCGCGAGCAGCAGCCCGGGGATGTGCAGGAGCCAGACGACGATCACCGTCATCAGGCTGCGCACGACGATGGCACCGATGGCACCCCAGACGATCGCCCGCTTCTGCAGCGCCGGCGGCAGGCTGCGCGCGGCCAGGGCGATGACGATCGCGTTGTCGCCGGCGAGCACCAGGTCGATCACGACGATGGCGAGCAGCGCGGAAAGGAAGGTGGCGGGATCCATCGAAGCGACGCTGGCGTGGGGTGCGTTCGATTTTGCGGAGCGGCGGCACGGGCGAGATTCGCGATTCGCGATGCATCGCGAATCTCGATCGATCGGAGCGGCGCGAGAGACCGGCGCCCCCTCGGGTCTTTGCGCGGCCTGCCACAATCGCCGCACGCGCGGGTCCCCGGGGTCCGGCGTGCAAAGCGGGAGTAGCCCGCGTCCCGGCCTCCGGGACGTCCGATTCGTCGTCAATACGGGCCGCGAGGCCCCGGCGCTTCGGGTGCCTTCGGGCACGAGCGAGACCTTTGCCTTCCCTCCAACAGGAACGGCAATGACGACTCCTCTCGCCCTCCCCGCGTTGCGGCGCTATCTGCGCCACGGCACCCTGCCCCAGCTCGCCGCCTTCGAAGCCGTCGTCCGGCTCGGCAGCGCCACGCGCGCTGCTCAGGCCTTGTGCGTCGCCCAGCCGACCATCTCCGGCCACCTGAAGAAGCTCGGCGATTCGCTCGGCGTGCGCCTGTTCGTGCTGCAGGGCAAGCGACTCGTGCCGACGGCGGCGGCGCTCGCCCTGCTCGACGCCACCGACGAGGTCTCGGCCGTGCTGGCCCGCTGCGAGCTGACGCTCGACGGCTATCGGGAAGACGGCTCCGGGCCACGCGCCATCGCGCCGGCCGGCACCAGCGGAACCGAGGTCGCGCTCAGCGACGGCCGAGCTTGAACGCGATCATCGCCCTCAGCTTGTTGGGCAGGACGGGCTTGATGAGGAGGTGGAAGTCGTGCTCGAGCGCTTCCTTGTCATGCCCGGTCATGCTGCTACCGGTGACGACGATCGCCGGCACGCCGCGGCCGAAGCGCTCGCGCACGAGGTCGATGGCGGCGACGCCGGTCTCGCCGTTGTCGAGCCGGTAATCGGCGATGACGAGCGCCGGCGGCTGCGCCGGGTCGCCGGCCTCGGCCCAGGCGCGCGCCGCGCCGACGCTCGCCAGCGAGACGATCGTCGCGCCCCAGCCGGCGAGCAGCACCTCGAGGCCTTGCCGCACCGCCGGCTCGTCCTCGACGATGACGATGAGCCGGCCGTCGAGGGTGATGTCGATCGGCCCTTTGCCCGGGATCGATCGCGCCGTCGTGGGCGGCCCTTTGCCGAGCGGCAGCTCGACCGTGAACACCGAGCCGCGGCCTTCCTGCGAGCGCAGGTCGAGCGGGACCGCCATCAAGGCGCACAGCCGCTTGACGATCGCCAGGCCGAGGCCGAGGCCCTTCTTCTGCTCGACCGTGACCGCCGCGCCCGCCACCTGGTAGAACTCCTCGAAGATGCGCGCGCGCTCGTCGGCGCGGATGCCCGGGCCGGTATCCCAGACCTGAAGCAGCAGCCGCTCGCCGCGGCGCCGGCAGCTGAGCAGCACCGAGCCGTCCTGCGTGTAGCGGATCGCGTTCGAAACCAGGTTGCGCACGATCCGTTCGACCAGCAGCGGATCGGCGAGCGCGACGTGCTTGCCGCCGCGGATGCGCAGCGCCAGCCCCTTCTCGAACGCGGCCGGCTCGAAGTGCAGCCGCACCTTGCGAAAGATGTCGGCGAGCTCGAAATTAGCGGGATTCACCTCGACGCCGCCGCTGTCGATGCGGCTGATGTCGAGCAGCTCGGAGAACAGCCCCTCGAGCGCGTCGACCGACTCGTTGATGCTGTTGACGAGCTGGGCGACCTCGGGGTCGTGGGCGCGCGCGCGCAGGGCCTCGGCGAACAGGCCCATCGCGTGCAGCGGCTGGCGCAGGTCGTGGCTGGCGGCGGTGAAGAACTGCGTCTTGGCGCGGTTAGCGACCTCGGCCTCGTGGCGCGCCGCCTCGGCGACCGCCTTCTCGGCGCGCAACTGCACGGCGAGCGCCTCGTTGCGCAGCTTGAGGCCGACGACGCGCTCGAACGCGTCGCGGTAGTTGCGGCCGAGCAGCATCGTCATCCCCATCGCCACCGTCATCACCGCGCCGAGCTGCCAGCCGAGGGTGCTGCCGTCGATGACGACACGGGCGATGGCCGGCGCGAAGATCACGAGCACGAAGAGGACGAACAGCCGGTACTGCGGGCCGAGGATCGGCACCGACGCGACGCAGAAGGTGTAGACGACGAGGACGAGGGCGACCTGGTGCGGCGCGCTGCCGAACGCCGAGAAGAACCACGCGGCGATGCCCCAGAGCGCGCCCGACGCGAGCACGCCCGCTTGCCAGGCGCGCAGGCGCCGCTGCATGCCGGCCATCGAGCGCGGCTCGCGCTGGGCGAAGCGGATCGCGAGCCAGGCGCGCAGCAGCCAGACGATCGCGAAGCCGGTGCCCCAGATGACGCGCAGCGACTGCGGCGCGACGCCGGCAAAGATCATCTCGATGATGATCGCGCCGACGGCGTGGCCGGCGAGCGACGTCTTGTTGAACGCGAACAGCTCGCGGACGTGATCGCGCAGGAGCAGGAATTCGTCGAGCGGCGCGTCGGCTGCGGCCGACGACGCGGCCGCTGCGCCGGACGGCGCCGCCGTGGCGGCGGCCGGGACCGCGCTCAATGGAACGGACGCGTGAGCCACGGCGCGATCGCTCCCTGGCTCGACATCTGGCTCACGGCGAGGACCGCCTGGGTGCGCGAGTTGACGCCGAGCGCGCGCAGCACCGCGGCGACGTGGTCCTTGACCGTCTCGACCGAGAGGTCGAGCTCGCGCGCGATCAGCTTGTTCGACTGGCCGCGCAGCAGCAGGCCGAGGACGTCGGTCTGGCGCGGCGTCAGCTTGAAGCTGGCGAGCGCCGTCGGCGCGTCCATCCCCGGCGGCCAGGTGTGCGAGCCGCCGCTGTCGCGCCCGACATGGGCGGCGCCGGCCTCGCTGCCGCCCATCGTCATCGGCGGCACGTAGATGCCGCCCGACATGACGACCTTGAGCGCCTCGGTCAGCGTCTCGTTGCTGGCGCGTTTGGGAACGAAGCCCATCGCGCCGAGGTCGATCGCCCGGATCACGTCGGCGCTGCGATCCGACGCCGAGACGACGACGACCGGGATCGCCGGCCAGCCGTTGCGCAGCTCGACGAGGACATCGAAGCCGTCGGCATCGCCGAGGCGCAGGTCGAGCAGGACGAGGTCGAAGCTGCCGTCGGCGGCGAGAGCGTCGCGCGCCGCACGCGCGCCGGCGACGCCGACGACGCTGACGTCGCTGCCCATGCCCTGGATGACGTTCTGCAGCGCGGTGAGGATCAGCGGATGGTCGTCGATGAGAAGGACCTTCATCGCAAGGCTCCCGTCAGGCATAGCGGCGGCTGAGGGACTCGGCGATGCAGACCGGCTTGTCCGACCCTTCGCGTTCCATCGTCACCTGGACGGTGATCTGCGCGCCGCCTTCGAGCGGCTCGTAGCCCACCAGCTTGAAGTGCCCTCGCAGACGGCTGCCGCTCGGCACCGGTGCCGGAAAGCGGACCTTGTTGAGGCCGTAGTTGACGCCCATCCGCGCCTCGCGCACGGTGAACGCGGAAGCGGCCATTTCCGGCAGCAGCGAGAGCGTGAAGAAGCCGTGCGCGATCGTCGCGCCGAAAGGACCGGACTTTGCGCGCTCGACGTCGACGTGGATCCACTGGTGGTCGTTGGTCGCGTCGGCGAAGAGCTGGATCCGCTCCTGCGTGACGGCGATCCAGTCGCTGACGCCGATCTCCTGGCCGAGCAGGTCCTTCAGCTCGGCGATGGTTTCGAAGCTACGCATTCAGTTCACCCAGGTGATGATCGGTTCCCATTGCTCGCGATCGCCCTGGAAGCGCGTCGAGGCGACATCCCACAGCGTCAGGCCGTGCGCGGCGAGGTGGATGTAATTCTGCGTGTCGCGCAGGAAGCCGAGCAACGGCACGTCGACGCCGTGGAGAAAGGTGCGCAGCTGGTCGGTCGAGATCGTCCCCTCGCGCGTGCGCATGCCGACCACCGCCGTCTGCACCTTGCTGCTGCGCCGATGGTCGAGCAGCTGGGCGATGAACTGATGCGTCGCGTGGATGTCGAAGATGCTGGGCTGGAGCGGGATCAGCACCTTGTCGGCCAGCTTCATCACCTCGTCGAGGCGCTTGCCGTGCAGTCCCGCCGGCGTGTCGAGAACGATGTGCGTGGTTCCCTTGGGCGGCCGGACGACGTCGCCCTGGGTCACTTCCCAGGCGGCGATCCTCGGCAAGCCGTCGGGACGAAGACCGAGCCAGGTGCGCGACGACTGCTGGCGATCGACGTCTCCGAGCATGACCGCGCGGCCGCGCGACGCGAGGTAGCCCGCGAGGTTGGTCGACAACGTCGTCTTGCCGACGCCGCCCTTCGGGTTGGCGACCACGATCACCGGCATGCAGCGCTCCCTTCTCGTTTTGCGGGTATGTTAGCGGCGCCCGGCGCCAGCGCCATTCCTCACCGTTCCTTCATGGCCACCACCGATCCCCCTGCCGCGCCCGTCGATCCATCAGCGCCGGCCGACGCCGAGATCCTCGTCATCGTCGCCCACCCGGAGCTCGAACAGTCGCGCGCGAACCGACGCTTGCTGCAGTCGGCACGCGCGCTGCAGGACAGGAGCCCGCCCGGCCGGCTCGCAGTGCGCGACCTCTACGCGCTCTACCCCGACTACCTGATCGACATCGCCGTCGAGCAGGCGGCGCTGAAGGCGGCCAGGCTCGTCGTCTGGCAGCAGCCGATCCGCTGGTACAGCATGCCGCCGCTCCTCAAGCTCTGGGTCGACGACGTGCTGACCTTCGGCTGGGCCTACGGTCCCGACGGCACCCACTTGCGCGGCAAGGATCTCTGGCTGGTCGCAAGCACCGGCGGCCCGGAGGACTCGTACCGCCCGGACAGCTACAACCGCTACTTCTTCGACGCCTTCCTGCCGCCGTACGAGCAGACCGCAGCGTTGTGCGGCATGCGCTTTCTGCCACCGCTCGTCCTGCACGGCGCGCACAAGGCGAGCGAGGCGGAGCTCGCGGCGCACGCGCAAGCGTACGTGCAGCGCCTCGCCGACTATCCCGTCTGGCCGGAGATCGATCTCGTCGAGGACTGCGTCGAGTGCGCGGTGCCGCCGAGCGCGCGGCCGACCGACCGCGTGATGGAAGCGGCCTGATGGAGCACAGCGCCTGGCTGACCGGCAGTCTCATCTACCTCGGCGCCGCCGTGCTCGCGGTGCCGCTCGCGCGCTACCTCAAGCTCGGCTCGATCATCGGCTATCTCGGCGCCGGCATCCTGATCGGCCCATGGGGGCTGAAGCTGGTGACCCGGCCCGAGGACATGCTGCAGTTCGCCGAGTTCGGCGTCGTCCTGATGCTCTTCCTGGTCGGCCTCGAGCTCGAGCCGCAGCGGCTCTGGTCGCTGCGCAAGCCCATCTTCGGCTGGGGCAGCGTCCAGCTGTTCGGCTCGACCCTGCTGCTCGCGCTGGGCGCGCTCGCCTGCGGCATCGACTGGCGCCTCGCGGTCGTCGCCGCGCTCGGCCTGGCGATGTCGTCGACGGCGATCGGCCTCGGCGTCCTCGCCGAGCGCAACGTGATGGCGACGACGTCGGGCGAGGCGATCCTCAGCGTTGCGCTGCTCCAGGACATCGCCGCGATCCCGATCCTCGCGCTCGTGCCGTTCCTCGCCGCCGGCGTCGGTAGCGAAGGCGGCGCCGGCTGGCTCGGCGCGGCGAAGGCGATCGGCACGATCGCCGTCATCATCCTCGGCGGCCGCCTGCTGCTGCGTCCCGCGCTGCGCTGGATCGCCAACAGCGAGACGCCCGAGATCTTCACGGCCGCGGCGCTCCTGCTCGTCGTCGCGACGGCCGCGCTCATGAACGCGGTCGGCCTGTCGATGGCGCTCGGCGCCTTCCTCGCCGGGGTGCTGCTCGCCGAAAGCGAATACCGGCGCGAGCTCGAGACCGACATCGAGCCGTTCAAGGGACTTCTCCTCGGCCTCTTCTTCATCGCCGTCGGCATGAGCATCGACTTCGCGGTCGTGATGGCACAGCCGCTGCTCATCGCGGCGGCCGTGGCCGGCTTCCTGGTGATCAAGGCAGGCGTGCTCTGGGCGATGGCGCGCACGATGCCGATCCCGCAGCTCGAAAGACCGGTCTTCGTCATCCTGCTCGCCCAGGGCGGCGAGTTCGGCTTCGTCGTCTTCCAGACCGCCGCGCTGGCCGGCGTGATCTCGGCGCCGGTGTCGTCATTCCTGGTCGCGGCAGTCACCATCTCGATGCTGCTCACGCCGCTGCTGCTGTTCGCCGCCGACCGCTGGTGGATCCCGTTCCTCGCCGGCGGCAAGCGCCAGATCGAGGAGATCAAGGAGCCGCAGCACGAGCCCGTCATCATCGCCGGCTTCGGCCGCTACGGGCAGATCGTCGGCCGGATGCTGTTCGCCAACGGCGTGAAGCCGACGGTTCTCGACCACGACGCCGAGCAGATCGAGGCGATGCGCCGCTTCGGCTGGCGCGTCTTCTACGGCGACGCGACCCGGCTCGACCTGATGCGAACGGCGGGTGCCGACAAAGCGCGCGTCATCGTCGTCGCGATCGACGACATCGAGCAGAGCATCGACTGCGTCAAGATGATCCGCGCCAACTTCGCCAATGCGACGATCGTCGCGCGCGCGCGCAACGTCCAGCACTACTACGAGCTCTACGAGCTCGGCGTGACGCTGGTCGAGCGCGAGACGCTCGACTCGGCGCTGATGAGCGCGCGCAGCACGCTCGAAGTGCTCGGCTGGCAGCCGCACCGGGCGAGGAACCTGGCGCTGCGCTTTCGCCGCCACAACGTCGCCCAGCTGGCGGCGATCGCGCCGCATCGAAAGGACGAGGCGCGCCTCATCGCCGCCGCCAAGCAGGGGCGCCAGCAGCTCGAGGAGCTGTTCGCGATCGAGCGCCAGCAGGCCGCCGAGCGGCAGGCGCGCGCCGGCTGGAGCGGCACGACCGATCCCTAGTTCGCGACGGCGAGCGCGGCTCGGGGCGGGCGCCGGCGGCCGCGAGGGGTCACCGGCCTAGCCCCATTGCAGGCAGCGCATGCTGAGCGTTCCCGACTGGAAGCCTTCGTGGACGTGGCGCGGCGGCTCGTCGACGCGCGCCGCGCCGAGCGCGTAGAGGAGCGGAAAGTAATGATCGGGCGTCGGCACGGCCATTCGCGCGGCGCCGCTCAATCGCTCGTAGGCGACGAGCGCGCCCTGATCGCCGGCGTCGAGCGCGCGCTTGGCCTGCTGGTCGAAGTCCTCGGCCCACGCCGTCGTGCCGTGCGCAGTCTCGCCGGCGCCGCGCTCGGTCGCGCCGAGGTTGTGAACGATGTTGCCGCTGCCGAGGATCAGGATACCGTCTTCGCGCAGCGCGGCGAGGGCACGACCGACGGCGAGGTGATGCGCACCCGGCTGGGCGATGTCGACCGAGACCTGGAACACCGGAACGTCGGCGGCCGGATAGAGGCGGTGCAGCACCGTCCAGGCGCCGTGGTCGAGGCCGCGCTGCGCGTCGACGCCGACCGGCCTCGGGCCGAGGCGCAGCGCGGTCTGCGCCGCCAGCGCCGGCGCCCCCGGCGCCGGATAGCGCAGCGCGTGCAGCTCGGCGGGGAAGCCGCCGAAGTCGTGGATCGTCTCCGGCTCGCTCGCCGTCGAGACGCGCGTGCTGCGCGACGTCAGCCAGTGCGCCGAGACGACGACGATGGCGCGCGGCAGGCCGATCTCGCGGCCCCAGCGCTGCAGCGTGCGCGTGAAGCGGTTGTCCTGCACGGCGTTCATCGGCGAGCCATGACCGATGAAGATCGAAGGGGCGCGCCCGCGCAGCGCCGGCCGGCCGTCGCTCGCGACCGGCGCCGCCGCCGCGCTGCCGACCAGCTGGCGCAGGCCTTGCGCCAGCGCCCCGCTCAGCGCGAAGCCGCCGCCCGCGCCGAGGGCGAGGACGATGCGGCGCCGGCCGCTTCGTGCCGGAACGTCGGACGGGTCGCGACTGCGCTCGCTCATTCGATGCGGCACGCTTCGTCGAACGGCAGGCGCGGATTGCGCGGGAACAGCTTCGCCGCGTCGCCGTGGCCGAGGTTGCAGATGAAGTTCGTGCGGACCGTCGTCCCGGCCCAGAACTCGGCGTCGATCCTGGCGTGGTCGAAGCCGCTCATCGGTCCGCAGTCGAGGCCGATCGCGCGCGCGGCGATGATGAAGTAGCCGCCCTGGAGGCTCGAGTTGCGAAACGCCGTGGTGTCGGCGAACTCCTTCTTGCCGACGAACCACGATTTCGCGTCGGCATGGGGAAAGAGGAACGGCAGCTTCTCGTAGAACGCCATGTCGGTGCCGATGATCGCCGTCACCGGCGCCGCCCGCGTCTTCTCGACGTTTCCCGGCGAGACGCAGCCGAGCAGCCTTTCCTTGGCCGCCACCGAGCGAACGAACACGATTCGCGCCGGCGACGAGTTGGCCGAGGTCGGGGCCCACTTCATGAGATCGTAGAGGCGGCGCAGCTGCTCGTCGGAGACCGGCTCGGCGGTGAAGCCGTTGTGGGTGCGGGCCTGGTCGAAAAGCTGGTCGGTGTCGACTTTCATGGCGGCGGCCGTGCTCCGGCGTCGGTCCTGAGGATCGCGCATTCTTGTGCCGCGACAGCACTCACGCCGCGAAGGGTTTCGTCGGCAGCGTTCGTGGGGACTGAAGGATCGCCCGACAATCGCGCCATGTTCTCCCCCTCGGCCGGCGATGTTCGTGACTTCTTCGTCGATGCGCGGCGCAAGCGCGGCGAAGGCCTGCCGCTGACCCCGCTCGAGACGATCGCGGCCGACTGGATCGACGCGCATCCCGAGTACGCCC
>Ga0070667_100003129_pt1 | contig 14209 bp, 23 predicted proteins | sample KBSS33metaG_FD_64659 | JGI IMG/M metagenome (GOLD analysis project Ga0070667, IMG submission 64659) | Switchgrass rhizosphere microbial communities from Kellogg Biological Station, Michigan, USA - KBS S3-3 metaG | ecosystem: Host-associated > Plants > Roots > Rhizosphere > Soil ...
GGCTTCATCTCCTTCCTGCCCCACAAGGTGGGCGAGGCCGAGCGTTCGTTCCTCGGCTGGAATGAGGAAATGGTCGCGACCAACGAAACCGCCACAGTGGCGGCGGCGGTGGTCAAGCAGGTCGGCATGGTCGTGCTGAGCACCGGCGAGGCTGCCGGCAAGGCCGGCCTGAATATGCAGACGTTCGGTGAGGAGATGACGGCGGCGGCCAGCAAGGGGCGAGGGTTCTACGACTCGCAAACCGCCGTTGCGGAGGCGATCGACAACACGCGTGCCGCGCTGAAGAAGAACGGCAAGACGCTCGACGAGGACACGGAGAAGGGCCGCGCGAACCGCAAGGAACTCTCCAACCTCGCGGGGCAACTGCTCAACAACGTCGACGCACAGAACAAGCTGGGGGCGTCCAGCAAGGATATGAGCGCGCTGGCCAACCGCAACCGCGACACCTTCATCCGACTGGCTGAGTCGTTCGGCATGAGCAAGAAGGCTGCCGCCGATCTCGCCGACCAGATGGGCTTGGTCAAGAGCAAGAAGATCGACTTCACCGTCAACACGCACGACTCCGCCGGTCGCGTCAACGCCGTGCGCAACGCGATGAACGGGGTGCGCAGCAAGACGGTCACGCTGCGGGTGAATGTTGCAGGTGACGAGGCTCTGCACGGCCACAACGCGCACGGTGGCATCGTCGGCGCGGCAGCCAGTGGAGGCGCCCGTAGCGGGCGAACGCTCATCAATGAGTACGGACCAGAGCTTGTCGACCTTCCGCCCGGTACGCGGGTTACTTCGGCTCCGGATACTCAGCGAATGATGGATGCTGCCGCCAACCGCAATGGCGAGATCACGGTTCGGCTGGTCGCGGACCGCAGTGCGGAGCGCGGTTTCGTAGCGGAGGTCATGCGGGTGTTGCGGGCGGAGATCGCGGACTTTTACGGGGGCAGTGCTCAGCTGGCGCTAGGACAGGGCGAATGACAGCATTTTGGACACCTGATGACATTACTGCTGAATTCCAGATCGATGGGTCGTACACGCAGTACTACGACATCTACGACCTGTCGACACGCGTGCGCGGCAGTGACGCCATCCGCATCACCCGCGGCACCGCGGACCAGCAGAGCGCATTCAGCCCGGGTAGCGCGGCGTTCAGCCTGAACAATCGCGACGGCCTGTTCTGCGGGGACAACCCGAACTCTGTGCTCTATAACAAGATCGGCATCAACGGCAGGGTGAGGCTGGGCATCCAGAAGAACGCCCAATGGGACGAGGCGTGCCGCCTGCCCGAGGCGTACGAGGCGATGACCGACACGCATCGCGCGGTCACCCTCGATCAGGCATCGCTGGACATCACCGGTGACATCGATGTCAGGATGGAGTTCACGCCGAACTACACCCGCGGCAAGCGGCAGACGCTGGGCGGGAAGTACCAGAAGAGTGGCAACCAGCGCTCGTGGATTCTGGAACTCGGCGCTGACGGCCGGTTCGCGTTCACGCACTCCACGGACGGCACGCTCGCAGGCGAGCTGACCAACACGATCTCGGCCTCGGCTGCCCTGGCCGTCAACGCTGGCCGGCAGGCGATCCGAGTCACCATGGACGTCAACAACGGCAGCGGCGGCCGGGACTACAAGTGGTACACGTCCGACTCGATCACCGGAACATGGACGCTTGTGTCGTCAACTACTGTCGCCGCAACGACATCCATCTATTCCAGCAGTGCGCTGCCCGAAGTCGGCAGCGTCAACGGCGGCGGCAACAACGATCCGTATGACGACAGTTTCCGGTTCGCGGGAAAGGTCTACTCCTTCCAGGTGTACGACGGCATCGGCGGCACGAAGGTCCTCGACTTCACCCCGACCGGCCAGGGGATCGAGACCACCGTATGGGTGGACAACTGCGCGAGCCCGAACACGTGGTTCGTCGTCGGTGCGAACCTCCGGCTGACCTCCGACCGGGTGCGCGTCACCGGCGAACTCACCTCCCTGCCTTCACAGTGGGACGGCACCGGCGCCGATGTCTGGATCCCGTGCACCCTGGCCGGAGTCGGCGCGCGGCTCGGCACGAACAAGGCGCCACTGCGCAGCGCGCTGTATCGCTGGAACACCAATTCGGACAACTGGCCATACGTCGTTGGATACTGGCCACTGGAGGATAACTCCGACGCCGTGCAGGCCGGCGCACCGAACGCGGCCGGCTTCCCCGGCGTGGTCAACGCGGTGACCTTTACCGAGCCGACCGGCTACCTGACTGGCTCGGACGGCTCCTTGAAGTTCAGCACGGCTGGCACCTCGTACGCCCAGTTCCGGGGCACGCCGGACGGCACCTCGGACTACTCATCGATCACGTTCTATTATCGGATCGGCTCGGTACCGGCCAGCAGCCAGGTGTTCGCGCAGGCGTTCGCGGCGAACGCGGGCTACCGATGGGACATCGCCTACAACCTGACCAACGGTGTAACGGTCAGCGTGTATGGGCGCGACGGCGCGCTGCTCGGCACGGCGTACAACACGCTGACAACCGGCACGGTCACCGTGCCCGCGGACGGCTGGACGATGTACCAGCTCACCATGTACCAGCAATCCGCGGGAGTGATCAACTGGAACCTGTGGTCCGGAGTTATCCCATCCGGGCAGCCAGCGACATTCGTGACTGGCGTCAACCAGCTCGCCGCCGGCGGCCTTACCTACTCCGGCACGGTGGGCAAGGGGTTCTACGGCTTCGACATGTACGCGCCGGTGACCGCGTACGAAGGATCCCAGGTCGCGCACGTGACGATCTCGCAGAGCCAGGCCATGCAGATCATCAACGGGATGAGCGACACCGATCCCGTGCGCTGGCCGGCCTATGGCAACGCGGGCGAGGCGGCCGGCCAGCGCATCCGGCGCCTGACGGAAGAAGAAGGCATCCGCTTCGACTGGCTGGGCAACCTCGACGACACATCGCCGTGCGGTGCGCAGACCGCGGACAACATCGTCACCCTGTGCACGGCAGCGCAGAAGGTGGACGGCGGCATCTTTGGTGAGATCCGAGACGTCCTCGGGTTCCGGTACGTCACCCGCAACTACCTCGGCAACCGGCGCGGCCTGGAGCTGTCCTACGGGGACAACGAGTTGTTCGCGACGCCGGTCGCGCCGGTCGACAACCGTTACACGGTCAACGACTTTACAGCGTCACGAACGCTCGGCAGCAGCGCACGGTACGAAGCGACCGACGACCGGAAGCTGAACGTCCGCGACCCCGACGACGCCAGTCCGGGTGTCGGCCGGTGGGAGAAGGCGGACACGTTCAACGCGGCCACCGATGACCAACTGCCGACGATCGCGCAAGGTCAGGTGTCGCTCGGGACGTGGCCGGGCCGGCGCATCCCGAACCTGTCGGTCGCGCTGCACCGCAAACAGATCGCTGACCACGTCACGAAGTACCAGGATCTGCTGGCCGTGGACTGCGGTGATCCGATCACGCTGACCGACCTGAGCGGTCTGTTCGGCATTCCGCCGGACGACCTGCTCATGATCTTGTTCGGGTACACCGAGATTCTCGGCGGGATGACCGACGAGTGGACGGCGAACACCGTGCCGGGTGGCCCGTATCAGGTGCCGGTGCTCACCGCGAATGACGTGCAGGGGTATCCGCTGCTGGACGCGGTGACCACGACCGTGGACGGCGCGCACAACACCACCACGACCACGATCGCGATCAAGACGCCGGACACGGAACCGTACTGGGTGTACGCCGCGGCCTACCCGAACGACATCGGTGGAGGCGTCACCCTCGACGCGTCGGTGGCGGGTGAACAGGTGACGATCAGCGCGATCAGCGCGCCGAGTGCGAGCGGCGGCTTCAATCACCAGAACCTCACCGTCACCCGCTCGGTGAACTCGATCGTGAAAGCGCCCGCCGACGGCGATCCCGTCTTCCTGTACACGCCGTTCTACCTCGGATACCAGTAAAGGGCCGCCATGACGATCACCTATGCAGTCGGCCAGCGCCTCACGGCCGCCCTGCTTCAGCAGATCGCGGACTACACGGTCAACCGGCCGTCGCTGACGCTGACGCAGCAGTCGGCGCAGTCCATCTCGAACAACACGACCACCGCGCTGACGTTCGGTGCCGGCTCGGAGGCTGGTGTCGGCACCTACGCCGGATGGCACTCGACGTCCGTGAACACCTCAAGGATCTCGCCGACCACGGCCGGGTACTACGACGTGGTGTTCGGACTGAGCATGGCCGCGCCGTCCGTGTCGTTCTCGCAGCTCCTGGCCGCCGTCGGGGTGACCGGCACGCGCATCCCGCCGCAGCGCACCTCGCGGCCGTCCACCACTACGGCGGCGGCCATGACGCTGATCGTCGTGGCGCGGGATGTCTACATGGACGGCACGAGCAGCATGTACATCGAGGGGTACGTCAACCAGCAGCAGAGTTCGGGCACGGCGGCGCAGAATACTAGTGTGGCGTCCGGGTTCGCCAGCATCCTGCAGGTCATCTGGGCGCGCCCGTTCTAGGGAGAGATCGTGAGCGAAAAGTACGCGGTGGCGCCGCGCACGTGGACGACGATCGGGGATACCGCGGTCGGTGTGCACTACACCGGCCCGGACGGCGACCAGGTTGTGACCACCGACGCGAAGGGCGCAATCCTGCTGCCTGCGGCCACCGAGCAGGAGTTGCAGGACCCGTGGGGCTATTGGTCGGTCCGGCCCGGCAACGTGCCGGTGCGCCGCGACGGCGACGACGAGCCCAAGGAGCTGGCCGGCTTCACGATCGACCGCGGCAAGTGGGCGCCGACCGAGCCGGTGACTTACGTCGAGCCGGTTGCGGAGGCGCCCACGGTGAAAGGCCCGAGCCCAAAAGCCTCGGACATCGCCCTGGAGAAGTTCGAGGAAGCGCAGGACAAAGCAAGATCGGATAGCGTGAAGGCATGAGCAACAGCGCGGAGTATCCGGATCTTCCGTTCGTCGAGCCAGCCGCTTGGGGCAAGGGTCGCGACGGCAAGGCCGTGCGCTACATCGTGATCCACTACACGGCCGGTGCTGAGCGCTCCACGTCCGCGGAGGACGGCGCAGCGTACGACCGGCGCCGGACGGACGGCACGAGCACGCACTACTTCGTGGACCAGAACTCGATCGTGCAGTGCGTGCTGACCAAGGATCGGGCGAACGCGGCCCGGCACCGCGGTAACCGGCTCGGCATCCAGTACGAACTGTGCGGCACCGCGCAGACCCGAGCACAGTGGCTCGACGCGGCCAGTGCGGCGACGCTGAAGCTGGCCGCAAAGCAGGTGGCGCGCGACTGCCTGAAGTACGACATCCCCGCGCGGCGGCTTACCGTGGCCGAGACGCGCGCCGCATGGACGAAGTTCCCGGCCGGCCTGAAGGGCATCGTCGGGCATGTCGACGTCACGAACGCCTACCCGGAGGACGGCGGCGACCACACCGATCCAGGGACCGGGTTCCCGTGGGATGTCTTCCTCGACCTCGTGCAGACCGAATTGGAGATCATCATGCCCCTGAACGAAGCCGACAAGAAGTGGATCGACGGCACGGTGACCGGCCGGATCAACGCGGCCGTCAACGCCCTGAGCGCCAACATCGAGAGCGCGATCTCGCAGATCCCCACGGACGTGCTGGCCGTGAAGATCGTCGACAAGGCGAACCCGGGCCGCACCGTCGGCGACGTCCTGCGGGACGTGGCCAAGCTGCGTGGCGTGCTCGTCGGCGACATCAAGGACACGGCGAACGCGGCGATCCCCGCGACCGCGCCGATCTCGCGCGTCATCGCTGCAGCCGAGGAAACTCTGACCGATTAGCTCGACTGACCTGCACCGATGACGACGACCGGGGATAGATGATCAATGCATGAGCGCGCGCACCCGCCGTACGGCACTCCCCGACCTGGTCACCGTAGCCAAGGACGCGATCCTGTTCGGCATCGGCTCAGCGATGATGGTCTATCAAGGGTTCGTCGTGCCGCACCGGGAGTTCAACCTCTCGATCCTCGTGTTCGGAGGGATAATCGCCGGAGTTCCCGGAGTGCTCAAGCTCTGGGGACTGCGAGCCGATATGACCGCGCCGTCATCGCGGCCAGCATCGGAGCCGTCGCCACCGTCATCCTGATCGTGATCGAGCGCCTGACCGGAGGGTAATGAGCGGCGAGGGGAAGGCCCGGCGTCACCTTCTCGGCGCACACGAGAAGGTGCCGATCTGGTACATCGCGGTCGTGCTGTTCATCTCCGCGACGCTCATGGGTGCGGTCGCGTTCGGCATGGTGGTCCGCAGCGAACGCAAATGGTGCAGGCTGCTGATCATCCTGGAGCAGCCGTCAAGCCCGCCGACGACGGAACGCGGCGTCAAGATCGCTACGGAGATCAGCAACCTGAGGCGCGACTTCGGCTGCTGACCTGGGCGACATGCCATACTGCGTCCATGAAGATCTTCGGCCGTGAACCGGCCCTCATCATCTCCACCATCGGCGCGGTGGTCGCGTTCCTTGTCTCCGTCGGACTCGACTCCGGCGTGGGCAGCGCGGTCGTCGCCTTCATCACCGCAATCATCGTCGCGGCCACCACGCGGCCGATCGCGCCGGCGCTGTTCACCGCGATCCTCGCACCCGCGGCGGCTCTGGCCGCGGAGTTCGGGCTGGACTGGACGGATGCTCAGGTCGGCGCGGCTGCCGGCATCGTGCTCGCTGCGTTCGCGCTGTTCGGCATCCGTCCTCAGGTCACACCGATCTCGGATCCCAAGCCGATCCGATAGGGGAAGGGCGCGTCGCCGGCCCTTCCCTGCGGAGTTCTCGAAGCTCCGCCTGCCGGTGACGCGCCCAGCTCTACGACAGGTAGCGACGGACGTAATGTCGGATCGCCCGCGACGTCTTGCCGAGCCGACGACCGTCCATGGCCATCTGCCGACGCTCAGCGACGGCATCGACAGCGCTGCTCACGTCCATGCGAGGCGCCATCAAGATCACCTGACGTTGTTCGTGATGTTGTTGATGATCGTCACCGAGCCGGACCGGCCGGCCGCAGTGAGCGCGAGCAACGCGACGAACGCGAACCCGAGCAACGTCATCAGCGGCAGCGCGGCGAGGGTGGCCAGCACCCACCACCCGAGCGCGAAGAACGTGCCGATCCCCGCGCCGGCCGCGGCCGTGATGAGTGCCGGGCGGTGCCAGGCCGGCGGCGGTGGCTTGAGCTGGAGCACGCGCATCTCCCAGTAGCCGCGCTCGGGCGAGAACACCGGGTACGCGTGCAGCGGACGCACCTGGCCACGCTTGGCGAGTTTGCGGACCTGGGCGATCAGCTCGTGCCGGTCGTGGTAGTTCGCGGTGAGCGTGAGGATCGGCCGGCGCGGCACGGTGAGGCGTGTGTCGACCACGAGGGCGGAGCGCTTCTTGCGGACGATCTCGTTCATTTAAAGGTCACCCGTCTGCACGATGCTGACGATGATGTCGATGGCGACGCGATATGAAGCGCCTGCCAGGATGCCGAGGCCAACAGTGGCCATGGTCGAAGATTCGCCGACCGCCGCGATCAGGAGCATGGTCCCGAGCACGAGAGTGCAGGCGCCGAGCCCCTGGCGAGTGAAGCCGAACCATCCGCGAAGCTTCTTGACCTCCATGCCGATCTCCTATCGGGTGAACAGCCAGCCGAACAGGCCGGCGAGCATGAGTGCGGTTGACGTGCCGATGACGAGCGCATCGACGAGTCGGCCGCGCTGGACGGCGGGCAGGCCGCGCATCCGGCGCACGTCGCGGATGGCGCGTTGCACCTTCTGTTCACGCGGTCGCACCTTGCTGCGCCGCGGGTTCTTCTGATCGTTGTAGCGCGGCCGGGCGATGAAGATGACAATCGTTTCCAGCGTGAGCAGGAACCATTTCCAGCCGAGCCACCACGGCAACCGCAGCTCGAAGTAAGCCGTCTTCAGGTCGTACCAGGGCTTCTCGATGCAGCCCTGGTGATGACATGTTCCGGCGTGGCAGCGGTACCGGTTCGGCAGGCTCGTGCTCATCCCGGCGTATCCCCATTCGGTGCCGCGTCGCAGGTGCTTGCGGGTGCGATAGGCGTAGATGCCTGGCTTGCGTCGGCGCGCCTTGCGGAAGATCACCATCGGAATGTCAGCAATCCGGACGGCAACGTGATCGCGTGCTTGCGCTCGCCGGTGTGTCGCCAGTCGAGTTCGCACCGGCCGCGCTCGCCGGGTGCGCCGCAGATGCTCAACGCGCCCGTGGGGGGCGTGGACGGAGCAGGCTCCGTCCACGCCGTCGACAAGCCCGGGTAGGGCGCGGCCGGGCCGCAGCAGACGGTAGCGAGCGCAGATGTGCCGGTCCGGTCGATGTAGCTGACTGTGGATTCGTACTCCCACGGCAGGGTGACCGGCAACGGTTCGGCGCCGTCTTCCAGGAGGACTGAGTGCTGATGTGCGTAGCTGTACCAGTATCGATACACGTCAACCCCTCTTGGAGATGGAAGCCCGGTCGCAGTGCTCGTGCTCGCGCACCACGACCGGGGATGGACCTAGTATTGCAGGTCCGGCTACGTAATGGCAATACGTAGATGGGGCGGAGTTTCGAAGCCTTCCGGTTCCCGCACCTCGAAACCGAGCCGGCGTAGTCCTTCTGCCTCCCGGCGCGCACGACGCACGGCGCGCGCCCACGTGGGGATGCGCGCGTCCCCGAACTTCGCGGGTTTGTCCATCCGATCTCCAAACATGCAACTTGCACGGTTTCGTGCCATCGTACTGGACGTATGACGTAATGGGCATACGTGGAGTAGGGTTGATCAGGTGCCCCAGAACACCGCACCCCTGATCAGCTGGCGCGGCGAGCGCGCCGCCGTGCCGCTACCGCTGCGCGTCCTCGGCCGCTACTTCATCACCGGCCAGGCGCTGCACGGCGCAGGCGACAACGCGACCTTCCTGCATCGCGCGACGATCGACTACCGCGCGCGCCCATACCTGAAGCTGACCGGACCGAAGTGGCAACGCCTCGCGCGCCGACATGCCGCCTTCACCGGCCCGGCCACACTCCTACTGGCCGCGCCGTGGCACGGCCTCCTGCCGCTCGCGATCTACATGGTGGCGCTGGCGGTGGCTGCGGTGGGAGCGCTCTCCCGCGTCGCGTGGCACGGCGTGCGCGGCTTCCGGCGCCACCGGCAATGGATCGATCCTGCGGCAAAGGTGGCGTGCTCGATCCTCGGGATTCGGTACACGCGCCGCGCCGGCCGCGCGATGATCGACCTCCCGCCCGGATGGGGTGAGGCGCGCGAGGACGGCGCGGCGGTGCGCGAGGTAGTCCGCGTGCACCTTCCGGCTGGCACGCCGCTGACCAAGTCGATCAAGGTCAACTTCACGACGAACGTGGGCGCCCGGCTCGGCATCCCGAGCCCGGTCGGAGCGGAATGGTCGGAGTCCGGCGCTGCGCCGTTCGTCGACCTGGCCGCGGCGCCGGTACCGCCGCGCGTCGTCGACTGGCCGAGCATCGAGCGCGCCGTACGCCAGGCCGACGACGAGATCATGATCGCGGGTCGCAACGCCTCCGGCCACCTCGTGGAGGTCAGTCTGGCCGAGGACGCCCCGCACTTCGGGCTGTCCGGTGCGTCCGGCACCGGCAAGAGCGTGCTCGCTCGCGTCATGCTCGTACCCCGGGTGGCGTTCCGAGGCGACGGCCTGATCATCACCGACCCGAAGAAGTTCTCGCACTGGCGATGGGCCGGCGGCGGCAAGGTGGACTCGCGGCGCATCCGCTATGCCTGGCGCACCGAGGAACTACATGAGGCGTGGCTGGAGATCGCGGCGGAGACGAAGCGGCGCATCGAGATGGACGAAGAGGATCTTGCGCAGCAGCGCCGGGTGTTCATCCTCGTGGAGGAGATCAACACGCAGACGAAGCGGTTGCAGCGGCACTGGCGCGCCGAGCGCAAGCGGATCATCGTGGCCGCGAAGCTCAAGCTTGCCGATGACCCGTACGCGGACATCGACCTGGGGGACCTGGATCCGCCCGTCCAGTCCCCCGCCATCGTGGCCATGCAAGAGGCGGTGGCCATGGGGCGTGAGCTCAAGATGCACGTCTTCGTGTGCGCGCAGCGAATGTCCGCGAGCGTGTTCGGTGGCAACGGCGGTGACATCCGCGAGAGCTTCCAAGGTGGCCGCTTCATCGCGAAGTGGGACAGGAAGCTCTGGAAGATGCTCGTGGACACGCTCGACTACGTGGCCTGTCCGTCCGGCCCGCGCGGCATCTGGGGCGTGGCCAGAGGTGACAGCTTTGACATCCTGCGTGTCCCGTTCCTGTCCGAGCCGGCCGCGCTGAAGCTGGTCACGGACATGGCTGTCCCTGTCCACGGGCCGGTGCTCGGCCAGCAGGCGGACGGCTGGCAGCTGGACATGTCCGTGGACAGGCCGGCGCTGACGTCCGCGGTCACTCTGGCCGCTGCGCTGGACATGTTGCCCGGACAGGATGGTCCGCGCGCGCTCACGCTGGAAGGCCTGCGGACGGCGGCGAAGCGGCCGGGCTTCCCGGAGCCGCTACCGAAGCCGGATGGCGAGCAGTACGGGCGCTCCGAGGCCCGGCTGTACGACCTCGGAGCGCTGATGGACTGGCGTGAGTCAGGACTGGCCTAGATGATCTCGGTGACGCTGCGGGGGAAGTAGGCGCGACCGGACGGAACGGGGCGGAAGCGCTCGGTCTCGCGGATCTCGCGCCAGAGCTCGCCACGGGTGATGACCGTTCCCGACGGCATCACCGTGTAGATCTCGGCGTCGCGCTCGGCGTCCATCTCCAGAGCCACACCGTGGAGGATGTCCATGATCGTTGTCTGGCCGGTCGCGATGGCGATGTGCTCGGCGGTGGTGAGTTCGCGTCCCAGTTCGTTCGTCATGAACCCAGTATAGCAAGCCCACTTCGAGCCGTCAACCTGGCACTGACCTAGGCCACCGGAGGGGTGTATGCGCTGGTGAAGCGCTGTCCGGCCGGTCGCCTAGGTCAGGGTCGGATAGGCTGAGGCGGACAGGTAGTTCCGCGCGTGGGGCGCAAGCGAAAGCCCGGACCATCATGGTCCGGGCTTTCGCGATCTTCAGATGAGCTTCTTGTTGACCTTGCCGTTGTTGCAGCCGGCGGGGCATTTAACCCATTCCCACTTGCCCGGCTTCACTTCTTTGTGGATCTTGCCGTTCCCGTGACAGGTCTGGCAGGCGACGACATTCGGCATGGCCTACTCCTGCCCGGCGCCGGACACTGGCGTGTCCGTGACCGTGGCCAGCCAGCGGCGCGCCGTCCGCGTGGACACGCCGAAGTGCGTGGCGGACAGCTGCACCATGTCCGCGCGGGACAGGGCGGACGGATCCCACGCCGCGGCCATGTCCGCGAACTCCTGCGGGACGGACGTCCCGGACGCTGTCCGTGTCCGCCTCGGCAACGGCGCGGACAGCGTGGACAGGTGGGCTTGCGCCTCGTCCGCGAGTTGCTTGCCGACCGTGGACAGCGCGTCCTCGTAGCCCTGTGCCCACGCGTCCAACTCGCCGTCCGGGCGAGTGACAGAGATGTCCGTGTCTACACCGGCGGACAGGTCGAGTCGGACAGGATCCGTGTCTGGCGCCGTGAGGCTGTTGAGGCGCATCTGCGCTTCGTCCGGCGTCATGGCCGGACGCGTGACATGTCCGCGGACACGCGTGGACAGAATCAGGCCGGTGGCCATGATGGCCATGCCGTCGATGGCCAGAGGACCGAGGAAGCTGACCGCGGTCAACTGTCCACGGCTGTGCATGAGGTCGTGCAGGTGTGTCCAGCTGACCACCATGGCCATGCCTCCGACGGCCAGGCAGCCGAGCCAGCGCCAGGCCTGGAACATCCGCGCGGACGACCAACGCGGACTGACGAACATCTCGATCGCCAGCAGCACGAGGATCGGCCAGCCTGCGGCCATCACCTTGTCGAGCGTGTCCACGGCCGCGCCGCGGGTGCGGTAGGTGTCCGCGAGGTTGCCGGCCACGCTCAAGCCGGCGCCCACGAGCAGGGACACGTACGCGACCGCGCCTGTCCAGAGCTTTCCGATCTTGGTCATCGTCAGATCTCCTCTCCCTGCGCCTCGTCTGCCTCGCGGTACTCGGCCAGCACGCCGAGCGCGTCATACAGGGCGCGGGCGCCCTCGAACTCGTGGATCTCGCCGGTCGCCTCGTCCTTGAGCGTGACGGTCCGGTGGTCCTCGCTGATCGTGATCACGTACCGCTCGTCGCTACCCATCACGCACGCTCCCAGGAGTCCGAGAACTCGTTGATCGTGCAGCGGAAAGTCTGGTCGCCGGTCATGACGCCCTCGACCCACACCCCGTTGATCGAGGTGACCTTGCCCATGCACCAGTCGGGTTGGATCGTGCTGCGGTACCAGGCGCCGATCTCGGCGCTGGCCTGCGCAGGGACGTGGTAGTCGAGTTCGGCGGGAATGTCGTAGCGGAACTCCGCCTCGGCCTCGGCCGCGAGCAGCTTGCCCCACTCGATCGGCGCGGCGGTGACGTCGCGCCACATGCCGACGCTGGCGCCGGTCTTCTCGTCGATGCGGTCGATCAGGTTGAGGTGCGTCGCGTTCGCCATCATGAGTCCACTATAGCAGGTCCATGCAGAGACGCAAGAGGCGCGGCCCCGGAGAAGTGGGCCGCGCCTTGATCTTGAAATCAGCGATGCCGGAACGCGCGTTGTAGCGTCGGCGGGCTGAAGCTGCGCGTGACCTTCTCCGGCTCGGACGGCCTCCACTCGTGCTTGCCCGGCCCGGACTCGTGTTTGCCGGGCACTCGCTCGGACGGCAGGGCGAACGCGAGACAGGCGAACGCCGTGAACGCCATAAGCGCGAGCAGCAGCCAGGTCGTCACGGTCATAGCTGCGCGACCCCCGCATTCAGTTGCCGACGGCGCCGCGGAGTGATGCCGGCGGCGGCATCCTCCACCGTCCCGCCCGCGTACGGGCACGGCTCTCTGCGATTCGAGAACGGATACCGTACGGTCGTCCGGTGCGGCCCCATGATCCGCGACTCCTGCGCGCCCTTGCCCTTGTAAGGCTCCTTACAGTAAGGGCAGATGCCGCCCCAGCTCATCGCGAGGCCCTGCTCAGAACCCAGAGTCCGACGATCGCCCAACCCGCGGCCACGCCGAACAGGAACATCGAGGGCCCGCGGTTGTGCCAGAAAATCAGGCCGGCGCCGAACAGGACGAACGTCGGAAGCACGTGCGCGAGGAACATCCGGCGGCTACTCATGGTAGTAGTCGATCAGGTCGGACCAGCGTGGCGCGATCACCGGCAGCGTCCCGCGCGTGGACACGCCGATATTCCGGTCGTAGTTCGCCACGATCATCTCCTCGAACGCCACACGCACCGCACGCGGGCCCGACTCCTTGTTGATGTTGAACGGCCTGACCTTGTGCCAGAGCCGCATGATCAGCTTCATGTCCGTACTCCCATCTGCTGCTGGAGCTTCGCGACCTTCGCTCTGTCCCGATCCGCCTGCCGTCGCAGGCGGTCGCGTTCGGCCTTGCGCGCAAGATACTCGGGCGTCTTGCGCGCTACGCCCCGCGGCGGCTGACCGGGCTTCCAGTGCTTGCAGCCTCGCGCATCCACGAGCGCGCCACACGCACCGCACGGCCTGAACTCGATCATCGCCACTCCCGGATACGGCCGCGGCCCGGACACGAGATCTGGGGGCAGATCCGCATCCGGGCCGCGGGGTCATGGATGAACTACTCGTCGAAGCCGTCGTTCTCGGCCTTCTCCTGGCCGGCCGTCTCCATCTCCTTGGAGATCTGCGCGATCAGCGCGTTGTACTTGCGGGCGACGACCTTGTCCTCAATGGTCGGCTCCGCGATCGACCAGGATGCCGAACGTCCCTTGACCTTGTTCGGGCGCGAGTTGATCCGCCCGATCATCGGCCGATAGGTCTTCGACTTGTCCTGCACGGCCGGGCCGTTAATCGTCGGCGAGCCGGGCGAGAGCGCGACGCGGCCGGCGAGGCGGGTAGTGAGGCCGGACTGCGTGAACTGGAAGTTGTCGAGACGCTGCGGGCCTTCATCCTTGACGGACGCCACGAGCATCGGCTTGCGCTCGCCGTCGACGACCTTGAAGCCGTCCCAGTTCGGACCGTCGTCGAGAACAACGGTGACCGTCTCGTACCAGTCGTACGGGCGGGAGCCGGCGTCGGCGGACTTGCGGACACCGTGCCGTCCGGTAACCCAGATGAGCACGAGGCG
>Ga0070667_100003131_pt1 | contig 14209 bp, 9 predicted proteins | sample KBSS33metaG_FD_64659 | JGI IMG/M metagenome (GOLD analysis project Ga0070667, IMG submission 64659) | Switchgrass rhizosphere microbial communities from Kellogg Biological Station, Michigan, USA - KBS S3-3 metaG | ecosystem: Host-associated > Plants > Roots > Rhizosphere > Soil ...
GCCCGATGAGTCCTCGCGTCTCCGGCGTGAGAGGACAGTTGACGAGAACGTAGTCGGACTTTGCGAGCAATTCATCGAGCGAGACGAGCTTTACACCAAGTTCCGCAGCGCGAGGCTCTGTTGCGTATGGGTCGAAGGCGAGAAAGGAGCGCACATCCAGCACTCGCAGCAGGCGAATTGCTTCACAAGCAATGTTGCCCAGGCCGATCGTACCTACTACACGATCGCGCGGTTCTCGCCCCAACCGCTGCGTGCTTTCTGCCCACCGGCCTTGGCGAACGAGTCGGTCTTTGTTTATCAGGCGGTGTGAGAGAGCCAGGACTAGGAGAAGGATCGCCTCAGCGACGGGACGCACAACGGCTGTCGGAGTGATGTAAACCGCGATTCCATGTTCGGTGCAGGCATTGAGGTCGACGTTGTCATAGCCGACTCCACAGCGGCCTATCGCACACAGCGAATCGATGCCTTCAAGAGATTGCACCGTAACTCGCGGCTTCAGGGATATCAGAACATCGCAGTTGGCAAGTTGTGCAGGCGAATATACCGGAAGATATTCACTCAGAAAGCTGTAGGCAAAAGAAGGAATCCGATCGAAGAGCGAGAGGCCAATATCCGGAAACGCAAGGGAACCATCCGCGCTGCAAAAGTCAGCCGAAAGACTCACCCGAAATGGTGCTGAAAATCCTTCGTTTTGAGTTCCGTCCGGAGGATTCATGCCTTCCTTTCAAGGACAACTACCCAATCCTGAAAGATTGGGACCTCGGCAATCTTCCACGATCCGTCAGGGCCTGGATTGACTGCTCCGATGTTTGTCTCTGCGCCGTCGACTGGGTTGAAAAAGAACGCTCGATATGACCCTGCTTTGAGGTTGCGAAAGGTCGATCCCGTGTACGATGCGGGTATAAACGCGATCATCGCTTCGTCCGGAATTTCCGCAGCGAAGGGCTTCCAATAATCCTCCTTGCTCCAGCGGGGATCAATCAGATCCGGCTTCGGCTCCAGCTTCCACCACGAATATCGCATAAGCACGGATTTCGCCAGGCCCAGTTGGCCCGATCCTGGAAGTGCGGCAGCGATATCCCACGCCGGGCCGCCCCAGGAATGGCCATGAGGCGAAAGCCCATATGGCTTCTCGCGAGTATTCACCTGCCAGATTCCGTTGGCGCCGTAAGTATGACCGCCAGTTCCGCTCAGCAAGGACGACCAGAACATGAATCGTTGCACTTCCTGCCGGCTCGCTTCCTGAATCCCTTCGTAGCACACCTCGCCAATAAGCACCGGCATTTGCGGAGTGGCGGCAAGCGAGCGGTTGACAGTTTCGATCGTGTTTGGCACACTCTGCCGATCGCTGTGCCCCGTTTGAAGCATGTCGAAATCCAGAACAGATGGATCGTCTACGCACTCACGGGCACTACTGGAGGGGTGAATAGTGATGGGATGCTTATGTGGATCAATCGACCGCACATAGCGAGCCAAGTTGGTAAGACCATGCTTTTGCGCTGCGGCGTCGGCTTCAGGAGTTTTTGAAAGGTAGTAGGGCATTGTGCCTTCGCCTGCCAGGCACCAGACCACTGGGTAGGCGCTCCAGCGAGCGACAAGATAACGCCAATGTTTCTTCACTTTCTCCATGCCCATTCGCGGAATGAAGTACCCCCAGAAGCCGACTATGCAGGCTGCAAGACCGTGATCTGCGAGGTAGCGGATGCGAACATCGGCGGTGTCGAAATATGCGGGATTGATTCTGGTGAAATCGCGGTCCCAGGGATAGCCAGCCTCATTTGCGCCGCGCTCGTCGAATGGTTCCATATCGGGATAGAGACCGGCCACGATCTGTACGATAGTGAAGCCTTTGTGCACACGGTCCGCTGTCAGCGCTTCAAAGCCATCGGGCCACGAGAGGCGCTTGCACAGACCCATCCACCACGTATCGCCGAGCCAGAAGAATGGCGTTCCGTCCGCATGCTGAAAGTGATGCTTATCCGGCGCGATATTCAAAGGGCCATGCTTGTAGTGAGAATTCGCGCCTGCGTAGGGTTGAACATCGAGCGTCGAAGTCTGACCATGAAGATTCCGATTGCTCGCATCGTTGCAAACCGACCGAACGGTGTAGCGGCCTGGCGCGACGGGCGCATAGCGGACGCACCAAGTCGACTCACCAGCCCAGAATCCCGGGACGCGCTCTTCGGACCCTGAGGGTGTTGTGATCAGCGCGTCGACTTCGACCTGGTTGAAAGGGTCGGAATACTGCTTATCGCTCTTGTAGCACCACTCGGTCGCCATGCCAGCAGTGGCGGACATCGATTCGGCGAATCCATACGCACCGGCTGAGGCCACTGCACTAGTTACCGCAATCGACTTGATGAAGTCGCGTCTAGAAATTCCGTCAGACATCATTCCCCCAGGCAACAAAGACCTCCCACGCTAGTTCAGTAACGGAAAGCTAGAGCAGTCATTTGGTCCTGTCAAGCATTTGAAGAGGCGTCTTCCAGCGCGGCTAACCCAAGGCGATCGTTGGAAAACTCCTTGACAGTCCAACTTGGCCAAAATTAAGTTGACCACGCACAGGCAGGTCGATCTGGCATTAGGGACGATCCCTGGTGCACCCAGCTAAAGAGGGAGGGCTGATGAAGGCCTTCGACAATTTCATCAACGGCAGGTTTGTCCGCTCGCACGGTGAGAAGCGGATCGATGTTATTAACCCGGCAACCGGTTCACTGATCTGTACCGTCCCGGACAGTACGGAGCAGGATGTCAACGATGCGATTGCGGCGGCCGATGAAGCGCAACGTTCCTGGGGAGCACTGCCTGCGGCAAAGCGGGCAGGGAATCTGAAGGCATTGGCGGCCAAGATCCGGCAGAATGTCGAACCGATCGCAAGGGTCATCACGGAAGAGCAGGGAAAGACGCTGGGACTTGCACGCGTCGAAGTGGAGTTCACCGCGGATTACTTGGATTACATGGCCGAATGGGGTCGCCGGATAGAAGGCGAAATCATTGAGAGCGATCGAGAGAAAGAGACAATCTTTTTGTTTCGCAGGCCGATTGGAGTGATCGGCGGAATCCTGCCATGGAATTTTCCTTTCTTTCTTATCGCGCGCAAGGCTGGGCCGGCGCTGATCACAGGCAATACCATTGTCATCAAGCCCAGCGAAGAGACACCGCACAACGCGCTGAAATTCTGCGAACTTCTTGCCGAAATGGATTTTCCCGCTGGGCTTATCAACGTTGTGCATGGCCGAGGCCCTGGCACGGGGCATGCTCTTGCTTCTTCGCCAAACGTCGGAATGATCAGCTTTACCGGCAGCGTGAATACCGGATCGGCGGTGATGGCTGCGGCGGCGAAGAATATTACGAAGGTCAATCTTGAATTGGGCGGCAAGGCCCCGGCGATTGTGATGGCAGATGCGGATATCGATCTGTCCGTCAAGGTGATCAAGGCTTCTCGAGTGATAAACAGCGGGCAGGTTTGCAACTGTGCGGAGCGGGTTTACGTACATCGCTCGGTCGCGCAGGAGTTTGTTGAGAAGCTGACCAGTGCAATGCAGGCCACTCACTTTGGTGATCCGCTCAAAGATGAGAGCGTGGAATACGGTCCCCTGATCAACGAAGCTGGATTCAAGAAAGTGGAACGTCTCGTTGGCAGCGCGGTGGCGGCAGGCGCCCAGGTGCGTACGGGCGGCAAGCGCGCAGACAGAACAGCTGGATATTACTACGAGCCAACAGTGCTCTCAGGTTGTACGCAGACAATGGACGTGATTCGCCAGGAGATCTTCGGTCCGGTGATTCCTGTTGTCGAGTTCGCTGATTTGGACGAGGCGATTGCCTATGCCAACGACTGCGAGTACGGATTGACATCTTCCATCTACACGAGGGATCTGAACACAGCCCTGCGTGCCTGCCAGGAGATTCGGTTCGGCGAAACCTATATCAATCGAGAAAACTTTGAAGCGATGCAGGGATTCCACGCCGGCTGGCGTAAGAGCGGAATCGGTGGAGCCGACGGTAAACACGGCTTGTATGAATTCATGCAAAGTCACGTGGTCTATATGCAAAGGTAATAGAGTTCCGGAGAAACCATTCCTTTGAAGCTCAGGGGAAAAGTTGCGATCGTCACGGGAGCGGCGAGCGGAATCGGCCGCGCTAGTGCTATTGCTTTTGCGCGCGAGGGAGCGAAAGTTGGGGTTGCGGATCTGTCTAAGATTGGGGCTGAAGACACGGCCCGGTGCATCTGCTCCGACGGATTTGAGGCATTTCCCATCGAGGTCGACGTCTCAAGGGAAGCGGACGTTCGCCGGATGGTAGAGGAAACGGCAACTCGTTGGGGACGAATTGACATTCTCTTCAATAACGCGGGCGTCCTTCTAGTAAAGCCTATTGAGCAAATGACTGAGGCAGAGTGGGACCGTGTGATGGCGGTCAACGTAAAGGGATCGTTCCTCGCCGTCAAGCACGCTGTACCACACATGCGTGGAGGCGGAGGGGGCGCGATTCTCAATACCGGATCGATTGCGAGCCTTGCCGGCCAGGTCGGGACTCCCGCGTATTCCGCTTCGAAAGGCGCGATTGCATTGCTTACCAAGTCCCTCGCGCTTGATCTGGGGAGAGACCGGATTCGCGTGAACTGCATCTGTCCCGGGATCACTGACACGCCCATGCTTCGCGAGCACCTCGGACATGGGCCCGAAGGCGAGGCTCGCATCAAGGCGCGGCTCTCTCGAGTCCCTCTGGGGGAAATTCTCAGTCCGGAAGATGTTGCAAGGGCTGCACTCTATCTGGTTTCAGAGGATTCTGCCGGAATCACTGGTGTGCTTCACGTAGTTGACGCAGGGCTAACGGCGGCTGCAGAGTTTGATGAGCCGTTGAGGTAAATCTGCTCTCATTCAAGCTGGCTCCGAGCAGAGCTTAACCGAGGTGCTGTTTGGGCGGAAATCCGCTGTTGGGCGTTTTCTTGCATTGGCTGGGAGGCCTGGCCTCTGCCAGCTTCTATGTGCCGTTTCGTCGCGTGCGCGGGTGGTCGTGGGAGACGTATTGGCTCGCAGGCGGCGTGATGAGCTGGATCATCGTGCCATGGATCCTGGCGGTATCTCTGACCCACAATCTCTTTCACGTCCTCCAGATGGCGCCGGTTTCTGCAATCCTCTGGACCTACTTCTTCGGGGTATTGTGGGGACTGGGAGGATTGACGTTCGGCTTGACGATGCGGTATCTCGGACTCTCCCTGGGCATGTCTGTCGCTCTCGGCTACACCGCGGTGTTCGGAACTCTCGTTCCGCCCATATTCCACGGGCAGTTCATGCAGCTGCTGGCGCAGCGGTCGGGAATCATTATTCTCGTTGGCGTGGGCATCTGCATTGGGGGAATCGTGCTGGCGGGAACGGCCGGAATCTCAAAGGAAAATGAGCTGTCCCACGAGGAGAAGCTCGCGACCATTCAGGAATTCAGCTTGAAGCGAGGGCTCGGAGTAGCTACCTTTTGCGGAGTAATGAGCTCCTGCTTCGCGTTCGGACTCGATGCGGGAAATCCTATCAAGGCTCTCACCATGGGGCAGGGAACTCCGGTCATGTGGCAGGGACTGCCTGTACTTGTCGTGCTGCTTGCGGGCGGCTTCACGACGAACTTCATCTGGTGCGTTGTGCTGAGCATGCAGAACAGGAGCTACGGCGAGTATCTGCGCATCCCACGCCGGCGCGAGCGTGAATTGATGACACATCCGCCGATTGAGAATGTGACAGATGCCGCATCCACGGAGATGGCCCTCGAATTTGAACTTCATCCACGCGGGACTTCATCACTCGCAGCAAACTACGGCTTCTCGGCTCTGGCGGGCGCGACCTGGTACATGCAGTTTTTCTTCTACACCATGGGCGAGACGCAGATGGGGCAGTATAAGTTCTCGAGTTGGACCCTGCACATGGCCAGCATCATGATCTTCAGCACCATCTGGGGAATCGCGTTGAAGGAGTGGCGAGGCGTGAGCTTACGTACCAAGGTTCTCGTTTTCCTTACGCTGTTGACTCTCGTGGGATCCACAGTCGTCGTGGGCTATGGCAATCTCCAGACTTTGCGTCCCTAGCGAACGTGTTGCGCGCTAGCCGCGACCGATGAACGGCATTCTGGTCGCCATTACTGTCATGAACTGGACATTTGCTTCGAGTGGCAGACTCGCCATGTAAAGCACCGCATCCGCCACGTGTTTCACGTCCATCGTCGGTTCCGGCCGCGTCTCGCCGTTGGGTTGCAACGCGCCCTTTTCGATTTTCGTCATCATGTCGGTTTGCGCGTTTCCAATATCGATCTGGCCGCAAGCGATGTTGTAGGGTCGCCCATCCAAGGATATGCTTCGCGTTAGCCCCGTGATGGCATGCTTCGTTGCCGTGTAGGCGGCAGAATAGGGTCTGGGCGCATGCGCCGAGATCGATCCATTGTTGATAATGCGGCCTCCGCGCTGCTGCTGCGACTTCATGATTCTGATCGCCCCCTGCGCGCACAGGAAGGCCCCGGTTAGATTCACGTTCACCACTTCGCTCCATTGCGCGAAAGTGAGGTCTTCTATTGGAATCGCGGGCGCGCTCATGCCGGCGTTATTGAATAAGAGATCCAATCGTCCGAACGTCTCGCGTGTCTTCAAGAACAGCTGATCTACTGAGTCGGGCTGGGACACATCCGCCGGCACGGTCAGCATGGATGGACCGGCTCTGTCGGCTATCGCAGCTGTTTCTTCAAGACGGGCAATGTTCCTTCCCGCTAGGATAACGGAATATCCGGCAGCGTGGAGAGCCAAGGTGACGGCACGGCCGATGCCGCTGCCAGCGCCTGTAACCATCGCCACCCTGCGTTGACTATCCATCGTGTTTAGCTCCTCCATCCTCGTCTCCTGTTCTCCCCAGGGTTTGTTCCGCACCCAGCATTCGTTCTTTCAAATTCATATTTCGTCGAGCGGTGTGTCCTGGGGGCATTCTAAAATCAACAGCTGCACTGAAGGGGAATCAATGGGCATCTTTGAAAGATTGAGCAGGAGAGCGCTGTTGAAGTCGGGTTCTCTGACCATCTTGGGGCTGGCAATGAGGAATCGATTGCAAGCAGCGGCGAGCGATGGCGGCGATGGCGAGTACGCCGCGTTTCTGAATCCCCCTGATAACGCGCGCCCGTGGGTGTACTGGTATTTCATGGACGGGCACCTTGAAGCGTCTGCAATGAGAGCCGACCTTGAGTCGCTAAAGAACGCGGGACTCGGCGGCGGAGTATACCTCGAGGTAAATATCGGGATTGCTCCAGGCCCGGTCAAGTTCATGAGCGAGCAGTGGCAGCAAATGGTGGCGGATGCATTCGGGCATGCAGATTCACTTGGCTTGGAGATGGCGTTGGGCGCCGGGGCGGGCTGGTGCGGTGCGGGCGGGCCATGGGTGAGGCCGGAAGAGTCAATGCAATTCCTGGAAACGAGCGTGACTCGAGTGCACGGCCCCGGGAAGTTTCAGGGAACGTTGCCCAAGCCAAAGCCGCGGACGCCATTCTTTGGCGAGGAGACGTTGACGCCGAGGCTTCGCAAGGTTTGGGAAGAGTTTTACATCGATGATTATGTCCTGGCGTTTCCGGCCATACATGGTGAAGCCAGGACGCCAGACCTGGAAGAGAAAGCGCTGTATACGCGCGGGTCTTATTCATCGCAGATTCTGGGGCCGTTTACGAAGGTGCCTTGGGTACGCCCGTCCCTTCCGTCGCACTCGGAGTATCCCGAAACCTCATCGCAAGAGTGTGTGACTGTGGCGAACGTGAAAGATCTGACCAAGCTATTGAGAAAGAACGGCACGCTCGACTGGGAGATCCCCGAGGGCGAGTGGATAGTCATGCGAGCTGGCCGCAGAATCACCGCGCAAACCACGCGACCAGCTCCAAATCCAGGATTGGGATGGGAGACGAACAAGTTCGACCCAGTCGCAGCGGAGAATCACTTCGATGCATATTTCAAGCCTCTTTTGGATCGGATGGGCAGTCGACGGCACAAGGCGACTGGGTTGACCACCCTGCACTACGACAGCTGGGAGATGAGTTCGCAGAACTGGAGCGCGCAATTCGCCTCGGAGTTCGAGCGTCGCTGCGGGTACGAGCTGACGAATTACCTTCCAGCCTTTGCGGGTTTTGTGGTCAAGGATCGGGCTACAACGGAGCGCTTTCTTTGGGATGTGCGCCAGACCGCCCAGGAGCTGACGATTGCAAACCAGGCCGAGGCGCTCAAAAACATGGGACGGAAGTATGGACTGCAAATGTCGCTGGAGCCGTACGATCTGGATCCGTGCTCGGATCTGGAGCTGGGCAGGGTTGCGGATGTGCCGATGGCGGAGTTCTGGTCGCACTACGGACAGATCAACACAGACTGGAGCGTAGTAGAGTCCACGTCAGTAGGACATACAAACGGCAAGAAGGTGATTGCGGCGGAGGCGTTCACTGCGGAGTTTCCAGAGCGCTGGCTTCAGCATCCCGCATCGATGAAGAGCCAGGGAGACTGGGCCTTTTGCGCGGGGATCAATCGCATAGTGTTTCACCGTTTCCAATCGCAGTCGAGCGCAGACAAGGCACCGGGAATGACGATGGGCCCAGATGGCGGCTATGGGGTGCACTGGGATCGGACTCAGACATGGTGGGATTTGGCCGGCGCGTATCACCGTTATGTGACGCGGTGTTCAGCGATGTTGAGGCGAGGGCTGTTTGTTGCCGACGTACTGTATCTGGCGGCGGAAGGCGCTCCCAACGTGTTCCTGGCGCCGCCTTCAGCTTTTCAGCCCGGTGAGTTCAATGACCGGTGGGGATACAATTTCGACGGGTGTGCGCCAGGCACTTTGATTGCACGAGCCTCCGTAAAAGATGGTGAAATCGTTTTTCCCGATGGCATGCGGTATCGCGCACTTGTGCTGCCGCAGATCGAAGCCATGACGCCTGAATTGTTGAAGAAAATCGCAGAGTTGGCGGAGGCGGGTGCAACGGTGGTGGGAATGCCGCCGAAGGCTTCGCCGAGTTTGAGCGGACACCCAGATTGCGACACGCAGGTACTTGCAGTTGCCAAATCATTATGGGGCGAAAGCGCGCATGAAGGAACGGTCCGCAAAGTGGGCGCCGGAACCGTGGTGTATGACACAAGCGCATGCAGCTGGGCGAAAGAGAACCGGCTCACCGAGGCGCGATGGATATGGGCGAAGGGGTCGAACGCGCCTGGGGCGAACCAAGGCGTGCGATCATTCGCGCGGAAGTTCCGCGTAGAGAACGCGGGTGCGCTCGATATTGCTGAGGTGCTGATTACAGCGAGCCCGGGGTATGAGGTTTCGGTGAATGGGACGCGACTCGGCGGAGGAAATGTGATCGACCAGGTGCGACGGCTGGATGCAACATGGCTGATTCGTGATGGCGAAAACGAGATTTGTGTTTCTGTGAATTGCGATGACCGCAAGGCGAAGTCGCCGTTCGGCGTGATCGCCGCTCTGTCTGGGATCGGATCATCGGGTGAGCGGGTTCAAGTAGTCACCGACAGTTCCTGGACTGTGATTCAGTCAACTGATGCCACGGGCGGTGCTGCCGTCGAGCTCGGGGGATTTGTTGCTTCGCCATGGAACTTGACGGAAGCGAGCTTGCAGGCGGCTTCAGTCTATCCGCCATATCGAGTTACATCGCGTCTCCTTTCCAGCGTTGGCGTGAAGCCGGATTTCGAAGGCGAAGGAATACGTGCAATTCATCGGCGCGACGGCGACGAGGATGTCTATTTCGTTGCCAATCGCGAAGACCGTGAGCTATCAACGTCGTGTGCATTTCGAGTGGCCGGGAAACAACCGGAGTGGTGGGATGCGGTGAACGGTGAGCGGCGACTTCTTCCTCAATTTGAGGAAAAGGAAGGACAGACGCATGTGCCGATGCATCTGGAAGCGCACGAGAGCGGCTTCGTGGTGTTCCGCAGTAATACGAAGACGAAGTCAGATACTCAGAATTTCCCGCACTTACGACCAAAGTTAACTGTGGATGGCTCGTGGGAGGTGACATTCGATCCGAAGTGGGGAGGCCCCGGCTCGGTGCGTTTCGATCATCTCGAGGACTGGGCTAAGAGATCCGAGGACGGAATTCGACATTACTCAGGCAAGGCTGTCTACAAGACTAGGTTCGATGCGGATGACATTGGCGATCGGAATCTCTCGCTGTCTCTCGGAGAAGTCAGAAACATTGCTGAGGCGCGATTGAATGGGCAGAGCCTGGGTGTGGCGTGGTGTGCACCTTGGCGCCTCGCCTTACCCGAACGCGTACTGAAAGCGCGCGGCAATGAACTGGAAATCACGGTTGCAAACCTGTGGTGGAATCGATTGGTCCGAGACAGTTTGTTGCCCGAAGCAGAGCGGCTGACTTGGATTCCAGGAAAGTATCCGTTCACTGGGAACGAAGAGCTGCAACCCTCTGGACTGCTCGGGCCGGTACGGATCGACATGCCTGACGTCTAGTTCCCGTTGCTTATGATTGGGTTGAATACCGACAGGAGACCATGTGTATTCTTTGCGTCGATCGCCAAGGCGTTGCTTGCGACTGATATCAAGTCTAGCTTTTTGCCTTCTGCTTTTGAAGGCTACCGCGGCCGCTCCTGTGAAGAGCGGCTTGACTGGGAGCCTGATCGCATCGAACATGCGATGCGACTCGTGAGAATCCATTGGGTGTTCAGACGGACGCTCCGAGGTTGAGTTGGATCGCGACTGCGCGGGACGCAACTCTTCGCGGCCTGAACGTGACCGGCTATCGAGTGATTGTGTCTTCATCGCCGGCCAACCTGACTCGTAACGAGGGAGATCTTTGGGATACGGGGAAAGTGAACGCAAAAAACACCCTCCAGAGTCGCTATGCCGGCAAGCCGCTGCGGGCAGCCAAGAGCTATTGGTGGAAGGTGCAGATATGGGATCAACACGAGGCCGCAGGCCGCTGGAGTGATGTCGCAACGTTCACGATGGGTATGCAGCCCAGCGATTGGACCGCTCAATGGATTACAGCCGACCCACAGGTCTTGGGAACAGACCCTCAAAAAGATGCAACTGCGGTGCCGGTTTTTCGTCATGCATTCCGAACGAACGGAACAGTAAAACGGGCGATTCTCTTCGTCTCGGGACTTGGCCAATACGAAGCTCTTGTGAATGGACAGCCCGTTACGGACAGTGTATTGAATCCAGGCTGGACAGACTATCGCAAGACGATCCTATATAACGCCTTCGATGTGACACGCGAATTGAAGGTTGGAGGAAACGTGATTGCTGTGCTGATGGGCAACGGCATGTACAACGTGCCGCACACGCCACAGCGCTATCGGAAACTGCAGGGAACTTTCGGACCGCCGAAGCTGATCGCGCAGCTGATTCTGACTCACGCCGATGGCAGCGAGGAAACGGTTGGCACAGACGATAGCTGGACAACGTCGAAGAGTCCAATCACTTTCTCGTCGACCTATGGCGGAGAGGACTACGACGCCAGGGTGTCGCCGGGGTGGGACTAGCCAGAGTTCGACGATGCAAAGTGGGTTAAGGCAAAGGTCACGGATGGCCCGGGTGGAGTGCTGAAAGCGCAACAAATCCCTTCGATCAAGGCAATGCGGACTTACAGGGCTGTGAAAGTGACCACACCAAAGCCAGGCGTGACCGTCTACGACCTTGGCCAGAACTTCTCCGGTTGGCCTGAGATTTCCGTTCGTGGTCCCCGAGGCAGTGCCGTAAAGTTGATCCCCGGAGAACTACTAACAGATGAAGGCGTGGTCACGCAGCGGAGTTTTGACGGGCCCGTATGGTTCACTTACACCCTCGGTGGACAGGGCGGTGAGCGTTGGCATCCGCGTTTTACTTATTCCGGTTTTCGCTATGTGCAGGCGCAAGTAGTTCCAGCTCCTGGGTCGACTACGCTGCCACGCGTTGAGAACGTAACAGGCATCTTCATCCATTCTTCAGCGCGTCCGACTGGCGTATTTCAGACGAGCAATCCGCTCTTCAATCAAATTCACCGGCTCATCGATATCGCCATCGAGAGCAATATGCAGAGTGTGCTCACCGATTGCCCGCACCGCGAGAAGTTGGGCTGGCTGGAGCAGACACATCTGATGGGCCCCGGAATCTTCTATGGTTATGACGTGCACAATCTCTACAGAAGATGAGCGCAGACATGGAAGATTCGCAGCTTCCGTCGGGGCTTGTCCCGGAAATTGCACCGGAATACGCGGTGTTCGAAAACGGCTTTCGTGATTCGCCGGAATGGGGCAGAGCTCATCCCGCGTGTCGTGTTCTCCGAAGAGATCGACTACATCGAGCATTTTCCGGCGTTCGCGTTCCGAATAATCCAACCAGACAAACTCCGACATCGTGCCGCCATCTCTCATGAAGAAGCCTTCGGGACCGCCGGCAGCGGCTCGCCCGCCAGTCCTTTGTTGACGAGGCCGGACAGGAAATCCGCAAAGGGAACAATATCCTCGTCCACACTGGCCTTTTCGAGAGCCTCCATGTAAATCTTGCGGTCATCGACAGGTATCACCGTCCACGGATATCCGCCGGATGCCATCATGAGATTCATCAGGAAGCGTCCCATGCGGCCGTTCCCATCCATATAAGGATGGATGTACACGAATATGAAGTGACCGAGCACGACCCGCACTGCCGGTTCCTTTTCCTCGCGAAGAAGATCGAAGAGAGCAGGCATCGCATCCACGACCGCTTCGCGGTTCAGCGGCACGTGCATGGAGCGGCGAATGTAGACCTGGCCGTTGCGATAGCCGGCGAGGTCGGCGGGTTTTACCAAACCGGCCGTCACGCTCGGGCCGAACATCTCCCGATACCACGTTCCGTGATCTTCATCCGCGACCAGGCCGGGATTTTCGCCGTTCAGAACCCTTGCCATGCTTTTTTGAACGGCCTGATAGGCCTGCCAGTACCCGAGCGCGGCCATGGCATCCCGCTGTCCCCGGTCCTGTTCATTCGCCTCCGGATTCCACGTGTTGCTCCGGACGCGTTCGATCAGTTCACGGCTGACGCGATAGCCTTCGATCGACAGTGAATGATAGGCATCGGTCACGTAAGCATCGCCGACGCGTTTCATGTAAGCGTTGATATTACGCGGCAACCCCGGCGCCTTCGGAAACCGTCCGATGACGGGTTCACGCATTTTCTGCCACAGCAGCCGTATGCGGTTCACATACGGAGAGGTTTCGCGGGCGGGCAAAGCGAGTGTTGGCTTGTCCGTAAACGGATCTGTCTCACGCACGTCGTACCCCGCAGCAATCATGGTCTTCGTAATGTCATCCGCGATGCGGTCGCGCCCGCTGTTGCGGAAGGCGCCGGCAAGGCGGCCCGCAATCGTGCTGTGACCGCCTTCCAGCAATTTCGCTAGCACGCCGGAGGCATCGCGGACCGTGGCCATGGCCGCGCGCGCGTCGGTGGAATGACTTGAGAAATATTGCGGCGAGCACTCGATAAGCGCGGATTCGAGCGAGAAAAGGCGCAGCCCGTCTTTTTCGTTCCGGTCAGGCGGTTTTGGCAGGGCGGCCCGCAGGTCCAGCAGGGACGTTCCGTGCGGCAGTTTGGTCAGGTTGTTTTTGGCTTTGGAGGACCGGACGACGAGCTGCCGGGGGACCGTCCAGTTTCCGCCGTGCAGGGAGAGCGACTGCTCCGGCGACAGGGACCAGTTCCGGCCAAAGCGGGTTTCCAGATAGACGGCAGCGAAGCGCCAGAATGATGCGTACCACGCGGTGCTCTCCCCTTTAACCTCATCCGGGCGGCTGGGGATGTACCATCCCTTTATTACCTCCTGCAGAAAACCGTTCGTCATGAGGCGCTCCCGGTGGGTGCGCGTCATGTCTTTCGCCCGGATGGCGGCTGCGCCGTTGGCGTTCTGAAGCCCGTGGAGGATCTCCAGAGACTGGGCCAGTTTTTCCGAAGGTGAAGCCATGGGGGGCTGTCCTCGTTAGTTTTTGCTGTATTGCGACTATTAGTTTAATGTGTTGTGCAGTAATTAGTCTATTAGGTTGTATCATAATTAGTCTTTTGTGTCGAGTCGTTATTAGTTTTTCCTGCCATAACCTCCCTGGCCTTGCTCGAAATCTCGGTCCTAGACCGGTTCGGATGTGTACCCGAACACCGCGCAAATGGCGGGCCCCTCCCCACCCACCGCCCCGGCTTTCGTCCCTTCTTTTCAACGGTCCAGGCATGTTGGGGATGGA
>Ga0070667_100003134_pt1 | contig 14197 bp, 11 predicted proteins | sample KBSS33metaG_FD_64659 | JGI IMG/M metagenome (GOLD analysis project Ga0070667, IMG submission 64659) | Switchgrass rhizosphere microbial communities from Kellogg Biological Station, Michigan, USA - KBS S3-3 metaG | ecosystem: Host-associated > Plants > Roots > Rhizosphere > Soil ...
CGCGCGGGATCGGTGACGTTGGCGTCCCGTTTCAAGGTGGGACCGTCGGAAGGCAAGAAGCTCGAAGCGCAGCCTCTTCCGGAGTTCACGAAATACGCCAGGCAGGCCTCGCTCAGCGTCGAGTATAATTATCAGAACGCAGTGTGGCGCATCCCCTACGCGGTGACCATTAGAAACCAGCTTGTGCCATCCTTCGCGACGGCATTGGCCAACCGGGCAGGCGCCGAAGGTAGCGAGTTTCCGGTCGACTATTCGATCGAACTGACGTCGATACCAACCATCTCGGCGGGCGCTGTTCTGAGCGGCCGCGTCCGACCCGAACTGCTCGCAGGCAAGGATGTGCTGATCGGTACCGACTCCGATGTCATCGGGGACCGCTACTTCGTCCCTGGCTACGGCCGCGCTGGAGGAGTCTTCGTGCATGCGATCGGGGCGGAGACGCTAAAGCATGGCCGGCCGCTCGACCTCGGCTGGTTCATTCCCTTCTTGTTCGCACTTGGGACTACTGCATTCGCAGCGACGCGCAAACGGCTCGCGGCCCGGTATGCCGCGCTCGGAGCGCCCACGCTCGGCTTGCTGGTCGTGCCGATATTCCTCGAAACTCGCCTGATCTTTCTCGACATCACCCCGGCGCTGTTCGTCGTACTGACTGTGACAATGGCTCTGGCCTGGCGCCGCTTCCGCGTTCGCGGCCTGGTCAATCCGGTCTCAAACCTTCCCAACCTCAACGCGCTTCGAGCGAACAGCGACGGGCGCAAGCAGGCGCTGATCGCCGCCCGTATTCTCAATTATGAGGAGATCGCCGCAACGCTTCCCGAGAACAGCGAGCGGCAATTGGTCGAGCAGATCGTTTCGCGGCTGACGGTCGGGGCGCCCCAACGTACGCTCTACCAGGGCGACAGCGGGATCTTTGCCTGGTTCGAGCAGCCCACTTCACCGTTCGCCAACCATCTCGACGCACTCTATTCGCTATTCCGCAACCCGGCACGGATCGCCGGAGCGCCACTCGATCTCACCATCGCCTTCGGAGTGGAGCTGGGCAGCGGGCGGTCGCTCGACAACCGCCTGGCAAGCGCCCTGGTCGCTGCCGAAGAAGCGGCACACGACGGGCTCAAATGGAAGTACCATGATCCGGACACGCTCGAAGATGCTTCGTGGAAACTGTCCATGCTCAGTCAGCTCGACAGCGCCATCGATGAGGGCCAGGTGTGGGTCGCCTACCAGCCCAAGCTCGAGCTTGCGACCAATCGCATCGTCGGCGCCGAGGCGCTCGCCCGCTGGACGCACCCGGAAAAGGGACCGATCGCCGCGACGGAGTTCGTGGCCGCCGCGGAGCAGCACAACCGGATCGGTAAACTGACCGATTTCGTGCTCGAGCGGGCGGTCGGCGCGGCGGCCCAGATCAACAAGCGCGGTATCGACTTCGGCATCGCCGTAAACCTTTCCGCGCGGCTGCTCACCGACAAGGGATTCACCCTGCGCTTGTCGGCCTTGCTTGCCCGCCACGGTCTTGCGCCCGATCGGCTGACCCTGGAGCTGACGGAGACCGCGGCCCTGACCGGAAACGGCGAAGGCGTGGACATGATCGCGCGTTTGCGTGACCTGGGCGTGCGTATTTCGATCGATGACTATGGAACCGGCCTGTCAACGCTCGAATATCTCAAGAAAATTCCCGCCAACGAGATCAAGATCGACCAGAGCTTCGTTAAGGGCATGGTCGATAATCGGAGCGACCGTCTGATGGTTCAATCGACCATCGGGCTTGCGCACTCGCTCGACCGCAAGGTGGTTGCCGAGGGCGTTGAACAGCGCGAGATCCTCGAACTGTTGATCGAGATGGGTTGCGACATCGCCCAAGGCTTCGCGGTCGGTCGGCCGATGAGCCTTGAGAGCCTGGCGAAACGGATAGCAACGGACCGCAAGCGCAGCGCCGCTTAAGCCGTCGACCACGCCAAGACTGATCCCGTCAAGTCAAACCAAGTAGTGCGGCTCGCGTTACCAAGCGCGAGCGCGTTTCTTGGTAAATCATTTGCTAACCATATCGATTAAGGTTAATGTCCTCCCCATCTGCCGAATCTCTTTTTGAACTAGGGGACGACAAATGAAGAAGACCAAAGCGGGACGTGGGCTGATTAGCTGGCTCATGGGTCACGGCTGGGATTCGGCCGGCAGCAACGGCTAACAGCCACCTCGACCCGGTGTTTCGGGTCGTAAATTCAAAGCGTTAGAAAGCGCCTGCCATTTGGTGGGCGCTTTTGCGCGTCTACTGTAAACGGACCCTCTCGCCGCGCTGGAATCAAGGCGATTGCGCAGCTAGGCGAGGCTCATGCTTCGCCAAGCGACCAATATCCGACCGATTCGCGCGATTCGCCCTGAGCTGCAGAATCTTAACGAATGAGCGCCGAATCCGTCCGAGACTGGCTAGCCCAAAGAGCGCCCGACCTCCGCTATATCGAGGTCGAGGCGAGCACAGCGACGGTCGATACCGCCGCCAAGGCTTTGGGCGTCGAGCCGGGGCGCATCGCAAAGACGCTCGCGGTCCGGGCTGGCGAGCATCTCTTTCTGCTGGTCGCGCGCGGAGATGCGCGCCTCGACAACCGCAAGTGTAAGGACGCGCTCGGCGCACGGCCACGAATGCTCGGCGCCGAAGAGACGTTTGAAGTCACCGGCCATCCCGTCGGCGGCGTCTGTCCCTTTGGACTGGCGCGACCGCTACCAATCTATCTCGACGTCTCGCTCCAGGCGTTCGACATGGTCTATCCGGCCGGGGGATCGCTCAATACTTCGGTCGAGGTTGCGACCGATCGCCTGTTCGACCTGGTCGGAGAGCGCTGGGTCGACCTGTGCCGGCTACCGGAGGAAGCGATCGGGGCTTAATTCGGCTTGCAACACTTCGGCGAGCGGCCATGCCGCGCCGGCGATCAGCGAGGCTGCGATGCGTGCCATGACCGGGGACGTCTGCAGACCGAACCCACCCTGCCCGGCGAGCCAAAAGAACCCCTCGACATCGGGCGCGAATCCGACAGCCGGCCGCCTGTCTGGCGTGAACGTGCGTAGGCCGGCCCAGCGGTGCGCGATGCGACCCACGGTCATCGTCGTCTGCTCCTCGACTCGGAACGCGGCCAAGGCCATTTCATATTCCTCAGCCTGGGCGTCGCTGGGATCGGTCGGGACTTCGTCCATCGGCGAGGCAAAGACACGCCCGCCTTCGCGCCCAAAATAGAGTTCGTCGCCGACCGTCTTGGCGAAAGGCAGCCGTTGGAGGTCGAGCCCGGCAGGTGCATCGAAAACGATGATGGTTCGGCGTTTCGGAACCAGCTCGATGGGCGCCACTCCCGCCAGCCTCGCGATCGCATCGGCCCAGGCGCCCGCGGCGTTGACAATGATCGGCGAAAGGAAGCAGTCGCCCCGCTCCGTGGCGACCGCCCAGTCCTTCCCGTCGCGCTCGATCGCAGCGACCCGCGCACCGGTGCGAACGTCGCCGCCGTGGTGTTGGAGGCGCCGGGCATAGCCCTGCAGCAGCGCGTGGCCATCAAGCTTGAGTCCATGCGCATCGACCAGGCCATGCTCGCTGGCCCCTGTTCCGGTACGGAGAACCGGGCACCAGTACGCCAGGCCGGCGGCATCGAGCCGCTCGAGCTTAGCGAATGGCGCGATGTCGTCGGCAAGCACGTCAAGCGCCGCGCGCTCTTCGGCACGGGCATGAACCAGGACCGGCATCGGGAAGGCCAGAGCGCCGCCAAACTCCTCAGGCGGGTCGTCGAAGAACGGACGGCTGGCGAGCGTCAACGCGCGCACCAGCCGATCGCCGAGCGCATAATGCAACAGGGTTGCACTGCGTCCCGACGCGTGGAAGCCGATCTGCTCTTCCGCTTCCAGCACCGTGACGCGCGCGTTCTCCGACAATACCGCCGCGGCAGAAAGGCCGGCGACGCCGCCGCCGATGACGAGAATGTCGGAAGTCTCGGCCACCCCAATCAGGCGACGAGCCGCTCGTGCACCACCTTGCCGCCGTGGGTCAGGCGGATGCCCTTGACCAGCTCATCGTCGTCCGGGAGCACGGGCTTGCCCTGCTCCTTGTCCCAGAAGGCCGACAGGAAATTGAAGACGTTGCGGGCGAATAGCGCCGATGCATCCGCGGCAAGGCTCCGCGCGAGGTTCGCAGCCCCAATGATCGCCACGCCATGCTTCTCGACCGTTTGCCCGGCGACCGTCCCTTCGACGTTGCCGCCGGCCGCCGCCGCCATGTCGACGATCACGCTTCCGGGCCGCATGGTCGCGAGCTGCGCGTCGCTGATCAGCCGCGGCGCCGGCTTGCCGGGAATAAGCGCGGTGGTGATGACGATGTCCTGCTTGGCGATATGGCCCGAGACCAGCTCGGCCTGCGCCTTCTGATATTCCGCCGACATCTCCGTCGCGTAGCCGCCAGCGCCTTCGCCTTCGATGCCGGCCACATTCTCGACGAAGATCGGCTTTGCGCCCAACGACTGGATCTGCTCTTTCGTCGCCGAGCGGACGTCGGTCGCGCTAACCTGCGCGCCGAGCCGCCGCGCGGTCGCGATCGCCTGCAGTCCTGCCACGCCGACGCCCATCACGAACACCTTGGCCGGACTGACGGTGCCTGCGGCAGTCATCATCATCGGAAAGGCGCGGCCATAGGCATTCGCCGCGTCGACCACGGCCTTATAGCCGGCAAGGTTCGATTGCGACGACAGGATGTCCATTGATTGTGCGCGTGTGATGCGCGGCATCCACTCCATCGCCAGCGCATCGAGCCCAGCCTTGGCGTAACCGTCGATCGCCTCGCGGCGGCCTGCAGGATCGAGCCCGCCAATCAGCAGCGTGCCTGTCTCCGCTCCTTTCAAATCTGCCGCGTCGGGCCCGTTGACACAAAGGATCGCGCCGGCCCCCTTCAGGACATCGGCGCGACTGCCGAGCTTGGCCCCTGCAGCCTCGAACTCGAGATCGCGAATCGACGCGCCGACGCCTGCACCGCTTTCGACAGCGACTTCGGCGCCAAGCCCGATGAATTTCTTCACGGTCTCGGGGATTGCGGCGCAGCGGGTCTCGTCCGCCGTCTCCTTCAGGACCGCGATCTTCATGCGATGAGTCAGGCTATTTCAGGATCATGAGAACGATGAAGGCGATGATCAGGCAGGTGATCGCCCCCCATTTCAACAGCTTAGTGAAGCGCGTGTAGTCGCGGACATGCATCGCGACGTCCTGCGTGGGAGGGCTAACCAGCAGCGGCTCCTCTTCAGCCATGAAACTTCCCTTCGCGCCTGTGATGCGCGTCCATAACAAGCCGCGGCGCGACGCCCAAGCCCCCTGCCGCACCTTCTTAAGCCGACCTTTACCCCTGCTTGGCTACGCTGGCCCAAAGGGCCAAGCTATGCGTGAACAAGCAATCCGCTCGCTACTCCTGCTCGACACGGACGTCGACGAGCGCCGACTCGTCTCGGCTATCGCGTCGCGCGCCGGGTGGAGCGTAGTCGGAGCCAACGACGTGAACGCCGCGACCGCGCACCTTCAAGGCTCACACGGCCGCGAGGTCCAGGCGGCGCTCCTCGGTGCCTGGAGCAGCGATGCCGGACCCAGCCTGGTTGCGGCTCTGCGCGAGGTTCGCCCAACGCTTCCGGTGATCGTACTGTCCAACGGCAACAGCGTCGCCGACGCGGTCGAGGCGATGCAAGCCGGCGCATCCGACTTCCTGGTCCGTCCAGTCGCGGCGGAGCGACTGACGGAAGCACTCTCGGCCAATGCCGACCGGCGCCGGGCCGGCGGCGAACTCGCGCCAGTCTCGGAGAAGCTCGCGCCCGAGCTGTCGCTTGAGCAGCTCGTCGGAGCCGCGCCGGAATTTCGCGCCGCGCTCGCCGTGGCCGCGAAGGGCGCCCGCAATCGCCTGCCGATCCTAATCATCGGCGAGCCGGGAACGGGCAAGGAAACGCTCGCCCGGGCAATTCACGCCGCGAGCCTACGCGCCAAGGCGCCGCTCCTCGTGCTCGACTGCAAAGCCATTCCCGCCAACATCATCGACAGCGAATTGTTCGGGCATGAGAAAGGCGCGTTCCCAGGTGCCTTTGCCGCCAAGACGGGGCGCCTGGTCCAGGCCGACGGCGGAACGCTGCTGCTCGACGATGTCGCGGCGCTGCCGGCTGAAACGCAGGAAATGCTCGACCGCGTTCTCGCGACTGGCGAGGTCCGCCCGGTCGGCCTGAACGGCAGCTATTCGATCGACGTTCGGGTCATCGCCACCACGAGCCGCCCGCTCCCGGAAGATTTCAATGCCGGCCTCGCCGAAAGGATCGGCGCGACGACCGTCACCCTGCCGCCGCTGCGCGAGCGGAGCGGCGACATTCCGCCGCTCGCCCGACACCTGCTCAACCGGCTCGCGGACCAGACCGGCATGCGGACATTGTCGATCGGCAATGACGCGCTTGCCTTGCTGATGCGTTACGGCTGGCCGGGCAACGTTCGCCAGCTCGCCGGCGTGCTGTTCCGCGCAGGGCTACATTGCGAGGGCGGATCGCTGACCGCCGAGCATTTTCCGCATATCGCGATCCAGTCTCGCTTCTCCGGCCGGCGCACCGACTTCTCGCCGACGCTCAGCCACACCCGCAGCCAGGAAGCGATTGCCGGCGCGCCTGGGGTCACGCTCTACACCAGCGAAGGCCATCTCCGTCCGCTCGAGGAGATCGAGGCGGACATCATCCGCCTAGCGATCGGCCATTATCGGGGCCGCATGACGGAAGTCGCGCGGCGCCTCGGGATCGGCCGCTCGACGCTCTACCGCAAGCTCGGCGATCTCGGGATCGACACTGCCGCCTAGACCCGCGGCGTTAGCGCCTGGTCCTTGAGACCGCGCCACACGCGCAGCGCCTGAACCGTCTCGAACACATCGTGGACGCGGACGATCTGCGCCCCCTGGTCCACGGCTTTGAGCGCGAAAGCCAGGCTTCCGCCCAGCCGCCGGTCCGCCGGAGCCTCGCCCGACAGGGCGCCGATCGTGCGCTTGCGGCTGGCGCCGACCACGATCGGGCAGCCGAGCGAATGAAACAGCGCCAGGCCGTTCATCAGCTCGAGATTGTGGGCGACGCTTTTGCCGAAACCAAATCCGGGATCGACCAGGATTTTCTTGCGCGCGATTCCCGCCGCTTCCGCCGCGGCAACCCGCTCCTCGAGCCACAGATAGACCTCGACCAACACGTCTTCGTAGCGCGGATCTTCCTGCATCGTCTCGGGCGCGCCCTTGTGGTGCATCAGAACGGTGGGGATTCCCGCGGCCGCAATGACTCCTGTCGAGCGATCGTCATAGGTGAGCGCGGAGACGTCGTTGATCATCCGCGCCCCGGCTTCAAGCACTGCGGCCATGACGTCAGGCTTGCGCGTGTCCGCCGAAACCGCCGCCCCGCCGACGGCGAGCTGGCGGATCACGGGAACGATGCGCTCGATCTCATCGCCGTCCCACACTGGTTTTGCTCCGGGCCGCGTCGATTCTCCGCCGACATCGATGATCGCCGCGCCCTCGGCGGCCATGTCGGCGCCGGCGGCGGCAGCGCTGGCCGCATCCACGAATTGACCGCCGTCGGAGAAGCTATCGGGCGTCGCGTTGACGATGCCCATCACCTGAGGCTGATCGAGGCGGACGGTGCGCTCGCCGAGCTGCAGCGGCTCTCGCGGGACGGTGAGCGCCTCCCATTGCCGCGCCATGTCCTCGTCGACGCGACTCTCCAGGCCCTCGACCGGCACGAGGTCGGCGGAGACCCGCTTGCGGCCTTCGATGCGGATCAGCTCGACGCTGGCGAACCAGTTAAGGCCGCCCGCGAGCCGCGCGACTTTTCCGTCATGCCCAAACGGCGAATCGACAAAGCCCGTGGGCTTGAGGAGCGTACGCATGATCCGCGCTATAGCGCGGCGAGATGCTGTTGCCGCAAGACGTCGAGCGGATGAAATCCTCCATCTTGCTCGACGTGCCAGAAGGTCCAGCCGTTGCACGATGGCGCGCCCTGGAGAGCGGCGCCGACCTGGTGGATCGAACCCGACTTGGAGCCGCTGACGATCGAGCCGTCAGCGCGGACGCTGGCATTCCAGCGGCGCTTGCCATCGGTCAGCCGGGAGCCGGCCGGGACTAGTCCGTTCTCGACCAGCGCACCGAACGCAACGCGCGGCTGCTCGCGCTTATCGGGGACGGTTTGCATCGCACTTTCGTCGAGCGGAAGAGTCGAGGCGATCCGTTCGCGCGCAACTTTGACGTAAGCGGTTTCTCGTTCGATCCCGATCCAACGGCGCCCGAGGCGGCGTGCTACCGCGCCAGTCGTCCCGGTCCCGAAGAACGGGTCGAGGACCACGTCGCCGGGCTTGGTGCACGCCAGCAGGATTCGATAAAGCAACGCCTCGGGCTTCTGGGTCGGGTGCGCCTTCGCGCCGTTCGCGCCCTTGACCCGCTCGCCGCCCGCACAAATCGGCAGGAACCAGTCCGAGCGCATTTGAAGGTCTTCGTTCAGCACCTTCATCGCCCGGTAATTGAAGGTGTAGCGCGCCTTTTCGTCCTTGGCGCACCAGATCAGGGTCTCGTGCGCGTTGGTGAAGCGCGTGCCGCGAAAATTCGGCATAGGATTCGATTTGCGCCAGACAATGTCGTTCAAAATCCAGAATTTCGCGTCTTGAAGCAGCGCACCGATGCGAAAAATGTTGTGATAGCTGCCGATCACCCAGATCGTGCCGTCGTCCTTCAGGATGCGGCGCGCCTCGCGAAGCCAGTTGCGCGTGAACTCGTCGTACGTGGCAAGACTGTCGAACTTGTCCCAGTCGTCGTTGACCGCGTCGACCCGCGTGCCCTCGGGACGAAACAGGTCGCCGCCGAGCTGCAGATTGTACGGCGGATCGGCGAAGATCATGTCGACGCTTCGGTCAGGCAATTCGGCCATCTCGGCGATGCAGTCGCCTTGAATGATGACATTGAACGGCAGAATCCGGGCCGACGCGATCGGCCCCGGCCGCAACGCCACCCGGCCATCCGCAATGCGGGTCACGAGGTTCATGCGTGAATGCCCCCTTTGAACGGGGCAAATTGAGTCAGCCTGGACTCCCGGTCAAGCGAACAAGGGTTAACGAGAACCTACAACTAGACGGCCGAGGGGCGCCGCTCCACAAGATGTTGAGTCTCCACTGCAATAGCGGACTCAATGGGTGGTGGGTGTGGCGCAAAGGACTCGCTGGTTCCGATTTCTTCGAAAACGAGCTCGGGCTGGGCGTTGCGGGCCTCGATCTCGCGGACCAGGCCGAAGCTACGGCGATGCAACGGAGTCAGGCCGAGGTCGTGGATCGCGCGGCGGTGGTCCGGCGTGGGATAGCCGCGGTTGTGGTCCCAGCCGTAGCCTGGATATTCCCCGGCATATTCCACCATCATCCGATCACGCGTCACTTTGGCGATGATCGACGCGGCCGCGATCGAGCGGCATTTCGCGTCGCCGTCGACGATAGCCTTGGACGGCCGCTGCCATCGCGGGCAGGCATTGCCGTCGACCAGCACCCAGGCGGGCTCGAGCCCCAGCGCTTCGACGGCCCGGGTCATCGCCAGCATTCGAGCCCAATAGATGTTGATGCTGTCGATTTCCTCGACCGTCGCGATCCCGACGCCCCAGGCCGCGCACTTCGTCAGCTTGGCGTAGAGCGCCTCGCGCTTCTGTAGCGGCAGGTTCTTCGAATCATCGATGCCGCGCGGAAATTTGTCGCGATCCAGAATGCATGCCGCAGCCACAACCGGGCCGGCCAGCGGCGCGCACCCGGCTTCGTCGACGCCGGCGAGCGGCTGCGGGTAATCGAACTCGAGCTTGAAGGAACAGCGCCGCGGCATCGAGTCGCTTTGTGTACCCTTGCGAAGTCAGGGGTCCAGACCGCTTCATTGTTCTATCAACAGAAAAGCTGGACTCGCACCTTCGCAGGACTGCTGATCAGTCTTCCACCCGCCACGGCGGGAAGCGCCGCGTTTCGCCCGCTTTGTAGAGGAAGATGATGTTGCCGTCGGGGTCGCGCAGCCGCGCTTCGCGCCACATCCACGGCTGGTTCCTCGGTCCGTGCTCAAACGGCACCCCGCTCCGCGCCAGCTGCTCGACACGCTCGTCGAGGTCGTCGCACTCGAGATAGACGGCGGTCGTCGCGACGATCTGTTCGTCCGGATCGATCTGGACGGACAAGGTCGCCCCGCCGGCAGTTTCGAACCGCGCATAGTCGGGTGGATTGTCGACGATCTGCCTGAGCCCGAGCGTCCGGTAGAAATCGACCGAGCGCCGGTAATCGGTCCCCGTCACGGTCACCTGGTTGAGCCGCGGACCGGTGCCGACGTCGAGCCGCACGCGTTGTTGGGCGATAGGTCCCGATCCCTGACCCAGGTCCGGCGCATCGTGGAGCGCGACGCGGACGAACTCGCGTGCCCGCGCTACGGAATCGGCAAGGGTCGCGCCTTGGGCGAGGAACAAAGTGATCGCACTCGCCAGGGTGCAGCCGGTGCCATGGGTACTCGTCGTGTCGATCCGCTGGCCTTGCCAGCTGGTCATATTGTCCTCTTCGATCAGAGCGTCGGCGAGCGCGTCGCCCTCCTCGTGTCCGCCTTTGATCAGCACCGCACAGCCGTGCTGCCCGACAAGCGCAAGCGCGGCAGCGACCGGGTCGTCCTCCGATGTCAGCTGTTTCAACTCTGGCAGGTTGGGCGTCGTAATCGTCGCCACGTCCATCAGCTTGCCGAACGCCGCGACGGTCGCATCGTCTGCGAGCGGGGCTCCGCTGGTCGCGACCATCACCGGATCGAAGACGATCGGAATGCCGGGCTGCTCAGCCCGCAGGCGATCGAGACGCGAGGCAACCTGCTCGGCGGCAAACGCGCCTCCGATCATACCAATCTTGACGGCATCTACGCCGATGTCGCTGACTACCGCGTCAATCTGCGCGAGGATCACCTCGGCAGGAACGGGATGCACGGCGGTGACACCCATCGTGTTTTGCGCGGTGATCGCGGTGACGGCGGTCATTGCGTGGCCGCCGAGCATCGTGACGGTCTTGATGTCGGCCTGAATCCCGGCGCCGCCGCCAGAATCGGAGCCGGCGATGATGAGAATCCGAGCCGTCGACGTCACGCCACTCGCCTTCGACCCGCGCTTCGCGGCGAAGTTTTCCATGTGCACAACAGGCTCATGCGCCCGGAAACACCAACAAAGTGTTCACGCCGCGGCCTGGACGGCCTCGCAAATGTCGTCGACCACCCTCTCGACCACCATCAGATCCTCGCCCTCGGCCATGACCCGGATCAGCGGCTCGGTCCCCGACTTGCGGATGAGCAGCCGCCCCCTGCCCGCGAGCTCGGCTTCCGCCGCCGCGATCCGCTTGCGGACGCTGTCCGCCTCAAGCGGATTCGTGCCGCCGTTGAAGCGAACGTTCTTCAGAAGCTGCGGCAAGGGCTCGAACTGGCGAAGCAAGCGGCTCGCCGGCTGTTTCGCTTCGACCAGCGCGGCAAGCACCTGGAGGCCAGCGACCAGTCCGTCGCCGGTCGTCGAATGGTCGGCAAGGATGATGTGGCCCGATTGCTCGCCGCCAACATTAAAGCCGCTCCGCCGCATCTCCTCGAGCACATAGCGGTCGCCAACTTGGGTGCGGACGAGGTTGAGCCCCGCCTCGCCCAGTTTCCGCTCGAGGCCGAGGTTCGACATCACGGTCGCGACGACCGCGTCGCCCTTGAGTTCGCCGCGGCGCTGCATGCCGAGCGCAATCAGCGCCATCAACTGGTCGCCGTCGACCATGTGGCCTTTTTCGTCGACGACGATCAGCCGGTCGGCATCGCCGTCCAGCGCCAGCCCCAGGTCCGCGCCGCTCGCAATCACCGTCTCGCGCAGAAGTTCGGGATGGGTCGAGCCGCATTCGTGATTGATGTTGATCCCGTCGGGCGTGACCCCCAACGGGATGACTTCCGCTCCCAACTCCCACAACGTGTCGGGGGCAACGTGGTAGGCGGCGCCATTAGCGCAATCCACGACGACCTTAAGCCCGTCGAGGCGCAGGTGCTGCGGGAACGTGTCCTTGGCAAACTGGACGTAGCGGCCACGCGCATCGTCGATCCGGCGAGCGCGGCCGATCTCCGCGGCCTTGGCGAGCTTCGGGCCCTGCTCCATCCGCTTCTCGATCGCTCGCTCGGTGTCGTCGCTGAGCTTGTAGCCGTCGGGTCCAAAGAGCTTGATGCCATTGTCCGCAAACGGATTGTGCGAAGCCGAGATCATCACGCCAAGATCCGCGCGCATTGACCGCGTAAGCATCGCCACCGCGGGCGTCGGCATCGGGCCGAGCAGAACGACGTCCATGCCCACGCTCGTGAAGCCCGCGACCATCGCCGATTCCATCATATAGCCCGACAGGCGCGTGTCCTTGCCAATCACGACCCGGTGGCGGTGGTCGCCGCGCAGGAAATGCGCGCCCGCGGCCATTCCGACGCACAGTGCCGTTTGCGCAGTCATCGGCTCACTGTTGGTGAGCCCGCGAATGCCGTCGGTGCCGAAGAATTTGCGCGTCATCGGCGGCGCTTTAGCGCTTTTAGCCGAGCCAGCGCCAGAAGCCTGCGGGAACAGGGTGCAACCACGTCGCGAAGAAATACAGCGCCGTGCCGCCAACCAAAGCAACCGTACCGGGATTCCCAACGCCGCGCGTGAAAGGGACGAAGGCGGTTTGAGCGGTCCACTCGTGCCACGTCTCGCCCAGCTCGCGTTGTTTCTTGGCGTCCTGTCCGGCAGCACCGACGAGGGCGAGCAGGATGATCGCGCCGTCGAACACCAACGCCTTGGGCATGGCCAGGATAGTCAGATGAACGGCCGCCCAAATCGCGAAGCTCCACATCATCGGGTGGCGGGTGATCAAGAACACACCCGTTGGACCGCCGGTGGGGCCCTTCGAGCCGACCAGCGCGGGGTTGCGAATGAACGAACCGACGAAGAGAATCGCGGCGAGCCACATCAGCAGGGTCCCGGCAATCCACCCGGCATCCCCGGCGTTCCACAACGCCGGCTCGCGGCCGATCACCCGGTAAAAATAAATCATCGACCCGAAGGTGATGAGTGCGAGCAACGAGTAGATGCCGCGAAACGGCCCTTCGCCGACCGCGCGTACGAGCGGGCCGCGCAAGGGATGCGAAAGAAGGAAATGCAGTCCGACAAAGGCGATTGCCGAAAAGAAGAGACCCATTTGCGGGGTCAATGCCGGTAAGCCTCCGGAAGGTCGCGCCGCGGCAGGTAGCGATAGCGCTCTAGCAGGCGCGTCTGGTGCGTTTCCAGCGGCTGACGAACGCCGTCGATATAAACCTGCTCGGCCGCGCTCGTGCCTTCGAGCGGGTCGCCCGACCAGATGACGAGGTCGGCCCGCCGCCCGGGCGCAAGGCTGCCAAGCTCGCCGCCCATGCCGAGCGCTTGCGCGGGCTTGGAGGTAATCATCGCCAACGCCTCGCCCCACGTCACCCCGGTCGCGCCGGGGATCCGCTGCAGCGCGACGAGGTTGCCCGCATACTGCCGCTCCATGAACAGGTTGCGCGTGTCATTGTCGTCGATCATTCCGATCGACACGTTGACGCCGGCCCCGCGCATGCGTCCGACGTTGGACTGGGTGGCGGCGATCTGCTCGAAGCTCGCGGGAAGATCGTTGACCGGAGAAGCGATGACCGGGATTCCGGCCTGGGCGATGCGATCAGCCACCAGCCAGCCTTCGCTGACGCCGACGAGCACGATCTTCAACGCCGGAAAATCGCGCTTGAGCGCCAAAACCTGAAGGATGTCGCTTGCCCGCTCGACGTGGACCAGCAGATATTGCCGGCCCTGCAGCACCGGGACCAGCGCGGCCGCGTCGAACCGGGTCAATAACACATCCTCGCTTCGCCGCGCGTCCGCGCCGTACAGCCGCGATTCGTTCGGGTTGCGCACGACCGGGCGCTCGCGCTCATCCGGAGCGCCGGCCCCGGCGGAAGCTACGTTCGGCGCGTAGCGCCGCAACTCGGCCGCCTCACGCAACGCGTTGCGAAACAGGATGTGGCTCGAGGCGCGCGACCCGCCCGCCTTGCCCGCGCCGGTCTCGCCGAGCTCAACGAACTGGAATTTGCGGGCGGCAGTCACCGGATCCATGTCCGCGCCAGTATCGATCACCGCGCCCTGACCGGCAAAAATGCTGCGCC
>Ga0070667_100003136_pt1 | contig 14193 bp, 16 predicted proteins | sample KBSS33metaG_FD_64659 | JGI IMG/M metagenome (GOLD analysis project Ga0070667, IMG submission 64659) | Switchgrass rhizosphere microbial communities from Kellogg Biological Station, Michigan, USA - KBS S3-3 metaG | ecosystem: Host-associated > Plants > Roots > Rhizosphere > Soil ...
GCCGCGGTCATCGCCGCCGGCGGCGTCGCAGCCGCGATGCTGCTGAGCGGGCCCGTGGCCCACGCCGACGGGAAATCCGACGTCCAGATCGCCTGCGAGAAGGCAGGCGGCGTCTACACCGCCACCACGTCGAGCGTCGAGTCGTGCTGCTTCAAAGAGGCCGTCAACGACGCGGGCCAGCACTGCAAGATCTATGTCCTCGGAGAGCTTTCCGGCTACGGCCGCGAACTCGACCCGACCAGCACCACGCCAAAACCCGGTCGCGTCGCGCAACTGCCCGCCGGGAGCCTGAACATCAACAAGGCGTAGCGACATCGACCACCGCTGAACCGGGCCCGCGTCCTGCGGGCCCGGTTCTCGTCGTGCGGTCGGAGATCTCGGCGAATGCCGTCTGGCTGTCGGCTGGGCTCTGCAAAAGAATCCTCAAAAAAGTGTGGGAATCCAGTCGGCCGGTCGCTCCTAACAGCTGAAGCCAAAAGGGCTGCGAACACCACAAGGAGAAGACCATGTCCGTTCAACACAACCCACAGCCGGCCGTCCGGCGCCGACTCGGCGTGGCCGCGATGCTGCTGGCCGCCGGATCGATCGCCCTACTGGCGCCTGCTGGTGTGGCGAGCGCCGACGCCCGCGACTCGGTGCAGGACGCCTACTCGAAGTGCATCAATGACGAGATCGCGCGTGTCGGGGTCCACCCGAGCATGGATGCCATTCTGACGTCTTGCTGCGCACAGGTGGGGGGAACACCGTCCTTCACCCCGGACGGCAAGTTCGTTACCTGCGCTCTGCCCGCCCCCAGCTCACCCGGTAGCGGTTCTGGCCACGGGCCGACCCCGCCTAGGCCGGGATCGGTCGTGATCGGCCACCAGCTGCCGGACGCGACTCATGTCTGAGAACTTCGGCGGCAACCGACAAGGCGCTCGACTGTCAGTGGGCAAGCTGTTTGTGTACTTCTGCATCGTCGCGGTGCCGGTGATGTTCATCGGCCCCGGCCTGTGGCTGGTGGGCCAGCGCGCGATCGGCACGCCGGTGCAGGCCAAAGTGCTTGCTTGCCAAGAGCATATGGTGAGCCGCTCCGACGCCGAGTACTGCCAGGCGCGGTGGACGGTGGGCGGCCGCACGGTCGAGGGTGATATCGAAGGCTCGGGTAGCGACGATGTCGGGCACACGATCAGCGCGACAGTGCGCGGCGACACCGCATACAGTCGCGCGCTGACACTGCCGCTACTGCTGATCGGACTCGGATTGCCGTTCCTCATCTTGACGATCCGATACCTGCGCACCGCCACCAAGCGCACGACCGCCCGCGGCGCCGGGTTTGCGTAGGCGCACGTGGGTCGGCTGACTACGGGTTGCCGAGGCGGATGTGGATCCCTTGACTGGCGAGTTGGTCGAACGGGTAGATGAAGTCCCCGCGGTGGCTCACGGAAACGACGTATCGGTCCTGGCCCTCTGTGATGGGGAAGGTGAACAGGAACGTGCACGTCGTTTCATCGCCTTTGCCCTCGCCGAGCGACGTGGTGGTCAGAATTTCGCCTTTCCCGTTGCGGACGACGACTTGGGTGGCGGGGGTGATATCGGAGTAGCCGTTGACTCCGTGACATGCCCCGTTGTCTGCTGCGATCGAACTGACAACCGCATCTGGTCCGCCGCCGGTCAGCACGAATGTCCCTGTCACCGTGGCACTTTCGAGGACATGAAAGCCGTGGGCGAAGCGCGGGCAGAAAATGTCGACGGCGATCTTGTCGGCGGCCTGACCCTGCTGCGGCCCGCCGTCGTCGAGTTGTCGGCAGACCTGCTTGCCGTGCGCAACCGCGTTGGCGTCGGAGTTGAACTGACTGGCCAGTCCGGCGTCGTGCAACGTGGACAGGTAGACGTCCTCCGGTGGCGGTGAGTGACGGCGTTCGGGAACGTGCAGCGCCCAAAACACCAGGGCCGCCATCACGATGACCACGGCCGCCGCGCCGGTGCCCAGCCAGGTTGACCGGATACTGGTCCTGCTGCGCGCGGGCACATCAACGTAGTGAGGCAGCATGGCGCCACCGTCGGGGTCGTCGGCCTGGGCCCTGCCATTGCGCACCCGCCTGGTGGGACGTCCGGCTACGTAGTATCGGCCTTCATGCCGTGCGGTCGGGTCGGGACGCCATCCGGTCAGCGCGACGTCTTTGCCTGGGGCGCCGCACTTTTCACAGACTCCGCTGCTGTCCACAGCTGAACCGCAAAATGGACATGCCGTCACGGCAGTACCCCAGCGTCTGACCGGTAGTCGGGCGACTGGAGCGAATCTGCCTTTGCGTCGCGGCGGAGCATCACCGCCATTGTGGCCCGTTCGCGACCTAGAATTCGAGTCTCAACGTGAGCCGACGGGCGCGGTCGATCGCACACCTGTCGTCCGGAAGCGACTCCGGTACATGCTGGGCGAGACGCCGAGCGCGCGGCGGAAGGTGCGTCGCATCGTGTCCGCAGAGCCGAAGCCAGCCCGTCGCGCAACCGCTTCCTGACTGTTGTCTCCGGTGGCCAGCAGCACCTTGGCCGCCTCCAGCCGCGCCCGCTCGACGAACCGTGCCGGTGTCATCCCGACCTGGACCCGAAACATGCGCACCAGATGCCGCTCGCTTACGGCTGCGCGATCAGCCATCGTCGCGATGGAATGGTCAGCGCTGGGATCGGAGACAACCGAGTCCAGGATTTCGCGTAGACCCCGCGATACCGGCAGCGCCGCCTCGGTCCAGACACTGAACTGCGCCTGACCGCCCGGCCGCTGCAGGAACACCACCATCCACCGCGCCACCCGCCTGGCCACGTCCGGGCCGTAGTCACTTTCCACCAGCGCCAGGCCCAGGTCGATGCCGGCGCTGATGCCCGCACCGGTGATGAACGGCCCGTCCTGAACGAACAGGGAATCGGGGTCCACCGACACGTGCGGATACGCGCGCGCCAACTCCTGACAATGCGCCCAATGCGTGGTCGCTCGGCGCCCATCGAGCAACCCGAGCGCCGCAAGCACGAACGAGCCCGTGCACACCGACGCCACCCTGCGCGCCCGCGGCGCCAGTTCGCGCACCATCTGCAACGCCGACTCGACGACGTCGGGCGTCTGCTCCTCTGGGATGTCGTGCTCACCCGGCGTGAAGTTGAAGTCGGCGGGCACACCGCCCGGCACGATCAGCGTGTCGATCCGGTCGGGCACCTCTGCGAGGGACGTGTCGACATTGAGCGTGACGTACGACGTCGTCTGGACGGCTTCACCTGTCAGCGAGGCCAGAATCACGTCGTATCGTGCGCCAAAGTCGTTGGCACGCGCGAAGATTTCCAACGGCGCGGCCACGTCCTGCAGCGTCACCTTGTCATACAACGCGAAGACGACAGTCTTGTGTGCCTTCCCCGGCCGCAGCGGCCTGTTCTCGTCGGGCACCGTCACACCCCCATCTAAAGGTGCACACAAGCTAACGGCCATGTGTTACGACGACGTTGCCGACGGCACGTCCGGATTTGCCCGAATCGTGTCCGGTCTTGACGGCCCGAGAATTCTGACCGTAACACCGGCGAAACCTGCTGAGCTGAAGCTCCTTTCATGGATTCTCGGACAGCCTCGACGCTCAGCATCGGCGTCCTCGGCGGACTGGCGGTCGCACTGACCGCAGAAGTAGTCACGGTGCCCATCTGGGTGGTGTTCTTGGCGTGGGCGTCGTTCTTCTTCGTCGGCGGCGGGACCGCCGGCTGGATTCGATCGGTGTCGTCGAACCTCGTCGGCGTCGTGATCGCCTCGGCCAGCCTGTACGCCGCCTACCTGATGGGCGGCAGCCTGCTGGTCACCGCCATCGCGGTGGGGGTGGGCAGTGCGCTGATGGTGCAGGCGTCGTGGGTGCCGCTGCTGTCGACCACGCCTGCCGTCGTCGTCGGATTCGCCTCCACCGTGTCGACGGTGGCGGGCACCGGCAACGACATCACCGTCACGACCATCTCCCACCCCGGCCTCGTCGCCGCCGTCGCCTGTGTGCTCGGGGCGTCCTTCGGACTGCTCCAGGAGTACCTGGCCACCGCCATGACGAAGAAGTCCGCCGTCCCTACCGAGACCGCGCCAACGGAAGGAAGTCCTGCCTGATGAAACTGCAGCATTATCTCGGCGGCCTGGAAGGTCTGCCTGAACCGCTGACGATGGAAAAGCGTGTCTTCGTTGAGGAGTGGGAGAAACGCATCTTCGGCATCCACGTCGCGATGATGGGGTTGTCGAACCACCTCGGCTCCGCGCTGCCGGCCTATCCGATCGACGAGGTGCCGACGGCCTTCAAAGACGAATGGACATGGGCCGACCTGCGCACCGGCGCCGAGGCGATGAATCCGTTCGACTACTTCAAATTCCGCTACTACGAGAAGTGGCTGGGCGGCATCACCCAGTTCTTCATCGACAAGGGTTACGTGACCGAAGAAGAACTCACCGCGCGCGCCGCCGAACTCCCTTCAGCGCCAGACGTTTCGGGTGAGGCAGCGGTCGACGATCAGGTGATCGCCTATCTGCGGGAGGGCGACAGCCCACGCCGAGACGTCGCGCATCCGAAGTTCGCGGTCGGGTCCACCGTGCGGATCACCAATGTGCCGGCCGACGCGCACAGCCGGTTGCCGGGCTATCTGCGCGGACGCACCGGCACCGTGGAACGTGTCTTCGAAGGTGACTACGCCTACTTCTGCCACACCGGCGACGGCATCGGCGACCCGATGCCGATCTACATCGTCGAATTCGAGCCGGCCGAAATCTGGGGCGCCCGCGCCGAAGACGGACCGCTGATGCTGTACGCCGAGCTTTTCGAGGCCTATTTGGAACCGATCGAGGAGGAATCATGACCGGCCAGTTCGCTTACCCGTCAGACCGCGAGGAAGCCAGCGCGGCGAAGGCGGCCGCGTTGGAGTCCCTGCTGATCGAGAAGGGTGTCATCACACCACAGACCGTTGACAAGGTGCTCGCGTATTTCGAGACCGAGATGACCCCGCTCAACGGCAAGAAGATCGTCGTAAAGGCCTGGACCGATCCGGAATTCGCGGAGAAGATCGTCACCGATACGCCTGCCGCGATCGCCGAAATGGATTTCCCCGACGGTATGGCCGGCGCCGAAGGCGAGCACCTGCAGGCGGTGGCCAACACCGCGGGCGTGCACAACCTGGTGATCTGCACGCTGTGCTCGTGCTTCCCGTGGCCGGTGCTGGGACTGCCGCCATACTGGTACAAGGATCCCACGTTCCGGTCGCGCGCGGCCCGCGAGCCGCGCAAGGTGCTCGCCGAAGTCGGCGTGGACCTGCCCGCCGACACCGAGATCAAGGTGTGGGACTCCAGCGGTCACTCGCGGTGGTTCGTGATTCCCGAAAGACCGTCGGGTACCGACGATTTCACTGATGAGATGTTGATGGATCTGGTGACGACCGAGTCGATGATCGGTGTGGCGCTGGCAGGGCAGACGTCATGAAGCTGCACGAGACCTGCACCACCGATCAGGCCGCTCCTCAGTTTGACCACGAATGGCAGCGCAGGGCTTTCGGATTGGCGCTTGCGCTGTCCGAGTTCCGCCACTACCCGTGGAGTGAATTCCAGGAGACCCTGATCGCGACGATCGGGGAGTGGGAGAGCACCCCGGAATCCGAACGCGGGCAATGGGAGTACTACGACCACTGGGTCGCGACGCTCGAGAAACTCGTCGACCGCCACGAACTGCTGACCGCGCCGGTGCTGACCGACGCGAGCGACCACGCGCTGCCCGTCGCACACGACCACGACCACTGAGGATTTCCGATGAACAACGCAAACCCCGCTCTTGACGTCCCCCGGGTCAACCTGCGAGCGGCGGCTGCAGTGCTCGCCACCCCGGCTCGATTGACCGTCATCACGCTGCTCGCGCTGATCGCCTACTACTTCGTCGGATACGACCAAGGTGCAGTGTCGGTGTTCGGTTCGGACACCCACATCCACGAGTTCCTACACGACGCCCGGCACCTGCTCGGATTCCCATGTCACTAAACGCTGTTCGGCTTCTGGTGCCCGGTGCGGTCGCCGGCATCGTGTCATACGCCTTCAGCCGCGTGATGATCGAGCCGCTGATCGGCGCGGCAGTGGACTACGAGGGTGTGCGCGAGCACGCCGAGGCGCAACTTGCCGGGGGCGATCATGACCACGGTCATGAGGTGTTCACCCGTGCGGTGCAAGAGAACATCGGCGCTGCGGTCGGCGTCGTCGTCTTCGGCATCGTCATGGGTGTGCTCTTCGCGGTCGCCTACACCGTGATTCGAACCGTGTTGGAACGACGGGGCATCACGCCGGATCCGACCGGTCTGACGTTGGCGCTCTCCGCGGGCATGTTTGTGGCCATCGTGTTGGTGCCGAGCCTGAAGTATCCGGCGAACCCGCCGACTGTGGGGCTGGAAGACACTATCGGAGCGCGTAGTTCGTCGTTCTTGGCGATCACGGTGATCTCCGTCGTGGGTGCATGCGTCGCGGTGGCTGCGGGGATGGCATGGTCACGTCGGTGGGGTGCCTGGCGTGCGACTGCTCTTGCGTGCGGCGGTTACGCCGCGGTGATGCTGTGCACGATGGCGCTGCTGCCCAGCTTTCACGAAGTTCCCGGCCCGCTGAGCGGACCTGACGGCCTGGTGCTGGGCGGCTTTCCGGCCGAGGTGCTGGCCGAATTCCGGCTGTACTCCTTGGTGAACCAGGCCTTGATGTGGATGGTGATCGGCGTGACGTGGGCTTGCCTCGCAGCTGTGCCGCGGATGTCGGCTAAGGAGCCTCTCGACATGCGCAGGTAGTCGAAGCAATCGCCACGCGCCGTCGTTGATGAGAGCGCTTTGCCCGCCGCTTCGTTGACCCCGCGGATCCCCGAGTCTTACGCTCGATCGGGGCGTCACGGGAGGACGACATGACCACCACGAGTCCCGAGCCGGAGGAGTCGGTCTCAGAACGCGTTGCGGGAGGCATGCTTCCCCGCGTTCTCAACACGTTCGACATGGTCGCGATCTTCGTCTCGATCGTGCTGTTCATCACCAACGCGGCGGTCATCCAGAGCGCGGGACCCGCAGCCTTCGGCTGGTGGATCATCGGGTTCCTGGCCTTCCTGATTCCCGGCGCGATCGTCACCGGTCAGCTTGGCCGAATGTTCCCGGGCGAAGGCTCGATCTACCTGTGGACGCAGAAGGCTTTTGGACCGTTCTGGGGCTTCTTCGCCGGGTTCTGCGCGTGGTGGCCCGGCGTGCTCGTGATGGTGGCGACGGGCACGGTCGTGCTGAGCTACCTGGGCTACGTCTTCCCGTCGACGATCGGTGCTGCCAGCGTCCAGGTGCAGGGCGTGATCATCATCGCGTTCATCGTGCTGTCGGCCGTCCTTGCCAATCAACGGTTCCGGCTGACCCAGAACGTCGTCAACGTGGTGTGTGTCCTCTACGCCGTGGCGATCGGGTTGGTGGTGCTCGCAGGCGTCGTGCATCTCGCCGGCGGATTGGCGGCAGAGACGAATCCGACTGACTGGTCGGCCTGGTCGCCGTCGGCGCACACCGGTATCAACCTGACGAATTGGAGTTTCTTCGGTGTGGTGGTGCTGGCACTCTTGGGCGTCGAGGTGCCGCTCAACATGGGTGTCGAGATCAAAGACGAACGGTCGATCACGCGCTATCTGGTGTGGGGATCGCTGGCGGTGATGGCCGCGTACGTGCTCGCGACGTGGGCGGTGATGGTCACGGTACCGGCCGCCGACGGGCAGTCCGCTCAGGTGACCGCGCTGGCGACGGCGGTCGGCAGCGAGTTGGCCGGATGGCTGGGCAAGCTCGTCGCGATTCTGCTGGCCGCCTTCTTCCTCTTCATCACCGTGGTCTACAACTTCTCCTTCGCCCGACTGGTTTTCGTATCGGGACTCGATCGAAAACTGCCGTCGGCGATGGCGAAGGTGAACAAGCACAAGGTGCCGAGCAATGCGGTGTGGGTGCAGACGGCGATCGCAGCGGTGTTCGCGTTGGCGGCATTCGTTGTCCTCCCGTCGTTGGGCGTCGGAGGCGGGAAGCCGATCGACATCCAGACCAAGGTGTACGACGTGCTTCAAGCCGCGGTCACTGTGATCTGGTGTATTTCGATGGTGGTGCTGTTCGTTGACGTGGTGATCATCATCAGGCGATTTCTGCCGCGCTACGAAGAGACACGGCTAGCGCGCCCGGCGGTGTTCTACACCTGCGCGGTGATCGGAGGCTTGTCGGCGTTCGTCGCTGTGATCGCGACGCTCAGCGGATCGTGGACGCCCCTTGTCTCCAACGACTCGGGCAGCGTGTCAATCGCCGGGGCCGAGATTGCCTATGGTGTGTGGTTTTATCTCGTCGCCGGCATAGCTGTGCTGTCGTTGCTCGTCGCGGTGGGCATCTACTTTCTGGGCAGAGCGACGTCGGCGCGCGCAGCGCGATCCGGTTAGTCCGCGTACTTGCAAAGTGGCGCTGGTGGCGCCAAAATGGCGCCATGCCCAGCGTGCAGATCAAGGACGTCCCGGAGGACACCCATCGCGTATTGCGCGAGCGAGCTGCGCGCGCGCATCAATCGCTGCAGGAATACCTTCGGAGTCGCCTGATCGCCGATGCGAATCAGCCGACTTTGGAGGAGGTTTTCGATCGGGTCGCTACACGAAGCGGTGGCAAGGTGTCGTTTACCGATGCGGTGAGTCACCTTCGGGCAGAACGTGATCGTCGTTGACGCGAGCGTGGTGGCCGTCGCACTCGGCGACGACGGGGCCGACGGAGAGCGGGCCCGGATCCGCCTGACGGACGAAGCGTTGGCGGCCCCGGAAATCGTCGATCTCGAGGCGACGTCGGTCTGGCGTCGTCACGTTGCGGCGAAGTTGATGACCGCTCGGCGAGCCGCCCTCGCCGTTTCGGACCTCCAGAATCTGCCGATGCAGCGATCGCCTCATCGGCCGCTGCTCGACCGCATCTGGCAGTTGCGTCATGGGGTGACTCCGTACGACGCCGCTTACGTCGCGCTAGCCGAAGCCCTCAACGTGGCATTGGTCACGGCTGACGCACGGCTCTCGCGCGCCCCCGGCATCAGATGTGAGATCGAGCTGATCACCGGGCGTGGCCGGGCGCGGTGATGGCTTCGTGCAGTCGCCCCATTCGCCCTGGCGGCGGATACGATGGGTGAAGCGACTGATCTCGACGTTGCAAAGCGCGGCGTCCATCGACGGTACGTCAATGACTTGGTGCCGAGTCACGGTGCGATGGACGAGAGGGACTGAAGTGAGACGAGAGGTCGCGGCTGAGCTCGAGATCGAAATCACATCGCCGACGACTTTGGAGTTCCAGATTGCGGTCGCGCCGCATCCCAACGCCTCAGTTTCGGAGACCCTGTCGTTCAACTTGAACGGCTCGAACGTGGAGCCGCTGGAAGTAAGCGGTGTACACGGCAACCGCATTCACAAACTCGAAGTGCCAGTCGGCAGCATGAGTGTGCACTACGCCGCGGCGATCGTCGGCCGAGCCGAACCCGCGCCCGTCACCGAGTACGACCTGTCGATGTACCTGCGTCCCAGCCGCTACGCCGAGGCGGACAAGTTCTTCGGTTTCGCCGCAACGGAATTCGGCAACTATGCCGACTCGACGACATTGCTGGAAAAGGTGTCCTCCTGGGTGGGCACCCGGCTCAACTACGTACCCGGATCCAGCGACCCGATCGACGGTGCGGTCGACACCCTGCTTGCCGGCGCCGGGGTCTGCCGCGACTACGCGCATCTCGTCGTCGCGTTGCTGCGGGCCGTGAAAATGCCCGCTCGAGTCGTCTCGGTGTACGCGCCGGGCCTGTCGCCGATGGACTTCCATGCCGTGGCCGAGGCGTTCGTCGACGGGCAGTGGCGGGTGGTTGACGGCACCCTGCTGGCACCTCGCCAGTCGCTGGTGCGCATCGCCACTGGGCGCGACGCCGCCGACATCGCGTTCCTCGACAACCACAAGGGCGCAATCGAACTCACCAAACTGGAGGTGATGGCGATCGTCGACGGGGATCTTCCGAACGACTCGATCGACCAGTTGGTGTCGATCGGCTAGGAGTCGGCCAGGCCGTAGTGATTTCCTACGAAACCATTCGCCCTGTACGCTGGGCGTAACGCAGGCGTCGGGAATTCGACGCCGGTACGTCGTGGATCACTTCTCACCCGTGCACAATGCACTTGGTTTTCTCGCGGCGATCGATATTGCCCACCGGCAATCTCGCCACCTTGCACTCGTTCGCGTCGAGTCTCGCCGCGCGCAATGCAACCACCGAAAGACATCTCTCAACGTGACAACTCAACCGACCTTCGCCGACCTCGGCGTTGGCCAGCCGCTCATCGATGTGCTCACCGCGCGCGGCATCCTCAATCCCTTCCCGATCCAGGAGAAGACCCTTCCCGACACCCTTGCAGGCCGAGATGTGTTGGGACGCGGTAAAACCGGAAGCGGTAAGACACTTGCCTTCTCGCTGCCGTTGGTCACCCGGATCGCGGCGTTGCCCCAACGCAAGCGGCCCACCGGCCTTGTCCTGGCACCCACCCGTGAGCTCGCGACTCAGATCGCTGCTGCCCTCACACCCCTCGCGGCCGCGCACGGCCTGAAGGTCACCACGATCTTCGGCGGCGTGCCGCAGAGCCGCCAGGTCACCGCGCTGCGCGCCGGCGTCGACGTCGTCGTGGCCTGCCCAGGCCGACTGGAAGACTTGATGAAGCAGCGCATCATCTCCCTCGACGCGGTGGAGGTCACCGTCGTCGACGAGGCCGATCACATGGCTGACCTCGGCTTTCTCCCCGGAGTCACCCGTATCCTGGCCGCTACACCCCAAGGCGGACAGCGGCTGCTGTTCTCCGCGACCCTGGACAACGGCGTGGACAAGTTGGTCAAGCGCTTCCTGCGCAACCCGGTGACGCACTCCGTCGACGAGGCGCACTCGCCGGTCCAGGAGATGGCCCACCACGTCTTTCACGTCGCCGACACCAAGGCCAAAACGGAACTGGTTCGCCATCTTGCCTCTGGCACCGGGCGCCGGATTCTGTTCATGCGCACCAAACATCAGGCGCGCAAGCTCGCCCGTCAGCTCACCGAATCCGGTGTGCCGTCAGTCGACTTGCACGGCAACCTTTCTCAACCCGCCCGCGACCGTAACCTCGCGGCATTCAGCGCAGGCACCGCCCGCGTACTGGTCGCCACCGACATCGCCGCGCGTGGTGTGCACGTCGACGCCGTCGAACTGGTTGTGCACGTAGACCCTCCGGTGGAGCACAAGGCCTATCTGCACCGCTCCGGCCGCACCGCCCGCGCGGGCAACGCCGGTGACGTCGTCACGGTGGTGCTGCCCGAGCAACGCCGCGAGCTGCAACACGTCATGCGCAAAGCGGGCATCACCGTTCGCCCGCAAGAGGTTTCAGCGCACTCGGAACCCGTGAAGGCGCTCGTCGGCGACATCGCCCCCTATCAGGCTCCGAGGGCCCTGCAGCCCGCCAACGCCGCGCCGCACGCGCAAGGATCGCATCGACGTGCGCCTGCCGGTGCGCGCCCCAAGCGTCGCCGCAGCACCAGGCGAGCCGCCTGATCGCACGCGGCTCAGAGGCTGCTCACCGGCTGAACCGGCGTCGCCGGGTCCGCGTCGGACTTCGACCGTTGCCCGCATTCCGCCTGCGCCGCACGAACGATCTCGTCGGCGGCGCGGTATGCGGCGGACTCCATATGGCTCGGAAACACCGGTAGGCAGGCGGCCCGGCGCAGCACCATCACGGCCAGCGCCGTGCTGGTCGCACAGGGCACCACCAGCAGGTTCGCTCGCGCCAGGCTGCCGGTAACCGTCATGACGCGTTGGCGGCGAGTCTTCCAGCCGGGTAGGACGTCAGCCCCACGACGGGTCAAGGAGTCGAGGTCGAGCACCCCGTCGATCGCCGACCAATTGACACCGATGTCGACGACATCGCCCAGTCGATCGCAAACCGCGTCCATCAAACCGGGTAGCTCGCGTGCCACCGACGGACTGTGTGGCCACCATGCCCCGTTGACTTCGTTGTCGATCAGTACGGTCGCCAACGTGACCCGGGTCGGTTTGGCCAACCGTCTGGGGTCCGGGCGGCTCATGGGCGAATAGCCGAAATCAGTTGGTTCGCAGAGGGTTTGATGTTCATCGTGTGATCCACGGACTTGTCCTTCGCTTCGAAGCCGATCGAGACGAACACAGTGCGCGACCGGCATACAAATCGGATCGCACGTCGATCTGGTTCAGCCCCCACGGGGCAGGATCACGTTGACAAACGAAACGGTTCACCATCGACGATACACCCCGCGACATGCGGTTCGCCCCGTCGAGCAAACGCTCGACAGTGCCATATGCGGGGCGCGAAAACCGTTGTATCGAAACGTCGAAAGCCGGCCATAAACAACGCCTGAAGTGGGCGTAAGCGGCTGTCCGTGTTAGCGTTATCGAGGATGCTCAGGTGCATCCGTTCAGAATGAAAGTAGTTGAAAAGTATGGCACAGGGAACTGTGAAGTGGTTCAACGGTGACAAGGGCTTCGGCTTCATCACCCCAGACGGCGGCACCGAAGACGTGTTCGTTCATTACTCGGCAATCCAGGGCGGCGGATTCAGGTCGCTCGAGGAGAACCAGCGCGTGCAGTTCGACATCGAACAGGGCAACAAGGGCCCTCAGGCGGTCGGAGTGACGGCGCTCTAACGAGTCCGGTCTAATTGTGGGCTGGTGGGATTACTCCCGCCAGCCCACATCTCATTTCGGTCGCCAAACTCAGCGCCGCTTGTTCAGATCCGTGATCGACTCCGTCGCCGCGAGTTTGGCTGCGGACTTCGCGTTCTTGTCCGCCCGTTTCTCCTTCAAAGATTTTCCGGACTTCTTGGACATCGCTTGCCGCGGAGACTTGTCAGACACTGCTGGCCCCTTGATTTATGGGGGCCTGGTTGGTCCCGATTCTTTCGACCATACGCCACAAAACACGCGATTCCTGCCTCACCGCGGCGGGCCTCGGGTGTACCGTAAAAGCTGTTGGAAACCCAGCCACTCCGGGCTGTGTCAGCCGTCTTGACCGCTGATCGCGCCGAGCACCCGCTCATGCCGGACATGCAGGTACCGGAATGTCGGGATCACGTTGAACGCCCCAACCATCGTCGATTCGGTGAGTCCTGCCCCACCACAACGACTTTCCCGCACTGCGCGGTTCGGGATTCTCAGCGCTCAAACATCACCGCCCTGCGGGGCGGCGAAATTCAGCGTGGGCCTGTCCAGTGCGTTGCGAACTCACGGATCGGACGCAGACGTCATATGGGTGCCCGACGGGGAACTGTCGTCAGGACAGCACGAGATCGGTGCGTGCCGGAACCAGCTCGACCAGGCTGACGTCGCGGTCATCCAATACGGGAACGCCGTCGACTGCATCGACGGCGAAAGCGTGATCGACGTTCTCGACGGACTGCGTGTCCTTTCGATCGTCATCGCACACGCTGTTCCCAAAAGGCCTACCGCACAGCAGCGTTCGGTTCTCGAGACGATCGCGGCCACCGCGAGCCACCTCGTCGTCACGTCAGAGGCGGCACGCCGACACCTATGCCTGACCTATCAGGTCGACCGCAGGAAAGTCGCGATGATTCCGCTGGGCGCCACGGTCCCCGAGGCGCCTCGGGTGAAGGCCCCCAGCAGGCCGATCATCTTGACGTGTGCACTGTTGGGCCCAGGGAAGGGCATCGAAAAAGTCATCGACGCGATGCCCCTGCTCAAGGATTTGCCGGGGCGGCCCCGATACGTAGTCGCCGGGCCCACCCATCCGCGAGTCATGGCCGCCGAGGGCGAGGCGTATCGGAGCGCACGAATCGAACAAGCCCGGCGCCTGGACGTGGCGGATTCGGTGAAATTCGACCCCGGTTACTACTCGGGACCGATGCTGACGGCGTTGATTCAGCAGGCAGCTGTCATCGCGCTGCCCTTCGACTCCGACGAGCATGTGAGTTGCGGCGTCCTCGTCGATGCGATCGCGAACGGCAGACCTGTTGTCGCGTCCGAATTTCCGCACGCCGTCGAACTTCTCAACAGTGGGGCCGGCATCATCGTGGACCCCGACGACCCCGAGGCGCTGGCGTCGGCGCTGCGCACGATCATCCGGCAGCCCCGCCTCGCCGGCACCATGGCCGCCGAGGCGCGCAACCGCGCAGCGGAGTTGACATGGCC
>Ga0070667_100003137_pt1 | contig 14191 bp, 6 predicted proteins | sample KBSS33metaG_FD_64659 | JGI IMG/M metagenome (GOLD analysis project Ga0070667, IMG submission 64659) | Switchgrass rhizosphere microbial communities from Kellogg Biological Station, Michigan, USA - KBS S3-3 metaG | ecosystem: Host-associated > Plants > Roots > Rhizosphere > Soil ...
GTATGTGTGCGATCGCCCGAACGATCGCCTGCAGGTCTTCACCAAAGACGGCAAGTTCGTGAAGGAGAAGCAGTACTTCCCGGAGACGCTCGCCGACGGCTCGGTGTGGGACCTCGCGTTCTCGACCGATCCCCAGCAGAAGTTCATCTACGTCGCGGACGGCAAGAACGACCACATCTATGTCATCGATCGGCAGTCGCTCGAGCTGCTCACCAGCTTCGGCGCCGGCGGACGCCAGCCGGGGATGTTCATGGCCGTGCACAGCATCGCGGTCGACTCCAAGGGCAACATCTACACGACCGAGACGTACACCGGAAAGCGGCTGCAGAAGTTCGTCTACAAGGGCATGGTTGCGCTCGACAAGAAAGTGCAGGGAGCGCCCTGGCCGACGAGAACGTCCACGCAGTAACCGGTAAGTCTGAAGTCTGAAGTCAGAAGTCTGCTTTCATCGAACGGCGTTTGCTGATTAGCAACGCCGCTCGAATGTGGCAGACTTCAGACTTCAACCTTCAGACTTACTGTGTCTTCATCCAGTCGCCGCGATTTTCTATTCGCCGCCCTTGCGCCAGCCTTGGCGCGCCTTCAAGCGCCGGTAGGCGGGCGCCTTCTCGGAACAATTCCCTTCGCCGCGCCTGGCGGACTGCGCACGCCGCTCGAGCGGCTCCTCGGCAGGGGGCTGGACGCGCGGCTGTTCACCGACCTGTCGACGCTCGGCACTCCGCAACCCAACCTGATCACTCCCAACGACCGGTTCTACGTGCGGACTGCCGCCCCGGGCAACCTCCGTCCGCGCCAGCAACCTCCGTCCCTGCTGGCGGGGACGGAGGTCGCTGGCATCGATTTCGCGCGCTTGGAACGGACCCCAGGCCCCGTTCGGGTCGGGCCCTATCTGATGGAATGCGCCGGCAATTCGGACCCGGCCAACTTCGGCCTGATGAGCGTCGCCACGTGGACGGGCTTCCCGATGACGGCTGTCATCGCGCAACTCGCCGGGGATGGCACCGGCCGGCGTATCGTCGTCGGCGGCATGGATCCCGCCGGGCCGTCCGTGACCTCCGTCGCTGGCGCGAGCTGGATCTTTTCGCGTGAGGATCTCGAGCGTGCGGTCCTGGCCGTGCAGATGAACGACGCGCCGCTCCCCGCCGACCACGGCGGTCCGGTCCGTCTGGTCGTCCCCGGGTGGTACGGCTGCGCATGCATCAAGTGGGTGGACCGGATCGAGCTGGTTGCCGACGATGCGCCGGCGACATCGCAGATGCTGGAGTTCGCGGCGCGTACCCACCAGCCCTTCGACCCGGCCGCCGTGGCGGCCTCGCTGAGGGCGGGGGCTCACGACCCTGGCGTCCTCAAAGCGCGAGATTTTGTTCCGGCCACCATCGAGACAGCGGCGATGCCGGTGCGCGTTGAGAAATGGCGCGTGAACGGACGGCTCGAGTACCGGATCACGGGCATCATCTGGGGCGGATCGACGGCGACCAACGCGCTGTCGATCCGCTTCAAGTCCGGCGGTCCGTGGGCGCGCGTCGAGCAGTGCCCGCTGCCGCCGTCGACGCTCACCTGGAGTCTGTGGACCCACACCTGGCGGCCCGACGCTCCCGGGCGCTACGAAATCGTGCTGCGAGTGGACGACCCGTCGATCCGCACGCGGCGGCTGGATCTGTTTTTCTATGTCCGGGAGATCACAGTCGACGAAGTCTAGGCAGGCCTAACGGCCTGCGCTACGAGCGCACCTGGCGAGCGCTCGATCGTGTAGCGCAGCCCTTCAGGGCTGCCGGGCGAGCACGCGAGCCTCCGCGAGCTCTGAACGTCCCGCGTCGGCCAGATGCCATGCGGCGAGAAACTCCTTCGCCGCCCTCGCGGCATCGGCAGGCTTCCCCGCCGCCTTCGCCGCTCGCGCCAGTCCGAGGAGCGACGCCGCCCGCCGCGGTGTACGGGCGAGCGAGGCCTGGAACTGACCAACTGCGCCGGCTGCGTCGCCTGCGCGCAGCAGCGCCTCGCCGTACAGCTCCGCGGCCGGTTTGACAGGGTACGGCCGGGCGATCGGCCGGGGACGCCTCGCCTCGAACGCCGCCGCACGAGCGAACGCCGCGAGGCTTCCGGCGTTGTCCTTCGCCGCCTCCCGCACCAGGCCGTCGAGCTCGTCACGCATGATCTGCGCGATCTCTTTCGAGTCGCGGTCCGGGATCGAGGTCGCGGCGTTGCCGAGGTGTTCGAGCGCCGCGTCCGCGCGTCCCTTGTCGCCGAGCCGCACGCTGGCGGCACCGAGCGCGAACAGCTCGTCGATGTTGTCGAAGGACCCCTGACCCTTCATCAGCGCCCAGTCGCTGCTTTCGACGACGAGCCGCGCCTTCATTGACGCGAGCTCGCTCTTCAGGGACATCGGGTTGAAGCCTCTGCCGATTTCGCTCTCGACGTGGGCGGCATGGGCTGGCGGGGCGGGTTGGGCTGGAGCGTTGAGCGCCCGCTGCACGTCCGCCATCGCTTCCCGCGCCTTCGTGAACCGTCCCTGTTGCAGGTACTCGTACTGAAGCCACGACAGGCTGTGGAAGTCGTACTGCGCAGCGGACAGCCCCTTGCGCTTGGCGAGATCGATCGACGCCGCGAATGCCGACTCGTCTGACGCCACCGCCTCGTCCCACATGCCAAGCGGGAGGAACACGTGCGACGGCATGTGCCGGGCGTGACTCGAGGCCGGCGCGATGCGCGCGTAGGTGCGCGCCGCGTCCAGCCCCATGGCCGCATGCTCGCCGTCGTCGAAGGCGTGCAGCGCGTAATGGGCGGCCCCGGGGTGCTGCGGGTTCTTCTTGAGAATGGCGAGCGCGATCCCGCCGGCCTTGAGCGACACCGCCTGATCGCGGCCGCCGGACGGAATCGTGGCCAGCAGCGCCAGCGCATGGAACGCCGCCGCCTCGTCGTCGTCTGGAAAGCGGCGGCTCAACTCGCCCATGCGATCGGCGTAGGCGCGGTCGCGCGAGGTCTTGGAGCCGTCGCCGTACAGTTTCTCCACGGCGTCGAGATACAGCTTTTCACGCTCGGTCGGCGCCCTGGTCTGGCGGGCGGACGCCGTGGCACCCAGCTTCGTCAACGCCGCGCGGGCCTTGGCGAGATCCTCGTTGAACCACAGCGGCTGGTTATAGGCGAGCGCTTCGCCCCAGTACGCCATCGCGAACGAGGGATCGGCCTTCTGCGCCTGCCGGAAGGCCTCGATCGCGTCGTCGTACTCGAAACTGTGCAGGAACAAGACGCCGCGGATGAAGGCGGGCTGTGCCGTTGCGGCGCCCGATGTCGGAAAAGAGACTCGCCCCAGAGAAACTTGGGGGCTCGCGGTCAAGGACACAAAGGCTGGCAAGAGCCCACAAAGACAAAGGCCACAGAGGACGCGACGCACAGCATTGAAGTTTACTGTGCTGCGACGCCCCTGTGGCCTGATTGCTCTACAGCCGTGGCTACGTTCGTGTCCCGACTGCCCTTCGTGCCGTCCTTTGTGTCCTCTGTTCCCCTCTGTGTCCTTGTCCTTCTTCGAGCCTAGAACGAGAACCGGAACATGAGCTGCGTCAAACGCATGAACCCGCTCTGCGCGTTGATGACGCCGAACGCCGAGTTGCCCTGCGTCGTCGTCGAGAGGCCGTTCAACTGCACGCGATTGAAGAGGTTCACGATCTCGATCTTGATCTGAGCCGACTTGCCGCCGGTGAAGTTGAAGTTCTTCGACGCCGACAGATCGGTGTTGATGATCCGCGGTGTGCGGACATCAGTGATCATGCGCGGCGCGTTGCCGAACGTTCCCGCCGGTGCCGCGCTGATGAACGAATCACTGAGCCACTTCACCGTCGGGTGATCTGCGGAGCCCAGGCACGAGGCGAGATCGCCCGAGCAAGCTGTCGGCGTCCCGGTGATATTGGGCCGCAGCGCGTTGCCGAGCAGGTTGGTGCCGGAGTTGCTCTGGGACACGCCGATCGGGAACCCGCTCTGGAAATTGAACGCTGCTGCAATCATCCATCCGCCGGCCAATGCGTTGCCAACGGCGCTCTTGCCGATTTTGTGGTCCTTGCCGAACGGCAGCTGGAAAATCGGCGCGACGATGAACCGGTGCGGCACGTCGAGAATGCCGTACGAGAACTCCGAGGTTGGGTCGAAGCACGCGGTGGTGTTCTGCTGGCCGGACTGGCAGGCGGCCGCGGCGCTGCCGTTGTTGGCCACCGACATGAAGTTGTAGTTGTTCACCGGCGTGGTGTTGGCGCGGTTCGAGTAGAAGTTCGTCTCGCCCATCTGGTTATCTTTGAGCACGCTGTAGGTGTAGCTGAACCGTCCGCCCCACCCGTGAGAAAGACGCTTGTTCAGCTCGAAGACCGCCGCGTTGTAGCGGTTGTAGCCCTCGGTGACCTGCAGCATGTTGATGTCGCCGTACTGGGGGAACGGTCGCAGCAGCTGGCTGCGCGCGATGTTCGCCTGTCTGGAGAACGGCCCGGCAGCCGCGATGCCGAAGAACGGATTGGGCACTTGGGTGCTGAGCGCCGTCGCGCCCAGCGCGAGGTACTTCGGATCGAGCTGGTTGATGTTGACCGGCGTGTCCACCGTGCCGCCGAGCGGCAGCTGATCGCCACGCGCGCCGACGTAGCTGACCGTGAAGGCCATGTCGCCACCCAGCTCGCGCTGCAGATCGACCGAATACTGCTGGACGCGGGGCGCGCCGCGGTTCTGATCGACGAACGCGATGCCGGTTCCAGCACCGGCGAGCAGGCCCAGCGAACTGCCCGAGGCCGGCACGACGCCGTTCGGGAACGGGTTCGCGAGCGTGACGGTCGGAATCGCGGTGCCGGCCGGCTGCGGCGACGAGGTGTTGTTGGTGAAGCCGATCTGGCCGAAGTTGCCGTTGTTCGACGTCGGGCTCGGCGCCGGATAGTTGTAGGGCGACCAGTAGAGTCCGTAGCCGCCGCGCAGTACCGTCTTCGAGTCGAGCGAATAGACGATGCCGATCCTCGGCGACACCTTGACCTTGGGCGGATTCCCCTGTTCGACCGGATTGCCGTTGACGCCGGCGAACATGAGGCCGCCGAGCGGCGAACGCGCCGGCGTGCCACCGCTCGGATCGACGCTGGCCGGAATGACGACTGACGAAAGCCCGTTCGGCGACGTGCGATCGAACCCGACAGTGAAATTGTTGTCCTTCTCGCGCATGCCGCCTTCGTGCTCGAGGCGGAGGCCGTAATTCAACGTGAACTTCGAGCTGACGCGCCAGTCGTCCTGCACGTAGCCGCCGAAGTAGTTCGTGTAGATGTTGAGCGGCGTCGTCAGCGTGAACGTGCTCGGCGTGCTCTGGAAATCGCCGTTCGGAAGGCCGAGCAGGAACGACGCCATCGCGTTGCCGTTGAGCGCGTCGCCATTGGCGAGGCCGGTCGACGAGGTGAGCTCTCGACCGAACTGGAAGTTCCCGCTCGAGCTGCCGGGGTTGTACAGGTTCACGCCAATCTTCCGGTAATCCGCGCCGATCTTATACGTGTGCGTTCCGACGAACCGCGAGTAGGCGACGTTGCCGCCAATCGACTTGTAGGTGCGATCGATCACCGGGGTCTGAGCTCCCAGCGCGCGGTAACCGCCCTGTGTGAACGTCACGAGCGGGAACTTGGCGACGGGCGTTTGCGCGATCTGGCTCAAGAAGTTCTGCGAAAAGCCGAGCGTCGCCGGATCGAAATCAATCGAGAGCTGCGGCTTGTCCGGGAAATTCGTCCACCCGAAGCGCAACGCGAGCGTCGAGTTGTTGCTAGGGATCCAGGTGTTGTTGATCGCGAGGATCTGCGGACGGCGTTTCAAGATGTAATCGGCCGGATCCGCGAAGCGGTTCGGGCCGTTCAGTCCCGGCTCGAAGTAGTTCGAGCATGGCTCGTCGGTGCGGTTGTACAGGTAGAAACCGGTCAACGTCACCTTGTCGGTGAACTTGTGCTCGATCTTGCCGCTGTACTCCTGCTGGAACTGGTCGACGATCTGCGCGACGGCGTTGTAGTTCGCGTTGCCATTGTCGATGTTCGTCTGCGGCAGCGGGATGTAGGACAACATTTTCAACGCGATCGGGTTGAGACGCTCCCTCGGAATGACGTTGTTCGGGAACTGCGCGCGCGTCGGCGAAAACGGGTCGTAAATCTTGATCTGTACGCCGGCGGCGTTGGTGGTCGCCGAGAAATCGCCGTTGCGCTCGGCCGCCGTCGGCAGCGTCAGCGCGCCGTTGCGCGTCGAGACGTTGTGATAGTCCTCGGTCGCGAACCAGAAGAACGTCCGGTCCTTCACGATCGGACCGCCGACACCGCCACCCGGGACGTACCACGAGGTGTCGGGCTTCTGGTTTTTGGTGACGCACAGGGCGTCGCCCGCCGCACAGTTCTTGAAGGCGATGTCCGAGAAGTAGTTGTTCTTCACCAGCGACACCGGCCGCGTCTGGAAGAACGCTGTGCCGCGGAAGCTGTTCGTGCCCGACTTCAGCGTCGTGTTGAACACACCGCCGCCGGTGCGGCCCATCTCCGCGTCGTAGGTGTGCACCTGCACCTTGACATCGTCCAGCGCTTCGATCGACGGATTGGCGACTGCGCGGTTGGTGAGGTCGGTGATCGGCACGCCGTCCAGCGTGTAGTTGTTGCCGCGGCGCGTGCCACCACCGAGCGACAGCAGCGACGCGTTGGTCTGATCCTGCTGCCGGTTGAACTGCCCGTCACCCGACGGGATGACCGTGGGAACGGTCGTCCCGATGAGGAACGCCGAGCGGCCGGGCGACGGCAGCGCCTGCAGCGCCGTCGAGTCGAGCACCGTGCCGGTCGAGGCGTTCGAGGTTTCGATGATCGGCGACTGGCCCGTCACCGTGATGTTCTCCTCGATCGCACCGACCTCCATCGTCAGGTCCATCGTCAGGAACTGCTGCGTGCCGATCGGGATTTCGCGGCGCTCGATCGTCTTGTAGCCCGCCAGTGACGCCTTCAGCACATAGCTGCCGGGATCAATATTCGTGAACACGTATTCGCCGCGTTCGTTGGTCACCGTGTTGCGACCGATGTTGGTCCGTTCGTTGGTCAGCGTAACTTCAACGCCGGGAATGACGCCGCCGGAGTCCTTGATGGCACCGCGCAAGCCACCCTGGAATCCCTGCCCGAAAGCAGTGCTGGAAGTTACGGCCGCGAGGAACGCTCCAAGCAGGAGCGCAGCCCGGAATCTCATGTTTCCCTCCGAATTGTGGTGGACGGACCGCTCGTCCACGGGATTCTAGAGGGACGCTACCCGAGGTTGCAACAGGTGAGTTATCGAAAATGGACCACCGGTCGTTGGTGGTCCATTTTTCTGTATTGGGGAGTCGAGGGAAAGTGTCGCGAGCGCGGTTAGGGCTTTTTGCCTTCGAACTTGATCTGCTTCAGAATGCCGGCTTCTTTAGCCAGATCGGCGGTGCCGGTCGGGAACTTGTTGACGCTGAACATGAACGCGAGGATGTCCGCGTTCTGCTGGCCGCTCAAACTGCCCGGCGCGTTCTGCGGCATCGAAATCCTGATGCGCTCGAAGAGATCGCCGACCGTCAGACCGTCCCAGCCTGAAATGAACTCACCGCCGGCCAGGCCGGGCGCCATCTCGCCGCCGGTCAGCTCCGCGCCGTGACACGAGGCGCACTGAGTTGAGTACAGCGCTTTGCCTCGGTCCGCCTGCTCTTGCGTATATACGCCGTCCCACACCGATTTGGTGGGCGGCTGAGCGTGCAGCGTGGAATGGAGCACGAGAATCGCCGCAAACGGAATCAGTGCGGACACTGCAATCTTGACCTTCATGGACCCTCTCTGGACAGACAGGAGCAACCTGGCAATTGTAACGGGTCCGGCCAGCCGGTGCCAGCCCCGTGAAACACAACGAGCGGCCCCAAATGGCCGCTCGGTGTGGTCGATAAGTTCAGCTGATAGCCGAAAGCTGAGAGCTATCAGCTTTTACCGGTTTAGAACCGGTAACGGAACGAGAGCTGCCAAATCCGGCTGAACCCGGCCTGGACGTCAACGCGCCCGAAGGATGCTGAATCGATCGCGTTGTTGGTCGGGAGGTTGCCGTACTTCACCGTATTGGTGAGGTTCAGAATCTCGAAGCGGATCTCGCCGCTCTGTCCGTGGCCGAGCGCCGTCGATTTCGCCATCACGAGGTCGATGTTCTTGCGGAACTGGAAGCGCGCGTCGGGATTCGTGCGCGGGGCGTTGCCATAGGCGCCGAGGCCCGGGTTGGCATACGCAGCCGACGTGAACCACCTCGCGCTTGGATGATCGGCCGATGCCGCGCGATCGGCGTCGGAGCCCGTCGTGTTCGGATCGCCGACGAGGTTGGGCCGCTGCCGGCCGCCAAACAGACCGAGATCGGCATCCGACGTGCCCTGACTGAGGACGGCGTTCAAGGGCCCGCCGCTCACGAGTTCGACGATGGTGGACGCGTTCCAGCCACCGGCCAACGCGTAGGCGATGCCGCTCTTGTCCTTCGGCGAGGGGAAGTTGACGAGCGGCGCCAGGATGATCCGGTGCGGCGAGTCGTAGATGCTGGTGCCGTACTCGGCGTCCAGGTCGTAATTGTTCTGCGGCAGTGTAGCGCGCCACGCGTAGTTGTTGGGCTGCCCGAACTGATTGTCCTTCGAGTTGCTGAAGGTATAACTCAAGCGCCCACCCCAAAGGCCAGAACCGGTCCGCTTTTCGAGGATGAACGTCGCCGCGTGATACTGACGGCGGCTTCCTGTGGTCGTTTCCTGTTTGAGCACGTCGCCAAATTCCGGGAACGGACGCAGAAGCTGCCCGCGCTGAATGGTTGCTGCCCCGCCGAGCTCGCCTGCCGCCGCGATACCGAAAAACGGATTGGGTATCGACTCGCGCAGCTTCGCCGGATCCCAGCCGCTGCCGAGCGGGAAGAGCTGCCGTGCGAGAGCCGGATCGATCTGATTGATGTTGATGGTCGTGGCTTCCTGCGTGCCGCCAAAGCCGATGTCCCGGCCGGTCGCGCCGACATAGCCAATCGTGATGGCCATATGGCCCGGCAGCTCGCGTTGGATGTCCACGGAATACTGCTGGACCTTCGGCGAGCCTTTGGTCTGATCCACATATTGGACGGTTCCGCCGACGCCCGTCAGGAGGCCGGATGAGGAGCCAATCGGCTTGAGCAGGCCACCCGGGAACGGGTTGTCGAGGATCGTCGACGGCACAGCGTTCTCCGGGCTCGACTGGATGATCGAGGTCGTCCGCTTGAACCCGATGGATCCGTGCGCGGTTGTGGCGTAATTCCACGGCGCCCAGAACAAGCCGTATCCGCCGCGAATCACCGTGTCGTGGTTGACGGCGTAGGTGACGCCAAGGCGCGGAGCGGGCTTGATCTTCTTCGGGTTGCCCTGGTACTCGTTGGCGCCATTGACACCGGCGAATATGAGACCGCCCTTCAGCGTCTTGCCAGCGAGCAGCGTCCCGGTTTTGTTCACCATCGCGTCAATCGGATTCGTCACGCTCTCGTCGAACCCTACCGTCTGCCGGTTGTCGACCTCGCGCAATCCGTCCTCGTGCTCGAAACGCAGGCCGTAGTTGAACGTCAGCTTCGAATTCACGCGCCAGTCGTCCTGGAAGTAGACGCCCCAATAGCGGGTGTACCACTCGCCGTCGCCTGTGGACTCGGGAGCCGATCCCGTGGACGGCAGCCCCAGCAGCAGGCTGGCCACTTCGTGTCCGCCGACTCCGTTCGAACTGGTGAACTGCGGAGCGAAATTGAACGTGCCGCCGAGCGCAGTTTCGGTCGCCAGCGCCACGCCAAGGCGTCGAAGGTCGGCACCGACCTTGAAGCTATGCGTGCCAACCAGCTTGGTCAATGCGCCGTTGATGGCGTACGGGCCCTTCCAGCGAACCGGACCAGGCCCCCAGCCGCCGACGCCCTCGGTGCCCTGGTCGAAGGTGAGCGAGGGAAAGATGTTGGCGCCGCCTGGCGCGAGCGCACTCGTGTACGCCTGGCTGAAGCCGAGCGACTGCAGGCCCGCAGAAAATGGCTGGCTGTCGCACGAGTCCTGCCACGTCGTCCAGCCGTACCGCAGTGACAGCACCGTCGTGTTGTTGATGACGTTGGTGCTGTTCGCGACGAGAACGTGCGGCCGTCGGCGCAGCGGACCGAACCACTGATCCTGATCCGCCATGAACAACTTGTCCGGCTTCATGAGCGTCGTGCCGGGCTCGTCGGTCTTGTTGTAGATGTACAGCACGCTCAAAGACGACTTGTCCGTGAACTTGTGCTCGCCCTTGAACGTGTACATGTCAGCTTTGTCGACCAGGAATCCGGTGCCGACCGCGTTGGTGTTGAAGTCCTCGTTCGACGAGATCGGCCCATTGATGGTCTCGGTCGGCCACTGCTTGAGAATGTTGAGGCCCGTCTGGCTGACCGCGGGATGGTTCAGCGGGATGATCGCGTTCGTGAACAATCCGCCGGTCGCAATCGATCCGGTGCCGGTGGCCGGGCACCTCGCGCTGGCCACACCACCGCGGCACCACGGGTTGTAGAGCACCACCGGCCGGCCGCCGATGGTCGAGCGGGAGAAGTCGCCGTTGCGCTGATTCAGCGTCGGCCAGATCTCCGACAGACCGCGCGTCGTGCCCGATCGGTAGCCTTCGGTGGCCACCCAGAAGAAGGTTCGATCCTTGACGATGGGACCGCCGGCGCCGCCGCCATAGAGCCGGTAGTACGCGTCCGCCAGGCCGGTGTTCTCCTTGGTCTTGCCCGGCGTCTGCGCGTCAAAGTAATTGAGCGACTGGCCCCAGACGGGACGAGTCTGGTAGAAACCGGACCCGTGATAATTGTTCGTGCCCGACTTTGCGGTGACGTTGAACACGCCGCCGCCGGTGCGGCCCATTTCCGAGTCGTAGGTGTGAACCTGTACCTTCACTTCCTCGACGGCTTCGATCGTCGGGTTGAGCACCGCGCGTCCGCGCAGTTCGGTGATCGGCACGCCGTCGACGATGTAGTTGTTGGCGCGCATGCCGCCGCCGCCGAGCGAGACAATCGAGGCGTTGGACTGGTCCTGCTGCCGGTTGAACTGCGGGTCGCCGGTCGGCGTGAACGTCGGGACCGTGATGCCGATCAAGAAGGCGTTGCGGCCGGGCGCCGGCAGCGCGTCGAGGGTCGCCTTGTCAAGCACGCCGCCCGTCGACGCGCTCGCCGTGTCGATCAGCGGCGTTTGACCGGTGACGGTCACGTTCTCTTCGATCGCCCCGACCTCGAGCGTCACGTCGAGCGTGACGAACTGCTGCGTCCCGACAATGATCCCTTTCGATTCGTAGGTCTTGAATCCCGAGAGCTGCACTTTCACCGTGTAGGTGCCGGGCGGCACCGCGGGAAAGTTGTACTGCCCGACGTCGTTCGTGACAACCTCGCGCGCGATGTTCGTCGCCTCGTTGGTCATCGTCACCGCGACGCCGGGGACGACGCCGTTGGCGTCGCGCACCGCACCTCGTACTCCGCCGGTGAACTGCTGCGCACCGGCCGGAGCGATCCAGATCATCAAGAGCCACAAACACGCCAACACACGCACGAACCGATGTGCCATGACCGTCCTCCCAGGTAAACTTCAGATCGCCGCCCGCAGGCAGCGGATGTAATTCGAGAGTCGCCATTCTAGGAGGAGCGTCACGCAGACGCAACGAAAACGACATATTTGTTTCACGGCGATGGTGCTCGGCGCGATGCTGGCGCTGCTCACTCCTCGACCAGCCGCCCAGTCGCAAGCCGAATCCGTGCTCGCCCGAGGGATTACTGCGCTCCATTTGTTCGAGTACGAACAGGCCAACGATCTCTTTCGACAGGCCCGCCAGCTGAATCCTGCGCTTGCGCTCGCGTACTGGGGCGAAGCGATGACGTATCACCAGACGCTGTGGGGCCATGAAGACGTCGAGGCCGGACGGCAGGCCCTGGGCCGGCTCGGTCCTGCGGCAGCCGCGGGCGAGGCCGGGTCGCGGACGGCTCGAGATCAGGGACTGCTCGACGCGGCGGCCGTCTTGTTCGGCGGGGGCGAGGGTTCTGCGCGACGTCAGCAGTATGCAGAAGCCATGGGCCGGCTCCACGCGCGCGACCCTGAGGATCCGGACATTGCGTCGTTGTACGCTCTGGCGCTGCTCGGAACGATGAGCCGCAGCCTGATCGGCACCGCCGACGCGCACGAAGGGCACAGCCAGGCGCTGGCCGGAAGCGATACCCAGAAGCGCGTCGACGAGATTCTCGGCCGCGTCCTGCGCGCGCACCCGCAGCACCTGGGAGCGCTGCACTACCTCATTCACAACGACGACGATCCGGCGCACGCGCGGCTGGCGCTGGAGGCGGCGCGCACGCTGACGCGGCTCGCGCCCGATTCGAGCCACGCCCGTCACATGCCGGCACACATCTTTCTCCAGCTCGGACGGTGGGCGGATGCCGCGGCCGCGGACCGCAGCGCGGTCGCCGCGTCCGATGCGTGGATCGCCCGCACGGGGCTGCCGCCGGCGATGCGCAATTACCACGCGCTCCAGTGGCTTCAGTACGAGCTGCTGCAGCTCGGGCGCTATCGCGAGGCGCGGGCGACCATCGACGAGCTCGCGCCGGTCGTCAAGGCGACCGGCAACGTCACGCTTCTCAGCGACCTGTCGTCGATGCGCGCGCGCTACGTGATCGAAACCGCGAGCTGGCCGCTGCTCGCCACCGAAAGCAACTTCGGGAACGCCTACGAGCTGTTCGCCATCGGCCTGAGCGCGGCGCGAAGCCGCAATCGGGATGTGGCCTCGCGCGTCGTCCAGGCGCTCGGTCAGCGCGCGCAGGATCCGCGCGAAGGCGACCTGCGGCCGGCGATCGCCATCATGCAACAGGAAGTCGCCGCGATCATCTCACTGGTCGAGGGACGTTCCGACCAGGCCGTCGAGGCCCTGCGGGCGGCGGCCGCCGCCGAGAGCCGGCTGCCGGCCCCGCTCGGATTGCCGACGCCGATCAAACCGGCGCCGGAACTCCTCGGCGAAGTGCTGGTCGAAATCGGTAGGCCTGCCGAGGCGATCCCTTTTTTCGAGGCGGCGCTGCAGCGGCACCCGAACCGCTCGCTGTCCGTGCTCGGTCTCGCTCGCGCCACCAAGGCGGCGGGGCAGGCAGAAGCGTCGCGCCGTCATTATCGCCAGCTGCTCGCGAATTACAGTCGCGCTGATGCCGATCTCGCCGCGTTGAAAGAGGCCAGCGCGGCGAAGTAAGCGCCAGCGCGAATAGGGGCTCGGGCTTGGGGCTAGCTGCAACAGGAGCCGGGGCTAGGGACAAGACGCTGGGGACTTGGGGAATGGGGACTAGGGGACTCGGGGACTCGGGGACTATAGCTAGCCCCTAGCCCCGAGCCCCGACAGATTGCTTATCGAGCCGCTGCTTGCGTCGACGGCCGGACTTCGGAATCCGGCAAGGCGAACGCGAGGTACTCGCCCGAGTAATTGCCGCCGCTGATCGACACGATGATGTACTGCTTGCCATTCACGCTGTACGTCATCGGCGAGCCGCTTTGCGGCGCGGGCATCCACACGGCGCCGACTTCCTTGCCGGTCTGTTTGTCGTAGGCGCGCAGCATCGCACCGCGCGGGTGTTCCGGTGTCGTCGTCAGCGCCGGATCGCCGAGCACGACCAGCGTCTTGGTGACCACGAGTCCGACGCTGCCCTGAAGTCCAGTCTTCGGGATGTTCATGCCCTTCAGGATCGGGCTGTTGCGGACCGTGTCCGGCGTATCGCCGTGCGGCACCTGCCACTTGATCTCGCCCTTGTCGAGGTCGATCGCGTTCAGCAGCCCGTACGGCGGTTTCAGGAGCGGCAGACCCTGTACGGTGAGGCCGCCACCGCCGCCACCCTGCGGAGGCGCAGGAGGCGTACCAGCAGCCGGCGCGGCGCCCGCTGCGGGCGCGGCCGCTGCCGCCGCCTCACCGCGTCCCCGGCCACCGGCGGCTTCGCCACCGCGGCCCCCGCGGCCACGCTGCGGCGCGTCGGCTGCGCTGCCGAACCCCGGACCTTCACGCTCGACGAACGGCTGACCGGCGGTTCCGGCGACGTAGCGGATGTCGGAGAACCCGGCGGGCGGCTCGACGAGTCCGATCGGCGCGATCGAGTGATTGCTCGCCTGGGCGTAGACGATGTGCGTTTCCGGATCGGCCGCCGCGCCAGGCCAGTTCGTGCCCCCGGCGGT
>Ga0070667_100003143_pt1 | contig 14174 bp, 11 predicted proteins | sample KBSS33metaG_FD_64659 | JGI IMG/M metagenome (GOLD analysis project Ga0070667, IMG submission 64659) | Switchgrass rhizosphere microbial communities from Kellogg Biological Station, Michigan, USA - KBS S3-3 metaG | ecosystem: Host-associated > Plants > Roots > Rhizosphere > Soil ...
GCCCCGGCCGCCCACAATCCCTCCCGCCGGGTGATGCCGAAACACCCCAGCGCACCTGCGGTCGCCAACGCCTCGGCCTGCGGCACCGACAATTGCACCCGGCCGGTCACATCCAGCAGAGAAGTAAACGGCCCGCCCGCTTCTCGTTCGTCGACTATGCGCTGTGCCAACTCGTCCCCGATGTGCCTGATCGTCCCCAACCCCAGCCGCACCTCGGTGCCCCGGTTCTCGCACGTCGCATATGCCAGGCTCGCGTTGACGTCCGGGCCGTGCACCAGCACCCCGTGCCGGCGGGCGTCAGCAACCAGCGACTGCGGCGAGTAGAAGCCCATGGGCTGGGCCCGCAGCAATGCCGCACAGAACACCGCGGGGTGATGCAGCTTGAACCACGACGAGGAGAACACCAGCGACGCGAAGCTCAGCGCGTGACTCTCCGGAAAGCCGAAATTGGCGAAGGCTTCGAGCTTTTCGTAGATCCGCTCGGCCGTCGGTCCGGTGATGCCGTGCAGTTCCCGCATGCCGTCGTAGAACCGTCCGCGCAGCTGCCGCATCCGTTCGGTGGATCGTTTGGACCCCATGGCCCGGCGCAACTGGTCGGCCTCGGCCGGGGTGAACCCGGCGCAGTCGACGGCCAGTTGCATCAGCTGTTCCTGGAACAGCGGCACGCCCAGGGTCCTGGTCAGTGCCGCTTCCATGGACTTGTGCTCACAGGTCGCGTCCTCCAGTCCGTTGTGCCGCCGGATGTACGGGTGCACCGAGCCACCCTGGATCGGGCCGGGCCGGATCAGCGCCACCTCGACCACCAGGTCGTAGAACTTCTTGGGCTTCAGCCGCGGCAACGTGGCCATCTGGGCCCGGGACTCGACCTGAAACACCCCCACCGAATCAGCGCGCTGCAGCATCTCGTACACCGCGGGTTCGGTCAGGTCCAGCTTGGCCAGGTCCACCTCGAGACCCATGTGCTCCTCGGCCAGGTCGATCATGTAATGCAGCGCGGAGAGCATGCCCAGCCCGAGCAGGTCGAACTTCACCAAACCAATTGCCGCACAGTCGTCTTTGTCCCACTGCAGCACACTGCGGTTCTCCATCCGCGCCCACTCCACCGGACACACGTCGGCGATCGGCCGATCGCAGATCACCATACCCCCGGAGTGAATTCCCATGTGCCGCGGCAGATTCCTGATCTGTAGTGCCAGGTCGATCACCGCCTCGGGAATGTCCTCGACATCCGGGGAATCGGCCAGCCCGTTCCACCGGCTGATCTGCTTGCTCCAGGCGTCCTGCTGCCCCTGCGAAAAACCGAGCGCCCGCGCCATGTCCCGCACCGAGCTGCGGCCGCGGTAGGTTATGACGTTGGCTACCTGCGCCGCGTAGTCGCGGCCGTACTTCTCGTAGACGAACTGGATGACGTTCTCGCGCAGGTCCGATTCGATGTCGATGTCGATGTCCGGTGGCCCGTCGCGCGCCGGGGACAGGAACCGCTCGAACAGCAGCTCGTTGGCCACCGGGTCGACGTTCGTGATCCCCAGGGCGTAGCAGACCGCCGAATTGGCGGCCGATCCCCTGCCCTGACACAAGATGTCACTGTTCCGGCAGAACTCGGTGATGCTGTGTACCACCAGGAAATAACCCGGGAACTCCAGCTGCTCAATGATTTTGAGCTCATGCTCGATCTGCCGGTATGCCTTCTCCCGGTCCGCATCCGGTTTCCAGCCGTAACGACGGGCCGCCCCCTCCGCCACCAACTCACGCAGCCAACTGATCTCGGTGTGCCCTTCCGGCACGTCGAACGGCGGCAATTTCGGTGCGATCAAACGCAATTCGAACGCACACTGCTCCCCCAGTTCGGCGGCATTCGTGACCGCACCTGGATGGTGAGCGAACAGCCGGGCCATCTCCGCCCCGGACCGCAGATGGGAACCGCCCAGCGGGGCCAGCCAGCCTTCGGCCTCATCCATCGAGTTGCGGGCCCGGATGGCGCCCATCGCCATCGCCAGTTTCCCTCGCGACGGCGCGGCGAAATGCGCGGCAGTGGTGGCGATGACGTCGAGACCGAACCGCGGCGCCAGCGCGGCCAGCGTGGCATTGCGTTCGTCGTCGAGCGGGTGCCCGTGGTGACTCAGTTCGATGGTCACCCGCTCCGCCCCGAACCGGTCCACCAGGTCGGCCAACGCCGTGTCCGCGGCCGCCGCCCCGCCCGTCGACAAAGCTTGGCGGACATGCCCTTTACGGCAGCCGGTCAGAATCTGCCAGTGTCCGCCGGCGGCCTCGGTGAGGGTATCCAGGTCATAACTGAGCACCCCTTTCTCGCCGCCGGCCAGATGCGCCCGGGCCAGTTCCCGGGACAGCCGCCGATACCCCTCCGGCCCGCGGGCCAGGACCAGCAGATGCGGTCCGGGCGGGTCGGGCAACTCGGTGCGGGCAGTGTTGCTGAGCGACAGTTCGGCTCCGAAAACCGTCGCCATATCGAGTTCCTTGGCGGCCTCGGCGAATCGCACGACGCCATAGAGCCCGTCGTGGTCGGTCAGTGCGATGGCCCGCAAATCCAGCCGGACAGCCTCCTCCACCAGTTCCTCCGGGGTACTGGCGCCGTCGAGGAAGCTGTACGCGGAATGGGCGTGCAACTCGGCGTACGGCACCGACGTTCCCCGCCGGGCCGGACGGTTCACCGGCTGGTAGTCACCGCGTTTACGCGACCACGCCGGGCTGTCACCGCCGTCGGCCGGCGACTCCGGGGACGCGCCGGCCACTCGAGGTTTACCCTCGAGCACCCGCTGCATCTCCGCCCAGCTCGGCGGCCCGTTGTGCCAACCCACCACATCAGGATATTCGAAACTTTGTTCGAACGCCAGGGCGGAAAGTTCACGGGAACTCCGGCGGCTCTCGTGCGACTAGAACTCCGAGGGCGTCGGAGGGACGAAAGATGACCAGACTGAAGCACTTGGGCACTCTGGAACGTGCGGTGATGGACCACCTCTGGGACGCGGACGGGCCGCGGACCGTTCGAGAGGTCCACCAAGCCATCTGCGCGGAACGCAAACTCGCGTACACGACCGTCATGACGGTGCTGCGCAGACTTGCCGGCAAGGGCGTGGTCCTACAACTGCGCCACGATCGCGCGCACCGCTATGTCGCATCGCACAGTCGCGATCAGCTGGTGGCCGGTCTCATGGTCGACGCGCTCGGGCAAGCTGCCGATCAGAGCGACCGGCACGCGGCGCTGGTGCATTTCGTCACGCAGGTCGGGGCCGACGAGGTCGACGTACTTCGCCGAGCCCTCGCCGCCGTCGACCCCGGCGCAAACGAAACCGACAGCCGCCCAGTGCGTTTGATGCCCAGACTGAGCGCCTAGCAGGAGCGGCGCCCGAATCCATTCAGTCGGTGAAGTCGATCCGGACGGATACCGGAGTGGTCTCCAGCGCCCTCACCATCCCGGCCCCCACGCGACCGAATTTCCGACCGCGCGCGACGACGTCGTCATCCGGCCGGAATTCCGCAACGCCGGTGCGCCACCGATCCCCCTGACGCACACGGACATTCGGATTGTCTGTGATGTTGCTACCCCAACCGGAACGCGTACCGTGCTGACAGATCACCCAAGCGCCATCGCCGTCGAACTGGGCTGACACCGGGACCCGACGTAACTGTCCGGTCTTGCGACCGATGGTCTCCAGTTCCGTGGCCAACGCAGTGTGCACACCCAGCCTGGTCAGCCCCTTCACCACGGGGTTGAGCACGTAACGGCCGATGGCACGTTCCCTGCGGAACTTGCGCAGCGTCTTGTCCGGGTTGGCATTACTCATGACCGTCTCCGTACTCGAAGGCACCCGACCACCTGTTTGGCGACCTCCCGAGCAGCTTAGTAGACCGATCGGTATACATCAACGTTGGTCATCGCCCGGCCACGCGGGACGCTGATCATCCGCGCCCCGCGTGGGCCGACTCATACCTCTGCAGCAAGTCCCTCGAGAGGCGCCCACGACTACCGACCTCATGTCCGTTCATCCGCAGCCACTCACGGGCTCGCTGCTGACTTGTCGGTGGCTCCTCAATTGACGGCTGTTCCAGAGGCCAGTTCGTACGGACGCGCCGACGGCTGGCCTTACTGGCCACCCGAATGTAGGGCTCGAAGGTGCTGCGCATGCGCAGCGCGTTCGCGTCGGACAGGTCGATCGCGTACGTCACCCCGTCGATGGAAAACTCGACCGTCTCTGCCGCAGCCGAGCCGTCCAGATCATCGGTCCACGTCGTTGAATATCGTTTCGCCACCGGAACATTCACCCCTGTAAACCACGACCGCCTGCAACGTCTCCCCGGAGAAGCTAGCGGAGCGCCACGGGACGGACAATGCGCTTTCGCCTCTTTTATTTCAGCTGGTCAGGTGGTAAAGGCCCAGGCACCACCGACTAGAAGTCGTCCGGCACGCCGGGGGCGACGGGCCAGCCGAACGCGATGGCGGTCCGGTGCACCGAACCCGGAGTGAGTTCGTCCACCAACCCGGCATTCGCGAGCGCCTGCAGACTCACACCACCGAGGTAGATCGCACCGAGCTCACGCGCAGAGATCGCGATATCGGCCGGCGCCCTCGTGGTTTCACATTCGGCACCGTCAGGGCCTCCACGCAGACGCAGCCGGCCGGTGTTCCAGGGGCAGAACTGATCGGTGACATCCAGCACCACGTCGACGGGGGCGGCGTAGCTGCGCAAGGTCAGCGCACGAGGCACATCCACCAGCCGCACGTAGATGCCGTCCCTGACTTGGCACGACAACGCACGCCGGTCGGCCACCAAGCCGAGGAGCGGCTCATCGACGGCAGCACCGTCGTAAGCAAAGGTCCGGACCAGGTCCATATCGAGGAGATAGCGCCAAATCTTGGCGTACGCACGATGATTGGTGGCCAGAACTTCTTGAACCTGGAGTTCACTGTTGGGCTGGCCGCGGTCTGTCCAGCTGTTCTTGGGCCGGTAGATGCCGAATCCGCTCGCGGTGCCATCAGCCTCGTGGTGCAGGAGGAAGCGAAGCTTGCCGGCGTCCTTGCGCCGCACCTCGTTATCGTGGATCCAGTTGTCCCACCACGGGCGCGTCCGCTCCATCAGTCCGGGCCGCTGCATCATGGCCCGCTGGTGAAGCTCGGGGCCGCTGGCCAGCAACGTCTCGGCGTCGACGTGCGTCACCGAACCGTCGCCGAGCTGGACGTCCGGGCGGAACCCCAGTTCACGTACCTTCCCGGAAAGCTCTGCCACCGGCACAGCCATCCCGTAGCCGAAGCGCCCGTAGATGGCGGCCTCCGACGCGAACAGCATTGCCAGCGCCTCGGTTCCACGTGCCCTGACGTCCTCGAGCTGGTGGCGCATCATCGCCGAGAGCAGGCCACGGCGCCGATGGCTGGGCGACACGGTGACAGCGGTGACGGCAGCCACCGGCGTGGTGCCACCGCCGGGCAGCACCACCTGCTTCCCGAAAGCTCCTGCCGTGGACACCCAACGAGTGCCGTCGTGAAAACCGAACATGCGGTCGTACTCGGTGAAGGCGCGCATCAGGTCGATCTCGTCCTGCAGCGGATCCTGCAAGAACACCCCGTAGGACGTAGTCATGAACGCATCAAAGTCATCGCTGTCGCTGACAGCGCGCAGCGTCAAATCACTCATGCCCCAAGGGATATCACAGGGTCTTCACAGGAGTCATCTGATTATTTCGGCGGCGGACACAGCGGCAAGCACAGCGTGGGGACACCCGTCATCAGTCAAATACGTTTGCCGCCAAGCGATTCACCGCTGGGCCAGTGGCGGCTGACTGTAGAGCCGAGCAAACGTATCCAGGCGTTCCTGTTTGGTCCGTTGGAGGTGTGTGGCGATGGCCGTACTGGCGGCTGGGGCATCATGCCGCCGAACGGCGTCCATGATCGCTTCATGTTCGGTGGCCACGTCAGCCAGATCGTCGCGGTGCATCGCCTCACGGTCACACAGGCGCAGCCTGGCCACGAGGTTGGTCAGCGTTTCGTGAAGCGTCGCATTGTGGGATGCGGCCCAAAGCACCTCGTGCCATTGCGAATTCAGCTGCCGGGCGGTCGCGGCATCCGCCGCCGCGGCCGCGTGCTGGTGCAGCTGTGCGAGCTGAGCGACCTGCAAATCGGTTCGTCGTGCCGCCGCTGCCTCCGCGGCCGCTTTCTCCAGTGCAATGCGGACGTCGTAGATCTCGATGACATCGTCCGGCGAGCCGGAGCGGATGCGGTAGCCGCGCACGGATCGGCTGATCAGTCCCTCCTGTTCCAACCGGCTCAGGGCTTCGCGTACCGGAGTCCGGGACACGCCGTATGCGGCGGTGAGCGCGCTCTCGGTCAGGGGTTCGGCTGCGGAAAACCGGCCTGCCAACAGGTCGGCGCGAAATGCGCTGTGAAATGCCGTCCGTTGCACTCGTCCTCCAAGTTTGCGTTCCATCGAGAATACATATGGAGCAATTTTGTATACAAGAAATACTCATGGTGACGAGAAGGCATACAGCCGTTGCGCCTGCCATCCATACTTGTTGCCGTCGCGGGTCCCGCGCGACGGCATGAAGGAGACGTATGAGCACCCCATCCACCATTGATCGCCCGGTACTGCGCTGGCGCGTCGTCGACATCGTCGTTGCGAGTGTGCTTGCGACGGCGGCAGGACTGATCTTCGTGCTGTGGAACATCGCGTCCAATCCGGTCAGCGCACCTCTCGGCGCCGCGCTCCCCGGACTGCAGGCACTGCTCGGTGGTGGGTGGTTGTTCGCAGGTGTACTGACTGCTCTGGTCATCCGCAAACCTGGTGCGGCTGTCTACGGCGAACTCGTCGCGGCATCCATATCGGCGTTGGTGGGCAATCAGTGGGGTGTGCTCACCCTCGAATCCGGCCTGGTCCAGGGCCTGGGTGCGGAACTGGTCTTCGCGGTGTTCCTGTATCGGCGGTGGGGGCTGCCCACCGCGGTACTCTCCGGAGCGGTCGCCGGGATCGCCTTGGCCATCAACGACCTGATCCTGTGGTACCCGGGTTCGGCGGCCGGCTTCGCCGCCGTCTACGTGGTCTCGGCGATCCTCTCCGGCGCGGTCATTGCCGGACTCCTGTCGTGGATCGTGGCGAGAAACCTCGCCAGGACAGGAGTTCTCAGCCGCTTCGCGTCGGGACGTCTGGCACCGAGCCCGGCGTCATGAACGTCCTGCGCGCACACGCGCAGGTATCGACAGATGCAGTGCGCTCCGTCGGCGCTGCCGTCACCGCGCGCGGCTGGGGCTGGCAGCACGCGACCCGCGCGAATTGGGTGGTGCGCGATCTCGATTTATCCATAGCGCCCGGAGAGCGGGTGCTGCTGCTCGGTCCGTCGGGCGCCGGGAAATCCACACTGCTGCATGGCATTGCCGGACTGCTCGGCGGCGCGGAGGAAGGCCGTCAGGCCGGACAGTTGCACGTCGACGATGCACCGCCGGCCGAACGCCGGTCCCGCATCGGCATGGTGCTGCAGGACCCCGATTCGCAGGTTATCCTCTCCCGGGTCGGCGATGACGTGGCGTTCGGGATGGAGAACTTCGGCGTTCCGCGCGAACAGATTTGGCCCCGGGTCCGGCAGGCGCTCGACGCGGTCGGGCTGAATGTACCGCTCTCCCAACATACTTCGAAGCTGTCCGGCGGGCAGAAGCAACGGCTGGCGCTGGCCGGGGTGATTGCCATGCATCCCGGTTTGATCCTGCTCGACGAACCGACGGCCAACCTCGACCCCGCCGGCGTCATCGAGGTCCGCGACGCGATTGTCGAGTCCGCCCGCAAGACGGGCGCGACGCTCATCGTCATCGAGCACCGCACCGACGTCTGGCTGCCTGTCATCGACCGCGTGATCGTCCTGGGCGCCGACGGCGCAGTGATCGCCGACGGCACACCTGACGACACGATCCGCCGCGAACACGACTACCTGGTCCGGTCCGGCGTCTGGGTACCGGACACCCCACTGCCCGAAATCCCCAGGCGCCGTTTCGAGGACGACCGTGCCCTGCTTCACGCCGCCGAGTTGGGGCTGGGATATCGGGGCGATGAACCGCTGCACACCGGGCTGGATTTGGCGATCCGGCGCGGACGGACCACCGTCATCACCGGCCCCAACGGAGCCGGCAAGTCAACGCTGGCGCTGACGCTCGGCGGGCTGCTGCGACCACCGGTCGGGCGGCTCACGGCTGATGCCGCGCTCGCTCCCCCGCGGTCACGGCGCGAACCCGTCCGGTGGCGGTCGAAGGAATTGCTCACCCGGATCGGCAGCGTCTTCCAAGATCCGGAGCATCAGTTCCTCACCGGCACCGTCCGCGATGAGCTGTCGTTGGGGCCGCGGGCACTGAACCGAAACGCCACTGAAATCGACGCCTGCACAGACGAATTGCTGCAGCGACTGCGCTTGCAGCACGTCGCCGACGCAAATCCGTACACCCTCTCCGGTGGCGAGAAACGTCGGTTGTCCGTCGCGACCGTGCTTGCCACGGGGCCTGCGGTGATCGTCTTGGACGAGCCGACGTTCGGGCAGGACCGCCGGACGTGGGAGGAACTGATCCGGCTGCTGGCAGACGTCGCCGACGCGGGGACGGCCATTGTCGCCGTCACTCACGACCTCGATTTCACCGCGCTGCTCGCCGATACCCGCATCGAGCTGCCGGCGTGGCAAACCGCAACGGAGACAACGTCATGACCACCGTGGAGGCCCTCGGCACGCGCCCGGTCAATCCCGTCGCCCGGCTGCTCACCGCCCTCCTCATCGCGGGTGGACTGGTGCTGTCCGTCGACTGGGTGTCGGCGCTGACCGCGCTGGTGCTCGAGCTCGTTCTGTTCTTTGCGGTCGGCGCCCGGTTGCGGCCGGTCCTCACCCGGGCTGCGGTGCTTGCCGTCGCGGCGGCGCTGACGGCCGTCACCATCCTGCTCTACGGTCAGTCCAGCGGCACCGTGCACTGGCACTTCCTGCTCATCACCGTCAGTGACGGCTCGATTGCCTTGGCGCTGGCCACTTTTCTGCGAGTCCTCGCAATCGCGCTGCCGTCGGTGATCCTGTTCGCCGATGTCGATCCCACCGAGCTGGCCGACGGGCTGGGACAGGTACTCAAGCTGCCCGCCCGGTTCGTACTCGGCGCGCTGGCCGGCTTGCGCCTGGTCGGATTGCTGGGTCAGGACTGGCAGTACCTCGGATATGCCCGCCGCGCCCGAGGTGTCGCCGATCACGCACGGCTGCGCCGCGTTGCCGGACAATCGTTCGCGCTGTTAGTGTTTGCGGTACGACGCGGATCGAAACTCGCCACGGCGATGGAGGCGCGCGGGTTCGGCGCGCACCGCAGCCGGACCTGGGCTCGCCCCTCCCCCTTCGCGGGGCGTGAGTTCGCGCTTGTCACAGCGGGGTTCGTGATCACCGCGGTGGCGATCGCCACCTCGGTCACCGCCGGATCATGGAACTTCATTGGTGCTCAATGACATTGTGAGGCAACTCGACGGGGCGACCACCGTGGTGATCGACGGCCGATCGGGGTCGGGAAAGTCGACGCTTGCGACACACCTGCACGACGCCTGGGCCGGCAGTGTGGTGGTCCGTCTCGACGACATCTACCCGGGGTGGGACGGATTGTTCTGGGCCGCCGACCATGTGCACCGATCACTGTTGACGCCCCGCGCCGCCGGAGCGGCCGGGCACTGGCGGAGTTGGGACTGGGCCGGTGGTTGTCCGGGAGATTGGCACCGTGTCGAGTGCGGACAGCGCCTGATCGTCGAAGGCACCGGGGCCCTCACGCCCACCGGGCGAGGGCTCGCCGATCTGGGCATCTGGGTCGACGCCGACGACGCCGTCCGTAAGTGCCGGGCACTTCGCCGCGACGGCGATCTGTACCGACCGCACTGGGACCGCTGGGCGGCCCAGGAAGACGAATTCGTCACCCGCTACCAGCCGAGGGGGTGCGCCGACCTGATCGCTTCGGCGACGCCGACCGGATTCGAATTCACCGCTTCGCAAAGGACGTCATGACCACTTCAATCTCGATGGCCCTGGAGTACTTTCATCCGTGGCCGAACTCGGCTGGGTTTTATCTCGCCAGGCACCACGGCTGGTACGCCGACGCGGGAATCGACTTGCAGATCCGCACGGTGGACCCCGGCATCGGGGACAGCCTCGAACACCTCGGCCGACGCCTGGTGGACCTCGCGGTGTTCCCGACCAACCGGCTGCTGGTGCGCACCGAGCGCGGCGAGCCGTTGAAGGCGATCGCCGCGGTCAACCAGCGCGGCTTGGAGACCATTCGCACTCTCACCAGCAGTGGGATCAGCAGTCTGGCCGAGTTGGCCGGTAAGCGGGTGGCGCTCAATCCGACGCCCCGCGGCGTGGCCGTCGTGCGCGATCTGGTCGCGCGAGCCGGCGGTGACCCCAATGCCGTCACCCTGGTCGACGTCGGCGCACGCGAACTGACCAGCGCCGACCTGGCCGGTGGCGCCGCCGACGCCACCTTCGGTTCCTACTGGGCGTGGGACATCCTGCTCAGCGAGCATCCGGACCGCCCGGAACGAGTCTGGCGGGTCGACGAAGAGCTGCCGTTCGGCTACCACAGCTACCTACTCGGGGCACACGGCGAGCTCATCAACCGAAACCCGTTGCTGCTGTCCGACTTCCAGGCGATCACTGAACGCGGTTTCCGCTACGCTGCCCAGCATCCCGACGAGACGGTGGAGCTGCTGAGCGATGTCATGCCATACTTCCCAGCAGACGTCATCGCCCGCTCGCTCGACGCCATATCCAGCACCTGGTTCTACGAGAATGGCTGGGGCACAGTACGTTCCGATCTTGTCGAGCCATATGCACACTGGCTCGCCGGATACGGAATCCTCACCGCACCCGAGCGGTGGCGTGCGGCGTTCGCGGATATCCCTGCCGTCACGGCGGATCAGGCACTGTGAGCCCCGGATGTTTCATCGGCGCGGAGGAGCTTTACGCGACGCCGGCCGGCGACACCGCTCCGGTGATCCTCGACGCCAGCCTGGTGCTGCACCGCCCACAGTTCGACGGCGACTTCCGCGCGGACAGCGGTCGCAGCGCCTGGGAAGCCGCGCACCTACCCGGCGCCCGCCACGTACAGGTTGACACCGACCTCTCGATCCCTGCCGCGACCCACAATCACCACCCGCCACCGCAAGACCTCGCCGACCGCCTCGCCCAGATCGGCATCGGCGCCGATACTCCGACCGTCGTATACGACAGCACGGGTGGTTTCTGGGCGGCGAGAACCTGGTATCTACTGCGCTGGATCGGGATTCCGGTGCGGGTACTCGACGGCGGACTCGCCGCGTGGCGGGCCGCCGGACTCCCGGTGGAATCCGGGCCGGCGCACGCCCGGCCGGTCGCATCGTGGTCCGCGCGCCCGGTACGTGAGGCGTGGATCGAACTCGGCGAGCTGTACGAAATCGACTGTCATGCCGGCAACCTGGTATGCGCGTTGTCGCCGGCGGCATTCTCGGGCACCGAACCGACGCGGTACACCCGCCGCGGACACATACCCGGCAGCGTCAACGTGCCGGCCCGCGAGCTGTTCGATCACCGGGGCCTGGTGCGTCCGCCCGCCGAAATCAGGGAACGCTACCGGGACGCGGGAACGGATCTGGACCGCGAGGTGCTGCTGTACTGCGGCGGCGGCATCTCGGCGACGGTCAACGCCCTCGCCCTCGTCTCCGCCGGTATCGAATCGGTGCGTGTCTACGACGGTTCCCTGGAGGAATGGAGCGCCGATCCGGCGCTGCCCCTGCAGGTCGACGGGCGGCGCCCGTCGACCAGCGCTACCTACCCGATCGGGTAGGTACTTACCTACCCACGCGCACATTGGTCGCGGCCGCGGCACGCCGTAGGCTGGGCATGTTACCTGGATCACAGGATGAGGGATGGGCGTGGTTAGACTCGATGTGATGGCGCCCGCGCAGATCGCGGCAACCACGGCGGCGACGGCCCCGCCGACAAGGCTGTTGAAGTTTCATGCCCCTGAGATCGTGTTCGGCATCGACTCGATGGCGGAGGCCGCGCACGCCGCGGTCCGCCTGGGCGGGCTGCGGCCCATGCTGGTCACCGATCCCGGCCTGATCGAGGCCGGCTGGGCGGCCGAACTGGTCGGGCACCTACGTGCCCAGTGCGTCGAGGCGCACGTGTGGAGTGCTCTGACGCCGAACCCCAAAGATCACGAGGTAACCGCCGGCCACGAGTTCTACCGGTCGCACGGCTGCGATGTGCTCATTGCTCTGGGCGGCGGCTCGGTGATCGACGCGGCCAAAGGCATAGCGATCCTGGCGGCCAACGGCGGTCACATCCTCGACTACGCCGGAGTCGACAAGGCGACCGCGCCGATTCCGCCCTTGGTGGTGCTGCCGTCCACGTCGGGCACCGGCGCCGACGTCTCGCAGTTCTGCATCGTCACTGACACCACCCACAACACCAAGATCACCATCTTGGGCCGTGCCCTGGTCCCCGACATCACCGTCATCGACCCCCGTCTGCTCACCACCATGCCCGAATGGCTCAATGCGGCAACGGGTCTGGATGCACTGACGCACGGCATCGAAGCGTTCGTATCGCTGGGCCACAACCAGCTGACCGACCACCACGCACTGCGGTCGGTCGTGATGGTCACCGAAAACCTGGTCAGCACCATCGAACGACCGCAGGACATGCCGGCGCGGGTGCTGATGGCGCAAGCCGCGTTGGAGGCGGGTCTCGCGTTCACGAACGCCATCCTGGGCGCCGCGCACGCCATGAGTCATCAGGTCGGCGGCCTTCTCGACTTGCCGCACGGCGTCATCAACGGCGTGCTGCTCCCCCACGTCGTGCGGTTCAACGCCGAGGCCGATCCAGCACCCTTCGCCACCATCGCCACGTGCCTCGGAATCGCCGACAAGCGCGCCCCGGAACTGGAATCCGCGCTCGCACTTGCCGATCGGCTCCAAGAGCTGGCCAGGCAGGTCGGCGTGCCACGCGGACTGGCCGAGTTGGGGGTGCGCGACGCCGATGTTCCGGTGTTGGCCCACAACGCCCTTCAGGATGCGTGCCTGACCACCAACCCCCGCCCCATCGACGAAGCGCAATTGCGCGCGCTGTTCCGGGCTGCGCTATGACGACACTGCCCGGCAACCCGGTGGTGCCGCGACGCGCGTCCGTACCGGATCTGGACCAGCTCACCGGCGTGCGGTCCGGTAAAGGCACGTTCTATCCCGAGTTCCGGGTGGCCGCGCAGCGCACCGAACGGGTGGTCGCAGCGCTCGACGCCATCTCCCGCGCTCTGGTGCAAACCGTCAACGGGCCCGAGAATCTGGTGCGGGCTGTCGCCGAGGCAGCCCGCACCCATCTCGGTGCCGAATGGGTGCTGCTGGCGCTGGCCGACGGCGCCCTGCCGGAGGCACGACCCCGTCACCTCATCCTCGACGCCGCTGGGCACACATACTCCTTCGAAGGTCTGTCGGGCACCAAACATCCGGTACCGCACTTGCCCGATGCGGTCCTGAACCGGCTCAACGACGTCCTTCGCGGTCAGCTCGCGCAGTTCCGGGTGCCGGTGATCGAAAGTCACCATTCACATGTCCCGATCGAACTCGACGGCGGTGTCGTCGGTGCGTTCGCGGCCTGGACGCCACCGCACCGGCTGCTCGACGGCATCGACGAGGCGGTGATGCGAATCCTGGCCAGTCAGACCGCGGTTGCGCTACAGAACTGCGAACTGTTCCAGCGCTCGCAGAGCCTGCTGGCACAGTCCGAGGCACGCAATGCACAGCTGCTAGCCACGCAACGCGAACTCGGTGCGGCACAACGCCACCAGGTGCTGGACTCCGAGCGGCACCGGATTGCAAGGGAACTGCACGACAGCGTCACCCAAACCGTCCTGTCGGCGGGCATGCAGATCGAGGTATGCCGAAGTGAGGTCGAATCACGTTTCGGTCCAGCAGGTCTCGCCGAACGGCTGGATACGGCCAAAACGTTGACCCGATCTGCGATCGACCAACTTCGGTCGGCCATCTACGCGCTCAACCATTCCTCCGACGCCGACCGATCCAGCCTCCCCGAGTTGCTCGAACAGCTCGCCACGGTGCACATGCCGAAGGACCTACGGGTGACGCTGCGGGTCGACGGAGATGTCGCCGAACTGCCCGGCGCCGTGGAACGGAGCCTGC
>Ga0070667_100003146_pt1 | contig 14165 bp, 12 predicted proteins | sample KBSS33metaG_FD_64659 | JGI IMG/M metagenome (GOLD analysis project Ga0070667, IMG submission 64659) | Switchgrass rhizosphere microbial communities from Kellogg Biological Station, Michigan, USA - KBS S3-3 metaG | ecosystem: Host-associated > Plants > Roots > Rhizosphere > Soil ...
CCACTCGGCCTTCCGACAGCGTCGCTTCGTAGGAATCGGCGGCTTTCGTTGTGGGCTGGTGAGCCGCGGACCAGACAGCTCCGCTCACCGCATCGCAGATATAGCAAAACGAACCGAAGTTGTCGCAGGTTGTATCTTCGCGCCAGCGTGTTACCGCGATGTTCTTCCACCGGCTATAGCCACCACCGCCGTTGGTCACCATCACGTGGTAGTTGCCATTCGACAGCAGCTGCACTTCCGGCACGGGCGTGTGTGGAGTGTCAAACGTTCGCACCGGCCTGCTGTCCCGTTCGGAGTCCGGGGCCGGTGATTTTGATGACTCCCGCGTATGGACGTAGTCGAGAGCTGTTTTCGGTACGCGCTCGTGAAGAAGAAGTGATGTTGCCTGGATAGACAGATCCGCCGTGAATCGCCTCTGCATGGGACGATCCAGCAACAGATATGCGAGCGCAAGAAAACTCATTCCCTGATGGTGAGCCATGTAAGAACGGACAATGGCGTACCGCTCTCCTGGTGGAACGCGGGCCGGCGTGTAGTCGATGGCCTCGTACATGCCGTACTCTCCTTCAATGCCATCGGTCGACATACGTTCGAGATTTTCGCAGGCCTCTTCGGGTGCAACCATCAATGCAAGCGCCGATGCATAGGGTGCAATAACAAGATCGCCCGCAAGGCCGCGCTTGAATCCCAGACCCGGTACACCAAACGCGCGATATTGATAATTCAGATGAGCATCGACGGTGTTATATCCGCATTCGGAAATGCCCCACGGCGTTCGCAGCCTGCGGGCGTACGCAATTTGCCGCTTGACCGCGGCTTTATACGTATCGTCGAGCAGCGTGTGTTCATAGGTTGGCATGATCAGGAGCGGCATCAGGTATTCGAACATCGAACCGCTCCAGGATAAAAGTACCGGATCTCCGCCGGAACTCGTCAGCCGGCGCCCCAGCGCAAACCAGCTTTCATCCGGGATGCGGCCCTGCGCGATTCCAAAAAAAGCAGCGAGCCTTGCTTCCGATGCCAGCAGATCGTAGTTGCTGGTATCCAGCTTTCGTTCACTGACGTTATAGCCGATCGACAAGAGATGGCTGGTCTTGTCGAGCAGAAAATCGTAGTCGATTTCCGTCAACGCAGCCAGCCTGCGCGCCAATGCGGGAATGACATCGGGCATCGGGTTCCCCGGAAGAGACATCAGGCCCTGGCGCAAAGTCAGCAGGTGAGCGGCCAGATTCCCGCTATCCACCGTCGACACATAGAGGGGAACCAACGGCTGCAGGGTCTGGGTGTCATACCAGTTATAAAAATGTCCGGAATATCGTTCCAGTTTCTCCATCGTGTTCAGAGCATTTGTCGTGCGCTCAACAAGGCGTTCCAGTGTGATGTATCCGAAATCGAAGGCAGCCAGGTTTGCAAGCAAAGCCAGCCCCATATTCGTTGGTGAAGTCCGGTGACTGAGGCGAACCACGGGCCTCTCCTGATAGTTGTCCGGAGGCAGCCAGTTGTCTTCCGGTCCCACGAACTTCTCAAAAAACTCCCAGGTTTTTCGAGAAAGCCGATTGAGAAACTCCAGTTGTGAACCGCTCAGTTGCGGCGCGAGTCGCGTTCGAGGCTGGCTCAACCACCACGCTGCCAGCGGTGAGATGAACCAGAGGGCAAGGGGGGCGAGCGCCACCGGAATTCCGCGTCGTTCGATAGCGAGTTTTGCCATCACCGCAATCGCCACGAATGGACCGATCCACATGGCTCTCAGGAAGTTGCGAAACTCAAAGCCCAGGCGGCGATTGGTGCTGTCGGCAGTATTCCATTCCAATAATCGCTTTCGCGTAACAAGAACACGTCCTGCGGTTCGAAATATCGCGTCCAGACTGTAGAACGCCTCCGAGGGAAGACAGGCAAATGAAAATGCAGACTGCAGTAAATGTCTCCCGGCGGCACGTAACGAGTTTCCAATGTGGGGACGAATGGCCACATCGTCCGGTTTCCGCAACAGATCCATCACCGATGAAAGCAGCGCCGGAGAAAAAATAATGACGACGACGGCCAGAGTCCACAGCCACGCCGGCGAGAGCGTCGTCCATGCAAGTATCAGCAAGACGGTCAGCGCCACCGGCATCAAACTACGCCGGAGATTGTCGAGAATTTTCCAACGGGAAAGCATGGACGTCGAATTCGACTGAGACTTTCCCTGACATGATGGAACGCGCGGAAGGATCCACTGTGCAATCTGCCAGTCTCCGCGAATCCATCGATGGCGGCGATTGACATCCGCCAGATAGTTGTAAGGCCCATCTTCGTAAAGCGCCACATCGCTGAGCAACCCTGCGCGGGCATAACAACCTTCCAGCAGATCGTGACTCAGAATGAGATCGTTTGGCAGTCGTTGATCCAGGCAGCTTCCGAATGCTTCAACGTCATAGATGCCTTTGCCGACGAAGGAACCTTCCCCGAACACATCCTGATACACATCGGACACGGTTCGCGTGTAGGGATCGATGCCCGATTCGCTGCCAAACAATCGGGCATATCTCGATCGGTTCGTCGTCGGCAAACTCAGATCCACACGGGGCTGAAGAATGCCGTATCCCTCGACGACGCGTCCGGCTTTTTTCTCGTATCTCGGACGATTCAGCGGATGGGCCATGGTGCCGACCATCTGCCGGGCTGCGCCACGCGGCAATTCCGTGTCGGTATCCAACGTAATCACATAACGGATCGTCGGAAAAACGGCCGTCTGTCCGACAATAAGAGAAAAGCGATCCGCAGAGTCACCCTGCAACACTCGATTCAGGTCCGACAGTTTGCCGCGCTTCCTTTCAAATCCCATCCATACTCCCTGGCGGGGATTCCACTGGCGCGGGCGGTGAAGCAAAAAGAAAGGCCCCTTCTGCACACCGCCATATCTGTTGTTGAGGTCGTTGATCTTCGCGTGAGTCAGCCGGAGCAATTCGTCATCTTCAGGCATCGTCGGTTTAGGCGCGTCGTGAAAATCCGTCAGAAGTCCGAAGAACAAATTCTCATCGCGATTCGCGAGAAATCGAACCTCGAGTCCATCGATGAGATGTTCGATCTGTGCCGCATCGGTCAATAAAGTGGGGATCACGGCCAGAGTGCGGGATTCGGTTGGAATACCGCTGGAATAATCCATTCTCGGCAATCGCTCCGGCTCCAGGGCCAGGGTGGCAATCCAATTCACCAGATTGATACCGAACTGAATGGAACAGAAAGCGGCGAGCAAGGCGAGGGCTGCGCCTGGATATGTGCTCAGATCCGAAATTCCGCCCGGGAACCGATTGTGCCAGAGCAGGAACGCCGTCATCATTCCGGTCGTCAACGCGATCGAACCGCCATAGAGGATCGATGGGAGCCGGGGAGGTTTCCATTGAGCGAGGTAGGAACCGACATGCCGCATCCGGCGAGTGCTGTGTGCGCTGGATGCTGCAGCCTGGGCCTTCTGCACTGCCTGGGTGGCGATAACATCTTCCGGCTGCTTTTTGCGTTTTGCAGCATCTTCAACCAGGTGGCGGTATTGGTCGCGGGTTTCAAAATCCATTGCGGCGTACACCCGGGCGGGATCCTGGCGAAGGATGGCTTCAACAACGCTCGTAGACTCCACAAATTCACGCCAGTCTTCCTTATCGAGTAGCCGGAGGCTCGTAATACTGTTCCGGATCGAAACCTGGTCTGCCGCCTGCTGCTGAATTTCGCTCTGCACCACATCCGCCATGATCAATCCGGATTCGGAGAGCTGCTGTTCCACCCAGCGCACAGGCAGTCCCAGCGCAGAACTCTTTCCCTGAAGCCGGCGTGCAAATTCCGCGACGAACGAACTGGACATCGCGGGAATGGACCGGACCATGTCTCCGACAACGGCGACGAGTCGCGCAGGCTTTTCTTCGGCAACTTTCGTCAGCCGATCCGCCCAGTAATCGGCGCTGATGCGATCAATCGTCCCAACGACCATCGTTGCGCCCACACGCCGCAGATTTTCGATGAGGGCGAGCCGCAGCATGATCGGGATGGCCCACAATTCGCCCAGGTTCAAAACCGTGACGGTTTGATACGCCCCTACAAATCCGGTCAGCGCTTCCATGTGCAATTGACCGTCACTGTGCGACACGATTTCCAGGGCGATGTCATAAACCCGTGGCAGGCCGGCAGACGGACCGTCCATCAGGCGGGGAAGTTCCAGAATGTAGGCGTTGGGCAAATACCGTTGCGCTGTTGCGATCTGTTCTTCGATGAGATAGAAATTATCGAGGAGCCATTCTCCGGCAGGCGCGACGCGCCGCCGCGTTTGCACCGCCGCAGTGAGTAGTTGATAGACTTCGGTAAGTACGGACTCGTTGTCCTCCAACCGTTGAAGCAGCTGCGCGGGCGATCCCCGCCGGCCAACCTGATGCGTCCCCGCAAGTGTTTTCCCATGCTGCTTCATCTGCTCCGTACTGAAGAGCGCCGCCCGCAGCGGCAACTCCGCACCACGAAGAGGATGACGAACCGGCTGGTGCCTGAACCATTTTCTTATTGAAACCATTTACTACCCGAATTGAAGTTCCGTGAAAAAGCGAAGTCGCCTGTCAGTCAGGTGCGGCTGTGGAACACCTGCATAATCCCTTGAAAGAAAAATCCTGTGATCGTCATCAGCAGATGGAGCACTCCACGCAGTGTGAAAGCGAGCAAGAGACCAACAATCCAGATGATAATCGCAACCTGCAGCAGGAACATTGCACCTCCTGACACCCGGAAGCACGTTGGTTGCCTCTGAAATCTGGAATCGTCGGAAATCTAATTCTTCATTTCTCGCCGGGGACGGGCAAGGACGATAAACCGTTGCGGGGTGGCACTCCCAACGGAAGATAAGGAAGTTGTACTCAGGGTGAGTTGGGAGTGACCGGGTGCTTCCACACCTGGTGAGTCGGATGGGTCGCCAATCTCAATGGTGGTAACGACGTACCCAAAAATTCCCTCGGAGGTCACAACCTGAATCTCCTCGCCGACATGCATGTTCTGCAGTTCATTGGCGAATTTGTGACGATGCGACGCAAAAGGGACCGCTGCATCCGAGCGACGTAATGGAACCGCTCGAAGCGCTTCAGGCTGTGCTCGTGACAACAGCTGAATATTGGAAAGCTCAGTATCAGACACGCCAGTCGTGTTCTCCGGATGGTGTGGGATGCTGGTTCCTGCATACAACGGATACGTCCTGGAGTACACGAATTGCCCGCCCACCCACATGAGCGTTGCGATCCCCACTCCAAAAATAACCCGGTATAGGACATGCATCAGTATCAAACGGAGACTCATTTCGCATCCCCTCAATCATCCGGAATAACATGACTGTTTGTGCCTGGTAACAACCTTATCGAGGCTCAGTCCAAATTCAGCCCTTCGACGTTTCCACACGCAGTTCATTCTTCACTTCGAAGACTCCGGAAACTCCATTTGCCGCCATAAACGCCTGCTGGCTGTCGGCATCAGTAGCCACGATTCCTTTCAGAGTGACTCTCCCATTGTTCACGATGATGTGAATCGGTGGAATCGATTGTGTCGCGTATCGGAACAGGGGACCCTCATACCTGAAGATCGACCGATACACGGCGATACGGACCTGATCGTCGCTTGGCGAGATCGGTAGAACTTCAATCTGATTGTCGATGCTCGGAATACTCTCAATCTTGCGAAGAGCATTTTCCGCATCCGTCTTCAATGTGGGCCGCGTTACTTGTCCACGCAGCGTGGCCGTTCTGTCTGCATTGATCTCGCATTCGATCCAATCGAAAATTCCGTACGTGGGAAGCATCAGCAATTGATGCCGAACTTCATCGGACACCAACATCGACATCTGGCCGTTGGGCGATTTTGCCGATCCTGCTGCGACGCTTACTTTGGGTTGTTCGGACTGCAAGGATGAAGCGCCGAAAACAGCAATGCCTGTCGGAACCACAATGAGCAACAGAGCGACAATAAACTTCTGTAGAGAGTTCATTTCGGTGATCCTCCATTTTCAAATCCGAGTTGCGAGTTTAACGACGACTTCGTCCTATCAGGAAACCGAGTGCCAGGGCGGCACCCACCATCGGCAGGGGATAGCGCCGCGACAGGTCCGCGGCTTTCTTACCTGCCCGGGTCAGTGTTTCGGCCGTGAACTGGCACTGTTGCCCCAGCGTGTTGTACACCGCATCGGTGGCTTGCTTTGCTCCTGCCTCGACTTTCGATGCGATATCGCCAATAAGATTTCGAGCGTCGTGGCCCGCCCCCTGGAAAGTGTTATCAACCGGATTGGATTCGCTGCGCATAACGTCCTCCTCAAGACTCGATGAGCTATGGAGCATGTCAGATTCCACGACGATGCCTGTGGGTGCGGGCTGAGCCGGGCGCACCCTCCATCATTCGCGGTCAGAAGATAGGAATAAGTTGGATGTCGTGGGCTGTGCGATTTAGAAAAAAAGCGAAGCAACGACCGCCGGCGCAGACGGGGTGGTTATCCAAATTGGAATAAAACATTTGAACCACCACCCCGACGGTTCCTTGTCGATGTTTCGCAACGAATCGTTATTATTTGCGCACGACCAGCAGACCGATTCCTACAGCCAACGCCAATCCACCGGCAAGTGGAGCGATAGGAACGTAATGCGTCTTTTCTCGGCTCGCTTCGATGGGTCCGATGTCCACAATCTTTTCTTTTGATTTGTAAGTGAATCCTCCCCACGCCACGGAACACACACCTAAAATAATGAGCGCGATTGCGATGAGTTTGATCATGGGATGTCCTCCTCTGCTGCCTCGAGGTGCACTTTGCCGACCATTGTCGGAGATGCCGGTTCTTCTGGTTTGGGAAATTCACATGCTGATACATCCTGGATACGGCATTCAATTTGCTTCTCCGATTCAACGGAGGGAAACATGTCACATTCTCACGGACGCGAAGAGACTCGAAACATGCGTTGGCAGCAGCGACAGCGCGAACAAAATCGCGAAATGAACCGGAATCGGTTGGAATCCCATCCTCAGGGGGAACATTCCGGGCAGAGCTACGATCATGACGCAGAGAATCGATGGGAAAATGATCCCGCACAAAACTATGCCTATCCCCGGCAATTGAATCCCGAACAGGCGTACAACGAATTCGACTCCCGCTACGATATACGATCCCGTTCTCAAATCCCGAGCGAGCCGCGCTATCAGGATCCCGTGTATATGAACCGGGAATGGGTCAGTGGCACCGGACAACCGCCCTATCCCGGCACGCCACCCTCATTCGCCGGCCGGGGCCCGCAGGGCTATAGGCGTCCCGATAGTCGCATCATGGAAGATATCAACGAGGCGATGACCCGGGATCATGACCTGGATGCGTCCGGCATTTCTGTGGAAGCGAAGGACGGGGAAGTGGTCCTGACGGGAACGGTCTCCGACAGGGAATCGAAGCGCCGCGCAGAGGAAATTGCGGAATCCTGTTCCGGAGTGCGCAATGTTCAAAACCAGATCCGCGTGAGGCGCGAGAACAACCCATCGACGACATTGGCGAGCTGACCCCCGCCAATGACGACGCGATACGGCTCGAGAATGGATTGCTCGAGCCGTGTTGCGCGCCCATTTTTTTCGAACATAGGGAAGCGAGAGCACCATGCGTGAAAAGATCGATATTCTGCCGCTGCGCGGAAGAAGCCAGGAGCTGTTAAATCCGGAGCGGGAAAAACCGGAAAATCCGGAAAAGCGCGCAGAACGAAAAAAGTCTGACCGAAAACACGTCCCCAGGAAATCGAAGAAATAATCAGCGACACGCAGGAGATCCCCAATGGCAGAAACAGCCGCCGATATTCTGGTGGAACGCATGGTCGACTGGGGTGTGGATCTGGTATTTGGACTTCCCGGGGATGGAATCAACGGAGTCATGGAAGCTCTGCGGACCAGACAATCCAAAGTTCGTTTCATTCAGGTACGTCATGAAGAAGCTGCAGCATTCATGGCATGCGCTTATGCGAAATACACGGGACGGCTTGGATGCTGTCTTGCGACTTCCGGTCCGGGTGGCATCCATCTACTCAACGGCCTGTATGACGCCAAAATGGATCAGGCGCCGGTACTCGCAATCACGGGACAAACGTATTCGGACCTGAAGGGCAGCAGTTTTCAGCAGGAAGTCAATATGACTCGCCTGTTCGACGATGTCGCAATCTACAACCAGGAAGTCATCAATCCCAACCAGGTCGAAATGCTTGCCGACGAAGCCTGCCGTCGCGCACTCAATCATCGCGGCGTTGCGCATATTTCATTTCCCGTGGATTACCAGGACGCCGTCCCGACCGGCAAAAGTTCCATGCACCGTCGCGAAGGTTCCACGAATTCCCAGTGGGCGCCGACCTACCCGAAGCCCGGCGACACAGAACTCCAGCGTGCCGCCGAAATTCTGAATCAAGCCAGACGACCCGTGTTGCTTGTGGGCCAGGGCGCTCGCGGTGCCGGAGCCGAAGTCATTCAAATTGCCGAGAAACTCGGTGCTCCTATCGTTAAGGCATTGCTCGGCAAGGAGGTCGTGCCGGACGATCATCCGCTGTGCACTGGAGGCCTGGGGTTGCTCGGAACGACACCTTCCGTCCTGGCCATGGAGCAGTGCGATACGTTGCTGATTATCGGCTCCTCGTTTCCTTACATGGAGTACCTGCCAAAACCAGGAAAAGCGCGTGGAGTTCAAATTGACGATCGAGCCGACCGCATTGGCTTGCGCTATCCCGTCGAGGTCGGTCTGGTTGGAGATGCACGGCAGACCACAGCAGACTTATCGGCGCTCATTCATCCCACGGAGAGTCGGGGATTTCTGAAGAACGCGCAAAAGGAAATGAAGGAATGGACGGAGTTTCTGCAAAAGCAATGCAGTACGGATTCGGTTCCAATAAAGCCGCAGCGCGTAGCCTGGGAGCTGTCCGATATCGTTTCAGACGATGCCATTATTTCTACAGACACCGGAACCATCACCGCCTGGATCGCGCGCTATTTCAGAATGCGTGGAACGCAAAAATTCAGCTGCTCGGGAAATCTTGCGACGATGGCGCCGGGCCTGCCTTATGCGATTGCCGCAAAACTGGCGTTTCCCGGACGGCAGTCGATTGCATTTGTCGGAGATGGTGGATTCTCGATGTTGATGGCGGAGTTTCTCACCGCGGTGAAATACAAACTTCCCATCGTCGTCGTGGTGATCAAGAACAACACGTTGGGAATGATCAAATGGGAACAGATGGTGTTCCTGGGAAACCCCGAATATGGGTGCGAATTGCAAAATCTCGACTTCGCGCAGTTCGCATCGGCCTGCGGGGGTCTGAGTTGGACGGTGGAGAAACCGCAGGATATTCGACCGACACTGGAGCGTGCCATTCAATCCAATAAGCCGGCCCTGGTCGAAGTTGTTGTCGATCCCTTCGAACCGCCCATGCCCCCCAAAGTTACCGCGAAACAAACGCTTCACCTGGCGGAAGCTTTGGTCAAAGGGGAGCCGCATCGCGGACGCATCGCCTTGACGCTGTTCCGCGACAAGGTCGATGAGCGGATTTAATCCGTTTGCCAGGAACGATCTTTGCGACCTTCATTCACCTGCGATGCTTTTTAAAGCGGAAAGCGACGGGAGTTTCTGCTGCACGGTCAACACCGGTGCAAAGAGATCGCCTTTGGATTTCACACGCCGCAGCACATCACGGGTCTCGAACTGGAGTGAACTGGCTCGCCTCTCTCGAATTGCTTTCCGGACTTCATCCCAGGTTATTGGCGTGGACACGAGCGATCGCTCGACGGCGCGAAGTGAATATACGTTCACCGTTGTCTTGTGAGAATCGTTCTGACTCCAGTCCACCAGCACCTTGCCTTTTCGGAGCACTTTTAGCATTTTCGAAACGACCTGGCCCGGGGACTTTCGTTCGAGGAGTTCTGCCACAGCATGCGCAAACGGCTTTGTCTTTTCGTAGGTCGTTGGCGTATTCAAAGGGACATAAACCTGGAGTCCTTTCGACCCCGATGTTTTGGGATAACATTCCATCTTCAACGCCGCGAACAGATCATGCAGCTGGATTGCGACCTCGCAACATGAAATCACATCTGCAGGCGCGCCGGGATCCAGATCAAACGCCAGCGCGGTGGGACGATTCAATCCGGAAGCCCGATGCAGAAACGTGTGCAATTCGAGGTCTGCCAGATTCGCAGCCCAGATCAGCGATGCAAGACTATCGAGAACGCAGTAAGAAATTTCGCCACCTTCCGATCGTGGAACCGCCGTCGTGTGTACCCATCGGGGATGCGGGGGGCAACGCTTCTCATAGAAGAAAAATCCGTCTGTCCCGTTGGGATATCGTTTTAGCGTGATGGGACGATTCTTCAGATGAGGCAGCAGACAGGGTGAAATCCGAACGTAATAGTCGATGACATCCCCCTTCGTAAAGCCGCTTTTCGGATAGAAGACTTTGTCGAGATTGGAAACCTCGACTTTGATTCCTTCAATATCCAATTGGGTTTTTGCGGAACTCATGTGGCTTCCTCTCGCACGACTTCCGAAGCATCCTTGTCTTCGCGAAGGCCCAGATAGACTGGCTGACGCAGCCTGAAGTCGTCTGTCCACTCGGAGAATCGAACCTGGCACACCAGTTCGGGCTTCAGCCAATGACATCGTCTCATTTCGGCCCGCGTCATTCCGCTGCCGAATCTTCCACTTCTGGATTCTGGAAGGTTCGCAAACGGACATTCGGTGCTTTCGAGTTCGCGAAACTTCGTTCGCAGAGAGCGAAGCGTCGAATCGTTGAATCCCGTTCCGACCTTGCCGCAGAACCGAAGCTTCCGTGATTCATAGTAACCGAGCAGAAGCGCTCCGAAATGCTGCCGGCCGCCGGTCGGGTCGGAGTATCCCCCGATGACGAATTCCTGTTCCCGATGCGTCTTGAGTTTGATCCATGCCCCGGTGCGCCGGCCCGATTCGTAAAGGGAATGCCCCTTTTTTCCAATCAGCCCCTCCAGTCCCAGCTTCCGGGCCTGTTCCAGAAGTGCACTGCCGTCGCCGTTCAGGACTTCAGAAATCCGCAGGACCCCTGTGGGTCGTCGAATCGTTTTTCTAATTCGTGCCTGACGATCTTCCAGCGGTACGGACCTCAAATCCGTCCCGTTCTGTTGAGGCAAATCGAATATGTAATAGAGCAGTGGTGCCGCCTTATCCCCGGATTCTCGATTCTGTAGAAGTTGAAACGACGAGCGGCCCTTGTCATCCAGCACGACGATCTCGCCGTCGAGAATGGTGTTTTCCGTGGCAAGCAGACGAAGCGACTTCAGGACTTCGGGAAATTTATTGCCAAGATCCTTTTCGTTGCGGGAGATGAGCCGAACATTATCCTTGTTTTGTATGAACGCCAGCGCGCGAAAGCCGTCGTATTTGATTTCATACTGCCAGTCGCCATCCGGAGCGCGTTTGACAAGTTTGGCCATCATCGGTTCAAAGAAAGGAAGAATGGTGCCGGTGGCGGCTGTCCCGTTGGAATTCCAGATTTTTTTCGAATTCGCAAGCGTCGCCATCGTTTTGCCGGAAAGTGCGGACGTGTCGTCCTGCTTTTTCGAGACCGGTTTCATATCCTCGCCGCCCCGAATCAACAGCCATTGCTTTTCGTCATTTTTCAACCGAACCAGATACCATTCGCCGGAGAGTTTTTTTCCTTGAAGGATGAAATGCAGTTTTCCCCCCGCGAGGTCCTTTGCAGGTGTCGGGCTTTGCGTCTGGAACGTGCCGTAATCCCACACCATGACAGTCCCGCCGCCGTACTGTCCCTTCGGGATCACTCCTTCAAAATCGCGATAGGAAATCGGGTGATCTTCAACATGCATGGCGAGTCGCTTTTCACCTTTGGCAAATGGTATGCCTTTGGGAACTGCCCATGATTTGAGCGTCCCACCGATCTCCAGTCGGAAGTCATAGTGCAGGTGGGATGCTTCATGTTTCTGAATCACAAATCGCCGGACGCTGGACTTGAGTTTGGCCGGAGGAGCACCCTCCGGTTCGGGTGTTTTGGTGAAGTCCCGCTTCTCCTTATATCGGCGCAATGACATCGGGGTCGTTCCTTTCCGTTCCTTCAGGCAGCGCCTTTGCGCGAACCTTTACGTTTGCGGGAGTGTGCAGTCTCACGAATACTGCGCTGTAACACCGAAGCCAGATCAATAACATTTGTTGCCGCTTTTTTGCGGGGGACCGGCAAAGCCTCTTCACCGCCGCTTTCAAGCTTTTTGGCAATCAATGCTTCGAGGGCTTCGCGGTATCGGTCTTTATAGTCGTCCGGGTTCCACTTCGCGGACATACTGTCGATCAACTGAAGCGCCATCTTCATTTCGGCTTTGGATGCCGTTCCGCCTTCCGGAATCTTGAAGTTCGTTTCATCGAGAACTTCATTTGGAAAGTGCATCAGTTCCAGCATCAATCCTTTCCCCTGAGGCTTGATTGCGGCAAGATGTTGCCTGTTCTTTAATACGACTGTCGCAATCGCAATCTTTCCGGAATCGACAAGGGCATCGCGTAGCAGCGAATATGCCTTGTCGCCTCCTTTGCCACTTTCCATGTAGTACGGCTTATAGAAAAGCAGTGGATTCACTTCTTCCAGCTTGATGAAGTTCAGAATGTCGACCGTCTGCGTTCCTTCGATCGCGACTCGCTTGAAATCCTCCGGCGTAAGGCTCACGAACTGGTCTTTCTGATACTCATAGCCCTTGACGATATGCTCCCATGGCACTTCCTTCCCATCCGCTTCGGCGACTCGTTTGTAGCTCACCGGGCTGAGGTCGGAATCGCGCAGCAGACGAAATGAAATTTCGTCGCGACGCGTCGCCGGATAAATCGAAATGGGAATGTTCACCAGGCCAAAACTGATCGTCCCTTTCCAGATCGATCGCATGGATACCTCCACGTGTTTTTCTAACCGTGTGGAATGCACGCGGACTTCCGTCGGGATTTTCAGGAAGTAAGCGCAGCGAAGGGACGAGATGAACTGTTTATACCACCAAGGTGGTCATGGAGTGCCAGTCTGCCGGGAATCGAGAGGACGAACCTGTGACGGTAAGGGACTCGTCAGGTAAATTGACCCGTGACTTGTCTGTTCTTCTATTCCGTCTTAGTCCGTCGGGTCCTCTTGTATTTCGGCATCAATCCCCACCGTAGCCAGGGCACACAAGCTTGTCGCGATCTCTTCAGAACCGCCCATCGCGATATGCGATCTCGTATTCCTGCTGTCGATGGGGTTGTTTACGAAAAGTGCGAATACAACCATGGCGCCAACGGCCAGTCGGGCCAGCACGACTGCCTGATAGATTTCCGAAAGTTTGGAACGAACCATTTGGGCATCGATGGGATTCCTGGTTGGCGCCCAGAGGGCATTGGAGCTTGAATGCGAGTCCGTGATTTCTGCCTTCGCGACGATGCGGCCCTCGCGATCAAACCAGTGTGGATCCAATGATTGCCCGAACTGTTGGAGATTCGGACTGAATCCGAAATCCGACTCTACCGCAGACCGAGTCAGCCGCCGCCATTTCATGATATTCCGTGCAATTGCAGAATCGATCTCCGACAAGGTCATCGTCATCGTGTTTCCCATAGGAGCTCCTTTCGTGTACTGCACTTTGTAGCTACTGCAGATGAGGCACGTGAGGTTCCCTTATCGTCAAATTGCGAATTTGTTGTGGTATCCGGCGACACGTTTTTCCACTGTGGAAATCGTCCCAGGCCGCAGGAATCAAAGAGTTAAACGAAGGGTTTCGAAAGTGCAAAGTTTGAAGGTAAGGAGGAATTTCAAATGGGCAACTTGATTCACAACGCGGAAGTGGAGTCTGCCGATTGTGTTCCTGCCGAAGAGCCAATCGATTCCAGTCTCATTGGTGCCGAGTACCGCGATGCCGTTGCATGCCTGCACGGGATCATCGAGCTAAGCCCGCGTGCGGCTCATCGAATCATGAAGAATATTGCTGGTGTTTATCGAAGCCTGCTGACGATTGCCCACGGCGAGTTGGAATAATCTTTGGAATAATCTTGTAGGCGCGGTCAGTGAAGTTGTGAATGGTTTGGAGGAGAAGGAGAAAGAGAAGTAGAAGTAACTCCCCTCCTGGAACAGGAGGGGTGTCGCGCAGCGACGGGGTGGTAGATTCAAAGACAACCATTTTGACCT
>Ga0070667_100003148_pt1 | contig 14163 bp, 15 predicted proteins | sample KBSS33metaG_FD_64659 | JGI IMG/M metagenome (GOLD analysis project Ga0070667, IMG submission 64659) | Switchgrass rhizosphere microbial communities from Kellogg Biological Station, Michigan, USA - KBS S3-3 metaG | ecosystem: Host-associated > Plants > Roots > Rhizosphere > Soil ...
TGGGGCGAGCAGCAACTTCGCAACGTGCTCGAGACCTGCGGACTGTCCGAGCATTGCGATTTCGCGACCGAAGTCAGTGTTTCGGACGGTGACGGCGGCCGGCTGCGCCCCGACGTTGTGATTCGCGTGCCCGGCGGCCAGTCGCTGGTGATCGACGCCAAGGTCTCGCTCAACGAATATCAGGACGCCTACGGGGCCGTCGACGAAGCGGTTCGCGACACTCACCTGACCGCCCATGCTTCCGCTATCCGCGCCCATGTGAACACGCTCGGCGCCAAGGCCTATTGGTCGCAGTTCGAGGATGCGCCCGACTATGTCGTGATGTTCATCCCGGGCGAGCATTTCCTGACCGCCGCGCTCGAACAGGACTCGACACTCTGGGATTATGCGTTCGACAAGAAGGTGCTGCTGGCAACGCCCACGAACCTGATCGCGATCGCCCGTACTGTCGCCGCCGTGTGGCGGCAGGAACGCCTCGCCAAGGAAGCGCGCCAGATCGGCGAACTGGGCAAGGAGCTCTACGAGCGTCTTGCCAAGGCCGCCGACGATCTCCGCAAAGTCGGAACCGGGCTTGCAAGCGCTGTCAACAATTACAACAGCTTCGTCGCGAGTTTTGAATCGCGTTCGCTGGTAACGGCGCGCAAGTTCCGCGAATTGAATATTGAGCCCGGCAGACGCGATATTGACGTGCTTGCACCGGTCGAGGCCTTGCCGCGCTATGCCGATGAAGAACTCAGCCTCAGCGAGAGCGGATCCGACGATCCGCCGCAAATCGCTGCGGAATAGCCGGGCGCTTGCAAAATAGGACTTCGCCTGCTGTCTCGATCACAGGCTCTTTGACGCGGTTGAGGAAGTGGTCGGGAAAGCGGCGCATGACTTTCGAGGACCGAAAAAGGCGCCTCATCACGTGACTTTAGTGAACTTAAGAGGCCGTACGCGCCTGGCACATAGCTAGAGGCGGGTTCCGGTCACCATCCGAACAAGGTCGATCGACCCATTGCTGTTGCTGAGCGTAACCCCCGTTTCGCCGGTCCAGCTGATGCGCATCGGCGAAGTCAGCACCAACGATCCCTGGCGCTCGAAGGTCGCCGCCGGCTCGGGACAGCCCATGAGGGTCGAGTGGATTTCGAAGGTCCTGAGCGTGTCGCCGAGCGCCGAATAGCGCCCGCCGATGAGGTTGCAGCCGAACCGCGCGCTGACGGTGCCGCGCACGAACTGCATCGAATAGTCGCCGACGGATGGTGTGGCTTGGCCGTTCACGGTCGCGACGTGCCACCGGGTCCCGTCGAAAGTCGCCTGACGAGCGGTTACGCTCGTGCAGCTCGCGCAGGCCAGCGCGAGGATCGAAAGCTTAAAGCCCGCCGCAGCCATGGAATTGGCGCCCGTCGACCATGACCTGGACCTTGTCGGGATAAGTGCGGTCGCTCATCCCGTCGCTGCAACTGCCGTGGACGATGTTCACGTTGATCCGCGGCGTTTGGTAGATTTCGCCCGCGAAGCCGACGATCACTCTCGGCGTGGGCTGCGTAATTGGAGCCGCCTCCGGCTGGGTGAAGGTCAGATTGCGCGCGTCGATCAGTAGGCTCCAGAAGGGTTCGGTGCCGACCGCGTGATAGGGTGCGGGGGCCGGGGTCGGGGCAGTCATGCATCCAGCCAGTGAAGCTGCGAGAGGAAGGGCGATCCAGTGTTTCATGGGCGGGACAACCTTGCGGATGAAGCACGGTTCCGTCTAGCCCTCGCGCCTTGGGGAACGAGCCACCGCCGCTGAAACCGCAACCCATGCCGCTGAGGCGCAGCCTTGGCATGATTGGGGTCCTGTTTCTTACTTTGTCGACGACGACCCCGGCTTCGTCGGTGTTCATCATTGTTCCGGGCATGCTCCAGGCGGCAGGTTCAGGCGCTCTGTGGGCGATGCTGATCGCCGGCGTCGTGCTGGTCGCCACGGCTTTCATTTATGCCGAGTTGTCCTCCGCCTGGCCGATCGCCGGCGGCGAATATGTGATGGTGGGTCGCACGATGGGGCCGGCGGCCGGCTTTGCGATCCTTGGTGTGAGCTTGATCAACAACGTGCTGTTCCCGCCTGTCGCGGGCCTCGGCATCAGCGCAGTCCTCGCAGCGGTCGTTCCCGGCCTTCCCCAAGTGCCGGTCGCAATTGGCATTGTTATGGTGTCGACCCTCTGTGGCTTGTTGAACATCCGCATGAATGCCTGGATTACGGGCGTTTTCCTGGCGATAGAGATTGTTGGGCTTGCAATCGTAACCTCGCTGGTTCTGGCTGGGCCGTTGCGGTCGCTGCCCGAGCTGCTGGTGCATCCTATCATGCCGTCGGCGGCGACCCTCATCCCGGCGACGCCGGAGGCGATCGGGCTGGCAACAACCATTGGGATTTTTGCGCTGAACGGCTGCGGCACCGCCGTCTATTTCGCCGAGGAATTGCACGAAGCGCCCAGGCAGATCGCGCGTGCGGTATTGTGGGCGCTGGTTCTGACCCTGTTGTGCGAAGGGCTGCCGCTGCTGGTCGTGTTGCTTGGCGCGCCGGATCTCCAGGCCTTGTTCAACGCTGCGAATCCATTCGGGATGTTCGTCGCCGAACGCGGTGGGAGCCTGCTCGCCAACCTCGTAGCCATTGGTGTCGCGATTGCCATCCTCAACGCCGCAATTGCGTTCCTTCTGGCTTGTGCGCGCTTCTTCTACTCGACCGGGCGGGACATGAGTTGGGGCAATCCGCTCGACGCCTGGCTATGCGTGCTGCACCCGCGGCATAGCTCACCGTGGATCGCGACGATTATCTGCGGGGTCATCGGCGTCGCCGGATGCTTCCTGCCGATGAGCCTGCTCTTACTTCTCAGCGGTACGGGACTCATCGCGGTGTATGCCGGGATTGCCCTTGCTGCGATTATCGGCCGCCGCAACGGCGCGACCGCGCATGCGCATTATCGAATGCCGCTCCATCCGATCGCGCCTTTCGTGACGCTCGCGGCGCTGGTCTATATCGTCATCTTGAATTGGCGTGACGTGGGCGAAGGGCGCCTAAGCCTGATCGCCACCGCGGCTCAGATCATGCTTAGCCTCGGCTATTATTACTTCGTACTGCGCCGTCGCGGCTGGCATGTTCATCGCTCGCTGCAGGCGCACCCGCCGGCAGGCGCTGACGCAATACCTCGTAGGCCATGATCGCGGTCGCGACCGCCGCGTTGAGGCTGTCGGCCCGGCCCATCATCGGGATCTTCACCCGAACGTCGCACTCATCCTCGTAGTCAGCTGGCAATCCCTGCGCTTCGTTACCGACGAGGATGAAGGTCGGGGCCTGATAAGTCGGCAGCCGATAATCGTGGGTTGCCTTGAGGCTGGTGCCGACGAGCTGACCTTCGCCCGCGCGAAGCCAGGCGACGAATTCCGGCCATCGGGCAATCGCGATCTTTTGGGTGAACAGAGCGCCCATCGACGCCCTGACCGCCTCGACCGAGAAAGGATCGGCACAATCGTCGATGAGAATTAGTCCGCCTGCTCCGGCGGCGTCTCCAGTGCGCAGGATCGTGCCGAGATTGCCCGGGTCTCGCAGCGCCTGCGCCACGATCCATAGCGGCGCAGCGGCGCGGTTGATGCGTCCGAGCGACGTTTCCGGCTGGCGATAGGCGCCGAGCAGCATCTGCGGATTGTCCTTGCCACTCATCTTGGTGAGGATGTCGGGCGTCGTTTCGATCGCTTCGCCGCCCGCGCCTTCGGCTGCGGCGATGATTTCGGCGGCGAGCGGGTGCTTGGCACCCTCGGCCGAGAAGGCAATGATCTCGGGCAACTGTCCGCTGTCGCGCGCTTCGGCGATGATTCTCAGTCCCTCGGCAAGGAACAGGCCTTCGGCGCGCCGTGCCTTCTTGTCGCGCAGCGAGCGGAGGCGCTTGACGGTCGTATTGGAGAAAGCGGTGACCTGGCGAACCATCATTCCTCGCCAAAGCGCTCCTCGATCATCGCCACGAGCTTTTCGAGCGCGTTTTTCGCATGCGGGCCCGTCACATGGATGACGACCGTATCGCCCATGGCCGCGCCGAGCATCATCAGTCCCATGATCGACGTGCCGCAAACGCGGTTGCCGTCCTTCTCGACCTCGACTTCCGCATCGATCTGGCTCGCGAGATTGACGAATTTGGCGCTGGCCCGCGCGTGAAGCCCGCGCCTGTTGCCGATGCGGACCTCGCGACTGACCGAGCTCAAGCGGCGGCTTCCCCGAGGATCTCCGAGGCCACCGAGATATATTTGCGGCCTGCTTCGCGGGCGGCGGCGACCGCGGCATGGACGGGCATCACTTTGCGGGCGCCCTCGAGCCGGATCAGCATGGGAAGGTTGACGCCGGCAATGACCTCGACGTTCTCGCTTTTCATCAGGCTGATGGCGAGGTTGGACGGGGTGCCGCCGAACAGGTCGGTCAGGATGATCACGCCCTGGCCCTGCTCGACGCGCCCGATAGCCTCGGCGATATCCTTTCGCCGGGCTTCCATGTCGTCGTCGGGACCGATGCAAACGGCCTCGATGGCCTCCTGCGGTCCCACAACATGCTCCATCGCGGTGACGAATTCGGCCGCGAGGCGGCCGTGGGTCACCAGCACCAATCCAATCATTCGTTCAACTCGCCTGCCTCAGCTTCCCGCCACGGATGACGCTCGATCGTGTCCCTGGGCGGCGAGGCGAGATCACGGTGGCGGACATTCGGAGCAAATCCGGATTTGCGCAACCGTTCAGCCATTTCGACTGCCGCAGCCACCGAGCGGTGGCGCCCTCCTGTACATCCGAACGCAACGGTCACGTATCTTTTGCCCGCGGCCCAGTAGCGGGGAATCCAGTCGATGAGAAGCGATTCGATTTGGCCGATCGTCTCGGTCCAGGACGGATCGCCGAGGAGATAATCCCTAACCGCCGGGTCCATGCCAGTCAGCGGCCGGAGATCATCGATCCAATGCGGGTTGGGCAGGAAGCGCAGGTCGAATACCAGATCGGCGGTGCGCGAGATGCCGCGCGCGAAGCCGAACGATGCGATCGTCAGGACCGGCTGGTCGGAGTCGCCACCGTAGCGGCGCATTAGCTCGTCGCGCAGGTCCGCGGGCTTGAGGTCGGTCGTGTCGAGAACGCTATCGGCGGCGTCCTTGAGTGGCGCGGTGAACGCGCGCTCCCGGGCGATGCCGTCCTCGGCCGGCCGGTCGGGCGCAAGCGGGTGCTTGCGCCGGGTCTCGTCGTAACGGCGGACAAGCTCTCCACCGGCACAATCGAGGAAGAGCAATTCGGCCTCGACGCCGGAGATAGCGCGAACCTTTTCGGCAAGCCTCTCCGGGTCAAAGCCGCGGCTCCGCACGTCCATGCCGATCGCGACCGGGGCCAGCCGACACTCACCGCCCCCGTGTACGAATCCTTCGAGTAAGTCGGCGGGCAGGTTGTCGACCACGTCCCAGCCGAGGTCCTCAAGCGCGTCGAGAACCGTCGACTTGCCCGCACCGGACATGCCGGTGACGAGCAGCAGGCGCGGCAGGCGCCGCGCGACCTCCATCAGAACTTGAGGCCCATTCGGTCGAGTGCCAGCGCGACCTTGGAGGGAGCCGAGGCGGACAGTGCATCGATGCTGATCAACGGGATTCCAAGGCCGAGGATCGGCCGCTCGCGGTTATCGTCCGGAAGGCGCTGAATGTCGCTGGTCAGTTCGACCAGCAGGGCGACCGGAACGTCGCTTTCAATCTCCATGTCGACGATGCCGACGCCGCGAATCTCGAGCTTCCCTGCGATGTTCGGCGGAGCAGACGCGATCAGCCGGCGGTCCTCGCGGCGAACGATGGTCTGATCGTCGCTGACCAGCCTGAAACCGCGGTCCAGAAGGCGCAGCGCGAGGTCGGACTTTCCGGAGCCGGACGGGCCCGTAATCAATACGGCGCGACCGTCGAGCGCGACCGTGCTCGCATGGATGTTCTCGGTCGAGAGCCGCGATCCTGGCGAAGCCTTCGGCGCGTTCATGGACGATCCGCCGCCGGCAGCCGGATGGTGAAGCGGGCACCCGACGGCGCATCGTCGCGATCCTGCACGTCTATCTCACCGTCGTGACCTTCGACAATCGCCCGGGCGATCGCAAGGCCAAGTCCCGAATGGCGGCCGAATCCTTCCCGCTCCGGCCTGACGGAGTGAAAGCGGTTGAAGATGGCTTCGCGCGCTTCGGGCGGTACGCCCGGACCTTCATCATCAACCCGGATGCGGACTTCGTCGCCGACCCGTGCCGCGGCGATCTCCACCAGACCTCCGGCCGGCGAGAAGCTTACCGCATTGTCCAGGATGTTGTTGATTGCCCGCGCCAGCCGATCTGGCTTGCCCATGACGACGGCCGTGTCCATCCGCGGCCGGGCGAAGGCGATCCGGGTATCACCCGTCTCGCGCCGGCTTTCCCAGCCATGGACGATTTGCTCGATCAGCGGGCCCAGGTCGACGCGCTCGAACTGCGCGCGGGCGAGTTCGGCGTCCGTGCGCGCCGCTTCGCCGATGTCATTGATGAGACGGTCGAGGCGGGCGACGTCTTCGCGGGCGATCGCCATGAGCCTGTGTTTGAGCGCGGGGTCGTCGACGTTGTCGATGCCATCGATGGCCGAACGCAGCGATGCCAGCGGATTCTTGAGTTCATGAGTCACGTCGGCGGCGAAGGCCTCGATATTGTCGATGCGCTGTCTCAGTGACTGGCTCATGTCCGAAACGGCTCTGGCCAGCAGGCCGATTTCATCGCTGCGCGAAGGCAGGCGGGGGACGCGCACTTCGCGAGACCGGCCCAGGCGCACACGATGAGCTGCGATGGCGAGACGCCGCATTGGGCGGACGATCGTTCGGGCGAGAAACATCGAAAGGAGGATCGAAAGCAGGATCACCGCGGTCATTGCCGAACCGATGACGGCGCGCTGGATGCGAACCGTCCGCGTGAAGGCGCGATCGTTGTCGGTGGCGAGGAGAACGTTCCGTCCTACGGGGACGGCGGCGGAAAGCACCGGGGTCATGTCGGGCGCATTGCGAACGTTGGTGACGGCCTTGCCGCGAGCCCTTGCCTGCTGGGCCTCGGGCCAGGCCTGGAGGCGGTCGACTTTAGGCTCGACGAAATCGTCCAGCTGGGCTGCGCCGACGATGGCGTTGAAGCCGCGATCGAGTGCCCGCCCGACAGCCTTCGTCCATTTCTGGGTATGGGGATCCCTCAGCTGATAGGTGGGCCCGCTCAGGCGCCAGCTGTCGACGATCAGAGCCCCATCGGGACCATAAAGCCGGAATCGACTGCTCGTGGACTTCGAGATGGACGCGAGCAGTTGCGGCCAATTCTCCTGCGGAACGTGCGCGAGCGCCTGGGCCGTCGTCGTCGCCTCGATCTTCGTCTGACGGGATCGTTCCTTGCTCAGCCGATTGCGAAACACGTCGAGATAGAGCGTGCTCAACGCGACCAGCACGATGGTCAGGATGTTGACCGCCAATATGCGGTGCGCAAGGCTCCACCGGCCCGACCAGCTCAGCGCCAGGTCGGCTTCGTCACTGCTCGTCGAAGCGGTATCCGACGCCATAGAGGGTCTCGATAGCATCGAACTCAGGGTCGCTGGCGCGGAATTTCCTGCGGATGCGCTTGATGTGACTGTCGATGGTGCGGTCGTCGACATAGACATCATCCTGATAGGCAACGTCGAGGAGCTGATTGCGCGTCTTGACCACGCCCGGGCGCTGGGCGAGCGCCTCGAGAATCAGGAACTCGGTGACTGTTAGAGTCACGTCCTTTCCGATCCACGAAACCTTGTGCCGCGCGGGGTCCATCACCAGGCGTCCCCGTTCGAGCAACGGCGGCTCCGGCTCCGAATTGGCCGATGCTGCTTCACCCTTGGCGAGCTCCTGGCGGCGAAGGATTGCCCGGATCCGGGCAATCAGCAGGCGCTGCGAGAAAGGTTTAGAGATATAATCGTCGGCGCCCATCGCCAGACCGAGCGCTTCGTCGAGCTCGTCGTCCTTTGATGTCAGGAAAATCACCGGCATCGAGCTGGTTTCGCGCAGCCGGCGCAGCAATTCCATTCCGTCCATGCCGGGCATCTTGATGTCGAATACGCCAAGATCGGGGGAGTTGTCGGCGAAGGCCTTGAGCGCGCTCGCGCCATCCGAATAGACCCGGGTTACGAAGCCCTCCTGCTGGAGCGCAATCGACACGGACGTCAGGATGTTGCGGTCGTCGTCGACCAGCGCGATCACTTGGCTCATGCCCCGCTTTCCGTGCCCCTGCCGGTAGACTGCGTGCGGCTTAACCAGCGTCCAGTCGAGAGACAAGCAGCGCTGGGTCGTTTTGACGAGACGAGCCTTTCGTGATTATAGCAATCCCGACGCATTGCTATGCGGCGGCAGTCCACACCGGGTCGCCGCCGCATTTTGATATTCTGGTGAGAAGGAACATCGACGAGTGACCGACCGGACCCCCGGAAACGGGCTTGAGGCGCAGGGTATCGCGACTGGCGCAGAGATTCTGTGGAATCTGACCACGGCGCCGCTGGTCGAGCATGCAATTCGCCGCGGCGAGGGGCTGCTGGCGAAGGACGGACCGCTGGTCGCCCGTACCGGCAAGCACACCGGGCGCAGCGCGCAGGACAAGTACACCGTCAAGGACGACCTGACCGAGAATGTGATCTGGTGGAACAGCGGCAACAAGCCGATGGATCCGGACGCGTTCGACCGCCTCCATGACGATTTCCTGCTGGCGCTCGCCGACAAGGAGGTGCTCTACGCGGCGGATCTTTATGGCGGGTCCCAGCCGGAGCATCGCGTCCGCGTCCGCGTGATCAACGAGCTGGCCTGGCACAATCTCTTCATCCGGACGCTACTGGTGCGTCCTGAGGCGAGTGAGCTGACGGCCTTCGAGCCCGAGTTCACGATCATCGACCTGCCGAGCTTTCGCGCGGACCCGGAGCGGCACGGCTGCCGCGGCGAGACCGTGGTTGCGGTCAACTTTTCGAAGAAGCTGATCCTGATCGGCGGCACCGCCTATGCCGGCGAAATGAAGAAGTCCGTATTTGGCTTGTTGAACTTCCTTCTCCCGCCGCAAGGCATCATGCCGATGCACTGCTCGGCCAATATCGGGCCAGGCGGCGACACAGCTATCTTCTTTGGGCTTTCGGGCACCGGCAAGACGACGCTTTCTGCCGATCCGAGCCGCACGCTCATCGGAGACGACGAGCATGGCTGGTCGGATACCGCGGTCTTCAACTTCGAAGGCGGCTGTTATGCCAAGATGATCCGGCTGTCGGCTGAATCCGAACCGGAAATCTACGCGACGACGAAGCGTTTCGGCACGGTGCTCGAGAACGTGGTGATCGACCCCTTGACGCGCGAGCTCGACCTCGACGATCCGAGCTTGGCCGAGAACAGCCGCGGCGCCTACCCGATCGACTACATCCCCAATTCGTCGGAAGAGAATATGGGGCCCTTGCCCCGCAACGTTGTCATGCTGACCGCCGACGCATTCGGCGTGCTTCCGCCGATCGCCAAGCTGACGCCGGATCAGGCGATGTATCACTTCCTCTCGGGCTATACCGCGAAGGTCGCGGGTACCGAGATCGGCGTCACTGAGCCGCAGGCGACCTTTTCAACCTGCTTCGGAGCGCCATTCATGCCGCGCCACCCCTCGGTCTACGGCAATCTACTCAAGGAGCGGATCGCGAAAGGCAGCGTCGATTGCTGGCTCGTCAACACCGGCTGGACCGGAGGCAAGTACGGGGTCGGCAAGCGCATGCCGATCAAGGAGACCCGCGCGCTGCTCAACGCCGCGCTCGACGGGTCGCTGAAGAATGTCGAATTCCGCAAAGACCCGAACTTCGGGTTCGAGGTGCCCGTCGCGGTGCCGGGCGTCGACAGCAAGCTGCTCGATCCGCGCGGCACCTGGGCCGATCCCGAAGACTACGACCGGACAGCGGCAAAACTCGTCGACCTGTTCGTGCAGAACTTCGCCGAATTCGCTCCGCACGTCGATGAAGGCGTGCGCCAATCGGGGCCGCGACAAGCGCAACAAGCGCAGCAATCCCAAGAAGCCACGCAAACTACGCCCGCTTGAGGCCCGGTCCTGATCGGGCCCGCCCAAAGGACCCGAGCAATGACCGAATATCGACCCAGACTATTCACTACCGACGCGGAGATCGAACGCATCGGCGAGGGGCTGCTGGCGCGTACGCTGCCCCGCTCCGACTGGACCCACGAAGCGCATCTCGCGGCAACCACGTACCTGCTGACCCGAAGGCCGGACGTTAATATCGACGACGAGCTGCCCGGGATCATCCGTCGCTACAACGAGAGCGTAGGCGGGGTGAACAGCGACTCCGAAGGTTATCATGAAACGATCACGCGCGTGTTCCTTCACGGGGTCCGCTTGTTCCTTGCCGAAGCCGATCCGAGCGGGACATTGCACGAGCTGGTCAACGAACTGCTGCTGTCGCCGATGGGCCGGCGCGATTGGCCGCTGCGATTCTACTCACCGGCACGGCTGTTTTCAGTCGACGCCCGTCGGCATTTCGTCCGACCCGACATTGCCGCGTTGCCCTGAGCGCTCACCTTGCTAGCGTAGACGTGCGAGCCGAGGGAGGGAGGGAGCATGAAGAAGCTATCGAAGTTGGCGGGCGCTCTGCTGATCGCAAGCTGGGGTTTGTCGCCCGCGGTTGTCGCAGCAGCACCGAGTGGGACCGCTGCCCAAAACTCGGCCGACGCGCGATTGAAGACGCTCTATGACGATTATGCCGCGTGGGACGCCAAGGAATCTGGCAATTTCCAGAATGGCAGGGGCGAGACCAAGCCGGCCGACTACCTGCCGCGGGTCGATGCCGCGACCCAGCAGCGCCGAGCCGTACACCTCCAGGACCTGCTGACCCAGCTCAACGCGATTCCGGCGGCGCAGCTTTCGCCCCCGGAGAAGGTCAATGACGCGGTATTCCGCACGCTTCTCGAAAATGCGATTTCCGACGCGCATTTCCGGATCTGGGAGATGCCGTTCAACAGCGATAGCTCGTTCTGGACCTATCTCGATTCCAAGTCGCTGACCGACGCTGCCGAGTACCGCCGGTACATTGCCCGGATGCGCGACATACCGCGCTATTTCGACGAGCAAATTGCCAACATGCGCGCCGGGCTGGCACGCGGCTTCAGCGTACCGCGCGCGACGCTCGAGGGGCGCGACGCCTCGATCGCCGCTTTTCTTACAGACGATGTGGCCAAGAGTCCGTTCCACAAGGCGTTCGATACCATGCCGCCGACGATCCCGGCGGCGGAGCGGCAAGCGCTTCGAACCGAGGGCGAAGCCGCGATCCACGAAGCGGTCGAACCCGCCTATCGCAAGCTGCTCGGCTTCTTCCGCACCGAATATCTGCCGAAGACGCGCACGACCCTGGCCGCGCGCGACCTCCCGGACGGCATTGCCTTCTACCGGGCGCAGATTCGCGAATATACGACGCTCGATCTCGGACCCGAAGAGATCCATCAGATCGGTCTCAAGGAGGTCGCCCGGATTGAAGCTGAGATGCAGCAAACGATGCGCGACAGCGGCTTCAAGGGCAGCTTCCAGGACTTCCTCAAATTCCTCAAGACCGATCCGCAGTTCCAGGCCAAGACGCCCGACGAGCTGATGGGCGTCTCATCTTATGTCGCGAAGCGAACGGATAACGTCATCGGCAATTATTTCGGCAAGCTACCTCGGCGGCGCTTCGGGATCATTCCCGTCCCCGATGCGCTGGCGCCCTTCTATACGGGCGGGCGCGGCGGCCTCGAGAATTGCATGATGAACACCTACAACCTGCCGGTTCGGCCGCTCTACAACATCCCGGCGCTGACGCTTCACGAATGCGAGCCGGGGCACAGCTTCCAGGCGGCGCTTTCAGAGGAGCAGAAGACGCTGCCGCGTTTCCGTCAGAACCTCTATTTTTCCGGATACGGTGAGGGATGGGGCCTCTATTGCGAATGGCTCGGCAATGAGATGGGCATCTACCGCACTCCATATGAGCGATTCGGGCAGCAGAGTTATGCGATGTGGCGCGCCGCGCGGCTGGTAATCGACACCGGCATCCACCGCTATGGCTGGTCCCGCCAACAGGCGATCGACTATCTGGCTTCGCACACCGCGCTGTCGCAGCACGAGGTTGAGACCGAAGTCGACCGCTATATCAGCTGGCCCGGCCAGGCGCTGTCCTACAAGCTCGGCGAGCTGACGATTCGCAAGCTTCGCGCCGAGGCCGAGGCGCAGCTGGGCGCGAGGTTCGACATCCGCGCCTTCCACGACACCTTCCTCGACATGGGAGCAGTGCCGCTCAACGTGCTCGAGGATCAAATGCATGCCTGGGTGGCGGCCGAGGCGATGAAGCCCACGAAGAGTTAGCGCCCAACGGTCGCAACCGTGCTAATGTCGAATCACCGAAATTGGACAGCAACGGAGGGCAAGATGGGCATTCTGGACGGTCTCATGGGCCAGCTTGGCGAATCAGACGTGGCTAACCTTGCCGCCAAGGTCGGGTTATCGCCCGAGCATGTCCAAATGGCGGTGCAGGCGCTTGCCAAATTCCATCCGATGGATGTCGACACGGCGGAAGGCGCGGCGGCAGAAACCGGGTTGCCAGTCGATACGCTGCAGGAAATGATCGGCCATATCGGCGGCGAGGGTGCGCTCGGCCGCTATGCCGAGATGCTTAAGAGCGAAGGCGGCCTCGGCAGCATCGCGTCGAACATTTTCGGCAAGGAATAACCTACTCTAAGGAGCTGAGGCGCCGGTCGAGTTCCTTGATCGCCTCGACGAGTTCGTTGAGGTCGGCGGCCGTGATCAGCTGGTTTGGTTCGAAAGGTTCGATCGCCTGGATCCCGCCTTCGGCGTAGCGCGTCTTGCGCGCCGGGATTTCCTCGTCGCCGTTCAAGACAAATACCACACAGCCGAAACGGCGGCCCACAGGGTAACCACGCTATACAAGCCAATCACTGCCCAGAAAGCGCGCGGATTTCATGTGGTCGCTTTGGTGCTCGCGACGTAATCGTCTACGTTCTTGGCGAGCACGTCCATCGGAACGTTGCCACCGAGCACGACTGCGTCGTCGAAGAAGCGCAGATCGAACCTCTGGCCAAGCTCAGCTTTCGCCTTGTCGCGCAGTCGTCCGATGGTCGTATGCCCGACCTTGTAGCCGCAGGCCTGGCCCGGCCATGAGCAGTAGCGGTCGACTTCGCTCGCCATGTCGGCCGGATTCGAACCGTTGGCATTGACCAGATAATCGACGGCCTGCTGGCGGGCCCAGTGCTTCGCGTGAAGGCCCGTATCCACCACCAGCCGTCCAGCGCGGAAGGCGAGCGCCTGCAAATAGCCCAGGCGGGCTTCCGGAAAGTCGTCGTAGACTCCGAGCTCGTCGACCAGCTGCTGGGCGTAGAGCGCCCAGCCTTCCGAGTAGGCATTGAATGCGAGCAATGTCCGGATCAACGGCAATTTGTTCGCATATTCGCCCTGCCAGACATGCCCCGGGATCGCCTCGTGCGCAGTGAGGTCGGGCAGGTCGTACTTGCGGTGCAGGTCGGTGGTCAAAAGGTTGATCCAGAACTTGCCCGGAATCTTGCCGTCGATCGAGCCGGCGCCGCCGTAAGCGCCGGGCGCGCCCGGCTCCTCCGCGGGCGGCAAGCGACGCACCTCGAGATTGCCTTTGACCATCGTGTGGAACGCGCGAGGGAGCTGGGCGCGAATGATCTTCAGCCGTTCCTGGATGAAGGCCATGATCTCGGCGCGGCCCTTGTCGCCTTCGGAGAATTTGTAGCGCGGGTCCTGCGCGAGCTGCTTCATCCGCTCGCCGACGGAGCCGCTGGTGTAGCCGATGCTTTTGAGGATCGGGTCCATCCGGCCGTGCAACTCATTGACCTGGTCGAGACCCATCTGATGGACTTCGTCGGGGCTCATCGTCGTGGTCGTCGACGCCCTGAGCGCCCAGCGGTAGTAATCGTCGCCATGCGGCCGAGCCCACATGCCCGGTTCGCTCTTGGCGATCGCGCGCTGCGCCTTCAGCTCCTCCAGCTGCCGCTGCAGCGCCGGAAGGACCTGCTGCTGAGCGATCGAGCGCGCCTGGCCGCCCCAGTCGCCGGCGATGTTCTTGGCCTTGGCGCGCGGCTCAATGCCTTCGACCAGGCTGCCAC
>Ga0070667_100003156_pt1 | contig 14136 bp, 14 predicted proteins | sample KBSS33metaG_FD_64659 | JGI IMG/M metagenome (GOLD analysis project Ga0070667, IMG submission 64659) | Switchgrass rhizosphere microbial communities from Kellogg Biological Station, Michigan, USA - KBS S3-3 metaG | ecosystem: Host-associated > Plants > Roots > Rhizosphere > Soil ...
TCCGCACAGTTGCGACCGGTCATCACGCCGACGACCAGGCCGAAACATTGCTCATGCGCCTTGCTCGCGGTTCGGGCGTCAGGGGGCTCGCCGGCATGCGACCGAAGTCCATCGCCCCGGTGACGCATGTCCGCGTAATTCGACCGCTGCTCGCGTGGAGGCGGGCGGAATTGGAACAGATCTGCTCGGTGGCGGGCGTGACGCCTGCTGCCGATCCCAGCAATCATGACTTGAGGTACGAACGGGTGCGTGTCCGACAGGCGATGTCGGATGCCGGTTGGCTCGATCCCGGGGCAGTGGCTCGTTCCGCGGCAAATCTCGCGGAGGCCGACGCGGCGCTGGATTGGGCCGCCAAGCTCGAATGGACGCGGGCGGTAGAGGAGCGGCGAGACTTGATCCGCTACAGCCCGCGCGACGTACCGGCCGAACTCGTCCGGCGGATTGTCACGCGTGCGATCCGCAAGCTCGCGAACGAGGGCGGCGCCGAGCTCCGCGGGGCGGAGATCGATCGACTTCTGCAAAGCCTGGCCGAGGGAGAGTCGGCCACGCTTCGAGGCGTCCTCTGTCGCGGCGGTGCCGAATGGCGTTTCACGAAAGCTCCGCCGCGCTCGGCTTGATGGCCGAAATTTCACTTGAACGCGAGGCAGTGGCGACCAACAGCGGTAACGGAGATTAGCCATGACGCTGCCGAAGACCCTGGCGCTCATTGCTGTGCTGGTCGTCATTGCGGTCGTTGGCGCCTGGCTGCTGTGGCCGGTCCAGATCCTCGTCCTGGCCAACCGCCTGACCCACCCCGTCGCCGCCAACCGGCCAGTCCGCTGGGCCGAAGGGCCGACACGGTCACCGGCTGGAAACAGACCTCCCAACATCGTCCTGATCCTGGCCGACGATCTCGGGATCAACGACATCACGGCGGAAGGGTCCGATACTGGGGTCGCAGGCGGCCTCGTGCCGACCGCAAACATCGACTCCATCGCTCATGAGGGTGCGGATTTCACTGTCGCCTATGCGGGGAACGCCACCTGCTCGCCGTCACGCGCCGCTCTCCTGACCGGCCGGTATCCTACTCGCTTCGGATTCGAATTCACCGCCGTTCCCGACCAGCTCGCGAAATATGTGCCGCGCTACTCTCCCAAAAACAGGCCGTACCCGACGCTTTATCATGCCGAACTCGAGAGCCTCGTTCCGCCGATGGCGGACATGGGCATGCCGCCCGGTGAGATCACCATCGCCGAAATCCTGAGAGGCCGCGGCTACCACACGATTCATCTCGGCAAATGGCACCTTGGGGAGGCACGCGGGATGCGACCGGAAAACCAGGGGTTCGACGAAAGCCTCGGCTTCATGCCTGGAGCTTCGAAATATGAGGCGGACGGAAAGTGCGTCGATGCAAGGCTTCCGGGCGATCCACTAGACCGGCTGCTGTGGATGGCGCTGAACGACGCAGTGCAATTCAACGGCAGCAAGCCGTTCCATGCCGGCGAATATATGACCGATTATCTCAGCGATCAGGCGGTCGCCGCGATCAAGGCCAACCGGAACCGGCCGTTCTTCCTCTACCTAGCCTACAATGCCCCGCACACGCCGTTCCAAGCGACCAAGGCCGACTATGATGCGCTTTCGGCGATCGGGGACCACAGGACCCGCGTCTACGGGGCGATGATCCGCGCTCTCGACCGCGGCGTCGGGAAGGTCTTGGCGGCGCTGAAGGCGCAAGGCCTCGACAACAACACCATCGTGATATTCACGAACGACAATGGCGGCGCCTGGTACGCCGGGCTTCCCGGCATCAATCGTCCTTACCGCGGATGGAAGGGCACCTTCTTCGAAGGGGGGATTCGCGTACCTTTCTTCATCCGCTGGCCCGGCAAGATCGCGTCGGCGCAGCGAGTCTCGACGCCGATCCACTTCGTTGACGTCCTGCCGACGCTCGCTGCGGCGGCGGGCGCTGCAATACCCAGCGACCGGAAGATCGATGGAAAGAACCTCCTTCCGACCGTGACTGCAAAAGCCAGCGCGCAGCCGCCAAGCACTCTTTTCTGGCGCTCGGGAGGCTATGAAGCGGTCCGCGACGGCAATTGGAAGCTGCAGCTCTCCCGCCATCCCAATCGGGTCTGGCTGTTCGACCTTGCCGCCGATCCGACCGAGCGGAACGATCTTTCCGCATCGCGTCGTGATGTGGTGCAGGTCCTCACCGCCAAGCTCGCTGCCCATGACCGGGAGCTCGCCCGGCCTTTGTGGCCCGCGCTGCTCGAAGAACCCATTCGGATCGATGTGCCGGCCGATGCACCGTGGAAGCCCGGTCAGGAATATGTCTACTGGCCCAACTGATCAGCTGGCAGGGTTCATCGGCGCGATCAGCGGCTCGTCTCGCTCGAGTTATGAAACGATGCTAACCGACACTCAGGAGATAAGGAAATCGCGGTGTCCGAGCCCCCTTCCGCCGATCCTGTGCGATCCGAGCAAGGCGCCGTTGGGCTACGCGGCGTGAAGCTTGCGCTTTGACGTTGCGAGTCAGCCCGTTTGTCCTGTTGGCAATCATCGTGGCCGCGGCATCTCCGGTGGTGGCCCAGGCAGAACCGCCCACGCAGCTTCCGTTCACGGTGAAGGAGCTCGGGCCGGGCGTTTACGCCGCGATCGACGGGCCGGAGCACAAGTCCGGCTCCAACGCCGGCTTCGTGATCGGAGATGACGGAGTCCTGGTGGTCGACAGCTTCTTCAACCAAGACGCGGCGCGGGCGTTGGTCGCCGAGATCCGCCGATTGACCCCCAAACCCATCCGCTACGTCGTCAATACGCACTATCATGCGGACCACACCGGCGGAGACCAGGTCCTGCGTGATTCAGGCGCGGTCATCATTGCTCACCAGAATGTTCGCGGCTGGGTCCGGACCAACAATATCAACCTATTCGGCGACAGGATCACTCCGGAGCTCAAAAGCCGGATCGAGGCCCTGCCGCTTCCAGACCTGACAACCGACAAGGACCTCGTCGTGTGGCTAGGATCTCGCAGGGTCGTGGTTCAGACCGTGCTCGGCCACACGGGCGGCGACCTGACGATCTTTGTGCCTGATGCGAAAGTCCTCTTCTGCGGCGACATGCTTTGGCGAAAGATTCCACCCAATCTGATCGATGGTTCGGTCAAGGAATGGACGGCGACCGATGCGGACTTCATCGCCATGCCGGATGCCGCCAACGTGCACTATGTGCCGGGGCACGGCGACGTCGCAGGCGTCGCCGACGTCAGGGATTTCAGGGCCTACCTGCTAGACCTGCAGCGCCTGGTCGGAGAGGGGCGCAAGGCCGGGCTCAAGGACGACGCACTTGTGCAGAAGGTCATGCCGAAGCTGAAGGAGCTTCACCCCGATTGGACGATCAGTGACCGCGCGGGCGCGGCGGAAGTGCGCTACATGGACCAGGAACTGGCGGGCACCAAGCGCCGGCCGGTTCCGGAGCGATGACGCCAGAATACGACTTTTCCGGAAGGACCGTTCTCGTCACCGGCGCGGCGTCGGGTATCGGCGAAGCGACCAGCCGCTGGCTTGCGGACCATGGTGCGGAGCGCCTCGTGCTCATCGACATCAATGAGCAGGCTTTGCTGCATAATGGTCTTCAATGCGCGGTTCAGACCTTCGCGGGCGACGTCGGGGACCCGGTTCTATGGGAGCAGGTGGAGCGTGAATCGCCCTCGCTCAACCATGCTGTTCTCAACGCGGGTGTCGGCAGCGGGAGTGCTGTCGCCGACACTTCGATTGAAGAGTGGCGGAGGGTCATGCGGACCAACCTCGATGGAGCCTTCCTCTCGCTCCGTGCCTCGCTTCGCAAGACTCTTGATGGCGGAAGCATCGTCCTGACGTCGTCCGTCAGCGGGACAAAGGCAGAGGCGGGCACCGCCGCTTACGGAGCGTCCAAAGCGGGTGTCATGCAGCTAGCCAGGGTTGCCGCCAAGGAGGCGGCCCCCCGCCGTATCCGGGTGAATGCGATTGCGCCCGGCGGGGTCGACACGCCGATCTGGAATGAAATGCCCTTTTTCAAAGGGCTCGTGGCCCACCACGGTGGAGATCGTCAGGCGGCTATTGCGGCAATGGCGGGAGCGGCGACGCCTCTTGGACGGTTCGCGACGGCGGACGAGACTGCGGCCCAGATCGGATTCCTGCTGTCGGATGCTTCTGCGACGATCACTGGAGCCGTCCTGGTCACCGACGGCGGATATTCGATTTAGCGGAGCAGCGAACGGACTCAGGCTTCCAGCGCAGCGTCGCCACCCTTGGGCCAGCCCTCGAAAAGCGATCCCCGGTTGTTCACTTCCAGGAGGCGCTTCATCTCCCTGCCGCAGGCATCAAGATCGTCCTTCAGCATGTCGATCGCAGTGTCGATATCGCTGTCGGTCAGGCAATAGCCGGTGAGTTGCTGCGAGCGCGCGACCACCCTGGTGCCATGGATTCCGTGCTCAACGTGAAATTTGTCGAGAATGCCGCTCATAGCCGCCTCCATGCTCAGCTCGACAGCATAACACGCCAATGGCCTTTTGCGCTCCAAAATCATGCACCGTGTCAGGGAATTGCGCAGCGCGACCATTGCGGACGCGAAATAGGCGACTAAGCTACATTTGGGAGACAGGGGGGAGTGAATTGATCGACGCTTGCTGGCGGGATTGCCGCGGGAGATGAATCAGCGGTCGGCCGGGTGGTTCAATCGATTCCTGCTTCCGGGTCTCGGGGTGAAGGCGGTGGTCATCGGCGGGGGGTATGCGACCGGCCGCGAGCTTGCCGAATTCTTCCTTTCGCGGGGCCCGTGGGGAGGCCTCTACGCGATCCTGTTCGCGACTTTGCTGTTCAGCATCTTTTGCTCGCTGACGTTCGTTGCCGCGCGCCGGTTCCAAACGTTTGATTATAAAAGCTTCTTCAAGCGGCTGCTTGGTCCCTTCTGGCACCTGTTCGAGCTATCCTACGTGCTCTTCGTCGTGCTGATCCTCGCCGTCTATGGTGCAGCAGCAGGCGCAATCGGAAATGCCGTGTTCGGCGCGCCGCTGTGGCTCGGAACCGTCGCGCTCGCCGCGGGGATCGCTGGCGTCGTCGCCTTCGGCAACAAGGCGGTCGAGCGGCTGTTCAGGGACGTCTCCTATCTCCTTTACGGAGTTTACGGCCTTTTCATCGTCCTCGCGCTCTGGCGCTTCGGCGATCGGGTTCCCGGTGGATTCCAGCATTATCCCGACACGTCAGGATGGGCGCTGAGCGGCCTTACCTATTTCGGTTACAATATCGTCGGGGCGGTCGTCATCCTCCCGGTCCTCCGGCACCTGACGAGCGATCGCGACGCCGTCGCTGCCGGGGTGATCGCGGGGCCTCTTACGATGTTGCCCGCCCTGCTTTTTTTCGTTCCGATGGTCGCTTTCTATCCCGAAGTTCAAAGCGCGACCCTGCCCTCGGATTTCATGCTTCAGCGCATCGGCATCCAGGCCTTTCACCTCCTTTTCCAAACCATGATCTTCGCGGCCCTCCTCGAAAGCGGCACGAGCTCGGTTCACGCGATCAACGAGCGCATCGATCAGGCCTGGCATACGCGCCGCGGGCAGCCGCTCACTCACCGCTCTCGTCTGCTCATTGCGGTCGTCGTGCTCGTCGGCTGCATGTTCCTCGCGGGCCGCTTTGGCCTGGTTGCGCTCATCGCCAACGGCTATCGTGCCCTCTCCTACATGCTGCTTGCGACCTACGTCCTGCCGCTGCTTACGATCGGCGTCTGGATGATCTTGCGCGCCAAAGGCGCTCCGGGCCCAAGCGACAATCAACCCACTTCCCAACCGGTCCATACTCAGGAGTGAATTCATGGTGAAACGAGCCGGCGTGGCGCTTTGCCTCGCGGTCGCCCTTTCGACATCCGCATTGGCTGCACCGCCGGCCGGATTTGATCAGCGCGTGGAGCAATTACGCAGGGAATTCGGAGTCCCCGGAGTCACCATCACGATCGTCGAGAATGGGCAGACGACGCTGGCGCGGGGTTGGGGCGTCCGGGAGATCGGGAAGAACGAACCGGTCGATGCGGATACCATTTTCTTCACCGGATCGACCGGAAAGGCCTTCACGACGGCAGCCCTGGCGACCCTCGTCGATGAGGGTAAGATCAAGTGGGACGACAAGATCATCGACCACATGCCCGATTTCCGCATGTGGGACCCATGGGTCACGCGCGAGATGACGATCCGCGACTTGCTGGTTCATCGCAGCGGCCTCGGCCTTGGCGAAGGCGATCTGCTCTTTCTCCCGAATAGCAACCTGTCGCGCAAGGAGACGGTCCGCCGCATCCGCTACCTCAAGCCCGCGACCAGCTTCAGAAGCGCTTATGCCTACGACAACATCCTCTACATGGCCGCGGGTCAGCTGATCGAAGAGGTCAGCGGCGAGACGTGGGAGAAGTATGTTCACGACCACGTCTTCGCTCCTCTCGGCATGAGACATTCGACCGACAGTGTCGCCGAATTTCAGGCCAATCCGAACCATGCCTGGCCCCACAGCCGCAGCGGCGGGCCCATTCAGGGCTTGGGAACACAGACCAAGCTCGACGGCAGCGCCACCATTTCGCAGAATGCCGCGCCGGCAGGAGGCCTTGCGATCAGCGCCAACGACATGAGCCGCTGGCTCCTGACGCAACTAGGCCAAGGTGCGATTCCAGGAAGCAGCAAGCGGCTTTTCTCGGAGGAACAGTCCACCCAAATGTGGACCGGGGTCGTGCCGACGCCGATCAGGCCGTTCCCGGCCGAGTTTGCCGTTACCAATCCCCACTTCAGTCTCTACGCGCTGGGCTGGAGCATATCGGATTATCGGGGCGCGAAGGTCGTGAGCCACGACGGCGCCGTGCTGGGCTCGCAGGCGACCGTCGTGCTTCTGCCGGAGAAGAACATCGGAATCTTCATTGCAGCCAACAGCCAGGACGGCGAAATCATCTTGGGCCTTCGCGACGAGCTCCTCGACCATTATCTCGGCGAGCGGATGAACCAGTGGCCTGAGAAATTCCACAATTGGAAGATCGGGCGGCTGAACGCCGCGGCCAAACAAGTCCAGACCGCCGGAGCCAAGCCAGCTGGGATCGGCCCATCGTTGCCGCTCGATCGTTATGTCGGCGAGTACACCGATCCCTGGTACGGCACGATCAAAGTCACACAGTCCGGCAAGGCGTTGCACGTCGAATTTCCCCATTCGAACGGAATGGAGGGAGCTCTTACCCACTATCAATATGATACGTTCAGGACGAATCCGGCCCTTGGTTGGGTCGAACCGGCCTACATGACCTTTTCGATCGGAGCCGACGGCAAGGTCGACCGGATCACGATGAAGCCGGTTTCACCCGCGGCCGACTTCAGCTGGGATTATCAGGACTTGCTGTTCACACCGCAGAAGTCGGGGCGCTAGGCAGGGAGTCGATGAACGACGCCCACTGAGCTTGCTACGCGGAAGCCGAACTTGCGAACAGTGAGTTCACTTTTCGCCGAATTGCCTTGTGCCGTGGGGGTCAGCCATTGGTCGACCGATAGGCTGCCTTTCATTCGAAACTTGAAGTGATAGCGGCCGCCTATCTCTTCGATCAGGACCGGGCCTGCAGCGTCGGACATGGTTCCGCCGTACCGGCCGGGCGCCAGCTGGCGAATCTTCCAGTACCTCTGTTGGGGAGGTTTGCCATCGTCAAAAACCTGCTGGACCAGCACCAGCGATCCATCGCTAAGAATACGGCCGCTTCCCACAGTTCGCGACCGATAGGGCCTCTTCGCCACCACTTTGACGGTGCTGATCATCTCCGTTCGGCCAGAAAAGAATTGCAGAGGCTGACCGGGGACTACGGCCGTCGCTGAGGCGGGCGTGAGCACGAGGCAGGTCAGGGCTGCAGAGAGCAGATTTCGGGCCGCCGAGAATTGAATCCAATTGAGCATCCGGGAACCAACGCCGGGAGGCCTGAAACTTTCCAATGCCGTTGCCCTCATCAGCGTCGAAAACGGCCAGTGGCCATTTCGGGACCATCGCCGTTCACGCGATCCTAAGGTCGCATTGTTATTGGCCCGAATGCGCCTATTTTAGAGCGACATAGATTTTCGCGCCGAAAGACGAGCGATGAACGACAAAGACAAGAAGCCCGGTAACCCATGGACCAAGAGCCTGCTGATCTGGGCAGGCGTGCTCTTCGCGCTCGTCCTATTCGTGCAGATGATCGACGGCGGCTCGCGCGCGGCCACAGGACAAGCGATTCCTTATTCGGAATTCGTCCGTCAGGTCGACGAGGGCAATGTCCGCAGCGTTACCATCGCTACCGGTACCAGCGGCAACAGCGGGATCGCAGGCAAGCTTTCGAGCGGTGAGGATTTCCACACCGTCGCCCCCGGCGACGCCAATGTTTCCGACAAGCTTATCGCCAAGGGCGTGGCGGTTCAGGTGAAGGCGGAAGAGCAATCGAGCATCTGGCTCTACATGCTCTACAATTCGCTGCCTTTCCTGCTCATCCTCGGCATCAGCTTCTTTGTGATGCGCCAGATGCAGAAAAATGCTGGCTCCGGCGCGATGGGATTCGGCAAGAGTCGGGCGCGCATGCTGACCGAAAAGCAGGGCCGCGTGACCTTTGCCGACGTGGCCGGCATCGATGAGGCCCGGGAGGAGCTTCAGGAGATCGTTGAATATCTGAAGGACCCGGGCAAGTTTGCGCGCCTCGGCGGCAAGATCCCCAAGGGCGCTTTGCTGGTCGGCCCTCCGGGTACCGGCAAGACCTTGCTCGCTCGAGCGATTGCGGGCGAGGCAGGCGTTCCCTTCTTCACCATTTCCGGCTCGGACTTCGTCGAGATGTTCGTCGGCGTCGGCGCGAGCCGCGTCCGCGACATGTTCGACCAGGCCAAGAAATCGGCCCCGTGCATTGTCTTCATCGATGAAATCGACGCCGTCGGACGTCACCGTGGCGCGGGCCTCGGGAACGGCAATGACGAGCGCGAGCAGACGCTCAACCAGCTTCTGGTCGAAATGGATGGCTTCGAAGCCAATGAAGGCATCATCATCATCGCCGCGACCAACCGCCCGGACGTGCTGGACCCGGCGCTGCTTCGCCCCGGCCGCTTCGACCGCCAGGTCGTCGTTCCGCGCCCCGACATCGATGGCCGCGAGCAGATCCTCGGCGTACACATGAAGAAGGTGCCGCTGGCGCCCGACGTCGACGCCCGCGTTATCGCGCGTGGTACCCCAGGCTTTTCCGGGGCGGATCTCGCGAACCTCGTCAACGAAGCCGCGCTTCTTGCGGCCCGCAAGGGCAAGCGCCTGGTTGCAATGCAGGAGTTCGAGGAAGCCAAGGACAAGGTGCTGATGGGCACCGAGCGCAAGTCCATGGTCATGACCGAGGACGAAAAGCGCATGACCGCCTATCATGAGGCGGGCCATGCGATCGTCGCTCTTCATGAGCCGGCTTCTGACCCGATCCACAAGGCGACGATCATCCCGCGCGGCCGCGCGCTCGGCATGGTCATGCGCCTGCCCGAGAGGGACAGTTATTCCTATCACCGCGACAAGATGTACGCGAACCTTGCCGTCGCCATGGGTGGCCGCGTCGCCGAGGAAGTGATCTTCGGCTACGACAAGGTCAGCTCGGGCGCGTCGTCGGACATCCAGTATGCGACCGGACTTGCCCGCGACATGGTGACCCGTTGGGGCATGTCCGATGCCCTGGGGCCGCTCCAATATGCGGAACCCGATGAGGAAGTGTTCCTCGGTTATTCGGTCAATCGCACTCGGCAGATGTCGAACGAGACCGCGCAGGCGATCGATAAGGAAATCCGGAAAGTCGTCGAGGACGGCTATGCCCGAGCAAAGCATTTGCTCGATGAGCATCGTGACCAGCTCGAGACTTTGGCCCAGGCTTTGCTCGAATACGAAACTCTGTCTGGCGACGAGATCACGAAGGTGATCGCTGGTGAGGCCATCGACCGCGGTGGAAGCAAAGGTCCTTCGATCCCAGCCGCCGGCTCCTCTATCCCGAAGGCAAAACGACCCAAGGCCGGCATCGGGGGCCCTGCAGCGGCGGGCGCCTAGTTCACAACCGGTTCAAACCAAAGCGCCACTCTGCGGCACCAATGCCGTGGAGTGGCTTTTCTTATGCGCAAAACAATTCTTCTGACTCTGGCTCTTTCCTTCTCGGCTTCCGCGTTAGGTGCCGCGCCTGGGACGGCGCAAAACTTCCTTGACCGTGCCAATCGGCTGAAAGGCTTGGGACCGCTCGCCTTCTTCGACGGCGACTACGGGCGACTGAAGGCAGAGGCGACCGCCGTGGGCAGATCGATCGGAGACGATCGCATCGCGGCCGAACGAGCCGGCAAGCCGATCCTCTATTGCTCCCCCCAACCCAGGGCACAGCTTGGCAGTTTTGAATTCATCGACGGCCTGTCAGCGATTCCGCCGGCCGAGCGCGCTAACATGAGCCTGAAGGAGGGGATGATCCGGGTTCTCCAGAAGAAATATCCCTGCCGGCGTTAGCTTGCGCCAATCGCGACCGTCGCGGCTGCGAACAAGGCGGCGGCGATGAAGGCAAAGGTCACCAGCGCCATCGTCCGCATGATCGCGCTGAAGCGACTCAGCTCATAAGATTCCTTCAGATGCCGGTACATGTGGAACGGCGGCACGAAGAACAGGAGGCTGGCGAGGGTCGTCATGCCGACGGCGACGAGACCGCCGCCGGCGATCACCAGCATCATCATGAAGGACAGTGAGTAGGTCACAAAGACCGTATGGTCGTAGGTGTTGTATTTCCGACGGAGCGGAAACAGCAGCCACATGAACGGCACCGATAACGGGATGAGCAGCCAGCTGTATTTGGATGCCGCATCCTGGACTCGCGTCGAGACGGCGTCGGGATTCGCCTGAGCATTCTCGATGAATGGCCGGATGAAGCTCGGAGTGTCGTCGTCGAGCTTTGTTTGAACTGCCGGCGAGCCGTTGAGCACTTTTTCGGTCTCGGCGATATCTTCCTTGCGTTTGGCGATCCTCCGATCGAGGTCCGCGACCGGCTTGCCGGCCGTGACTGTCAACCTTCGCTTTAGCTCCAGCGCGGCGAGCTGCTTCCGCTGGTCGGCGATCTCCGACTTCAGGCCGTCCTTCATCTTGGTGCCGGTGTGCGAACCGAGCTCGCCGGTAAAATTGAGTACGGCGAACATCGCGAAGACGGTGAAAAGATAAAGCGCTACGGGCGAGATGAAGTTCGCTCTCTCGCCAGCAATATAACGGCGGGTCATCTGCCCGGGGTGCCAGGCAAGCATCGGCAACGTCCGCCAGATCTTGCCCTCGAAATTGAACAGTCCCTGGACGAAATCCTGAAGGAATCCGCGTACCGACCGGTGGACGTGAGCCTTTTGCCCGCAGGCCGAACAATAAGGGCCAACAAGCTTCGTTCCGCAATTGAGGCAGTTCTTTTCGTGAGTATGGCCGTCGGCGCCGGCCTCGCCAGCGCCAGGCTCGACCGCGCGCGCAAGCAGGCTGCCCGTTACCGCATCGCCGATTGCTTCGAATTCACCCATCAAAACCCCCGGGCAGCAATAGTAGGCGGCCTTCACTGCTCATGCTAGCTGCGGCGAATGCGCATCGGCCTGCTAGGCGGCTCGTTCAATCCGGCTCATCGTGGACACCGGCGGATCAGCCTGGCGGCCCTGCAAGCGCTTGGGCTGGATGAGGTCTGGTGGCTGGTTTCGCCGGGAAACCCCCTGAAGGAGGGCGCCAAGGACATGGCGGGCTTTCAAGCTCGCTTCGCGTCGGCCGAGCGAATGGCTCGGCGCGCGCCCATCCGAGTGAGCAATTTCGAATGCCACGAACAGACGCGCTACACCGTTGATACGGTGCGAAAATTGCGGCTGCGTTATCCGAAGCATCAGTTCATTTGGTTGCTCGGAAGCGACACTCTGCCGAATTTTCACTTATGGCGTGACTGGAGAGGCCTCGCCCGTGAAGTGCCGATTGCGGTGATTCGCCGGCCCGGTTATGATTCAGCTGCCCACGCGGCGCGCGCGAGGGGCTGGCTTCGGAGGTTCGTCCATCCTTCGAGCCAGGCAAAGCAGTGGACGGAGTGGAGTGCACCGGCGATCCTTTTCCTTCGCCTGCAGCCTGACCCGACCTCCGCAACCGCCATCCGTGCGCAAGACCCCCACTGGCATCGTCGATCGCTCGCGCGTAGTCCGCGAGAAGCGTCCCGGCATGCCATTGTTCGCCAGGAGACCCCTTGACCGAACATCCCGTTGACAACGCCACCAGCAAGGCTGGAAGTGCTCCAATCGACGTTGGTGATCTCCACAAGCTCGTCCTTCAGTCGTTGGACGACGACCAGGCCCAGGAGGTCGTTTCCATCCCACTCGTCGGCAAATCGAACATCGCCGATCACATGGTGATCGCGACGGGGCGCTCGACCCGCCAGGTCGCGTCGATGGCGGTTAAGCTTGCCGACAAGATCAAGGAGCGATTTGGAAGGAGCGTCCGGATCGAAGGGCTCCCGGCTGCTGACTGGGTCCTTATCGACGCGGACGACGTAATCGTGCACATATTCCGTCCCGAAGTGAGAAATTTTTACAATTTGGAACGAATGTGGGCGTTTGGCGATGATTCGGGCGTGAGCGCTGCTGCACGCGGGTAGGGGTATATGCGGTTCATTGCGCTTTTTCTGTCGATCCTTGCGTTTGCCGCGCAACCCTTGTCAGCGGCCTCGTCGCCGAGCCTCTTAAGTCTTGAACAGCAGCTGAGTTCACTGGTCGCCGGCAAGTCTGCCGACGTCGGCATCGCAGCGTTGGACCTCAACACGGGCGAAACTGTCAGCATCAAGGGCAACACGCCATTCCCGATGGCAAGCACGGTCAAGGTCGCGATTGCAGCGCTCTACCTGGCGCAGGTCGACAACGGCCGCCGGTCGCTCGATGACACGATCAACGGGCAATCGGCACGCAGCCTGATGGCCCGAATGCTGATCCACAGCGACAATCATGCGACCGATATCTTGCTTGCGGACCTCGGCGGCCCGAATGCGGTTCACGACTGGCTCGAGGCCAATGGCGTCAAGGGCCTTCGGGTGGACCGCACGATCGCCCAGCTGCTGAGCGCACGGCGCGATCTTTGGGACCGCCGCGATTCCAGCACGCCTGTCGCCATGGTCGATCTCCTCAAGCGGATCTACAAAGCCGAACTGATCAAGCCCGAGAGCCGCAACTATCTGCTCGACCTCATGGCGCGTTGTGAGACCGGCAAGAACCGGATGAAGGCAATGCTGCCTTATGGCACGCCGGTCGAGCACAAGACCGGGACGCTCGACGGTCTGACCGACGACGTCGGCTTCATCACGCTTCCCGACGGCCGCCGCGTTGCGGTTGCCATCTTCACACGTGGCGGCGTCAACCGTCCGCAGACCATCGCCGAGACTGCTCGCGCTATCTATGACGGGTTCAAGTCGGTCTTCGCCTGGCCCTTCGGCACCCCTGCGCTGACCGCGCAATAGATTGCTCCTGCACATCGTAGCGCGCGGAAAGATCGGCCGTTCTCCGGAAGCCGATTTGGTCGACCGGTATCTCAAGCGGATCCAGTGGCCCACGAAGGTGACGGAGCTGCCGGATCGGGGTGGCAAGATGCCTGAAATGGCTGCCAGCGCTGTCAGCGTCCTGCTCGATGAGCGCGGCGACGCTCTGTCCTCGATGGACCTGGCGAAAAAGCTCGAACTGTGGCGCGACGGCGGCAAGCGGGAAGCGCGTTTCCTAATTGGAGCGGCCGATGGCCATGACGAGGAGGAGCGCCGGAATGCCGACCAGCTGTTGTCATTCGGCCCTGCGACCTGGCCGCACCTTCTGGCTCGCGCCATGCTCGCGGAACAATTGTTTCGGGCGACGTCGATCCTTACGAACCATCCCTATCATCGGGAGGGATAGGGCATGCGCGGCGCAATCTTCGCTTTCGTGCTTTGCCCCCTCCTGGCGGCGAGCGCCTTCGCGCAGCAGCCGGCGACACCCTCCGATCCCGCGCTGAAGCAGGCAGAGAATGAGCAGGCGGCAGCCGAGGCCGAGGCGGCAAGGCTCGAAAATGCCGCATCGCGGGCCCGAAACGAAGCGGACCGCCTCCATGCCGAGCAACTGGCGGCCGCTCAGGCGATCGAGGC
>Ga0070667_100003170_pt1 | contig 14098 bp, 10 predicted proteins | sample KBSS33metaG_FD_64659 | JGI IMG/M metagenome (GOLD analysis project Ga0070667, IMG submission 64659) | Switchgrass rhizosphere microbial communities from Kellogg Biological Station, Michigan, USA - KBS S3-3 metaG | ecosystem: Host-associated > Plants > Roots > Rhizosphere > Soil ...
GATGCGCGCTACCTGGTCTCCCGCAGACGCGAACGCTTGCGCCACCGCCTGCCCAAGAATGCCGAAACCACCGGTGACAATTACCGAACGCGCCATGTTGCTTCCTGTCTACCTGAGAATGCTTGCGGCGAACCGTTATCCTGAGCCCGCCGTTCGGACAAGCCTATGGCGGCACTAACGGCGCGATGCCTCGCTAGCAGAAGGGCGGCCCGTTGCCGGACCGCCCTTCCTTGATTGCATGCGGGCGATCAGAGCTGGCCGAGCATGTGGTCGGCCGAGCTGACTTCGAACGTTCCTGGGGCCTCGACGTTCAGCTGCTCGACGACGCCGTCGTTGATGACCATGGAATAGCGCTGGCTGCGCTGGCCCATGCCGAAGCCGCTGCCGTCCATCACCAGGCCGAGCGCTTGGGCAAAATCGCCATTGCCGTCGGCAAGCATGGTGACGCCTTTCGCGTCGGAAGCCTTGGTCCAGGCGCCGAGAACGAACGCATCGTTGACCGCGGTGCAGACGATCTCATCGATGCCCTTGGCCTTGAGTTCGTTCGCCTTGTCTACGAAGCCAGGAAGGTGCTTGGCCGAGCAGGTCGGCGTGAAGGCGCCGGGAACCGCGAACAGCGCCACTTTCCTGCCCTTGAAGTAATCGCCGGTCTGGACCGGCTCGGGGCCGCTCGCGCCAACCTTGGTGAGCTTGACGTCGGGCAGCGCGTCGCCAACGGAGATGGTCATTGTCGTGGTCCTTTCCTGCAAGTGAATCGCATTGCGGGCTGATATAGGCCGTGCGCTGCAGCGGGCAATGGCGCCGCACCCCGGGGCGCCAGATGAAGTGCCGCGACTCAGAAGGTCCGAACCGCACGCCGGGGAGCGGACCGGGCGCGCCTCTCTGCAATCCTATGCGGTTATACGGATCAGCCCCTTAGAGGTTGGAGCATAATTGCATCAGGCTCTCCACTCTCACGTACAAAAGTGATCGCTGTTGCGGGCCATTTGCTACGTCCGAGCAACAGAAACGGCTAGTGAATTTCGAGTTGACACTGCGCCTTTAGAGCGCGGTAAACGCTCGGGCCAAAGTTGCTCCTACCGCCGGCTTCTGTCTTGCAGGGGAGACTGGAAAGATCAGCACTTTCAATCACAAGTAGGTTTGGCCGCCTCGGACGCCGCGGTCGAGCCGACGCATGCTGCAATCCCTTGTGACAGCGGCCCTGAGCATCGCCACCGTCATGCCGTCGGGCGTCGCTGTTGCGACAGATGCAACGGCCGAAGCGGAGCGGCTGCGGCGCATGGACATCATGCTGATGGTCACCGGATTGCGCTGCCGCGCCCCCGCCGACAACTTCATCGATGATTACGGCGCCTTTACAAGCAGCCACATGGGCGAACTCAATGCTGCCAGCAGTGAGCTCAAGGCCGAATTCGCGCGCGAGTTCGGATTGAGCGCGAGCAGCACCCCATCATATAAAGCTATGTTTATATTTGCCTCCGCAAGGCAGAGGCAGTAGGGACGCGGCAACGATGGCGCCCCTGCTGCCTCTTGCCGGGGCTGCGGGCGCCTGACCCCATCACCAGGAGTTCGCCCCGTGGCCACTGTCCAGACCGCACCTGATTACGCCATCGCCGACATCGGCCTTGCCGACTATGGCCGTGCCGAGATCGCCATTGCCGAAACCGAGATGCCCGGCCTCATGGCGCTGCGCGACGAGTTCAGTACCAGTTTGCCGCTCAAAGGCGCCCGGATCACTGGCTCGCTGCACATGACGATCCAGACCGCGGTCCTGATCGAGACGCTGGTCGCGCTCGGCGCCGAGGTGCGCTGGGCCACGTGCAACATCTTCTCCACCCAGGACCACGCTGCCGCCGCGATCGCCGCGGCCGGCATCCCGGTCTACGCCATCAAGGGCGAGAGCCTGGCCGACTACTGGGACTACGTCGGCCGCATCTTCGACTGGTCGAGCGAAGAGGACCCCGACCTCACCGCCAATATGATCCTCGACGATGGCGGCGATGCCACCATGTTCGCGCTGTGGGGCGCCCGGGTCGAGGCAGGCGAGCCGCTGTTCGAGCCCGGCAATGCCGAGGAGATCGAGTTCGTCCGTGCGCTCAAGGCCTTCCTCAAGGCGAAGCCCGGCTACCTCAGCCGCTCGGTCCAGGCCATAAAGGGCGTCTCGGAAGAGACCACGACCGGCGTCCACCGCCTCTACCACCTCGCCAAGGAAGGCAAGCTGCCGTTCCCGGCGATCAACGTGAACGACAGCGTCACCAAATCGAAGTTCGACAACCTGTACGGCTGCAAGGAATCGCTGGTCGACGCGATCCGCCGCGCCACCGACGTGATGCTCGCCGGCAAAGTCGCCTGCGTCGCCGGCTTCGGTGACGTCGGCAAGGGCTCGGCCGCTTCGCTGCGCCAGGGCGGCGCCCGCGTCATGGTCACCGAGATCGACCCGATCTGCGCGCTCCAGGCCGCCATGGAGGGCTACGAGGTCGTCACCATGGAGGATGCGGTCAGGCGCTGCGACATCTTCGTGACCGCGACCGGCAACGAGGACGTCATCACGGCCGAGCACATGGCGGCGATGAAGCCGATGGCGATCGTGTGCAACATCGGCCACTTCGACAGCGAGATCCAGATCGCGGCGCTGTCGAACTACCAGTGGAACGAGGTCAAGCCGGGCACCGACCTCGTCACTTTCCCCGACGGCAAGCAGATCATCGTGCTTGCCAAGGGCCGGCTGGTGAACCTGGGCTGCGCGACCGGGCACCCCAGCTTCGTGATGTCCTCCAGCTTCACCAACCAGACGCTGGCCCAGATCGAGCTGTTCACCAAGGCGGACGAGTACGAGAACCGCGTCTACGTGCTGCCCAAGCACCTCGACGAGAAGGTCGCCGCGCTCCACCTCGAGAAGCTGGGCGTCAAGCTCACCACGCTGTCGCAGAAGCAGGCCGACTACATCGGCGTGCCGCAGCAGGGCCCCTTCAAGGCGGACCACTACCGCTACTGATCTCGGCGCCTCCCGAGCGGAGGAGTGCGACAATCCACCACGCGACGGCCGTTCCGCACAGGAGCGGCCGTTCTCGTTCCTGTACCTGCGCTCGGCGCAAGTTGAGGAAGTACAGGCGCGGGAGGGCGTGTCTGGCAGAACCGGGCCACCGGCGCAGAATGTCCCTGGCGGAGTCTAGCAGGTGCCGGGCATGTAGGAAATGCCGCCGCGCGGCGGTTTGCGATGCCGCGATGCCGATCTGGCGGCTACTGCGGCCCGGGCCGCAGAATTCGCGGCACGCGTCGAATTGCCCGAGGATGCGCATTTCACCACGAAGCGAAGGCTGATCCGGTGGCGCTGGAGGGCGACGGCATGGCGGTAGCGATAGCGAGCACCTTTTTGAACGCTCGGCTCCCGCTGCAGCTACCCTCCAGTTCCCTCTGCGTTTGTCATTATCGTTCCCGCTTCGCGCATGGTACACTGCGCGCGCAGCCTCGATCGAACCAGGGGCTCCGGCAGATGCGGGACCGGTCGCGCCTTTTTTCGCGCAAGACGTGAAGGGGCATGGACAAGCATTCACGCCAGTATTACCATATCATCATTCAGTATTACTGCGGTGGGCGGTCCCGTAATACCGGCGGCCCCGTAATGCGAGGTGGACGTGATGGACGGAGTTCGCGTTGGTAACAGGCTGATCGGGACGCAGGCACCGGTGACGATCGGGTGGGAAAACGTGCCCCGCGTCGAAGGCGGTCCGGTCAAGCAGTTCGTCTTCACCTGGTTTCAGCCAGTGATGCTCTTCGGGCTGATCCTGTTCTGGTACTATGCGCCCAACTCGATCGCCAAGGCCTCCACCGCGATCGGCATCGGCATCGGCTTCAAGATCCTGCTGATGTCCCTCGAATGGGTGAACCCGCGGTTCCGCAGCTGGCAGCTGACCTGGAAGGAGCTGGTGATCGACCTGTTCTACGTCGGCCTTGGCTACACCGTCCTGCGCATGATTGACGGCTACATCGGCGACGGCCCGATGACCGAAGCCGTCCAGCACTGGTTCCATTGGGAGAAGTTCGGCTGGTTCACCGGCCTGCCGCTGCTGCTGCAGGGCTTCCTGATCGCGTTCCTCTTCGATTTCGGGCAGTACTGGATGCATCGCGGCATGCACAACTGGTACCCGCTGTGGCTGCCCCACTCGGTCCACCACTACATCACCCAGCTCAACATCAACAAAGGCGCGGTCGGCAACCCGGTCGAGCTGTTCCTGATCGGCCTGGGCATCGGCGGTTTCTTCGATTTCCTGCCGCGCGCGTTCATGATCGCCGGTGCCTTTGGCATGGCTGTGGGCGTGTACCAGCACATCAACGTGCGCTTCAACAGCCCGCGCTGGTGGCGCTTCCTGTTCAACACCACCGAGCACCACAGCCTGCACCACTCGCAGGACTTCGAGGCGACGCGCAGCAACTATGCTGGCTCCTTTATCTTCATCGACCGCATGTTCGGCACCTGCATCGACGGCGAGGCCGAGCTGCTGGGCATGGAAGGCGGTCGCCGCATGACGGTGCGCGAGCAGATGACCTTCCCCTTCACCGAGGGCTGGAAAAGTATCAAGGCGCGCCGGGAGCGGCGAGCGCGTGAGCGCGGCCGCGACCTGTCGGGCGAGGGCGAGGCGATCGATCTTGCGCCCGCCGGCCTGATGGCGCCCGAGGGTGCCGCAGCTGCCGCAGCCTGAGCGCCCGACGATGGCCAGCATCCCCGCCGATACCATTCCAGCCGCCCCACCTCCGGCAAGGCAGATGAACTGGCGCTTCATCGACTGGATCTGGCACGTGCGCGGCAGCGTGCCGCTGCCCGCCGGCCAGAGCAGCGAGGAGGCGTTCGCCCGGCTCGATCCGCTTTTCGGCGAATACGGCACTACGCACGAGCGGCGTGGCGATACGCTCACCTTCAGCAAGAAGGACCAGCCGGCGCAGGACAAGATGTCGGTGTTCGACCGTGGGATGCTGTGGGTCGAGGGCGCGGCTGAAGGGACGCTTGGGGGTACGGGCGCGGTGCTGCGCTATCACCTCGTCAGCAAGACGCTGCTGTTCTGCTTCTGCCTTCCGCTGCTGTTCATCGGCTTCGGCCAGCTCACCATCGGGCTCGGCAAGTTGGAGACGCCGGCGGCCGAGGAGGACAAGAAGAAGGACGACAAGAAGGACGTCGTGCCGCAGTTGAACCCCATCGACAAATGGCTCGGCGCGCCCGCTCCCGAAAAGCCCGACAAGGGCGACGACGCCAAGGGTAAGGACGCCAAGAGCAAGGACGCCAAGGGCACAGACGGCAAGACCAAGGACGCCAAGGACAAATCCAAGGAGCCGGACAAGAAGCACTCGCCCACCGCCGCCTACGTCTTTGCCGGCATCTTCGCCGCGCTCTACGCGATCGGCCGCGTGCTGGAGGACCGGCTGGTCAAGTCGCTCCTGCGCAAGCGGTTGGCCGGAACCTAGCGCTACACTTCCTTTTTCCCGCCCATAACTCTCGTGCCCATTGCCTCGCAGGCGGGGCGGCAGCATAGCCGGGGACGATGGACACCCAACGCCTGCTGCTGCTGCTCATCGGCCTGCTGCTCGCCGCCTGGACCGTGGGCGCGGCTTGGGCGATCCTCAGTGCGCGGCAGCGGCAGAAGCGGGCCGAGGCGCAGTTGCGCTCGGCGCGGCGGCTGTCGCGGATGGTCGAGGAATCGCCCGCGCTGCCGCTGCTCGTGCGCACCGACGGGCGAATCGAGGCGAGCCCGCGGCTGGCGCAGTGGCTGGGGCTCGATGCCGTTCCGCAGTTCCTCTCCGAACTCGACGGGCAGCACCGCGGCCTGCCGGCGGACAAGCTGGCCGAGCTGACCGAAGCGGTGCGCCGCACGCAGAAGACCGCGGCGCCCTTCCGCATGGCGGTGACGCCCTACCGCTCCAGCCGCAGCCTGGCGCTGCGCGGCCACTTGGCCGATCCGCAAGTCTCGCCCGGCGGCGCGGCGCTGGTCTGGGTGTTCGACTACAGCGACAGCGAAAGCGAGCTCAACCGGCTGCGCGACGAGGCAGCGCGGGCGCGGGGCGACTTCCACGCGCTCGTCTCGCTGATCGAGGCGGCGCCGATGCCTATGTGGTTCCGTCGCCCGGACGGCGAGCTGCAGCTGGTCAACCACGCCTATGTCGCCGCCGTTGGCGCCGAAAGCGCCGAGGCGGTGGTCGCACGCGGGATCGAGCTGATCGAGGCGGTCGACGGCGTCGCGCCCGCGCAGGTGGCGCGGCAGGCGGCGGAGAAGGGCTCGCCGATCGAGCGGATCGTCTCGACCACGATCGAGGGCCAGCGCCGGACACTGCGGGTCAGCGACCTGCCGCTCGGCGAGGATGGCGTGGCGGGCTATGCCATCGACATCGAGGACCTCGAGGAGATGTCGCGCTCCTTCCGCGCCTTCCGCGAGGCGCAGCGCGCTTTGCTCGACCAGCTGTCCGCTGGCGTCGCCCAGTTCGATGCACGGCGCCGGTTGACGTTCGCCAACCAGCCGTTCCAGCGCCTGTTCAAGCTGCCGGCGCGGGTGCTGCAGGACCCACCCGCGTTCGAGCGCCTGCTCGACGCGATGCGCGATTCCGGCCGTGTGCCCGAGGCGCGCGACTTTCCGGCCTGGCGCCGTGAAAAGGCGGGCTGGTTCGCCAGCGGAGATACCCAGGAAGAGGCCTGGTCGCTGCCCGACGGCACGCACTTGCGCATCGTCGCGCAGCCGGTGCCCGATGGCGGCCTGCTGCTGATCGTCGAGGACCGCACCGAACAGCTGCGCCTCTCTGCGGTGCGCGACACGCTGCTGCGCACTCGCACCGCCACCTTCGACAGTCTGTTCGAATCGGTCGCGGTGTTCGCGCCCGATGGCCGCATGCAGCTGTGGAACCGCCGCTTCGCCGCCGACTGGGGCCTGGAGAACGAGTTCCTCGACACCCATCCGCATGTCGAAGCGCTGCTGCGCAAGATCGCCCCGCGCCTGAAGCGCCCCACCGAGGCCGAGACGGTCGGCAATGTCGTGCGCGCCGCCACGCTCGACCGCACCCAGAAGGGCGGCCGCATCGCGCTGGCCGACGGGCGCGTGCTGGAGTTCGCCGGCGTGCCGCTTCCCGACGGCAACGGACTGCTCGCGGTGCTCGACATCACCGATTCGCAGAAGGCCGAGGACGCCTTGCGCGAAAGCAACGCGGCGCTGATGGAGGCGGACGCGATCAAGACGCGGTTCCTCGCCAACATGAGCTACCAGCTGCGGACGCCGCTCACCTCGATCGGCGGTTTCGCCGAGCTGCTGGAAGCGGGCGTGGGCGGCGACCTCAACGAGAGCGGGCGCGAATACATCGCCGCGATCGGCGAATCCGTGGCGCAGCTGGGCGAGCACATCGACAGCCTGCTCGACCTCTCGCAGAGCGAGGCAGGGCTGTTGCCCCTCAAGCGCGAGGAGATCGACCCGATGCCGTTCCTCAAGGCGGTGGTCGAGGAGCGTGCCGAGCGGCTGAGGAAGGCCGGCCTCAGCCTCGACCTGCAGGCGAGCGGGCTGATGCGGCCCTTTATTGGCGACCGCCGCCGGCTGGCACGCGCGGTGGGCCACCTCGTCGACAACGCGATCACTGCCTCTCCGCGCGGTGGGCGCATCCTGGTGCAGGCCTCGCGCCGCAGGGTTGGCGACACCGATCGCCTCGTCATCGTGGTGCAGGACAGCGGCGTCGGCATGGACAGCCGCAGCCTCGCCCGTGCGCTCGACGGCATGAAAGTGAGCGCCGACGGCAAGAGCGTCGACCGGCGCCAGGGCCTCGGTCTGCCGCTGGCCCGGCAGCTGGTCGAGGCGCATGGCGGCAGCCTGACGCTCACCAGCGAGCCGGGACGCGGCACCAGTGCGTCGATCGAGCTGCCGTGATCGTCGAGCTGCCCGATCTGGCCGCTATGGAGCGTTTCGGCAAGGCGCTGGCGGAGGCGCTGCGTCCTGGAGACGTGCTCGCGCTCTCGGGCGGGCTCGGAGCGGGCAAGACCACGCTGGCCCGCGCAGTGATCGCCGCGCTTGGCCATACGGGCGAGGTGCCGTCGCCCAGCTTCGCGATCATCCAGGTCTATGACCCCCCAACGGTTCGCCTGCCGCTGGTCCATGCCGACTTCTACCGCCTTACCCGCGCGGAGGAGACCGACGAGATCGGCCTCGACGACTATCGCGAGGGCGCGGTGCTGATCGCCGAGTGGCCCGAGCATGCCGGCGGCTTCGCGCACGAGCCGGGGTGCCTTTCGATTGCGTTGGAAACCGCTGGCGAGGGGCGCAGGGCCATTGTCGAGGGCGGGGCCGATTGGCTAGGGCGGATGCCACGATGACCAGCGCTTCCCAGACTCTCCCCGCCGGGCTCGACGCCTTCCTCGCCACTGCCGGCTGGAGCGGCGCTGCCGTCGAGCCGCTGCCGGGCGATGCCTCGTTCCGCCGCTACTTCCGCATCCGGCAGGCTGAGCGCACCGCCATGCTGATGGATGCGCCGCCGCCCAACGAGGACCCGGTGCCGTTCCTGCGCGCGGCGAAGTGGCTGGACGAGAACGGCATGCGCGCGCCGCGGGTGCTCCACGAGGATGCCGCGCGGGGGCTGGTGCTGCTGGAGGACTTCGGCCAAGCGCGCATGCGCGATTACCTCGACCAGTGGCCGGGAGACGAGGCTTCCACCTACGGCGCTGCGATCGACGCGCTGGTGGCGCTCCACCGCCTGCCGCCTGGCCCCTTCAACGACTACACGATCTCCGAATACATGCGCGAGGCGCGGCTTTTCATCGACTGGTACTGCCGGGAGCAGAAGCTCTACGTCGACGTCGCCGGCTTCATGGCCGCCTGGGAAAGCGTGATGTCGGCGCTGCTGCCACGCCAGCGCCCCGGCGTGACGGTGCTGCGCGACTACCATGCCGAGAACATCATGCTGCTGGGCAGCCTGGAGGACCAGGGCCTGCTCGACTTCCAGGACGCGCTGGTCGGCCACCCGGCCTACGATCTGGTCTCGCTGCTGCAGGACGCGCGCCGCGACGTCTCGCCCCAGCTGGAAGCGGCGATGTTCGACCGCTACTTGCGCGCGAGCGGCGCCGAACCGGACACTTTCCTCGCCGACTACGCGCGGCTGGGCGCGCAGAGGAACACCAAGATCGTCGGCATCTTCGTGCGGCTGTGGAAGCGCGACGGCAAGGATCGCTACCTCGACCTGATCCCGCGCGTGTGGACGCTGCTGGAGCGGGACCTGGCGCATCCTGACCTCGCGCCGGTGGCAGCCTGGTTCGACGCCAATATCCCGGCCGAGCTGCGCGCAGCCGGCGGCGGTGCGTTCTCGGCATGAGCGAGGGATCGCCGCTGCGGCCTCTCGCCAGTGACACGGCGATGATCCTGGCGGCCGGGCTGGGCAAGCGCATGCGCCCGCTCACCGCCACCCAGCCCAAACCGCTTGTGCGCGTCGCCGGCAAGTCGCTGATCGATCACGCGCTCGACAAGCTGCAGGGCGCCGGCGTCGCCAAGGCGGTGGTCAACGTGCACTACCTCGCCGACGCGCTCGAAGGACATCTCAAGGTGCGCAAGACCGCGCCGGCGGTCACTGTTTCGGACGAGCGGGCGCTGCTGCTCGAGACCGGCGGCGGCATGGTCAAGGCGGCGGACCTGCTGCCCGAGCCTTTCTTCTGCCTCAATAGCGACAACATCTGGCTCGACGGGCCGGCGGACGTCTTCGCCGAACTGTCGCTGGCCTGGGACGCCGCGCGGATGGACGCGCTGCTGCTGATGGTGCCGCACACGCGCGCCTGCAACTACCGCGGCGAGGGCGATTTCCACCTCGATCCGCGGGGCCGCGTCAGCCGGCGGCGGGCAGGGCGGGTGGCACCGTTCATCTACACCGGCATCCAGCTCGTGTCGCACCGCTTGCTGCGCGACGCGCCCGAGGGGCCTTTCTCGACCAACCTGTTGTGGACCCGCGCCATCGAGGAGGGCCGCCTCTACGGCATCTCGCACCAGGGCCTGTGGTTCGAGGTGGGCGAACCTTCTGCGATCCGCCCGACCGAGGAATGGCTGACGCGTGCCTGATCGCCCGCGATCGAAGGCTAGCGGTCCCAGCGTCTACTCGATCGCCGCGCATCGCGGTTTCGCCGATGCGTTGGTCGCCGGCCTGGTGCCGCGATACTCGCAAGGCGAGCTTGGCCTTGCGCGGCTGACGCTGCTGCTGCCGAGCCGGCGCGCGGTGCGCACCGTGACCGAGGCGTTCGTGCGCCAGTCGCAAGGCGGAATGCTGCTGCCGCGCATGGCGGTCGTTGGCGATCTCGATCTAGACGAGACGCTCGGCCCGTTGCTCGATCCGCTTGGCGCGGCCGAGATCGAGCCGGCGGCCGACCCTATGCGGCGCTGGCTGCGGCTGGCGCACCACTTGCGCGAAGTGGAGGGGGACAAGGCCGGCAGTGGTGCCGCCCTGCTGCGCCGCGCCTTCGAGATCGGCCGCACCATGGACCGGCTGCAGGTGGAGGGCATTCGCCCGATCGACCTGATGGACGAGAGCGTCGTCGCCATCGTCGGTGATCTCGCGTCGCACTGGGCGGACAACACGCGCAGCTTCCTGATGGTGCAGCAGCACTGGATCGCGGACCTGAGCGCACGTGGCGAAATCGACGCACCCGAGCGGCGCAACCGCCTGTTCGACCATGCCGCCGCGCGCTGGAAGGAAGCGCCCCCGGCGCATCCTATCGTCGCTGCGGGCGTCACCAGCGCCTCGCCTTCGCTGGCGCGATTGCTGCGGGTGGTGGCGGACCTCGAGCGCGGCAGCGTGATCCTGCCCGACTTCGACCGCCACCTCGATCCGGAGGTCTGGAAGGAGCTCGGCACTGCGGGTGCGCCTGCCGAGCCGGGCGACCCGCCATTTGGCCGCCATGATGCGGTGACCCACCCGCAGTACCACCTCAAGCTCCTGCTCAACCGGATGAATGTTGCGCGCGACGAGGTGCAGCAATGGCACCGCGCCGGACCGGGCGCGGCGCCGCCGGCGCGCAGCAAGGCGATCTCCAGCCTGTTCCTGCCCCCCGGCGCCTCGGCGTCGTGGTACGGCATGGCGGCAGAGGCGCGGCGGTTGTCGGGCGTCCGGCTGATGGAGACCGCGCACCCGGGGCAGGAAGCGCAGGCGCTGGCGATCCTGATCCGCGAGGCGCTGGAAGTGCCCGAGCGCCGAGTCGCGCTGATTACGCCGGACCGTGGCCTCGCGTCTCGCGTCGTCGCGCATCTGGGGCGCTGGGGGATCGAGGCGGACGACACCGCCGGCCGGCCGCTGGCGCAGACTGCCGCCGGGCGTCTCCTGCTGCTGCTCGCGCAAGTCATGGCGGAGGCGGCGGCGCCGGTGCCGCTGGTGGCGCTGCTGGTGCATCCGCTCGCCGGGGTGCCGCAGGGCCGCGCGCGCTGGCTCGAGAACGCCCGCCGCCTCGACCTCGCGCTGCGGGGGCCGCGGCCGGGCGTCGGGCTCGAGACGATGGCCGCGCTGGCCGCAGAGGCGCGGCTGTCCGAGTGGTGGGGCGAAGTCGAGGCGATCCTTGCGCCGCTGTTCGCGCTGGCCGAGGCGGAGAGCCTGGACCGGCTCGTCGCCACTCTCGGCGAAGCGGCCGAGGCGCTGTGCGGCGCGGAGCTGTGGTCGCGTCCTGATGGTCGCGCGCTCGCCGCCTTCGTCGAGGAGCTGCGCGGCGCGGCCAGCGATGCCGGCACGCTGCTCGACCCGCGCGAGGCGCATGCGGTGCTGCGCGATGCCATGGAGCGCGTCGCCGTGCGCCCGCCCTGGGGTGGCCACCCACGCCTCGCCATCTATGGCCTGCTCGAAGCGCGCATGAGCCGCGCCGACCTGGTGCTGTGCGGCGGCTTGGTCGAAGGCGCCTGGCCGGCCAGCCCGACCACCGACTCGCTGCTGCCGCCGGCAGTGCTGCGGGCGCTTGGCGTACCCGGCGCGGACTTCCGCATCGGTCTTGCCGCGCACGACCTTGCCGCGGCGCTCGGCGCGCCAGAGGTAGTGCTGAGCCACGCGCTGCGCGACGACGCCGGCCCGGTGATCCCCTCCCGCTTCGTGCTGCGGGTGCAGGCGATGCTCGGCGACCAGCTCGACCGTCACCGCGAGACCCGGGCACCGGAACTCGCCCGGCTGATCGACGATGCTGCGCCGGTGCCGCCGCATCCGCGCCCGCAGCCGCTGCCGAGCGACGAGCAGCGCCGGGTGCCGCTCTCGGTCACCGGCCTCGACCGGCTACGGGGCGATCCCTACCAGTTCTACGCCAGCGCGATCCTGGGCCTGCGCACTCTCGACGGGCTCGATGCCGAACCGAGCGCCGCGTGGAAGGGCGAGGTCGCGCACTTGGTCATGCAGCGCTGGCACGAGGCGGGCGAGCCGCCGGGCGAGCTTCACGCCGTCGCCCAGGCCGTGCTTGCGGAGAAGAACGCCCACCCGCTGATGCGCGCGCTGTGGTGGCCGCGGCTTGCGGCGGCGCTGGAGACGTTCGAGGCACGCATCCTGGCGGCAAAGGCCGAGGGGCGGAGCGTGCTGGCGGTCGAGGCCAAAGGTGGCATGCTGCACCGGGGCGTCAAGATCCACGGCCGTGCCGACCGCATCGACCGGCTCGCCGACGGCAGCCTCGCCGTGGTCGACTACAAGACCGGTCAGCCCCCTACCGCCCGCCGCGTGCAGGAGGGCTTCGCGCTGCAACTCGGCGTCGTCGCGCTGATCGCCCGCGCCGGTGGCTTCGCCGATGCTGCGGGCGAGGCCACCGCGTTCGAATATTGGTCGATGGCCAAGTCGCGCGATGGCACGATGGGCTACATGAGTGAGCCGGTCCTGGAAGGCCGTCGCAAGTCCGGCATCCCGCGCGAGGAGTTCCTGCGCGTGACGCAAGCCTATCTCGACGATGCGCTGGACCGCTGGATCCTGGGCGCCGAACCCTTCACCGCGCGGCTCAACCCCGAGCTTGGCAGCTATGCCGACTACGACCAGCTGATGCGCCTCGACGAGTGGATCACCACGCTCGGCAATGCGCAGCACGATGCCGGGGGAAGCGCAGCATGAGCGGCGGCACCGTCCACCCGCTCGAAAGCGACCAGATGCGCGCGGTCGATCCGACCCAAAGCGTCTGGCTGTCGGCCTCGGCCGGGACCGGCAAGACGCAAGTGCTGTCGAGCCGGGTGCTGCGTCTCTTGCTCCAGCCCGGCGTCGAGCCGTCGCAGATCCTGTGCCTGACTTTCACCAAGGCCGGGGCCACCGAGATGGCGGCGCGCATCAACGGGACGCTGGCGGAATGGGTGCGGCTGGAGGACACCCAGCTGTTCCTGCGGCTCGAGGCGATCGGCGCCCCTGCCGACGCCGCGACGATCGCCCGCGCCCGGACGCTCTTCGCCGCGGTGCTCGACTGTCCGGGCGGTGGCCTGCGCATCGACACCATTCACGCCTTCTCGCAATGGCTGCTGGCGACATTCCCGCTGGAGGCCGACCTCGTGCCCGGCAGCCGGCCAATGGAGGACCGCGAGCGCGACCTGCTGGCGCGGCAGGTCCTCTCCGACCTTCTGGTCGAGGCCGAGGCCGACGCGCTCGGCGATCCCTCGCTGCTGCACGCGGTCGAGGTGCTTTCGCTGCGGCACGGCCCGGACGCGGTCGTCGCCTTCCTGCTGCGCTGCGCCGCGGCCAGGGAAGCCTGGTTCGGGCCGGGCGGATGGCAGGCGCCCGACATGCGCGGCCACGTGCTTCGCCTGATCGGGCTGCCGCCCGAAGCCGACGCCGACTGGCTGGCCGCCATGTGCGCCGACGAGGCGTTCGACGTCGCTTCGCTGCGCTACTGCATGGACGTGAACCATCGCTGGGGAACCGCCAAGGGGCTCGAGGCGGTCGACGCGATCAGCGAGTGGCTGCTCGGCGACACGGCGCAGCGGCTGGCGACGATCGACGCGCTCGCCTCGGTGTTCCTGACGCAGAAAGGCGAGCCCAGGGCCAGCAAGGCGCAGGACAAGCTTGACCCGGCCTATCCCGAATATTGCGCGCGCGTGGTCGATCGCATCGCCGCCGTCGCCGCGGCGAAGGCTGCGCTGGAGCTTGCCGACCGGCTGGTGCCCGCGCTGCG